>Ga0194126_10000141_pt1 | contig 114225 bp, 109 predicted proteins | sample TA2KigC150mmetaG_FD_148641 | JGI IMG/M metagenome (GOLD analysis project Ga0194126, IMG submission 148641) | Freshwater microbial communities from Lake Tanganyika, Tanzania - TA2015035 Kigoma Deep Cast 150m | ecosystem: Environmental > Aquatic > Freshwater > Lake | place: Tanzania: Lake... | reverse complement strand
TTGTTCATGGCGTTCCCCCTTCCCATCTTTTTTTGGCAAAAACGGGTATGGCTGGAACGCCTTTATTTTTCAACAGTTTTTGGAGAGGCCCGACCCATTGCCATACAAAAATGGCGAAACTCTAGTGGGGAGGGCCCTTTTGCAAAAAAGCCCCTCTCCGGAAACTCCTCTCATAGCTCCTGGATTTTGAAGCTCTTTCCAAACGCGCGGCATTTTCGTGTTTGACAGATTCAAAAGCCGAGTTACATTATCATGCAAGGTTCTGGTGAGCAAATCGAATCAGCCATGCCAAAAAACGCTAAGCGTCTTTGTCCGGACTGCGCGATGTGCCAGGGCTGCTCAGAAAGCCGCTGTCGCGCTTGCCGTTCGACCGCCAGCACATCAACGAAGCATTGCCTCTCCATCCGAGAGCAGATCGCCCTCTACAACAGTCTAAATCCGCACCTGAGCGCTTCCAACTCCCAGACGTGCGTGTGTCACGGCGCAAACCCCTCTCGCTGCTAACGGATGCGGTATTGTCCTTGTCCCATAGCGAGGGGCCAAACGCCGAAACCCTCGACAGATGCGGTTCCCCCCCAAGGCCGGGTCACCGCGTCCTACCCACTTATACCTTCCACTTGGCACACGGTGATGAGTTCCTCGATCCCCTTGAGAGTGACTTCTCTTTGGGCGGAAACGATCAAACGCTCCCCGAGCTGCTCACGCACCGCGGGCGTGACGAGGATTTCCCCACCTGACGTCTGATCTTCCACTCGGAAGGCAATATTGATCGGACTGCCCACCGCGCCGTACTTCCTGCGCTCTTCCGACCCGATGTTGCCTACGATCAGTTCGCCCACATTGATTGCGACGCCCATTTGCAGGCGCGGAAGGCCTTCTCCCGCGTTCCGTTCGTTCAGCGAGTTCATGGCCTGCTGCATCTCCAGCGCGCAGGCCACCGCTCGACGCGCATCGTCCTGATAGCTCCGAGGGGCCCCGAAGAAGACGAGGATTCCATCGCCGGTGAATTCGTCAATAGTGCCTCCGTGGCGCAAGATGATGTCGGTCATCACCCCGAAGAAGCGATTCAGGACGGTCAGCACCAGGTGGGGTTCAATGGACGCGGTCATTCTGGTGAAATCCCTCAGGTCCGCGACCAGGATGGCGACGGTGCGCAGTTTGCCCCCCAGGTCCGTGGCTGTGGGCGACTTGAGCACTTCCCGCGCCACCTCCTCGCTCACGTAGCGGCCGAAAGTATCCCTAATCAGGTCTCTTTCGCGCAGTCCCTCAACCATTCGGTTGAAACCTTCGCCCATCAGCCCGATCTCATCGTTCGAAACCACGGGCACGGTCACCTGGAGATCTCCAGCGCCGATCTTTGCCATGGCTTGACCGGTTTCCCAAAGGGGCTTTGAGACGCTCCACGCCATCGCCATGGAAAGAGCCACCGCGTTCGTCACCGTGAGCACGAGCAAAAAGACCACGGCCACCGGCATCCGAGAGACAAAGCGGATAATCGACTGGGGATCCGCATCGATCAGGTGAATCTGGCTGAGAGTGAGATAACTTAATACCGCCATGGGCAAGATCCCGATTAGGAGCGATACAAACAGCATCTTCGGAAGAACATTGATTTTGAAGGACCCGGGCACACTCAAGAGCGCCTCGGGTGGGATGAGCATTCGTACCGTGTCCCGAATCCACCGTTCAAGGCGAAAAAAGATTAAGGCCGCGGTAAGGGGCGTGGCCACCAGCCACGTGCCGACTAACGCGCGTAGGGCTGAGTGCCAGTCTCCTCCATGCATGACCTGGTAAGCGGGAGGGGCAAAGGAAAAGAGGATGCCGCTGATCAGCCAGCCAAGTAGCGTAACGCCAGCCATATGTGTCGGCACGTCCAAGAGCCGGGCCGCAGCGTCGCTAAGGCTCTTTTTGTCTCCAGAAGCCACAGCTTGTATCAGTGAGCCTCTGATAGACGCCGTGAGCCTGAGACCGAGGGCGCTTAACAGAGCGATGACTGCAACCAGCCATATGATGAACAGCCCTACTTGCGGACCGAGCGCGCCCGGATCACTTTCGCGGACCAACCCTGCTTCAATGAATCTGAAGTAGATAAAGAGCACGGTCGCGCCAACTGCGTTTCCCACCATGGTAATAATGCCGACGAAAGCCATTCTCCGCTTTGCAATAGGTATGAGGTCCGATTTCATGGTGCTATAAGTCCTCGCTCGGACGAAATGGTTCTCGAATCTCTCTTTCCGCGACCAGGACGATCCTCACGTCCATGACGTTCGTTCGGGTGGGACCGGTAATGATAAGGTCTCCCAGTTTTGCAAAAAAATGGTGCGAATCGTTGTCTCGCAGATAGGATTCGGGGTCCAGCCCCAAATGCCGTGCCCGCGACAGGCTTGAGCAATCCACTAGAGCGCCGGCCGCGTCCGTGGGGCCGTCGGCGCCGTCGCTCCCCGCACTGAGAAAAACCGTGTCAGACAGCTCTGCGGCTCTCCTGACCAGGCTGAGCGCGAATTCCTGGTTCCTGCCCCCAAGTCCGGCGCCTCTTACCACAACCGTGGTTTCACCGCCACTCAGCACACAAGCAGGCCGCGGAATCGGATTGTCCGTGGCCTCTATCTCACGCGCTATTGCCGCGTGCGCCAATGCCGCTTGCCTGGTGTCTCCTTCGATTGAGGACGAAAGAATGAGAGCATGGTATCCAAGCTCTTCAGCCCTTGCCTTCCCCGCTTTGAGGGAAAGAATGTTTGAACCGACGATCACATTGTGCGCTCGTTCAAAGATCTTGTCACCAGGTTTCGGGGTTTCGGGCGCCTTCCCGATCACGCCGTCACGCACCCGTTGCAGGATTGCCGCCGGCGCTCGGTCCTCAAGTCCGTACCGCTGAAGAACCTCCTGCGCATCCCCGAATGTGGATCGGTCCGGCGCAAAAGGACCGGAAGCAATAGTGTCAGGATCGTCACCTATCACGTCCGAGAGCATGAGGTTAATCACAGTGGCGGGATACGCGGCGCGCATCAGGCTCCCTCCTTTGGTGAAGGAGAGGTGCTTGCGCACCGCGTTGATCTCGTGGATATCCGCGCCCACCTTGAGGAGCAGCCTGACCAGCTCCTGCTTGTCCTGGAGAGTCACGGGCCTGATAGGTCCGGGGAGGAGCGCGGAACCGCCGCCTGATATGCACGATATCACCAGGTCCCGCTCTCCGGCGTTTCTCAAGAGAGAAAGTATCTCGGCCGCGGCGCGCTCACCGGCAGCGTCCGGAACGGGATGAGCAGCCTCCACGATGCGGATCGTCTTTAGAGGCAGCCCGTGCCTGTGCTTCACGCAGATCAGCCCTACCTCGATCCGATCCCCGAGCAGATCTTCAAGGGCTTTTGCCATGGGCGCGCTCCCCTTTCCCGCGCCCACCACCAAGATACGATCGTAATCCGAGAGCTTGAAACGCAGGCCCTTGCCGACCTCTAGTTCGTCTTCGCGAAGTCGTGCGAAACGCTTGACCGCTTCTTGAGGATCAGCGGCTTTGAGGCACGCGAGGAATATGTCATAGGCGTCCGACCTGAGTTTTTGTAAGCGTTCCCGCATGTTTGGATCTCCTCCCTTATCGGCCGATATTAGGACGGGGATTGACCGAAGGTCGCGGCTCACTGAGCCTGCCGCGGGGCAGCCATCTCCCAAACGACATGAGAAAAGTCTTCCAACATACGGTAAACTATGATATATTTCACCAAACCATGTTCGGCCGGTGAACGCACCCCATCATAGCTGAGGAAGGAACATGAAAAAACGTCTTTCTTATTGCCTGCTCCTGGCTCTCGTCCTCGCAGTCGTCCCGACTCTCTCCCAGGCCCGCGGAACCAGATATTACATCAACTGGCCGACGAATCACATCGGGCCCGTGTACGTGCAAATTTACGACATGCAGTTCACCAATCCTTACGAATACGTTGACAAGTTCAAGGTCTGGGTCACCTGGGATTGCCAGACCAAAGCCTACGACGTCGGCGCGCTCGGAACCTTTACCCTAAAGTTCTACAAATACGAGCACTGCAAGGGGCCTATGATCATTACAGGCAACACATCCACTTTCAAGATTCGGTACAGCCTGTGTCCCCCCTGGATCTGATTAGGCGCACATGATTGCTTGCACGGTCTCATCCGTGAATCAGATTCTATGCCGGATCTCAACGTCGTGACCTTTGAGCGATGCTCTATCCTTGACTGCTTTCGCATAGCTTCCCACACTAGAACCATTGCCTTGGTCGGCGCGGGCGGCAAGACAACTCTTATGTACCGCTTGGCGTCGGAGCTGCGCGCTCGTGGGCGAAAGGTGGTGACCACCACGACTACGAAGATCTTCCCGCCACGACCGGATGAATCCCCCCTCCTTGTGATCACCCGCGATAAGCCTGACTTGTCCGCGCTCCGCAAAGACCTGGCCCAGTTCGGTCATATAACTGTGACCGGGCTGCGAACCGCCTCAGGGAAGCTCAGCTCGGTGTCCGAAGAAAACATCCGGGAGTTCCTCACTGTGGCGGATTGCGTCATCGCGGAAGCCGACGGCGCCGCGGGCCGTCCTATCAAAGCGCCTGAAGCCTGGGAACCGGTGGCGCCGAGCTTCACCGACCTGTTAATCCCGGTGGTTGGATTGGACGCGCTTGGCCGACCGGCAACCCACGACGTGGTATTTCGTCTAGCCTGTTTCACAGAACTCACCGGCCTGGCCGAAGGGGACACCATTACTGCGGCGGCCGTGGGAAGACTCCTTGCTCACCCCCAAGGCGGGCTGAAAAACGCTCCTGTCCGCGCTCAAGTCATTCCGTTCCTCAACAAGCTGGACTTGCTCGCAGACCGAAGCCTCATCCAAGAAATCTCGCGAGTGGCGGCGCGAGAATCGGCCTCCCGGATCGGCCGAATAGTCGCAGGAAGTCTCAAGGGCCGGTCGGAAACCTTCATACTAATGAACGATGGGGAGCTGGACGAATGACGGACGGTCCTTGTCTCTCAATAAGCGAACATTCGGCCGCGGATCGATAACCGGCGTCTCGAAATTGTCCGCGTCTGCAAAAGTAATCGTAATCCGAATACGACTTCCTTTATGAAACCGATACGAGGTCGGCAGCAAGCTGAAGATCAGCTCAGCCGGCTCTCCGGCCCGAATTGGCGTCAAGTCGCTCTGATAGTGGGAATGGAAGGGTAGGCCCATATTATTGAAAGGCGCTTGGCTCAACTTGCGATGAGACGCGCGAAGATTTCCTTCCGTGATGTACGTAGAATTGCCGTTGCCATCCACCTCTTCCAAGTAGACAAATGCATCGAGATCCGAAGCATCGGTGGTGAGCCAAAGATGCGCAACCGGGTGGCCCGTGACCTCCACATCCTTCTCCAGAGGGGAACTCGTATAGGTGAGCGCCTTTTTGTCATTCGTTTGCATGTCCGGGTAATCGCGCGGCCAGTTCACCGAGGACCATCGTGATTTCTTTCCGGTCGTCGTCGTGTAATCCACGGTATACGCATCGAAGACATCCGCGTCCGCCGGCGATTCGGCGGTCAGGGAGCCGTCATTGATCGAGCCGATACTCCCCGTGGCGCCTCGGCCGAGAAACAATTGGGTTACTTTCACGTTTTTCACGGGCCATTGGCTGGAAGTTTGCCAGGCTTGTTTCCCAGGGGCTCCCATAACGTAATAGTGAATGGACGGCTCATCCATAATACCGTTGTCGATCCCCTTGAGCCAACGGTCAAACCAGCGATGCGCCTCAGCTCCAAAATCCAGGTCGAATTGGCTTTTTTCCACCCCGCTGTGATCCAGCGGACGGACGATCAGTCGCTTGGGCGTCGTGAGGTTGTTGTGCCAGAAAAACATGTCGCACGTGAAAATGTCATACCAACCATTGGTCATATAGACCGGGATGCCTGACTGGTTGATCCGGTCTATCAAAGGGTACAGAGCAGCTCTGTCCTGCCAAAGGTTCTTTCCGCCTTCGGTTATGCAGTCTCGGTACGGGCATCGTTCGGTGGCGCGGGATACTGTGCCCGCAAGCAGCCTCGTACGTTCCTTACGGGCCTCGGCAAGCAACGCGCCGTCCTTGTCGCTATCCACGGGCGTAATTACGGACTCCAGAAATGTCACCGACCAGGCGAAAAACGCGCCGAAGGCTTTGTTGTAGACTCCGCCCGGATAGCTGACCGCGCCGTAAAGATCCATTGGGCTCGATGTAGGAAAGAGCGCTTTCAGGCGCCGATTTCCGGCGCTCGCGGCGGCGAATTGTATCATTGCTTGCATGGAATCGCCAAACATGCCGATGTTTCCGTCACACCAGGGTCTGGACGCGATCCAATTCAAGATTTCGTCAGCCTCTTTGGCGCCCACGTCAAAAGATGGGTCCATCACTCCAAAGGATGCGCCTGTTCCCGGGCGCTCCACAACAATAACCGCGTACCCGTGCTTGACCAAATTCTCAAGCCACCTGGTCCTGAATAGCGGACCCATCAGACGCCCTTGGCCGGACAGCCAGTACCGGAGTCTGAGCATTGCCGTTTCTTTCCAGTCCAAGGTAAACAAGCCCGCAATAATGTTCTTTCCGTCCTTGTCGAAAATTGTGAAAGTTCGCAGATAGGGCGTGTATTTGAAAAGGACGGGTAAAGGCTCGCTCGCTGGAACTCCATGCTTACTGGGGAGTATGAGATCGTACGCGAGTCGCGTTCCATCGGCCAGTGTCAAGTAATCCGAAGCACACTGAAAGCCGTCATAACGAGCCTCAGAGTAGCCGTGGTATCGACCGAACGTTGACACTTTTTCCTGGTAGGTCTGACTCCTGTAAAGCAAGAAAATTGCAACAGCGAGGACCGCGGCAAGAAGAGCAAGTTTCAGTTTGGTGTTGATCAACTTGTTCACCGAATTTATGAAACGCGTCACTAACCCCCGGCCCATTTGCGTAACGGGCCGGATGCCACAAGGTAGAGCAGGGCGCTGTGGGGGCCCAATTTGAGGAGTCGGGCGGTTTCATCATCGTAGAACGCGCCGATTCCGCAGCAGCCGATCCGCATGGAAGTAGCCGCCAGGTAGAGGCGCTGGCCCAAGCGTCCTGCCGTGAGCATCGCGTACCGATAGCCGCGAGATCCCCAGACCGTTTCCAGCTTTTCCAGGTCGGCCAGGAAAAGAAAGTGCAGCGCGCAATTGGACAGCCACTGCTGATCCAGGCACGCGTGCGTCATCTCTTCCATGAGGAAGCCTTTGGCTGCCAGCGAGATCGACTTGACACCTGTGTCGAGAAGATAAAAACCCGGATCCAAATCCTGAACGCTCCCGGAAAGAAAACCCACCGCAAGCGCGCTCTCGACCACGCGGGCCGCGTCTCCGGACTCGGGACAAGCAGGGCAGAGGGATTCCAGCAGAGCGAGGAATTCGTCCGACGACAGTTCCTTGCGAACGTAGTTCCGTGTTGAACGCCTCTTAAAGACCGCGCCGGCGTAGTTGTGGACGGCAGGCCACGCTTCCCGTTCCGGGAGTGTGTCGGTCGCTTGAGAATGCAGCCCCAGACAATCCCGCATGGGCTCAAAGTCTTGCACCGGGCCCGGCAGCTTGCTGGAAGCCCCGTGCATCCGCCGGATCTCGGGAAAATCAGCCTCGCGCTCGGAAACACGACTCGGCCCAGCCAGATCGCCTGCCGGCGCGCTCAGCTCCGCCGCCTTTCCCGAAACCTCGCCGCCCGCGGCCGTGACACATGCCACCACCAGGCATGCCTCGCGAGTCGGATCCACACCGAGCAATTCATTGATCCGCCGATCGTCAAAATCGTAGAATAGCTCAAAAGGGAGCTCCAGAGCCCTCAAGGCCAGGCAAAGGTTTTCCGCCAGGTGCCCGGTGTCCAGGAGGCTGTACCGATAGGCCCTTTCCCCGTACTTCCAGGAGCTGCGGGCAAATATGGTCGTGAGGAAGAACGCGGATACGGGAGTCCCTTCTTTCCCGGAGGCCACGCCTTGAATTACCCAGGGCATTACATTGCCCGATCTCAGCAGAGTGAGCGCGTGCAGCCCAATGCTGTGATGGTACAGTCCGTCGTCCAGATCGGAAAGCCCACGCGCCGCCACGTAAAGCTCAAATGGGTAGAGCGCGCCCGCTGAAGCTACGCTCCGGTAGTAAAAATCCGCTCCGCTGTACCTCGCCTTGGCTGTGAGCGAATGAGCGAGGAGCATTACCTGAGCCAGCCGATCTTTGTTCATCACCGGCGCGCTCAGCGGCGCCACGGACCTGAGGACCTCTTCAAGGCGCCACTCAGGCCACTTCATCACCTGCGGCAAGGGAACCGTCTTAAGGCCCGGATAGGACTTGAAAAGATCGGGCTGACTACCCCAGTCCATGGCGTGGCCTTTGAGCCGGCTCCGCTCATAGCCTGTCTTGCGATGATATTCCGCCGCCGACAATTCCATGCCCAATCCCCCGGCATAAGGCCGATTAGCGGTCGAGGCGCATGTTATCAGCCCCCCCACGGCATTGTGGAGTACACCTCGGTCAGTTTGTCACGGTACTGCCGGAAGAATCGCTCGTGTTCGCGCTCCCACCTGGAGAGCATCTCCAAGGCTTCTTTGGCTTTACCGTCCGTCTTCTGAGCCATGCGCGCGTAGAATTCGCTCAGATCCTTCTCCATAAGCCACGCGACATTGAAAACGGTCACATCGGGGACCATGGACCCTTCCACGCATTGCTGCAAGAACTCGGATCGGGCGCGTTCGTCGAAGTAATTGGTCGGCTCAAGGGATACGGCGCCCGCGGCCTCCAGGTCCAGCTCCATCCCCTGTCGAAGATCGTCCAGCAACCGGGAAATGAAGCTGATGTGTCTCCGTTCTTCTTCGATGAGCCGCTCGAACGCGGACTTGGCCGCGCCGATCCCGATACGGTCGAGGGAAGTCTGGAAAAAACTCATCCCGGTCTGTTCCTGGTTCAGCGCGTACTCGAAGATCTTGATCAGTTGCGGCTGTGTGGTCATGGCCTGCTCCTCATATGACAGCCATCTTGTCATAGAAGCGGTCTTTTAGTGAATGCCGAATTCTTTGTCCGGTTCGCGGCGCCGCGCCAGGTCATTACTGCGGAAGCAGGAATCCGGTTCAGGAATGGTGGCGCAGGGTTTTCCACCGCACGCTTGCCGGGATTACGCCGGCGCGCGGGAGTTTATCATTTTCTTTTATCATTCCCATAGGAATTATGCGCCATGAACCCACGGAAAAGGCTGGGGGCCAGGGGAGTCCGGCCAGGTCATCAGGCGCGGCCGCGTCATATCCGCAGAACAATAGTGCATTTCGGTTGGAAGCTGCTTTACTGGCTACAGAAATGGAGGCTATCGAATTCCTCTCGACCGGCTCCCACTCTCTTGATCGCCAATTACGGTCATATTATTAATTGGTTAGGCACACCCTTCCCCAATGGCGCAATTCTTGACTCCTACCCCGCCGTAACTGCCATACCAGCACCGGAAAAAGGAGACACTTCATGACCCGGAAACAAGCCACTGAATTGATACTGGACGCCAAGAAGAAGAAATGCCTCTCCTGGGAACAAATCGCCAAGGAAGTAGGCGGCCACACCGTCTGGGTGACCTCGGCTCTCCTGGGACAGAACAGTATGAGCGCCCGGGAAGCGGAAAGGGCCGCCAAACTCCTCGGACTCGATGCGGAAGTCCTCTACGCGCTCACCGAATTCCCTGTGAAGGGCTCGCTCGACGCGACGGCGCCCGTTGATCCGCTTATCTATCGTTTTCACGAGATTATGCAGGTGTAAGGCATCGGCATGTTGGCGCTGCACAGCCTGGGTAGGCTTTCACTCGGGTGCATTTCAGGGTCTTTGGTGGCTATTGCCCTCGGGGTGGCGCTGGAGCTGAATCAGACCTTGTTCAAGGCGCTGAACCCGTACGTGCAGATTCTCCGGGCCATTTCGCCGATTGCCTGGATGCCGTTGCTCCTCTATTCGGTCCGGAGCAGCGGTTGGACCGCAATTCTGGTGCTATTCATGGCGAGCGTCCGGCCGACCATGGCCAACACCGCATTCGGGGTGGCCGGCATAAGAAAGGACTATTCAGCGTATCCTACATCCTCCAGATGCGCCCGGCCTATTCCGGTTGAGATTCCTGCAAACGCTATAATAGCCAGTGGACACCGAGCGTGAAGAACGCTATGTTTTAAAATTGGGGTAGATGGCTTCATCTTTGACTGAGAGCGCTGTAATATTTCTGCCTGCCCGGAACCGGCCGGCGCCACAAGAACAACAGATATGGAGAGCACGATGCAAAAAGGAACCGATACGGTAAAGCGAGGTCATGCCCAGATGCTCAAGGGCGGCGTAATCATGGATGTGGTAACTCCCGACCACGCCCGTATCGCGGAAGACGCAGGCGCATGCGCGGTGATGGCCCTGGAACGAGTCCCGGCCGATATCCGCGCCCACGGTGGCGTGGCGAGAATGAGCGACCCCGGATTAATCGCGCAGATCATGGAGTCGGTCTCCATCCCGGTCATGGCCAAGTGCAGAATCGGGCATTTTGTTGAAGCGCAGATACTGGAAGCCCTTGGAGTCGATTACATTGACGAGAGCGAAGTCCTGACGCCTGCCGACGAACAAAATCATATCGACAAATGGCCCTTCAAGGTTCCCTTTGTATGCGGGTGCCGCAACCTGGGCGAAGCGCTCAGGCGGATCGGAGAAGGCGCTGCCATGATCAGGACCAAAGGCGAAGCAGGCACCGGCGACGTGGTGGAGGCGGTCCGTCACGCCAGGGCGGTTATAGGAGAGATCAAACGCCTTACCACCATGCGCGCGGACGAGCTGATGGCCTACGCGAAAGAAATCGGCGCACCGTATGAACTGGTCAGGGAAACCGCGGAATTGGGGCGTCTCCCGGTCGTGAATTTCGCTGCAGGCGGGGTTGCCACACCCGCGGACGCGGCCATGATGATGCAATTGGGCATGGACGGCGTCTTTGTGGGGTCGGGGATCTTCAAGAGCGGCAATCCGGCAAAGCGGGCCAAGGCCATCGTGGAAGCCGTCACTCATTACGATAATGCGCAAATACTCGCGGAAGTGAGCAAGGGCCTTGGGGAGCCCATGGTCGGGATAGGAGTGACCGAACTGCCTGAGAGCGCTCGTCTGGCCGTCCGTGGATGGTAGAGCAGGATGAAGGTCGGAGTGCTTGCGTTACAAGGGGATTTTCAGGAGCATGAGCAGGCGCTGGGCAAGATTGGCGTCGCGGCCGTTGAAGTTCGCCTTCCCGAGCGCCTGGAGGGATTGGACGGGCTGATTATTCCCGGAGGAGAGAGCACGACCGTCGGAAAGCTCGCGACCACCTTCAAGCTGATCGACCCATTGAAAGAGTTTGCCAAAACCACGCCGGTGTGGGGCACCTGCGGCGGCCTGGTCTTCATGGCCAAAGATGTGGGTTTTGATCAGCCGGTCCTGGGAGTCCTTGACATGGTGGTGGAACGCAATGCCTTCGGCCGGCAGGTTGACAGCTTCGAAGAGGATCTGGACATCAAAGGAATTGAGGGAGGCCCTTTCCACGGGGTATTCATCCGCGCCCCCGAGGTTAAGCAAGTGGGGCCGACCGTAGAGATCCTCTGCCGCATCCAGGACGGCCGCATCGTTGCGGTCAGGAACGGCCATCTGTTCGCGACGGCCTTCCATCCCGAGTTGACCGATGACTTGAGGCTCCACCATTATTTCATAGAGATCGTTGCGGAGAAGTCTCGCTCGATATAACCTGAAGCGCCTCTCTTCCAGGCGCATCCTTCCAATGGCTCTCACACATTTTTTTCGTTACGTATCGGCCTGAAGCATGAAGAAATTCGCGGCGCTTCTGGAGTATGACGGCACATGCTACCACGGTTGGCAGCTCCAAAGCGGAGCGCCGACTATTCAGGAAGCGCTGGAATCCGTCCTGGAGCGGATCTTGGGCAAAGCAACCCGAGTCCACGGCGCGGGTCGCACGGACGCGGGGGTGCACGCAACCGGCCAAGTAGCGCATTTTGTCGCTGACTGGCAACATACCGAACAGGATCTCCAGCGAGCGTGCAATGCTCTATTACCCGTGGACATCACCGTGATGGGCGTTCGGTCCGCGGCCGCGGACTTCCATGCACGGCATTCGGCGCGGTCAAAGACGTACGCGTACCGCATTCTGAACAGGCCGTTGCGCTCTTCCCTCATGCGCGCGTATTCGTGGCATGTGCCTCGGCCCCTGGATCCGACCGCGATGGAGAAGGCTGCTCAAGCCCTCGTCGGGACCCATGACTTCGCCGCATTCGGCGCTCCAACGGATGGCGCCCCCTCCACTGTTCGGAAAGTCCTAGAAGTCTGCTGGCAGAGGGATGAAGGAAGCGATATCCTTCGTTTCACCATCCGGGGCAGCGGATTTCTTCGGCGCATGGTTCGCTCGATCGTGGGCACGCTCGTCCCTGTGGGCCTGGGGAAGATGGACCCAGAGGAATTCCTGAGCATCCTGGATTCCCGGGACAGGTCCAGAGCCGGGGCTACCGCGCCTCCATATGGGTTGTGCCTCGAATGGGTGGAGTATCAGGACATGCTCTTCCACAAAGGAGATACGTGAGTGTTTGAAGCGGCGTACATCAGGGCTCTTCAAGACGGATCTTTATCGGCAAAGGTGGAAACTGCGAGGGAGATGCTCCGAGACTGCAATTTGTGCCCGCGGGATTGCCGCGTGAATCGACTGGAAGGAGAGACAGGTTTTTGCGGAATCGGCGAGAAGGCAATGGTGGCCTCCGCGCATCCCCATTATGGCGAAGAAGGGCCCTTGGTAGGCTCAGGCGGGTCAGGAACCATTTTCTTCACGTCGTGCAACCTCAAATGTGTTTTCTGCCAGAATTTCGAGATCAGCCAACTCATGGAGGGCCGGGAAGTCGACCGGCCGCGCCTGGCGGACCTCATGTTGGACCTGCAGAAGATGGGCTGTCATAATATTAATTTTGTGACTCCATCCCACGTGGTCCCCCAGATCCTTGACGCTCTGTATATGGCTGCTGAAAAAGGGCTAAAGGTCCCCTTGGTCTACAACACGGGCGGATACGATTGCGTCGAGATTTTGCGCCTTCTGGACGGAGTCGTAGACATCTACATGCCTGACCTGAAGTTCATGGATTCGGAAGCAAGCAAGCTCCTCATGAATGCGCCCGATTACCCGGACGTGGTGAAGGCCGCCATTCGGGAAATGCACAGACAGGTGGGCGACCTGGAACTGAATCAGAAGGGCGTGGCAACTCGCGGGCTGCTCGTCCGCCATCTTGTTATGCCGGATGACTTGGCCAGCACCAGACAGGCCATGCGATTCCTCGCGGAAGAAATCTCGTCGAACACCTATGTGAACGTGATGAGCCAATACAGGCCATGCGGCAGGGCCTTCGAGGACGCGCGGATCGCCAGATCGGTGACCCGTCGGGAGTACGAAGCTGCTCTCAAGGCCGCGGAGGAACAAGGAATCACCAGACTGGATGAGCGGGCGCCTATAAGATTGAGATTCTTGTGAAGGCAGACCAAGAATCCTCGCAGGTCCGCCATGAAATGGCTAGGATGTGGTGACTCCTTGTCCCGCTGGGGTACGCGTCCTACTGGGCTGGTGGGACAGGCATCCTGCCTGTCATTCCTTGGGAAAATGGTTCCCAGCCTGCACAGACAGGCGGGACGCCTGTCTCACGGAAGTCTGCCCCACCACCTCTTTCCGCATATGTCACGGAATTTGCAAACGCGAACACATTAGGAAGGCAAGCGTTATCTCAGAAGCCGCTTTCATTAGGAACCGATGCGAGAAAATTGGAGATTAGATGGTCCAGAACCATGTGTGCGTCTTCCACTGGGCCGTATTCACCGCGCTCGGTTCGCACGTGGATCGCATACTGCGCCACCTCTTTCATTTTTCCTCCGTCGAATCCCACGATGGCCACGGTGACGCCGCCGTGATTTCTCGCGAATTCGAGCCCCTTCACCGCGTTGGGCGAATTGCCGCTCGCTGATATACCAACCACCACGTCTCCCGGGCGCATCAAGTTTCGTAGTTGCCACCAGAACACATTCTCGTAACCGATATCGTTCGCCAAACAGGTGATGAACGCGTTATTCGCAGTGAGACTGAGCGCCCTGAACGGCGCTCGTCCCTCGGGAGACGCGCAGAAGCCCAAATCATTGGCAAAATGCGACGCGGTGGCAGCGCTCCCGCCGTTGCCGAAAAAGAAGATGGTGTTCCCTTTTGAGCGAGCTTCCAAAAAGAGGTTGATGACTTTCCCGATCTCTTCGTGGTCGAGCCTTCCAAGCACCTCCACCAGATGACCTATATAGGAGCGCGCGAACTCAGCGCTGGTCGTTGCGACAGACGAAGGCATTTCCGGCATCCTTTCACCGCTTGAATATGATTCTCAAGGACTTATACCATTTCGCCCGTCAAAAAGTAACCCGGAGAAGTTTCGGCTCGGGGAAGGCGGTTTCCGCCATGCTTTGACTCAAGGGACAATTTTCTTCCCGAAAAGGCGACGGTCGAATTGTTTTTGTGCTAGCCTGAGCCATGAACTCCATAACCCCGAGCCATTGGGAGCTCCTATGCGAAAGCTCAATCCTGAGTATGTGCAAGCCGTTCGTGATGCCACCAACCAGTGCCCCTATTTCAACCTCCTCTCCATGAAGATACGGGAACTGCACATTGGGCGGTCCATCATCGAAATCGATCTCGAACAGAAGCATCTTCAGCCTTTTGGGATAGTTCACGGCGGGGTCTTTTCATCGATCATCGACGCGGCCGCGTTCTGGGCGGTTTACCCTGAGGTGGATGAAGATACGGGCATGACTTCCGTGGACCTGAAATTGAATTATCTGGGGCCCGCGACTACCGGTAAACTCATTGCCAAGGGGAAACGCATCAAACTAGGGAAAACTCTTGGACTGGCCGAGGCGGAAGTGACCGATGAGAAAGGGAAGCTGCTGGCTCACGGCGCTTCCACGCTCATGGTGATCCCGGGATTCATGTTCGACCCGGACCGATCGGCGCTTCCGCCGAAGTTCCTATAATATCCCGCTCCCTGCGTGTGCGCCCGGCCGTTACTCCACGATCCTTTGAGATTCACTGACGGCCCGGAAGCAAAGGTTTGCGCTTATGGAAAATCCGGTCCTCGACGCTCATGTCCATTGCGGTTACACCGTGCCGTTTGAAGAGATCGCTCGAGAATGGGAGCGAGGTCGGATTCATGGCGGCTCGGCTTTCTCTCCTGTGGAGGAGATCTACGACCGATACGACCCGTTGTTCACGGATTCCGCGGCGTATCGGAAGAGCAGACAGGCGGCGCATGAATATCTGCTTCGCATCGCCCGGAACGAACGGGTCTTTCCGTACTTCTTCGTCTGGAACGATTTCCCATCGATTCCTGATGGATTCCTCGGGATCAAATGGCATCGGCACGCGAGCGAACCCACGTACCGCTATGAAACACCTGAATGCGAGCGGATAATCGATGAGATTTGCCGCAAGAAGCTTCCCATCGTTCTGGAGGAGGAGTTCGCCAATACCCTGACATTCGTGAAGCGAATCGCGGAGCGCACCGTAGTGATCATCCCTCATATGGGCGGCCTGAATGGCGGATATGACCGACTCAAACGCGCCGGTATCTTCGAGAGTTCGCAGGTCTGGGTAGACACCGCGCTGGCCGGGAGGGGCGAAGTGGAAGACTTCGCGAAGGAATTCGGCGTCAATCGAATCCTCTTTGGGTCGGACTACCCTTTTGGCAATCCCGAGTACGAGAGGAGCAAGGTGGAGTCGATATTCTCGGGAGACGAGCTCAGGCGTATTTTAGGCGGGAATCTAATGGGACTACTAGAGACAAAAAGCGATCCGGGAGGCTGCTGAGCAGGCCCCAATGAAACTGGGCGCGTGTTACGCGACGTCCGATCAGACCGCGGTATGCGGGTGTGGGACGTGAAAGCTAGGTTTCCGACACTTAGGGTTTCACGATAGGGGTCGGTGGGGCGGTCCGGGAGACTCCCCTCGGAGAGGGGAGCCCCCGGAGTCTTGGCGCTTATTGCTGCATTCGGCCTGATCCGCCGCGGAATCCTCCACCGCGATGGAGCCCGCCATGTCTTTTCCCCTTCAGCTCGGCAAGCTTCTGGATCTGTTCAGGCGTGAGGACCTTCAAGCGCTCCCGATTAGTTTTCAGTCGATCCCGCATGAGGTCGGAGTTGGCTTTGACGAGTTCTTCGTCGATACGAGTCAATTTGTCAGGATCAACTTTTCCGGACATGAGCATGGTCTGCTTCTCGTCTGACAGCGAAGCGAGAGCCATGCGTGTCTTGCGAGTCCGCTCTCTGAAGTCCACCCTAAGGGCGCGCAGCTTATCCTGTTGTTCTTGGGTCAGTCCGAGATCCTTGCCCAGCGCTTCCCGCATAGCTCCTCGCTCCCCAAAGGGTCGGCGCATAAAAGGTCCCCCAGGACCCATGGGGCCTCCTTGATCGGGAGGCATTGGGCCGGCTGAGGCAATCAGTTCCAGGGGGGTTCCGGGATCTTCCTCAATTACGGCTCTGGTTGTGGAAGGGGCCGCGAGCAGGATTATCAGAAGCGGCAGCAAGAGGATGGAGTGTTTTTTCATAGCCATGAGAGTGCTCCTTTCTCGTCAATGGTCAGAATATGGCTTCTCATGCCGGCATGAGCTCGGCCGGCTTGGCCGTGCTCAACGAAGCGCTGTTACCCATGCAGACGTCCCAGCGGGGTTGTCGTTAAACGGAACCGCCCATGTTTGTGTGAAAAGCTTTCCGCACCACTTGACGGCGCGCGGGTTCATTTGGTACTAATAGCTGGAAGAGCTAGTTTCTTTCCCGGTTCATTGTCCGGCTACCCCAAGAAGCGGCTGTAGCCGGTGGCCGGGAGAGGGCGACTTGGAGTTACAAACCCCGTCAGGTCCGGGAGGAAGCAGCGGTAGTAATCTCGAGGGTCGGCCCTCTAACCCCCCGGCCATCGACTGCGGCCGTTTCTCTTATTCCAGGATTTTCCACGAGGATGCCTTCCTATCTTGTTCTGGCTCGCAAGTACAGACCGGCAACGTTCCGAGACGTCATCGGCCAGGATCACGTCATCCAGACCCTATGTAATTCCATCGTGTCAGGCCGCATTGCGCACGCATTTCTTTTTTGTGGGGTGCGGGGGGTAGGCAAGACTACAATAGCCCGGGTGCTGGCAAAAGCCCTCAATTGTTCCGGAAGGAAAGACAACGAGCCGGACCCGTGCAACACCTGCGCGTCGTGCCGAGAGATCGCCGATGGGGTGAGTGTGGACGTCCAGGAAATCGATGGGGCGTCGCACACGTCGGTGGAAAACATCCGGGAGATCAACGAGAACGTCAAGTATCCGCCGGTCAGCTCTCCGCACAAGATCATTATCATCGACGAAGTGCACATGATCTCCATTAACGCGTTCAATGCGTTGCTCAAGACCCTTGAAGAGCCTCCCGCCCATGTGAAGTTCATGTTCGCCACGACTGAGGCCCACAAGGTGCCCGCGACGATCCATTCCCGTTGTCAGAAGTTCACGTTCCGCACGATCTCCATCCGCGACATGGTTGAAGGCATGGCTCGTATCCTCAAGAAAGAGGGTTTGGAAGCGACGGAAGAGGCGCTTGGGCTCCTTGCGAAAGAGGCCCAGGGCTCCTTTCGGGACGCTCTGAGCCTTCTGGATCAGGTGATCGCGTACGGAAGCGAGGGTGTCACTGCCCAAAGCGTCATGGCTACTCTGGGGATAGCGGGCCGAGGGGTCTTCGCGGAACTCATGGCCGCCTTGCTGGACCGAGATGCTCCCGCTGCTCTCGGGAAGACGCGCGATCTGTTTCAGGAAGGTTACAGTCCCGAACAATTCGCCTTGGACTTGATCCAGTACGTGCGCAACCTCGTCTTGGTGAAAACGCTGCCCCCCGAACAGAGAAGCCGAGGAGTCGTGGACGCCACCCCCGGAGAACTGGAAGAACTGGAGCGGCTCGCACAACGAGCCTCCAGGGAGGACTTGCAGAACCTCTTCAGCATTCTCTACCGGAGCGAGAGTGACATCAGGCGCGCGGGGAATCCGTGGGTTGCCCTGGAAATGACCATTCTGCGCGTAGCATACGCTCCCCACGTGGTGGAACTGGCTGAGATCATTCGTCGCATCGACTCCGCGCCACGAGGCTCGGCATCCGTGATCCCGAGACAACCGACTGGCGCTGAATCCGACAGAAAGACCGGCGGCCGAGGCCCGGCCGTCACCCGTGCAGTAACCGAGCCCTCGCAGACAACGCGGCCGACCGAAGCGCCGGCCGTGGCCCGTGACGGCGCCGGCGGCTTTATTATCGAGGAAGTCACGCCCGCGCTGACAGGTCACGAAGATGAGGTCTGGTCCAGAATTCGCAGAGAAGTGGAGGAAACCGGGGTTGACAACGTGTTGGCCTCCGTGATGGAACACGGGAGAATGCTGCCGAACATGACGCCGGGTAGGATCGAAATAGGCTTCCACAAGGCTTTCCATAAGGAGCAGTTCGAGTCTCGGTGGAGAGACAAACCGGAGATTAAGCGGATCTTCGCCAACTATCTCGGAGACGCGGAGATCAAAATACTGACGTTGGCCCAGGAAACTTCGCTGGAGATGGAAACCCCGTACGGCGATGCCAAGAACGGGGAAACGGACCGGAACCGCGCCCTGAAACAGGAGGCGCTGGACCATCCCGTGGTGAAAGCGGTGCGAGGAGAGTTCGAAGATAGTTCCATAGACGAGATAAAGGTTCTGTCATGAACCGCAAGCCGCACTGATCCTTCACAGGCGATTTTCCAGTTCCGAAAGCCCACTTGACACAAGGTGAGCGAGCCTTTATTTTTCACATATCAATTGACGATGGCGGAGGAGACGGAGATGGCCGGATGCCGGAGCTGTTCAGATTGCTCCTCGCGGACAGCTTACACGCATGTTGGAAAAGCGGAAAAACTCGAGAAAGTTGAAACCTCGGGCAACCCCCGATATCCTCATATTCTTGTGGGGAAGCAAGCTATCTATTCTGAAGAAGGCGTCCAAATGATCGTGGTTGTCCTGGAAGACTGCTGCGACGAGAATTGTGACGGCTTCACTCTCAAGCCTCAGCGGGTTCTTAAGGATGACCACGCACAATTCATGAGCCGCGAACCCTTTGATGTTTCCCAGCCGGTGGGGGATGAGCGCTGGACCCTGCGCGCGCTGATATAGCTTGTCCGTTCGAGACGACCGCAAGAGTTACCGGCCTTATCAGGCGTTGTCACACGAACTTTAAAGAATCCGTCTGGGCTTCCTTTAGCATAGGGAGGCCGAGTAGGCCTCCTTTTTTCCGAAGAGGGAAGAAGGGGATTTTTTCGCCGCATGGAGCGCGTGACTCCCCCCCAACCTCCACTCTCTTGCGAGCGCTTCCGCGCGTCCGCTATACGGTGTTCGGCAAATGGAGGAGGCCACGGCGGCGATCTCTTCAGATCGCGCCCAATAGCGACCCAATGGCCTGCGGCAAGCTGCCGGTGATTTTTGAGACGAGTGTGCTCGACTGAGGAGTATGATGCGAGTTTACACCTCTGATGAATTAGCCGCGGGAAAAGGCGAGCCTGGACAGCCCGTCCTTGTGGCGGTAAACGGCAAAGTCTACGATCTTTCCGGCAGCGGCAAGTGGATTGGCGGACGACACATGGGGCGCCACCAGGCCGGCTGCGATCTCACCCGGCAGATCCGCGTGGCTCCACACGGGTTGGAAGTCCTGGATCGCTTTGAAGCAGTCGGGACGCACGAGAAGGCGCCGGAAGTCACCACGGCAGGTCTCAGAGCAACCGTATCCCGATGGCTTGACAAGCATCCTTTTTTTCGGAGGCACCCTCATCCTGCGGTGGTGCATGTTCCCATAGGGCTGGGTCCCCCCTTGGCCGTCTTCGAGATTCTGGCCCTTTATTTCCGCTCGTCCCACACTGAATGGGCTGCGTTCCTGTGTCTGCTCATGATCCTTCTCACGCTGCCCGCGGCTCTGGCGACCGGCTATTTCACGTGGTGGATCAATTACGATTGCGCTCGCTTCACAATTGTTAACTGGAAACGACGAATCGCGTGGGGCGCCCTAGCGTTGGCCCTCTGCTCAGCGCTATTGAGATGGACGATCGCCGATCCTCTAAGACTCGGCGATCCGCTTGTGGTGGTCTATCTTTGCGCCCTGTCGGCGCTTAGCGGGGTTCTTGCGCTCCTTGGGTTTTTGGGCGGCAAGATTACCTTCCCGTACCAATGAGGCCGGTCTTACTTGGGCAAAAAAATGGTCGGCCGAAGAGCGGCTTGAGAGGACCTCCATGAACGATGTGGCGGATCATTCCGTTCAATCGGCTCCTGCTCCTCAGCAAGGAAGATGGAAGCTTTTCTTCGGCCTCTCTCGAACTCCTCATGGCGTTCTGGACATGGCGACCCCTGCCATGGCCGCTCTACTGATGCTGGGGCATTTTCCGCCGCTTTCCGTGATCATTGTGGGGCTCGTGACCGCATTTGCGGGCTACACCGCGGTGTACGCGCTCAATGACCTGGTTGACTATCGAATCGATCGTGAACGGCTTGCGCTCAGGGGTGACACCAACCAGTTATTCCACGTTGACGCTATTCTTGCGCGGCATCCTCTTGCGCAGAGCATGTTGCCCTTATGGAGCGGCGTCTTGTGGTTCCTCTTTTGGGCCGCGGTGGCCGTGATAGGGGCATGGTGGCTCAACCCTTTTTGTGTGGTGATATTCTGCGTCTCCGCGCTCATGGAAGCCATTTATTGTAAGCTTCTGAGAATCACGCACCTGAAGATCATCCCGTCGGTTGTCGTCAAGGCTTCCGGCGGGCTGGCAGGCATCTATGCGGTGCAACCCGATCCCTCGCTCAGCTTTGCTGTCCTTATTTTTCTCTGGCTTTCGGCGTGGGAGATCGGCGGACAGAACGTGGCCAATGACATCGTGGACAGGGACGATGATATCCGCGTATCAGCCCGAACCACGGCGACGGTGAAAGGTCTGCGGGAGGCCGTATTCGTTCTGGTGAGCGCGGTCTCCATCGCTTCGTTCGCCGGAGTGGTGATCTACTGGTTCGCCGGAGCGGGCGTGGGCCTGATATATCCAATAGGGGCGGTTGTTCTGGGATGGAAGTTGCTCCTGGAACCCGCTCGAGAGGTTTATCGCGATCCAGGGGCTCATCGCGCGGCATCCCTTTTCAACAAAGCGAGCTACATGCCGTTGGCCTTCCTCATCCTGACCGCGATCTCAATCTTGATGCCGGACTAAGACTTGAACAGCTCGGGGCGGATCTTTTGGTCGTGTGAGGGTGATGTTCGGTAAGACAGCCCGGTCTCCCAAAGAGCAGATGCTCATGAACTGGCCGGAGCGGGTCTGGATTTACAGCCCGGTTCGGGTGGCTTTTCTTCGCTTGCACGCGAGGAGATGGAAGCGCCTCGTTGGTCCTATTACCGGTGGACACGCGCTGGAAATCGGCTGTGGGCTGGGTAAAGGCGCCCAAATCCTCATCCGGCGGATGGGATTCGGCCGGGTGACGGCGCTCGACCTGGAAAAAACCTTGATTGTCCTGGCCAGGAGAAAGCTTCCAAGAGACTTGAGCCACCGGATTTCATTCTTCTTGGGTGACGCGCAGGACCTCCCTTTCCCAGCGGCGCTCTTCGATGCGGTGGTGAATTACGGGATCATTCATCACGTTCTGGACTGGCGGCGCTGCATTAGTGAGATAAGCCGCGTATTGAAGCCTGGCGGCATCTTCTATTTTGAGGAGATCTACCCGGCCTTGTACGCCAATTTGATCCTCGGGCCACTGCTGCGGCATCCCACCGAAGACCGTTTCCACGGGCCTGAGTTTCTGGCTACCCTTGAGGCAAACGGACTCGGGCTTGTTGAAGGTGTCCGCACGACCTCACGATTCGGGATCGTGGGCGCGGCTCGCAAGAAATAGAAAGGGCCGCCAAATGGGGACGGTCTTGGAAGGATTGCCGGAGAGGCCCCTTAGAGAGGGGAACAGCAAGACAGCGTCTTTCGACGATTTCGGATCAATAACCCCCTATTCCGCTCGCATGGCGGTTTCCGCGCACAACGGCTTGCCGACCGTTCTGCGACGCAATAATATCTCATCGAATAGGGAAAGTTTTGCCGAAACAGGCCCAATACGCGGTCTCGCCTGAACTGCAGGGATCCCGGGCATGGATGACGAACAGAAATCAAGACAGGAGCTTATTGAAGAGCTTGCTCGATTGCGACGCCGGATGGTGGAACTGGAAGCGGCCGAGGCCAAGAGTCGCGAAGCGGAAGCTGCCCTGCGAGAATCAAACGAAAGAGGTCGCGCCATAGCGCAGGCAGCGGTTGACGCGATTATTTCCGTCAATGTTGAGGATAAGATCATTTTCTGGAATCGGGCGGCGTCCGAGATGTTTGGGTACACGGAAGACGAGATCCTGGGCAAACCCGTCACCGCGTTGATTCCCCCGCGTTATCGAGCGGCTCACAGCGCAGGGGTGCGACGTTTCCGTGAAACCCGAAAGCCGGTTCTGATCGGAAGAACCGCGGAGCTACTAGGGCTGAGAAAAGGGGGGATAGAATTCCCGCTGGAGTTGTCACTTTCCACCTGGACCGCGCGCGGGGAAACCTATTTTACGGGCATTATTCGAGATATTAGCGATCGCAAAGAGGCTGAAAGGGCACTTGCAGAGCGCACGGAAGAGCTGGAGTCCCTCGTGCAGACGGTGGCCCACGACCTCAAATCCCCTGTGGTAGGCATTGCGGGGCTCGTTCGGTTGCTCAAGAAGAGCGTGAGCGAACTCCCTCCGGAAGAGAAGAGAGACGAAATCCTTGAGCAACTGCTCACCACCAGCAGCAACATGGAAGATTTTCTCAAGGACTTACTGGACGGCCTGAGGCCCGATCCCGTGGAGCCGTCGCGAGAACCGGTGTGCCTGCGGGAGGCGGCGGAGCAGGTGGTAAGCCTCTATCGGAGCAGAATAGGGGAGAGAGGGTTCGAGTTCAAGGTCCTCTGTGAGACCGTCATTCCCCCTGTCCAGGCTGACAAACACCGTATCGCGCAGGCGCTGGACAACTTGGTGGGTAACGCGGTCAAACACATGGGAAATCGGCCCGATCCCACCATTGCCATTGAACTTCGTGACAATTCGGACTCTGTGCTGGTCCTTGTCTCGGACAACGGGGTAGGGATACCTCCGCAATACTGGAAAAGGGTGTTTGACCGCTTTTTCCGGATCAAGAAGTCGAACCTCGACGGCGGCTCGGGTCTGGGACTCTCCATCGTGAAGCGGATCATTGAAGGTCACGGCGGCCGAATTTGGGTGGAATCCGAAGAAGGAAAAGGGGCCACATTCTGTTTCACAATCCCCAAAGGGGCTGCGCCTACCGCATCGCTCCACGAACAATGACTCCCCCCAGCGCCCTTATCGGTCGCCTTTCACTACGGTGAGCAGCATCTTGAAGCGTTTCTTGGCATCCAAGGCGTGAGGGATTTTGGCCGGCATCAGAACCATTTCTCCCGCCCTGACCGTAACCTGCTTTTCCCCGATGGTGATGAAAGCTTCTCCATCGAGAACCTGAACCAATGCGTCTCCTGCCGCAGTATGGCTACTCAAGCCCTCGCCCTGATCGAATGCGAAAAGCGTGACGCTTATCACCGGAGTCTGCACAAAGGTTCGACTCACCACACGACCTTCCTGGTAATCGATGAGGTCCAGTAGCGGTTTAGCTTCCGCGGCCGGAATATTCTTCATGAACAAAGGCTCATACATTGCTTATCCTCCACCACGTGAACTCAAGAGAGAATATGGAGATCACCCGGCTCGCTTCAACTTCCTTTGTAGGCGCTTCACCACCCGCACCAGCGCGCCGAAAAAGTCCGTGAATCCCCACAAGGCGATCACCACGATGGCGATCCCAATGAGCAGTCCCTGTCGGCCCATCACGGAATAATAGATAACCGCAAGGGCTATTGCCAGCATGAGAAGAGCGCACGACGCGATCGTCTTGAGTATGGTTCCTTCCTCTCTTGCCATTACTCGCAAAAACCTTTCGGAGCAGGGTTGGCCGCCTCCGCTATGGCGCAAGAGCGCGGCCAAGCGCTCTTGTCCTAATCGAGCGCCAGGGTCTCTCCCGGATTCAGGCCGGAGATTACTTCCAGGGCGCCGCCCAGTCTCCGACCGGTCTTGACTTGTCGCACCATTATCTTGCCCTGGTCAATGACCCGCACAGTCTCCAATTGGCCGACGGTCTTCACGGCCGATGCGGGCACTAAGATCGTCTCGCTATCCTGCGTTTCAAACGTGAGGGCGCCGTAAAGACCCGGGTTGAGCCCCGGGACATCCGGCAGAGGCGCCTTGACCGTGATGGTGCGGCTCTTTTCGTCGCGCTGGGGGATTACCTCTCTGATATGAGACTTTTCCTCCAGCCCGAGGGATGGAATCCGCACGATCACCGAAGCCCCCGGTTGCAGAAACGGAGCATACTGCTCCCCTGCATGGGCGACCATCTCTGCGGCGCCCGGCATATAAATACTGAAGAGGGGGCGTCCAGGGGTCACCAAGTCGCCCATGTTCACGTATCGATCTGCCACGGTGCCGTCAAAGGGGGCCACGACCGCGCCGTAGGCAAGGAGAGTTTCGGCTTCCTGAAGAGCTGCTTCGGCTCTCTGATTAGTCGCGCGGGCCACGTCAAGCTGCGCTTTTGCGTCATCCAGTTGCTTCTTGGCGATAGAGTCCTTTTCGTAGAGCTTCTCGAACCGCTCGTAGTCTTTTTCCGCTTTGATTAGATCCGCGTGTGCGCTCTGGACCGCGGCCTTGGCTTGAGCAAGCCGGTCGGCCATTTCCCTCACATCGATTCTCAGCAGAACCTGGTCCTTTCTCACCCGATCCCCTGCCCCCGCGTTAAGCTCGATCACATCGCCCTGCGCTCGTGAGGCCACTTTCGCAGTCTCGCGGGAAACCACGGATCCGGACACGGTCACCTCGCCCCCTGACCGGCTTTTTTCCACCCGGAGCGTTCGAACAGACGGCGCACCTTTTTCCGGCGCGGACGTGAGGCCGCCGGGGACCTTGGAACGGAATCCTCCCTGCATCCATATCAAGATAAGAACAAGTCCGCCGAGAAAGGCGGCGGCAAGTGTCAGTTTTCGTTTCATGGAGTCCACTTATTCGGGTGTCGCATCATCGCGTTCCGTTTCAGGAATATGGAAACCCAAAGGCTTGACTCATGGATAGAGATCATTACGGCGGGAAGGTCTGGCGCGGCGCGGGATCACCTATTCCGTTCTTGAGACATCCACGCTGCGGCTGACGGCCGAGACACCTATCCCTCCAGCGCGGTTGAGCCGATGATTCGGTCAGTTTTCCGTCATAACGTAGTCATCATATTCGATTTCGAAACGGAGCTTATGCTTTGCCTCCTCCTGCGCCAGCCCCATAAAAAGCTCCTTTAGGCTCGCGTCCTCAGTTGCGGCCGCGAGATCGATGTACATCTTGAAGGCCCGTTTCTCCTTGTGCATGGCCAAGATGAGCGCCTGCTGATAATCAAGATCTTTGGTCGGTTTTCCTTCCACTAAGTAATCGCCGATCTTGAGATTCAGCACTTTGGCTTCTGCCGTCAAAAGGCGTTTCCCGGCCTTGACGTCAAGGAGTTTTCGCTTGTGGCCTTCTTCTTCCTGCGCGAAACCTGTGAATATCTCCCTCATCCAGGGTCTTTCCATCCTACCGGCCAGATTGGTGTAAAATTGCGCGGCCTCTTCTTCATTTTCGATAGCGAAGTCCAGCGCTTCATCAACGGATGTCCACTGCTGCATCAGATCCTCCTCAGAAACTATCTTATACGAGAGCGCATTCAAAATAAGCAACGTTACCGGCGCAAGCGGCAAGTTCCAAAATCTCCTCCCCATCCCTTGTTAGGTCTGAAGAGATGGCAACCAATGCCCTACTTCGCTTTCAGTTCCCTTGCGGCTGTCAGCGCCGCGTCATAGTTGGGTTCCTGCGCGATTTCTTTCACTAAGTCAACGTATTGTACCTTGCCGCTTCGATCAACAACAAAGATCGCGCGCGTCAGCAAACGGAATTCCTTGATCAGCACCCCGTAAGCCAATCCAAAAGACGCATCCTTATGATCGGACAAAGTTTTTACCGCGTCCACTCCCGCGGCCCCACACCAACGGGCTTGAGCAAACGGCAGATCCATGCTAATCGTGAGAATTACCGCCCCAGAGCCCAGAGTCGCGGCCTCTTGGTTAAACCTGCGGGTAGATATGTCGCAGATCGGAGTGTCCAGTGACGGCACGGACGAGATAATGCATACGGCGCCGGAAAAAGCCGAGAATTCAACCGGTTTCAAGCCGTTATCGACCACCACGAAGTTCGGCGCCTTATCGCCGACCTTGATTTCATCACCGACCAACGTGATCGGATTTCCTCTCATGGTTACCAGCCCTGTGCGTTCCATAATTTCTCCTTGGTTCCGTCGATTGACGAACCGTGAAGTTCCTGAAGGGCGTTCAGAGCATCTCCTTCAGAGGTTCTAATAGGCTTCATCCGAGGCCAGGTCTTCCTCCGTGACTTTGCCCCTCAGCAGATAGTAACCCCACGCCTGGTACAGAATAACAATCGGCACGAAAACCAGCGCCACGACCAGCATGATCTTGAGCGTCAGCGGCGAGGAGGCCGAATTAAAGGCTGTCAGGCTGTACTTAGGGTTCAAACTGGACGGGAGCATGTTTGGATACAGCCCGATGATTCCAAAAAGCGTCGCCGTGACAATGGTTAGGCTGGATGCGAACCAAGCCTTCCACCAACGCTTGATCGCGATGAACCATCGAACGGCCAGTAGAGCCGACACAGTGACAAGCGGGACCACGAAAAGCACTGGATTGGCAAAGTAGTTTGCATATAAGTTGGTGCTAAAGAATGTGGCCACAAGAAAGACCACCGCGACCACCAAGAGCGCCCACCAGAGACGGCCTGCGGTCCTTCCCGCCCGCGCTTCCAGATCTCCGGAGGACTTGATGGCGAGCCAGAGCGCACCGTGAACCAGGAAGAGCATCACGAAGAGCAACCCGCCGAGGATTCCGTACGGATTGAGCAGAGTCAAGATTGAACCCTGGAAGACGCCTCTTCCGTCAATAGGAATTCCTTGAAAGATATTGGCGAATGCCACGCCAAACAGGAGCGCGGGTCCGAAGCTCCCCAGAAAGTGACAGATATCCCAAAGCACTCTCCAGCCCTCATTATCTATTTTGCCTCGAAACTCAAAGGCCACCCCGCGAATGATCAGGCCGAAGAGAATCAAGAGAAGGGGACTGTAAAGGGCGCTGAACATCACGGCATACATGGTGGGGAAAGCGGCAAAGGTCACGCCTCCGGCGGCGATGAGCCAGACCTCGTTGCCATCCCAGAAAGGCCCCATGGAATTGTACAGGATGCGCTTTTCGGTCTCGTTACGGCTAATGAAGGGGTTGAGGGTTCCCAGACCGAGGTCAAACCCATCCAGCATGAAGTAGACAGCCCACAAGATGCCCCACAGCAAGAACCAGATCGTCTCCAACATGGCTCGCACCTTCCTTTCCTACTTCGCCTCGGCCGGCGGGGCTTTCGGGCCCTGGGCCACGAACTTGGCAATGAGCGTGAAGCAAGCTATTCCGAGCAGCGTGTAGACCACGACGAATGCAGCCAGGGAGAATCCCACTTGAGATGCGGCAACCTCGGATGCGGCTTCGGAAGTCTTCATTACGCCGTAAACAATCCATGGTTGACGCCCCACTTCAGTGACCAGCCAGCCCATCGACGCGGCCAGGTAAGGAAGAGGAATCATCCACATCAGACCTTTGAGCAACCATGGCGCCGATTCGAGCTTATTACGCTTCCAGAAGGCGATCAGAGAAACGAGAGCGAAGAGGAATCCCAGTCCAACCATGATGCGGAAAGACCAGAAAGTCAGCGCCACAGGGGGCCGTTCCTCCTTAGGCCACTCCTTGAGTCCCTTGAATTCAGCGTCCGCGCTCCCCAGGGCCAACCAGCTCAGGAATTTAGGAATGGCAATAAGGTCGATAGGGTTGCGTTCGTTCTCTTCATCAGGAATCCGAAGCAGGACAAAAGGCGCGCCCTTCATGGTCTCCCACTGGGCCTCCGCCGCAGCCAGCTTGGTGGGTTGCGCCTTGGCCATTTCCTTGCCGTGTAAATCACCAATAAGGATGTTCCCCAGGGAAAAGATCAGCGCAAAGGTAACCGCAATCCGGAACGATTTCGTGGCAAACGCGACATGTGTCTTGCGCAGGATGTGGTACGAGCAGACCCCCATCACGAAAAAAGCGGCAAGGATGTACGCGGCGGACACCACATGGGCAAACGTCACTATGGCGAACGGCTGCGTTATAACCGCCCAGAAATCCACCAGCTCCGCGCGACCGCCTCGAATGACGTACCCTACGGGATGCTGCATCCACGAGTTTGCTACGAGTATCCAGTACGCGGACCCCGTGGAAGCCGCCGCAACCAGCCAGATGAAGAGCGCATGGAGCTTGGGAGAGACCTTGTCCCAGGAAAAGGCCCACAGACCTATGAAGACCGACTCCAAGAAGAAGGTGGCCGTAGCTTCAATGGCCAACAGAGAACCGAAGATGTCTCCCACGTACTTCGAATACCCGGCCCAGTTCGTTCCGAACTGGAACTCCAGCGTGATTCCCGTCACCACGCCCACCGCAAAATTGATGAGAAAGATCTTCCCCCAGAATTTGGCCATCCGACGGTATTCCTCATCCCCACGCCTCGCGTAGATCGTCTCCATGATCGCGATCATGATCACAAGACCTATTGTCAGCGGGACAAAGAAGAAATGAAACAACGTGGCGACCGCAAATTGCAACCTTGAAAGGAAAACAACGTCCATGAGCCGCTACCCCCTTTCCGTCTGTCGCATGTCAGCTTACAAATGGTTTGCGCAATCCAATTCCTCGAAGCGAAGCCGCCGAATCATCACCTTAAGTCAGATGCGGAGATGAAAACAAGGTCAGCCGGGCTTTCCTCCAGCCCACACCGTTGCTTTCACGAACGCCAAGAGGTCCGGCGATCCTCGATTTTGGCATTGAGTCGGTCGAGAGCTTCCCGGACAAGGTCCCCGACCGAGCGGTCGATAACTTTACCCTCTTGATAAACGAGCACAGAGGAACGGTCATGAAGCATTCTCTGGAGCTTCGATCGCGCTTCTTCCACTCCCAAAAGCCCTGATGCGAGAGCTGCAAGCCCCTTCACCGCCGGATCCCGTGAGTCCAAATATTTGGGTATATGCCCCGCGGCATTTCGGAGCAATCCGGGCCTCTCTCGGGCCAGTCTCGCGATAGCCCACAGCGCTCCCCGCTGCAATACTTCATATTCGAGGAAATTCCCCTTTTCGTCCAGATATGAGATGAGTATCGAGGCGTACTCGCTCGCCATAACGTCGTCCCTGGCCATGATCTCGCCCATGGCTTCCGCCGCGCCCCAACCGATTCCGCCCGATTCGTCGTTGAGGCTCCACATGAGACGTCGCATGATTACCCGAGCGGCTTCGCGGTTTTTCCAAGCCAGGCGTTGGACCACGACGCCGATTGCCGACACGGCCCGCCAGCGTATTATTTCATCTGTGTGATAGAGTAACGAGATCAGCGCATTCACTGATTTCCGCTCGGGAAACCGCATCAGCTCCGCGAGCCCGTTGTCGAAATCGGAGGTCTTGAGGAGGCCGAGGATTGCTTTCCTGAGCTCTCTACCTCCCGTGATGCCGCTTGCCACCTTGCCGCCTCGACCATGGGCTCGAAGGATGAGTCTAAAGTCCGATATGCGCTATATTGCCGCTCGTCGAATTTGAGTTCTCTTGCCCGCCCTACGCCCCGCCCCTAGCCCCCATAGGCGTTCAAATAAGGAATAGGCCTCTGTGATAACAAAGCCTTATCACCCTCCCCCTTCCCTCTCCCCTAGCGGGAGAGGGCAGGGTGAGGAGGAATGTCCAGCGCCAGGGGCCAATCCTATTTTAGCGCCTATGCCCATAGCCCCTCCCTTGACGAGAGGGGACAAGGGAGGTTGAGATTGCGCCCGTTTCAATGCGTGACTGGATAAGCGCTCCGTTTCATAACTACCGTGTCCCAGCCGCCGCATTTCCTAGCCACGCAATGGGGCCCTATGGAGCCCCCTTGATTCGCTTGGCCATCTGCCTGCCGAGTTCTACGCACTCCCGCAGACCCTCGTGGGTCGGAACGTACGGGAGCCGGACCCCCGGATGGGCTACGTCAAATTTCATTTCCTCCAACTCTTTTGTGATCAACTTGACGGCTTCGCCGCTCCATCCATACGAGCCGAATGCCGCCCCGATCTTGTTCTGGGGACGGAGCCCCTTCATGTAGCAGAGCATGTCCGCAACACGAGGCAACATGTTGTTGTTGAGCGTGGACGATCCCACAATCACGGCTCTCGCGTCCAAGATCTCCGTGATCACGTCACTGCGGTGGGTCGCGGACAGATCCATTATCTTGAACGTGACTTGGTTTTCCGCGAGCCCGTCTGAAATGGCCTTGGCCATGATCTCCGTGCTGCGCCACATCGTGTCGTAGATGATCAGAGCTTTCTGCTTGGGCTCTTGCTTGGCCCATTCGTCGTACGCCGCGACGATTTGCAAGGGGCTGTTGCGCCAAATGACGCCGTGATCCGGGGCAATCATATCGACCTTGAGCCCCGACTCCGCCACCTGGGCAATCAGCTTGCTTATAAGCGGCGCATAGGGAAGTAGGATGTTCGCAAAGTACTTCTTAGCGTGAAACATCAGTTCCGCATGATCCACATCATCGTTAAACCGTTCGGACGTGGCCCAGTGCTGGCCGAAGCCGTCACTGGAAATGAGGACCCCGTCTTCCTTCAGATATGAGAACATGCTGTCCGGCCAGTGGACCATTCTCGTTTCGATGAACTGGAGGGTTCGCTTGCCCAGGCTGACTTCCTGCCCTGTCTCGACCACCTCGTACGGCCAATCCTCATGGTGGAAGTGTTGGAGAAGCGCTTTCTTCCCCCTTGCGGAACAGAAGATCTTTTCAGGACGCGCTCGCTCCACCAAGTCTCGGATGCTGCCCGAGTGATCCGGCTCCACGTGGTTGACGACCAAGTAGTCGATTTTGGAAGGATCGATCACCTTGTATATGTTGTGAATCAAGTCACTTTGAAGGCTGCCCTTGACCGTATCGAAGAGGGTTATCTTCTCGTCAAGAACGAGATAGGCATTGTAGGTGGTGCCTTTCGGGGTGGAGTACCCGTGAAAATCACGGACGTTCCAATCCACCGCGCCGACCCAGTGAATGCCTTCTTTCAGCTTCACAATGGTTCGCAAATCAGTCCTCCGTTTGGATTTCTTAGGGCCTCGCTTCCGGAGGTTCCCCGCGTTCCGCCTCCCTTCTATTCAGGAGCAAAGGCGTCTTTGTCAGCGCCACAGACCGGGCACACCCAGTCATCCGGGAGTTTGTCAAACGGTGTGCCGGCGTCTACGCCATTCTCCGGGTCCCCTACCGCGGGATCGTACACGTAACCACATACCCCACAAACATACCTCTGCATGGTTCTTCCCTCTCTTTCCCCTGGAATTGAGCCGGACCGAAGGTCCGATAATGCCGCACGATACCCCGTGCTAGTTGTAATGGAATTATTCTCTTGTCATTCTCTTGCCCAGCTCACGGCCGTAGTCCTGGGCCATTTGCATACCGCCCTGCATGGATGCCGACTTCAGCCTGAGCGGCCCTCCAACCATGTTCATCTGAAAGATGTTGCGCATGGTGTCGTAGATTCTATCCACTGCCTCACCGCTCCAGCCGAACGCTCCGAACGCGCCGCCCACCTTTCCCGCAAGGTTCGCCTTAGAAGCGATAAAGAGAAAGCTCTTCATGCCCTGGGCCATGTCCCCGTGATAGGTGGGCGACCCAAACACGTATGCGTCATATCCCTCGAGTTGTTCTTCTTTTTGGATCTGCGCCGCGTTCATGATGACGGCGTCGCAGCCGGTAAATCTTATCCCTTCAGCTATATATTCCGCGATACTTTGCGTCTGCCCCGATCTCGTTACATAAGCGATCAGCGCCTTGGGCATGCGTCACCTCCCTCTCTTTGCCCTACCGAACGGTGCATGAATCTATTCCACAACCTTTTTGCCGAGCAAGCGCGCTTCCTCCAGAGCATCAGGGCGCTTTTCCACCGCGCCTTTTTCCTCTACGGCTTTCACGTACACGCCGTCTTCGAAGCTCATATCCAACGCGTCAAAGAAGTACTTGGCCGTCAGCTTCGCGCCCTCAAAGAGGTTGGCTCCTTTGGTAGCGCCCGCTAAAATAACGTATCCTTTTCCCCCGTCGTACTGCTTCATTCCTTGAGGGCCCTTATTGAGCCTTCTTCTGCACCACATGGCTTGGCATCGGTCGATGAGCGCCTTGACTTGAGCCGGAAAGCCGTAGAAAAACATCGGCGCGGCAAGAATGATGACCTCCGCTTCCAGAAGTTGAGGATAGACCGCCCCCATGTCGTCTTCGACCACGCACTCGCCGGTCTCGTCACAGCCTGCGCACTCGATGCAACCGGAAATATGCAAGTCGCAGGGACGTATGGCGGAGACCTCCGCTCCCGCGGATTGCGCTCCATTGAGGGCTTGCTCCAGCAGTCTATCCGTGTTCCCGCCCTCGCGAGGGCTCCCGTAAATGCCAAGGACTTTCATGGCAGAAAGCCGCCTCCAATCATCAGAATAGGCCAATGCCGCCAATCGTGCGCTTGCCCTCAAGAACCTTCTCTGCGATCACCGGCAAACCCTCTCAGCAGGTGGAGCTCATTTGCCTCCAAGTCTGGGGTCTTGCCCGGTGAGACCGCATTCAGGCACGTAGCAGCTCACATTGAGAAACTCGCACTTCTCCTTACACCCGGGACAGGCCTCGGGCGGAGCTTGTCCGGCTTCCTTTTCAAAGGTGTAGCCGCACGACGCACACTTCCAAGTTATTTTTTCCATGAATCGGCTCTCCTTCCGGGTCTATTTCTTTGTGGGCAAATCCTCTGCGGCGCGCCGCAGAATCAACAGGGCTTTCAACTTGTCCAACATCTCTTGGATATTCTTGGCCATGTGCCAGCGTCCATGTGCGAAGACGCCGAAGTCGGCCCCCATCATGGCGGACGCGAACCTTGTGGAATTCGCATAGAAGAGCCACTGTTGGACCCACTGTTTTTCGATCGCTTCGTCGAACGGATTGTCTCGCTGAGCCACACCCTTTTCCCAGGCCTGAAGAGCGATTTTCGTGGCTGTTAGGGTCATCTGATTCGTAGTTTCAATGGCGTTTTCCAGGCGCCGCCAATGACCGTTCACCCACTCCGACGAGTGGCAGGAGATACAGACCTTGTGCAGGGTTTCGCGGCGTTTGGTCATCTCAGCCTGGTCGATCAGGTACTGTGACGCTCGTTCATTGGTGAAGGTCGTGGGGAGCTGGATACCGTCCTTATTGACGATAATGGATGTGTCCGGCGACTTAGGATGGGGATGCGCATAGATCAAGCCCAGAATACGCCAGGGGAGACGATCGCTCATCTGATGGGTCCGTTTGGCCACGATCTCACCTTCCGAGTCCACCAGCAAGCTCACGTGGCAAACTGCGCAGGTGGGCGCTGAAAAATCCTTGCCCACCGTCCACGGAACGTCGGTGAGTTTCCATTCACCCTTGAGGGACGCCGTGAGATTGCCGTGCTTGCTCACGTCGAACGCGGGGTAGGCCGGGACATCGGGGCCTTTGTGACACTGTGAGCAGGTGTAGGGCTGCCTGGCTACCTGAATGGCAAATTGATGTCTGCTGTGGCAAGCCGAGCATGAGCCCTTGCTCCCGTCGGGATTAAAGCGACCCACACCTGAGTTGGGCCATCCCTCAAGAATCGGGAACTCCATCTCACCCGCCTGCGTATCCCTGGTCACTTTGCCCTTAACGAGAACTTCGGTTCCGTGGCAGTGATAACAGGAATCGGCGTTGGTCTCCGGATCGGGGTCGGAGATAGAGGTTTTCATGCCGTGGAGACTCCGGACGCCGTTCACGGATTTTATCAGTGTCTCATACAGCTTGTTCTGCGCGAGATTCTTCCGTGCGAAGGACATCAAGTTGTTTTCGAACTGGGAGGCCTCTTCGCTATGACACGTGGCGCAATCGGCCGGTGAAACTACAATGTGGACTTTCCGGTCCCCATGCTCGAAAGTATCTTTGTGGCTCTCCGCTCGCATAGTGTGGCATTCCGCGCAGCCTACCGCTACGTTGGCCAAGTTTTCGGGCACATTGGAGGCGGAGATTCGACGTTGGAGCTTGGGCTTTTTCAACGCCTGAGCAGGCGTGACTCGTGAATGGCGGCTGCGCTTCCAATCAGCCACAATTCCCGGATGAACGCTGGCATGGCACGCAATGCAATCGTCGGAAGCCGAGCTGAGTGGCGCTTCTTCGGCCGCTGCGGCAAGTCCCGCTCCGCAGATCGGGGCCAGCCACACCAGGATTGCCAGCAGTTTCGTGGGGAAATTTTTCAAGGCGCCCAACCCCCGGTAAACGAGTCCGACCGAAATCCCGAGTCAGCGGATTACTTCGGAAGCCGCTCCAACACCCGCACGAGCTCTTCCAGTCGAGGCATCTCGTTGATGTCGTGAATATCTGCGTAACGAACGATCCCTTCTCTGTCTATCACGAAGAGAGCGCGTTCGGCCACACCATCGGATCGCAGCACCCCATACGCGCGGGCAACCGCCCCGTGCGGCCAGAAATCGGCCAGCACCGGAAACCAGAGCTTACCCATCTCTTTGGTCCAGGCATACAGCGTCGGTATATTATCCACCGAGATACCGAGCAGGACTGCGCCATTTTTTTCAAACAGCTCCTGAGCGATGTTGTAACCAGGCCACTGCTGGGAACAAACAGGCGTCCAGGCCGCGGGCACAAAAGAGATCACCACGTTCTTTCTGCCTCGGTACTGACTCAGTGAGATCTTTTCGCCGGACACAGCGGGTAATGTGAATTCAGGCGCCTTGTCCCCCACCTTGATCTTACTTTCACTGTCCGTGGGTTTGAGGGCGCCCGGTTGATAAATGCCTGCCCCCGGGACTTCGGCTCCCGCGCAGGTCGCGTCGATGAACAATCCCAGGGAGATTATTCCGATCAGAATGCGCAGTCCTAGTGAAACGGCCGGCGCCCGAGCATGAATAATCTTCTTGTTCAATTCAACCCCCTCCTCCCGGACGCCCTAAAACAGCGCCTTCTTCAGGAACGCGTCCAGCTCCCCCAGCTTTCCCACGTGAGTGTATATTATTTTCAATCGAGCGCCACCCTCGGGTTTCGCCACGATAAAGGTGGGGGTGCGAAATTTCTGATCCGCTGCGCTCTGTATGGTCATTCGATAATCACTTATCATAGGAAATGAGACGCCGAACTTCTTCTTGAAAAGCTCCACTTCGAAGGGCGTATTGCCGGCGCCGATTCCGATGAGCTTGACCCGGCTCCTGAAAGTTTGATCGTCCCGTATCTTCACGAAGAGGCTGTTCACATGCTCGGCCTCTGCCTGGCAGTACGGGCAGTACATGCTGAAGACCTCAATGATAATGATATCCGCCTTTATCTGCGGCAGGCGGAATAGGCCGGCGCCGTCAAGCCCCAGATAAGCCTTGTCCGCGGCATCCTCGGGGATTCCGAACTCCAATCGTGACAACGGCTCTCCCAGGACCTTAATCGCATCAGCGCCTCGCGAAGGAGCGCTCGCGCCGAATACAACCAGGGCCGCCATAAGCGCCAACGGTAAGGGTCTGTTCATGCGATCTCACCTCCTCTACCGCCTCGGGGAGCGTCTGCGTCGGGGGAGCGACGGCTTTCTAGGCGGTGGCCTCCCTCACGGCGCCGGGCCCTGCAAGGGGCTTGAACATTTTCTTGGTCGCGCCGCATATAGGGCACTTCCAGTCGTCAGGCAAAGCCTCAAACCGGGTGTCTTTGGGTATCTTGCCTTTGCGGTCCCCTTTGTCGGGATTGTAGATATAGCCGCAGTTAACAGTTTGACATTGCCACATCTCTTCGGGACGAGCCATTCGCCGTGACCTCGCTTTCCGGTTTAGGCGCCATTCGTGGCGCGACCGCGGCCACTCGGTGATCGGGCTCCCGGAGGCCGCGGTGATTGCAAATTACTCTGGGAGAGCGATATGGCTCCAATCAGTCAGCCTTCCAGAGGCCGTGAAGATTGCAGAACTCCCTGGCGGTGAACTCCCCCTGGACCGGAAAAAACGCTTCAGGGGCCTCGCCCGGCTTGAGAAACTGCCGGTACGCCTTCCCGTCGGAAACGATCTCCACCCACTCAATGTAGTGTTTGTCTTCCATAGGGTGAGGAACACTGCCGACCTTGACCTTCAGACCTCCCGTAACCTTTTCTTTCACCGGCACGTGCTTTTCCTTGGCCGCGTCCACTGTGTTGGCGACCAAGAGCTTCATCTCTTGTCCGCAACAGACAAGAGCGCCTTCACCAGCATGAATCATTTCTACCATGTTGCCACAGATTTCGCATTTGTAGACCTGCAAATTCTCCGTCATTTCGGAATTCCCCTTTCTCAACGTAAGAATAGGCCTGATTACTGAGAAATAGCGCAGAGCTTGCCGTCGCTCTACCAGTTCTCACCCAACAGCTCGTAGTACCCTTGTGGATGCGCGCAAGCCGGGCACTGTTGCGGCGCTTCAAAGCCTTCATGGAGGTAGCCGCAGTTTATGCAGCGCCAGACCACGTTGATATCTCGCCGAAAGGTCCGCCCCGTCTCCAGATTGGCCAACAAGCCCCGGTACCGCTTCTCGTGCTGTTTCTCAGCCACACTGACCGCGTCCCAGATCAAGCCCGCCTCCGTGAAGCCTTCCTCGCGAGCGATCCGTGCAAATTCAGGGTAAATCTGGGTCCACTCCATCTGCTCTCCTGCGGCTGCCGCGGTGAGGTTCGCCGCGGTGCCCCCCACAACCCCAGCGGGAAACGCGGCCTGCACAACCGTTTCTCCACCTTGGAGCTGCGAAAAGAAGCGTTTTGCGTGCTCTTTCTCTTGATTGGCCGTCTCCTCGAAAACTTGGGCAATCTGGATGAGGTCTTCCTGCCTGGCCTTTGAAGCAAAATAGGTGTACCGGTTCCTAGCCTGCGACTCACCCGCGAAGGCCGTGATCAAGTTCTGTTCCGTCTGTGATCCCTTCAAGCTTTTCATGTGACCTCCCTCTATTGAGCAGCCCCGTCCGGGTCCCATGTGCGATCGTCAATTCTTTGGAAAAACCCGGGGAAGAGATTTCTTAGCGGGAGCTGCGGGTTGAAGCTGAGCCCATCTCATCGCTCAGGGATTGGGCCGCGTCCGGCTCTATTCCTCCAATTCCACGCCTTTTGCGACACTGCGGGCACAATCCCCGGAATTCAAGCCTGTGGGCAAAAATCTCGTAACCGCTTGCGTCCTGAACCGCGACGTGAATCTCCGGTAGGGGCGCAACCTCCACGTCTCGAACTTGGCCGCACTGAACACATCGAACATGATAGTGCTCCTCAACTGTGCCGTCGAACCTCTTTGCCACCCCGCTCAGCTCAAGTTTCCCAATAAGCCCGGATTCAGAGAGAAGCTCAAGATTTCGGTACACGGTGCCGAGACTGATGTTGGGCAGTCGAGCGCGTACGAGGCGGTACACTTCGTCGGCCGAGGGGTGGGATTTGTTCTTAAGCAGCTCCTCCAAAATGAGCCGTCGCTGCTTGGTCATTCGGAGGGGTTGGTTCATGGCTCTATCTTTTTTGATAATAGTAACTACTACTAAGTGGTAGACCTTGTCAAGCCCCTCCTCAAAAATAATTCCGTTGAGTGTTTTCAGGCAATGCCGGGCTTAGGATCACCGAAGCGCGCTTATACCATCAGCCAAAAGTATCGGCCTTTTGCTTGCCCGTCATCCCGGCGAAGCTCGGATCGGACTTCGGGCAAGCGCCGAGGGGCGGTCACGCGTTTCGCGGAATTCCATCCCCCAAAACGCGGGACTCGATTTCTGCTTCCACAAGAGTGACAAAAGCAAGTCGCCTCGAATGGGGCGAAACTCGTGGTGACAGGCATATGCCCGGTGATCGCGCGAAGCATTTGTAGGCACCGGTTTCAAGCCCGCTCACGAGATCTACGGTCTTGTCAGTAATCCTGGAACAGAGAGACGAATTGGAAATTGATCGAATCAAAGAGACCCTGGTCCGTGAGTTTCAATTCAGGAATCGGGGTCAAGGCCATGAAGGAGAGAGTGGCAAAGGGGGCCTTGAGCGCGCAACCGAGCCCGCGGGCCGCTTCGCTCACCCTATGCAGACTTGCGCGGACCTCTTCCAGCGGGCGGTCGGACATCAGCCCCGCAATGGGTAACGGCAACTCGGCAAGGACCTCACCGTTTCTTGTCACGGCCATTCCGCCACCTATAGAGGCCACGCGTTTAGCCGCGGTCATCATGTCCCCGTCATTCGCTCCCACCACGATGATGTTGTGCGCGTCATGAGCCACTGAGCAGGAGATCGCCCCCTCTTTTAATCCGAAGCCGCGTATTAGGCCGACGGAGAAGGCGCCTGAGCCGTGATGCCTTTCAATCACTGCGATCTTCAGGATGTCCCTTGGGGTGTCCGTGATCACCTGGCCGTCCTGAATCCGGGCCTCTTCATAAAGTCTCATGGTAACTATCTCGTCAGGCACGGCCTGAATAACGTTCACTCGGCTTCCTTCCGCCGTAATCGCGAAGTCGCGGACCTTATCCCAGTTCACGCGCATGGTTCCCGTCACTCGACGGTCAAGCGGAATCGGTAGATCCACCAAGCACTTTCCGTTTTCCGCCACCAGGCGACCTCCATGATAGACCCGGCCGGCTTTGAGCTGCTCCAAATCCTCCAACACGACGATATCCGCGAGGTATCCCGGCGCCAATGCGCCCAGATTTCTCAGCCTGAAATACGAAGCCGGATTGATCGTGGCCATTTGTATAGCCCTGAGGGGATCGATGCCTTTGTTAATCGCTTTGCGCACCAGCCCGTTCATATGGCCGTGTTCCACGATGTCCGCGGGATCCATGTCGTCGGTTACAAAAAAACAGTTCCTGGAATTGAATTCGTTCACCAGAGGAAGGAGCGCGTCCATGTTCTTCGCGGCCGAACCCTCCCTGATCATAATGCGCATCCCGAGCCTGAGCTTTTCACGAGCCTCGTCCAGATTCGTGCATTCGTGGTCGGAACCGATCCCTGCGCCCACATATGCGCACAAGGCTGTTCCGGAGAGACCAGGGGCATGCCCGTCGAGCACTTTGTCCCTGAAAACCTGGATTTTCGCGAGGATCTCAGGGTCTCCAAAGAGCACCCCGGGGAAGTTCATCATCTCGGCAAGCCCCAGGATTCGATCGTTATCCTTGAACGGCTCCATATCTGAGTGAAAGAGCTGTGCGCCCGATGTTTCGAAGGGCGTGGCAGGCACGCACGACGGAAACATAAGGAAGACCCTAAGGGGCAGACCCTCGCTGGAGGAGAGCATGTAGCGGATGCCCTCCACCCCAAGGACATTCGCAATCTCGTGAGGATCGGCCACCACCGAGGTGGTTCCCAGCGGCGTCACATTGCGGGCGAATTCGGGGACCGCCAGCATGCTCGATTCCAGATGGAGGTGTCCGTCGATGAACCCCGGCGCGAGGAACTGACCCTGGAGATCGACGGTATCCCGCGCCTCGTAGTCTCCAAAGCCGATGATTCGATCGCCGAGAATCGCCAAGGACGCGGCGTGAATCTCTCCGCTGAAAACGTTTACCACACGGCCGTTTTTTAGGAGAAGGTCTACGGGCCCCTTTCCTTGAGCCACATTGATGCGTTCGGCGATATGTGCGATTTCAGTCACTTCAGCGCCTCCATTCCGGAACCCGCTTCAGACCATCGCGGATTCCACCTCGGTGCGACACGAGCACATATCATAGGTTATTTTGGGAAGCGCCTTAAAGAATATTTTTTTCACATTCTCCACGTTTTTCCGCATGGTGGTCGCGATCATTTCCCAGGTGACGGGGGCTTCACTTTCGTGCCACGCGTCGTAGTCCGTGCTCATTGCGGCGAGCGCATAGCAGATGCCGGCCTCCCGGGCCAGGACGACCTCCGGAACTGTGGACATATTCACAATGTCTCCGCCCAGGATGCGGAACATTCTACTTTCAGCCCTGGTCGAAAAACGCGGCCCTTCAATGGTTATGACCGTGCCGGTGGGATGGTGAGTGACCTGTTCTTCCTCCGCGGTTTGAATAAGGATCTGCCTCAATCGGTCGCAGAACGGGTCGGCCATGGAGATGTGAACGACCTGATCTCCTTCGTGAAAGGTGCTCTTTCTCACGCGGGTGAAGTCGATGAACTGGTCGGGAAAGACTAGGTGACCGGGCCGGATCTCTTCTCGCAGCGATCCGCAGGCCGTGGTGGCGATGATATGGGTTACGCCTTCATCTTTCAGGGCCCAGATGTTGGCCCGATAGTTCACCGCGGAAGGTCGGATGCGGTGTTGACGGCCATGCCTGAGCACGATGGCGATTTCCACGTCATGTGTCTTGCCTACGATCAAGTCTGCGGATAGCCCTCCGAATGGCGTCCCCTTCTTGACGGTCCGCACATCGGTGAGGAAGTCGGGATCATCGAAACCGGATCCTCCGATCATTCCGATTTTTATCAACAGCGTGCTCCTTCCCCGCCGGTGAGGCGTGTGGGGACAGCCTCCCGAACACACCTCCGGCCATCTATCTTCCTACCGCGCGAGAAGCGACGCCGAGGAACTCGTATGGTTTTGACTCGCGTCCCTCACGCCGATTGCTTCATGAATGGGGCAGAAGCGCGATTTTAGGTTCCTGCTTGCGATGCTGTCAACACAAACCTCTTCATGGGCGTAAGCATTCAGTTACGCTGGGCGAAAGAAGAGCGCCGCTGGGGTTTTATCGCTTCGAAAATCCCCCTGTATCCCCCTTTAGAAAAGGGGGAAAGCGCTACATATCCCCTCTTTCTTAAACGCGGGCATGGGGATTTTCCCTCGGATAACTCAAGGGTTACCCATTGGCACGGACGGCCTTTTGCCCCCGTAGGGCGGGACGCCGGTCCATGAGAGAGCGCAGACGGCCTTGACCGCCCGGGATTCGTGGAATCCCTCGGAAGTATGCTTTACAAAAGCCTCATCAGGATTTAGCCTGGTACAAAACTCGATGGTGGGCTGATTCGTCTTTTTTGGCGCACGCGGGTCAAGGGAGAAGGCCTGGCCCCTTTCGGCCGGGGACAGCTCCAAGATGGCGGAGTTCTCGGATGACTCCCGTCAGTTTTGGCGGCCTTACGTCTGGGCAAGGAGAGGACAGAGCGGCCGTTCTTGGCGCAATGCCAACTTTTTGTTGACATTTCGGAACGTTGTCTAATAATGTCGCAGCGATAGAGGAGTTTCAGTTGTATCCGGTTTGTGTCGGAGGAAAGCTCTTTCTGCGAGCCGATTCTGTTCTCTTGGTAATACTTCTGCTCGCGGCGGCCTGGATGGTATCCGCGCCATCGGGGGTGAGTCACGCCCAGTCTCCGGCGATAGCCGAAGCCTATTTGGTTGGGATTAAGAAATCCGATCGTGTGGGTAAGGATCAGGCTTATCCGGACGGCAAACCTGACGCGGTATTTGCCCTGAGTTTTCAAGAAGTTCCCGCGGGCCAAAAGATTACCGAGATTGAAATACGGACTGCCGCAGGCCCCAAGGGTGTGTGGAACACCAAAGCAAAGCGTCCCTCCTCGGGGTTCGTGGGAATCGCGGACGCCAGGCGCCCATCAGCGCTCTTGAATCAAACCGGAAAGCCCCTCAACCTCGACCCAAGAGAATTCAGAAGCCTGCTCCTCTTCGTCACGGACGACGACCACTTTGAGGACAGGAGCCGGACCTATACCGTCACGATTACCCGTTCGGATAGGTCAGCTTCGACGATCCCCGTGCGACCCGAGCCGACGAGCGCAAAAGAACCTGAACCGTCCGCGGCCGGGGCGTTCCCGGTGCGGATGTCTGCGCTCCTCAAGGGTATCTCCGACTATGACGCCGTGAACCCGGGGAAAACCATTGGTGGAGACGATAAAGCGGACGGGCTTTTCGTGCTCACGGTGGAGGCCACAGACCGCGACATAGTGGCAATCCAGATCAGGAACGTGGATGGAACTCCCTCCGCGTGGGATACCGTCCCGGGTTCCAAGAACGGCGCCGTCGGCGTTGCGCTCGTTTCCGATCCGATCCGGCTGGTAAACTCGAAGGAGGGCAGTGTTCGAATAAAAGTTAAGGACAAGGTCGATCTCAATCTGTACGTTGCGGACAATGGGAGCATTCAAGAAGGAAAGACAAATTATCGGGTCGCGGTGACGTTCAGTGACGGCCAGGTGGCTTGGTGTCCAGTGAAAAAGGGCGCGCCGAAGCGAGAAGATAGCGAAACCAAACCCGCGGAACAAGCCCAGGTGAATTTCCTTGGCTCCTGGCTCGGATTTGTATCCACCGACGCAGTGGGAAAACATCCGGGACTGAAACCTGACAATGCTGCTGATGCGGTCTTCGGCCTCGATATCGAGGTCACCCCAAGGAATACGATCAGGGGGATCGAAATCCAGAACCTCATCGATCCCGGCCAGCGTTGGGGCACTACGGGCACAACGGCAGGAGCCTGGGGACTGGGGGTGGCCTACCAGAGCGCGCCCCGATCTTTGCTCAACCGTCAGGATGGCTCGGTCAATATCCCGATCTACGGGCGAGAGCAGTTTCTCATCTATGCCGCGGATCCGGGGGATTTCGCGAAGGAGAGCGGGAACTTGCGACTGGTTGTGCACATGGGGGATGGGTCTTCCTTCCAGCAGCTTATTCGCCGTCCTCCGGCGACCACGCCCACAGTAGCGCCCCAGACGACCGATCTTACAAAAGCGCAGGGGTTGTTGACCTGTGAATTCAGAGGCTTCATAGCCGACATCGTCAATCAATCCAACAAACCGGGAAAAGACGGGTACCTGGATGGAACATTCATAGCCAAGCTACGCGAAACTGAAAAAAAGATCGCATCCATTGCGATAAGCGGACCGGACGGTGTGGCGCGCTGGTCGAGCCAGCCCAAGCCTCCAGCCATGTTCTTGGGAGTGGCCCTCTATCCCAAGATCTACAACCTCGTCAATCTGAAAGGCGGTCCGCTCGACATTCCGGTCGCCGGTCGGCGCACACTCTATTTGTACGCCGCGGACAACGGCATGCTCGCGGATCCTAATTCCATCTTGCGGATTACTGTTACCTTTACGGACAAGAGCCAACTAGCCGCTGAAGTAATCAAGTAAGCATCCACCAGGTCCGCGAGCGACTCGCCGAGCGTTTCACGGGGGCTCGCCGTGCGCGAAGCGGCTGAAGACCGCCGATCTTCGGAGGGTCGGTCCATGCGGGCAATGCGCCTTGACAAGACAGCGCCCATTGAGAAACGACCCCTCAGAGCTGTTGACATCCCCGTGCCCGATCCCGGCCCTGGAGAAATCCTCCTGAAGGCGCTGGCTTGCGGCGTGTGTCACACCGACCTGCACACGGTGGAAGGAGACCTGATCCTCCCAAAGCTCCCGTTGACCCCGGGCCACCAAGTGGTGGGCGTGGTTGAAAAAGCCGGGCCGGCAACGAGGCGGTTTGCAGGAGGCGAACGGGTGGGAGTGACGTGGTTCTACTCAAGTTGCGGCGAATGTCCCGCGTGTCGAGGAGGGCGAGAGAATCTTTGCCTTAGCGCCCGATTCACCGGATATCACGCGGACGGCGGGTACGCCGAATACATGATCGCTCCGGAGGCCTCCGTGTTCCCGATTCCTGCCCAATTCTCTGACATCGAGGCCACACCTCTCCTGTGCGGCGGAGTGATCGGTTATCGGGCGCTGCGACTGAGCGAGGTAAAGCCGGGAGGCAAGTTGGGATTGTACGGTTTTGGCAACTCGGCTCATGTGGTGATTCAGATTGCGGTCCATAGAGGCTGCCGCGTGCATGTATTCACTCGCAGCCAGACCCACCGAACGGTGGCCCGTGAGCTGGGCGCCGTCTGGGTGGGAGCTTCTCATGATCAGCCTCCTGAGCTGATGGACGCGTCCATCATATTCGCGCCGGCCGGATCGCTGGTTCCGGAGGCGCTGCGACATCTGGACAGAGGCGGCACGCTCGCGCTGGCGGGAATCACCATGACGCGGATCCCGGAAATGGACTACGGCCTGATCTATGGAGAACGCACAGTTCGTAGTGTGGCAAACACCACCAGAAAGGACGCTGAGGAACTGCTCCAGGAAGCAGCCCGGATTCCCGTTCGGACGGTCGTGGAGAGGTTCGCGCTGGATGATGCGAACCGAGTGCTTCATATGATGAAGACCAGCCAACTCAGAGCCGCGGCTGCGCTCGTGACCTGACGCAAGGAAGAATCGGGGCCTCTTCAAACCCGCGGTCTTGTTGGTCTCGGTTCCTGGCTCCTGATCCTCCAGGTCCTTTTGTCAATCCTCCGGAAGCCGGAATCTGGTCCCGCGTTCCGAGACGGATTTCCGGACCCCACCCACGGAACGCCTCCTTTCAGGCGCGATGGACTCCTATGCGCTCTAAGAAACTATCAATTGCCCGGATTAAGGTTTTAGTGTACAACTTTGCCGCTCGATTCGGCAGTTGTCTCTGTGCCGTGACACCGTGGGCGGACCGTTTCCCCGAGGCCGTCGAAAGCTCCATTCGGCCATGCTCGCTCAACATTTCAGAGAGCTTCGGTTGCTCGTGAGGAGGTTACTATGGAATACGAGGGTTACCGTTTCCCGGACGATCTTAAGTATGAAAGAAACCACTATTGGGCAAAGCGTGAAGGAGAACTGGTGGTCATGGGCGCCAGCGAATTCATCGCCAAGCAGGCCGGAGAGATAACCTTTGTGGATTTGCCGGAAGAGGGCGATGACCTCTCGCAGGGGAGACCTTTCGGCTCCATTGAATCCGGGAAATGGGTCGGCCGTATCTATGCGGTGGTGTCGGGTGAAATAGCGCAAGTCAACTCCCTGCTGGAAGACGAACCCGAAAAGATCAACGAAGACCCATATGGTGAAGCCTGGATCTGCAAGATCCGGCCTTCGGGTCTCGACGCTGAATGGCCCGCGTTGATGAACCCTGATGACTCATTCAAAACTTTCCTGGCCGAGGAGATCCGGAAGATAAAAGAGCAGCAGAAATAGTCCGTTCCTGCAACCGCAGAACATCAAATCTCGCGGGTTCGGGAATCGCCTGAACGCGGCTCTCGCGCTACCTTTCAACGCAATTTCCATTGACGCTCAACCGAGTTCCTGGTAGGGGTGGTTTCCCGATAATGACGGGATTCGCGCCGCGCGTCGCGACGGGGAGGAATCGCTCATGGAAGGTATGAATCTTCTCGACATCACCATCAAGTATTTCAACGTGATCATTTTTGTGATGTGTGTCCTGTTCGGGATGATCTCGTTCTTCGCCTCGTGGATCGCGTGGCGTGAGCTTCACCACAAGCGCAACATCCTACGCAGCGTCATTGCGGCCTACAATATCACGGAAGACACCGTCGAGAAGGGGCGCACTCCCTCTGGGGATCTGGATCTTGACCCGGCTATAGTGCAGACCGTCTTCAACAGCCTCCAAGAAATACTCAACGCCATATACGGCGAAATGACGGGTAAACCGATTCCCCCTCGAGAAGAACGCGCGCACGGGACGCGTAGAGCCGCGGCCCTGGGGAGCCTCAAGAAGATACTTAAACGCGATGAGCCCGATGAACGTATCAACTCCGAACACGACGTCCCCTCCCTTGTTCCTGAAGAAAAGGAACGCCACCACGGCGCATATTACCCCTGATCCCCGCGGGAAGAGCAATCGCTATAGTTGTCGGGTTCAGGGCCCGTAGGATGCGGTGATCCCGCGTCTCGCGGGAGAACCGCATCGGTCGCTGTCTTGGCACGATTGATGCGGTTCCCCCGCGTTCCGTGGGGGCGCCACATCCTACGCGGCCTGCCAAATCAGGAGCGGACCTGAGCTTTAGCAGGTCCGTGTCTGATTCAGAGGTCTATTCATTGTTTAACCGCGAGCCGGATTTACAGCTTCTCAGGCACGGAAGGTAGGAACTAAGGAATTCGAGCAGGAGGGGTCACCAGTTCAAAGATAGGTTCCATGTCGCGCACCATCCGCTGAATGTGTCCGGCCGCGGTGGGACTATACAACCGGTTTGCCTTCTCCAGGACCTTCTTGCCATCCTCCGCCACGCCGGTCCGAAAGATCAGCGCCGCGTCCTCAGTGGCCTCACGCTTGGCAAGTTTTTGGGAGATCACCTTGGACTGGTTCCACGCTCGTATCTCATCCTTCTTGAAACAGGGCAGCTCGTGGACATATTTGTCCCACAGGAGCGCTATGGCTACGGTGGAGGCCACATCCGCCCGGGGCCCGTAAATGGCGTAGGACCGTTGACCGTCGTGAGCGCCAACCGTCTTAAGGGTTAGGTCGTTATGATTTGTTTGCCCTAACGCCAACCCTAGATGACTCATGATTTCTTTGTTCATGCCGCCGGGGACCATTCCCACGATGCTCACCGAGTGCCCGCGATTGAGGCCGTCCTCAACGAGCTGCCTCATCATGGCGAATCGAGCCACCTGTTCTCCGAAGGGTCCGTCGAACCCCCTTGTTCTTAGCTTGTCCAGCACCATGGCGTATCGCGCCAAGATGTGCTCTTCCACTGTTCGCGCCTCGGCCTGCCAACAGGCCGCCAATACGAGAATCACCAGCAGTAGCCGTTTCATGTTTCGCGTTTTCAACTCCGGATAGAGAATTTACCCACGCTGCCATGTGATCTCCAGTCTGTTCCATTTTCGCTCGTCTCAGTTTCTTATCAGCCGGGCTGGCAACCCGTGTCCCCCCCGTTCCACCTCAAAGACCGGCCGTGACGAGATCGAAATCCAATGCCGGTTTTCACAGGCGGGCGGGTAGAAGCCCCGCACCTTACCAGCTCAGGTTTTTATGTCAAGCAAAAATAGAGGCTGGGTCTAGTTATGCCGCATCAGAAGTGGAAAACCGGCATTTCTGGCCGGCTGGGGAGTCCAATATGAACGCGCGTTCTTAGAAGCAGAATTATGGCAAATACTCTACTCTCTCAATATCCCTAAATCCACCTTTTGGGACAGAGGCCGGGAAGCTGTCGGCGCGTGATTGACCGCGCCTGTCTTGCGGCGCAATGAATTGCGCCCCCCTGTCTTTCCATCGATCCCTTCCGGTAGCTCCCCGATCGGGAATACTCGGCGCCGTTGCGGTCATCCAGGCGAAAAGCCGAATCCGGTATTCTCAATTCCTCCGGACATCCGCTTCCGCCGGGATGAAGAGCATGGCCGCAGTGTGTCCCTGAACGGGAAGACTCTCTGCTCCTCGCAGAGAGCGCGCTTGCGGCGCCATTATCTGGAAAAGAGCTTAGGCAGCTTCATGAGAAGGCTCAGGTCGCCTTCTGCCGTGTACTTGCCGCTCATGAAGGCTTGAGCGCCATCCAACTCACCGCGGGAGATGGCAACCCACACTTCCGCGGGAGTCCTAATCGTCACATCAGGGTTTTCCGCCAAGCCCTCGTGAAAAGATGCCCGCTGGTTTTCTATGCGGAGATTGGCAGAGAAAGTCTCGCTCCCCGATACCTCAAACTGATAGGTTACCGCGATGCCCTTGGAGGATTCCACGTTGAGGGCCTGCGGCATCCCCTCCAGGAGCCCACGAGCGGTTCGGCTTCGACCGGATTGTCTCTTGTGTTCGGTCTGCCGCTCCTCATTTCCGCGTCCTTGCATAGCCGCTTGCTGTGATTTGATGAGGCTTTTGATCCAAGCTGCCCGCGCTTCGGGGGTCCCTGAAGACTCGGACCAACTTTGCCCCACATATGTCTCGAAGCTGTCGTACAGCCCCTTTTCCTGCCAATGTTTGTGGTCCGCCTTCATCAGATCGCGGTTTTGGCTTATCAAGTTACCAATGAACTGCCAGAAGCGCAGATCGTTGTCCGTCACAGGATATCGGAGACCTTGCTTCACCGCCCGCGCCAAGTCCCTTGCCAGATCCTCGGCTCGAGCCTCCACCGTCTCCTTCCCGAGAAACTGACCCGGAGCGACTGCAATAGCAGTAAGCTGCCCCACGGGAAACGCGCCGAATATCCTCAGGGTGTTGGAGAGGTATTCCGCCACCCACGATTCGCCAAGGCCCGCGGATACCGAAACCGCCAGGCCGGGTTTCCAGGACTCCTGAGGTCGGTGGCCATGCCCGAGTGATCGGTCAAGGAAAGTCTTCATCTGCGCTGTCACGTTGAACACGTACACGGGGCACGCAAGAATCACCGCATCAGCCGCCAGAGCCTTCTTCGCGACGGAGCTGTAGTCATCTTTGATCCAGCATCCGCCTTTGGTCAGGCAATTTCCGCAACCCACGCAGTAGTTGATTCGGTAACTGCTCAGAAGGATCTCTTCGAGCTGCAGACCTTCCCCCTCAAGAGCCCCGCCGAGCATGGCAATCATCTGGGATGTATTGCCGATTCGTTCGTGAGGCGAACCATTAATGGCCACCACCTTATAACTGCGCGCCATGCGCCTTCCCTCCCTTCTCGGTCAGCGCGATTACTTGCCGTGCGATTTGTCTTTGAGGCCTTTCAATGAAAGGACCCGGAGCTGAAACACTCGATCGATTACATACATCCTGAGGGCCCGCGCTGCACGGGTCATGTCCATGGTCACCGCCGCATCCTGATCGAACGGCAGATGTTCCGTTATCCGCTTTCGCAAGGCCATTTCGTGGTCCACGATCCGCTCGGCCAGCCGGTAATAGAACGCGCCGTCCTGCGCGGTCATCCCAAGCTCGCGGGCCACCTTCAAAATCCGACCCACCGCCGCATCCTGCCGGTCAAAAATACCGGGACGCAGTGGTAGCAACAAATGGACTCGCGTGAGTTCCTTCACCTGCTCTTCGGTCAGTCCCGTTGCCCGGCAAAAGGCGGCCATATCGAGCCCAGGCTGTTCCTCATCCCCGAATATGGTTTCGTGGAGTTCCGCCAGCGCACTCAAGTCGCGGCCCTGATCGTGTTCTTGGAGCAAGGCCCTGATCGAAGCCAGGGACATGCGATGCTTTGACTGCATGAGCCGAATGAAGCCAATCCGTTCGACGCAGGCCGGATCGTAGTAAGCCATGTTGGGGCCGGTCTTCACCGGCGAGGGCAGGAGACCCTCGTTCACGTAGTGCAAAATGGTGGACTTGCGTAATGCGGTGGCCTTGGTCAGATCCCGCATTCTGAGCAACGAGCCGGGCTTTCCCCGCGCGTTGCGTCGCTTTTTGGTAACGTTGGGCATTGAAACGCTCGATTACGAAGAATTCCGCTCAGGCTCAACGTAGATGAGTCCCTAACCAGTGTCAAGTGTTACCTTACAGTTGATAGACCCAGACACTCGGTTGTCAAACGATCGTCGAAGATCTTCAAACACGTGAACCAATTATCAGGCCAAAAGTCTAATAATTTAGAGGGGAAGACCGGTCCCCGGACAACCGGCGTATGCCGAGAAGGAGCAGAGGTTTTCTTGTCCGTCATTCTCGCGTGCGCCTGAAACAGCCTTTCCGGCCGGAGTTCCAATTCGAGAAGTTTCATGGCGTCCACCGGCCGGGAGGCACAAGGCAGGTTCTTCGCGGATAATACTCTGGACATTTCCTGGGGTAGTCTTCATCATGCACACATCTCGTTGAATTTGAGGGGGAACAGCATGAGATGGCCAGACTAGACTCTCGGCGAGAGTAGCTTCGGCCCAGGCCGGAGTCGGTCCCACCGTGGCGGTTTTCGGGCGGCCATTCCGGAAAGGAGGAGTCACATGCTGGTCAAATACTGTATGAAGCGGGAGTTCTATACCCTTGACGTGAACGATCCGGTCAGAAGGGCAGTGCAACTCCTGAAGAAACACAGGGTTTGTATCTTGCCCGTCCTGGACGGCCAGAAGCTCGAGGGTGTAGTAACGGAGAGGGGTCTGAGAAAGGCGCTGGGCCTCGAACGGGCGTTTGAGAAGTTGGAACAGTGGAGCGCCGTAGACCCTGAAACGCGAGTCAGCGAAGTTATGACGCGCGACCCCATCACCATCTCGCCCGATAGCTCCCTGGAGGACGTGGTCAGAGTGCTCATCGAGGCAAAGATACCAGGCACTCCTGTGGTGGACGCCCAGGGCGCCGTGGTCGGAATCATTACGCAGACGGACCTGTACCGAGTGCTCCTGGCCACAAGCGGCTTCATGGAAAAGGGCGCTCAATTCGCTTTCGAGCTTGAGGATCGACCCGGATCGCTCAAGGAAGTGACGGACATCATCAGGAAGCACGGAGGTCGTATAGCTTGCATTCTGACCTCCTACGAAACCGCGCCGCCCGGATTCCGGCACGCGTATGTTCGCGTGTTTGCGCTGGAAGCGGATAAGGTCTCTGATCTCAGCAAAGAGCTTTCCTCGAAGGCAAAGCTCATCATGGGAGCGCCCGCGCAGGTGTAGAGTAAGACACGGTTCGTCGGAGTGTGTGTTGGTGGTGTTTGCCGAACGCGGATCGAACTTAGGGTGACCGACCTGCCAACTAGTTCGTTTCGGAGGGACGGGCTGATTTCTGTTCAGAGGAAGGCCGGCCGCGCTTTCCGGTGGGTCGGAATCGAGTAGGAATTCCGGCCGCCGCCGCGCCTCTCACCAAGGAGCACTGTCATGGAAGTGAACGCGACGCGATATGACGCGCACCTGAAGGAGTATCAACGATTTGCGCACATAAAAAGCATGGAAGAATACCAGGAGAAGCACCGCCGCTCAATTGAGGATCCGGAAGGCTTTTGGGCCGAGCAAGCGCGCACGTACGTCTCTTGGTACAACGAGTGGGATTTTGTGCTGCGTTACGACTTCACCGCTGCTCAGATCGAGTGGTTTGGAGGAGGGCGCCTCAACGCGAGCTACAATTGCCTTGACAGGCATCTTCCTCGACTCAAGAACAGAGTGGCTTACTACTGGGAAGGCGACGACCCCTCTCAATCGCGGACTGTGACCTATTTGGAATTGTTCACCCAGGTCAACAGGTTCGCCGCGGCGCTTCGGTCGAAAGGCGTCAAGAAGGGCGATCGGGTCATCATCTACATGCCAATGATTCTGGAGCTACCGGTGGCCATGTTGGCGTGCGCGCGTTTAGGGGCCGTTCACAGCGTGGTTTTCGGAGGATTCAGCGCGGATTCGGTTGCAAACCGCGTCCGTGACTGCGGGGCCAAGGTTATTATCACCGTGGATGGGGGATATCGGGGGGGCCGCGAGCTTCCGCTTAAAAGCATAGTTGACGAGGCGCTCGCCCAGTGTCCTGAAGTGGAAACAGTGATTGTTTTCAATCGCTGCGGCTCGAAGGCTGAACTTGACCCTCGGCGGGAGATCTGGTGGCATGAGGCCATTGCTGATCCACAGCTCCCCTCCTACGTGGAACCCGAGCCTATGGACTCGGAGGACCCGCTGTTCATTCTGTACACCAGCGGAAGCACCGGCAAACCCAAAGGTGTCGTCCACACTCACGGAGGGTACCTGGTCTATGCGGCCATGACCACACGGCTCGTCTTTGACCTTCGTGAGGAGGAGACCTTTTGGTGCACTGCGGACATAGGCTGGATTACCGGACACACGTATTCCGTGTACGGTCCCCTGACCGACGGATATACGTGCCTGCTCTTCGAAGGTGTCCCCAATTACCCGGATTTCGACCGATACTGGGAATTGGTGGCCAAGTATCGTATCGACAAGTTCTACACGGCCCCCACGGTAATCCGTGCCCTGGCGCGAGAAGGAACCTCCTATGTGGAAAAGCATGACATCTCATCGCTCAAGCTTCTGGGCACTGTGGGTGAACCCATCAATCCGGAGGCCTGGAGATGGTATTACCACTATGTCGGCCGTGATTGGTGCCCGATCGTAGACACATGGTGGCAAACCGAGACAGGTGGGCATATGCTGACGCCCCTGCCTGGCGTTGCGCCCATAAAGCCCGGTTCCTGTTCGTTCCCGTTTTTCGGCGTGGATCCCGTGATCCTTGACCCGGACACCCGGCAGGAAGCCGTGTTTCCCAACCAGGAAGGGGTCCTCTTCATGAGACGACCATGGCCGGCAATGGCCAGAACTCTCTACGGAGATCACGAGCGCTTTCGGGAGACGTATTTCAACGAGGCCCGTGGGCTGTATTTTACGGGAGACGGCGCCAGAAAGGACGAAGACGGCTACTATTGGATAACTGGTCGCGTCGACGACGTCATCAATGTTTCCGGTCACCGGTTGGGCACTGCCGAACTGGAGTCTGCTATGGTGCTCCACAAGGACGTGGCGGAAGCCGCGGTGGTGGGCGTCCCCCATCCTGTCAAGGGCCAGGGAATCTATGCGTTCGTCATCTTGAAAACAGGCGCGGACAAAACCGATCGACTACGAAAAGAGTTGATGGACCTCGTGCGAAAACAGATCGGCCCTATCGCGGCCCCGGACGCCATCCAGTGGGCGGACGCGCTGCCCAAGACGCGCAGCGGGAAGATCATGCGTAGGCTTCTGCAGAAGATAGCCGCCGGATTTGTGGATGAATTGGGAGACGTGACGACGCTCGCGGACCCGTCGATTGTGGCGAGCCTGATAGCGGAGCGGGCCGGCATCGATTTCAAGGTTGGCCGCACATAATGTCTACCGGCGCGCCGGACCGGTCCGGCGCCATGAAACGCATGAGAGGCCGAGATACGCGCCCCACGCATGAGCGCCCGGTGATATGAAGACCCTGATTAAGCGGGAGGAGTGGACGGACAAGGACGGGCTCACTTTCACGTTGGGTCGGGCCTTCATCCAAGATCGGCCGCAAATCGAGGAGATGTACGACGGACCGCATGGGGACGCCTCTTTTCAGGGGCTTCCTCCTCCCGGGCCGGAAGCCCGTTGCGCCTGGATCACGCATCTGGTGGAGGGAGCGGTCACAATCTGTGCTTGGCTACAAGGCAAGGTTGTGGGACACGCTTCGCTGTTTGTTGATCCGGAGAAACGTGACGCGGAATTCCTGCTCTTCGTAGCCCAACCGTTTCGGAACCGAGGCATTGGGACTCGACTCACCCTTATGGCTCTTGACTGCGCCCGCGAACTCTCCCTGGAGCGGGTCTGGCTCACCGTGGAGATGTACAATTTCAGGGCCGCGAGCGTCTTCGAGAAATGCGGCTTCGTCTTATCGGACAGGAGTGGGGGAGAGAGAACCATGATCCTGGAAGTGTGAACACAGGCACGCCAATGAGGGTAGGTATTGTGCGAGATGACCGATATCTCCTCCATGATCCCGGATTACGGCGCCCTGAGCGCCCGGAACGGCTCGTCGCGGTCTACGAAGCGGTCGACAGAGACTTCAAGGGCGCGGTCGTAACGTTCAAGCCTAAGCTTGCGTCTTTGGAGGACCTGGCGTTGGTTCATACCCCGGCTTATATCACGAAGGTCCTCCGGACTGCGGAGCGCGCCTTCACTCATCTTGCGCCCGACACGCCCGTGGGGTCACAATCGTATCTGGCCGCGTCCCTTGCGGCGGGCGGCTCTATAACGGGTCTGGATGCAATGCTGGCCGGGGAGTGTGACGTGTGTTTTGCGCTTGTGCGTCCTCCCGGACATCACGCGCTCCCAGATACGGCAGGCGGTTTCTGCATTTTCAACAATCCCGCTATCACCGCACGATATGCGCTCAGTCGTCACGCCTTGCGGCGCATTCTCATCGTGGATTGGGACGCTCATCACGGCAACGGCATCCAGGACGTGTTTTACGCGGAAAAGGAAGCGCTCTATTTTTCGTCTCATTTCATGGGCTGGTATCCCCGGACCGGGGACTGGGAAGAAACCGGCTCGGGGGACGGGGCGGGCTACACGATCAACCTTCCATTGCCGATCGATATCGGGGACAATGATCTGGCAGGGTTGTACCGCGCGATCCTCAGCCCGGTGGCGGCATCATTCAAACCGGAGTTGATCGTGGTGGCCGCCGGGTTCGATGGGCATTACCTCGACCCTGTGGGCAGACTAAAGCTCACGGAAAAGTGCTTCGGAGAGCTGACCCGGACGCTGTTGGATCTTCGCGATGCCTGCGAGGAAGCGCCCGTTCTCCTTGTCCTGGAAGGGGGATACGATGTAAATGCGTTGGCCCTATGCGTGCGGGAGGTCCTACGCGTGCTGGTCACGGGCGACGCCGGGAGTCAACAAGCATTGTCTCTGTCCGACACCGGGATGAAACTCCTGGAAAAGGCTCGCGGCATCCATAGGAAATTCGGTGTGTGGGAAGGTCGACGCGAGCCTGCTGTTCAAGAATGAGGCTAGGCGCGGGCGCTTTCTGACATTTCGTTCGGTTAGCGCCATAACAGGGAGCAAGAAGATGCTCAGAGCAAAGCTGGAGCCGGAAGATCCCCGAGCCGATCCCGCGTGGTACGAGGAAGTCCGGAGGAATTTTTCGTGGGCCAAAGCGGAACGGGAGTTCTCTTGGAGCGAAACCGGCAGGTTGAACATTGTGCATGAGGCGGTTGACCGATGGGCCCTCGATGACGCCCGTCGCGACCACAAGGCGCTCATATTCGAAAAAGCGAGCCGGGTAAAAGAATTCACATATGGAGACTTGAGCGCCGCGTCATCCCAATGGGCGCGGCTGTTCATGGAACAAGGTCTGGGAGAGGGTGATCGCGTATTCATCTTTCTGCCGTCCTGTCCGGAAGTCTTCTTTGCGCTCCTGGCTTGCGCTCGACTGGGGATTCTTTCTTATGTCCTGTTCCCTTCCTCCGGGTTCGATGAGATTGACGCCCGCATTCGCAGCGCGAGACCGGAGGCGATTGTTACCCATGCCGACCTTGCCGAACGTCTGCCTCAGCAAGCCATGGCGTGCGTCGAGCACGTCTTTCTAACCGGAGGGGGCGCGCTCGATCTTTATCCCGGTGAAATTGTGATGGAGGAGGAGCTGAAAAGATTTTCTACGGAGCCGACCATCAGATGGGTGAGCGGCGACACGCCTCTGTTTCTTATTTACACTACCTCGGGGACCACAGGACCGCCGAAGGCGGTTGTACACGCGCACAGATCCATGGTCGGCCACGTGGCCACAGCGAGACACGTCCTGGACGTGCGGGACGATACCGTCCTCTGGACCGACGCGGGTGAACCCGGATGGGTAACGGGAATCGTATACGGGCTCTTCGCCCCCTTACTGTGCGGAATAACCACTGTTGCCCAAGGAGACCCGTTTTCCGCTTCCACCTGGTACAGGACGCTGGAGAGGCACAAGGTTTCCGTGTGGTACACCACGCCGCGCACAATCAGCCGACTCATGGAAGCAGGGGACGATGTTCCGGGCAGGTATGACCTGGCCGGCCTCAGGCACGTTGCCACTGTCGGCGAGGTCCTATCTCCGGAGCAATTTTACTGGGCTCGCCGCATATTGAAGCGCTCGCCGCACGACACCTGGTGGATGACCGAAACGGGGATGATTTGCATTGCGAACTTTCCATGGATGAGCATCAAGCCGGGCAGCATGGGAAGGCCCGTGCCGGGAATTGAAGCCGCTGTGGTCAACGACCAGGGACAACCGGTCTCCGATTACACTATGGGGGAGCTCGCGTTGAGGCCGATTTGGCCTGCACTAATGACGGCCCTCTGGAACGACGAGAGCCGCTATCGTCACCATTTCCGGTTCGATGGATGGTTTGTCACGGGAGACATGGTCACGACCGACGAAGAGGGATACTTTTACTTTGACGGACGCAACGACGATCTGATCAAGGTGGGGATCAGGGATATGGGGCCGTACGAGCTGGAACAGATTCTGGGACTTCATCAAGCCGTGGCCGAAGCGATGGTAATCGCCGTGAGAGCCCCGGACGGCAAGGCCAATTTCCGAGCCTTTGTCAGAGTCAAGGAGGGATTCACAGCCTCCAAGAGGCTCAATCTTGAGATCAGGAACTTCGTTCGGGCAAGCTTTTCCCCTGAAATACCTCTCGCCGAAATTGTGTTCATGGATGAGTTGCCCAGGGCGCGCTCGGGAATTCCGTTGCGCAGCATGCTTATCGCGCGGGAACGGGGGCTCCCCGCCGGGGATCTTGGCGCTCCAGGCGAATGATACGGTGTGCGATCGAACGCGAGCGCGGCAGTGAGCGCCCTTCTTGCCCGGTCTCCGTTCTCACTTTTTCACGCGTTGAGAGGATAATCGTTTCTGCTCGACGGGTTCGCCGGTCATGGCTTCGATTTCGTGGAGCAAAGCAGGTAGAAGGTCTTTTTCCGTGTACGAGCCGATCTTCTTGCCTTTCTTAAAAAGTATTCCCTTCCCGCGGCCTCCCGCGAGGCCCACATCGGCTTCTTTGGCCTCTCCCGGTCCGTTGACCACGCAACCCATGACAGCCACTTTCAGCGGGGTCACCACATGGACCAGCGCGCGTTCGACCTTCCGCGCGAGACCGATGAGGTCGATCTCGGTGCGAGAACAGGTGGGGCAGGATATAACTTCCACGCCTCTCCTTCTCACCCCCAGCGCTCCCAATATTGCGTACGCGGCGCGGACCTCTTCCGGAGGGGGAGCGGTCAACGAAACCCGGATCGTGTCCCCGACGCCTTCCGAGAGGAGAATTCCTATCCCCAGCGCGGACTTAATCGCGCCGGGAAGCGGCGTTCCGGCTTCGGTCACGCCCACGTGCAGCGGGTAGTCCACTCGGCGGGATAGAATGCGGTACGCCTCCACGGTGCGGGGCACATCCGAGGCTTTCAGCGAGATCTTGATCAGATGAAAGCCTTCTTTCTCAAGAATGCCCACATGGCCAAGGGCGCTTTCCACCATGGCTTCCGGGACAGGGCCTCCGTGCGAGCGCAGGATCGTGCGGTCCAATGATCCTGCGTTCACGCCGATGCGTATGGGCACGCCTCGTTCAGCCGCAGCCCTGGTGACTTCGCGAACCTTGTGACGCGCGCCGATGTTTCCAGGGTTGAGGCGAAGACCGTCAACACCCTGGCGCAGCGCTTCCAAGGCCAGTCGGTAGTCGAAGTGTATGTCCGCGATCAGTGGAATCGATATTCGGGACCTTATCTCGCCCAGAGCGAGCGCGGCGGCCCGGTCGGGCGCGGCAACTCGCACGATTTCACAACCGGCGCGCTCCAGGCTCCGGATTTGACGGACCGTGGCCCGAACGTTCCTCGTGTCCGTATTTGTCATGGATTGGACGGCGATGGCCGCGCCATGGCCGACAGGAACGGACCCCACGTAGATTCTTCTGGTTTTGCGGCGCTCAATCTCCATCTTGGGCAATATGAACTCAGCGGTCGGCGTACCATTCTTCGTAGTAGGTCATGTACTGACCGCTCTTGATGCGGCGCCACCATTCTTCGTGTTCCAAGTACCAGAGAACGGTCTCATCCATGCCGGTTTGGAAGTCGATGCGCGGTTTCCACCCCAACTCGGTCCGCAGCTTGGACGCGTCCATGGCATAGCGACGGTCGTGGCCCGGCCTGTCTTTCACGAACTTGATGAGGGACTCGGGCTTTTCTAATCTTTTCAGAATGTGGCGTACGATCTCCAGGTTGGGCACTTCGTTTTCCGCTCCTATGTTGTAGACCTCACCGCTGGAGCCCTTCCTCAAGACAAGATCAATGGCTCGACAATGGTCCTGCACATGGATCCAGTCCCGGACGTTGAGACCGTCTCCGTACACCGGGAGCCGGCTGTCGCAGACCGCGTTCGTGATCATGAGCGGGATCAATTTCTCAGGGAACTGGAATGGACCGTAGTTGTTGGAACATCGGGTGATGAGAACATCCATGCCGAAAGTCTTGTGGTATGAGCGCACCAGGAGGTCCGCGGCCGCTTTGGATGCCGCATAAGGCGAATTGGGCGCGAGCGGATTCATCTCGGTGAAGACGCCCTCGGACCCGAGAGAACCATACACCTCATCCGTGGAGATTTGCACGAATCGTTTGACTCCGTGCCGTCGGCACGCGTCCAAGAGCACCTGGGTTCCCAGCACGTTGGTGCGCACGAACGCGGATGAATCCATGATTGAGCGGTCCACATGCGATTCCGCGGCAAAATTTATCACCGCGTCCGGACCGTCTTGCAACAGGGAATCAACAAGGTCCATGTCCGTGATGTCCCCGCGCACGAAGATATGCCGTTGGCCGTATTTCTTGGCATCCTGGAGGTTCTCCAGATTCCCCGCGTAAGTGAGCAGGTCAAGGTTCACGATCCGGACATCCGGATAGGATTCCAACATGCGCAGGATGAAGTTGGAACCGATGAAGCCGCATCCGCCGGTGACCATCAGTTTCATATGCTCTACTCACAATGCCTGGCGGCCAATGACCGTATCCGCGCCGCCGCCCGTCGGGTGAGCGCGTGGCCGTAAGCCTGCAATCATTCTCGGCTCCATGTTAGATAATTAGAGGGTCTTTTTAAAGGGGGGCGTTTCACCGGAACTCTCAGCCATCCTTTCGGGACCAGTCGTACGGGATGCCTCCTTCGTGCGGGTCTGTCCGGTACTCATCGGGATCTGAGCGATGATAGGGTTCGGTGGGCACGTTCACTACGTACGCCTCATATTCTGAGACGCATTTCCAGCCGTGATAAACTCCCGGGGGAATCACGATCAGGCATGGGTTGTGCTCGCCGATACAGAACTCGTTTGTTAGCCCGACAGTAGGCGAGTCTTCCCGGTCATCGTATAAGGCCACTTTGACCATGCCCCTGACGCAGGTGAAAAGGTCGTGCTGCAATTTGTGGTAGTGCCAGGCCTTTACCACCCCCGGAAAGACCGTAGTGAGATAAACCTGGCCGAATCCCTTGAAAAATGGATCGTCTCGCCTGAGGATCTCCATGAGCCGTCCCCGCTCATCGGGGATCACGCGGAGCGGATGCACCTCCACTCCGTGGAGAAGTTCAGAGGTAGGGGGCTGAAATTTCCTGGGTTTCATGGTTTCTGCTCAATCGTTGTTCGCCCCGCCCTGCGCGACCAGGTTGGAGGCTTTCAACAGTGATTCGAAAGTGCCCGCGTCGGTCCACCATCCTTCCAGCTCGGACCAGGTCATGGACCCCCGTTGAATATACATGTTGTTCACGTCGGTGATCTCTAGCTCCCCCCGTTCGGAAGGGGTGAGCGATCGTATGAAATCAAAGACCTGATCGTCGTACATGTAGATGCCGGTAACCGCGAAAGATGTGGGAGGCTTAACGGGTTTCTCGATGATCTTGACCAGCTTGCCGCCTTCAATGACCGGCACGCCGAATCTCTGGGGATCGTCAACCCTTTTCAAGAGGATTTTCGCTCCTCGCGGCTGCGTCCGGTACTCTTCCACCGCGCGGTGTATGTTCTTTTCGATAATATTGTCGCCCAACACCACGCATATGCGACCGCCGGCCGCGTGGTTTTCGGCCAGCGAAAGAGCGTCTGCTATGCCGCCTTCTCCTTCCTGGTACGCGTAATTTATCTTTTCCACACCGTATTCTTTCCCGTTTCCGAGGAGTCGGAGGAAATCACCGGGATTATTGCCGCCTGTGACGATGAGAACATCCCGAATCCCTGCTCTAACCAGACATTCCACAGGATAGGTGACCATCGGTCTGTTGAACACGGGCAGCAAATGCTTGTTGGTGATTTTGGTCAGGGGGTACAGTCTCGTTCCCAGGCCACCAGCCAAAACAACGCCTTTCACGGTCTCCTCCCCGGAATAGGTTTTCCGATCCGACCCTACCATCGCGTGAGCTGTGAGTCAAAACACCGCGCCCCGCCAGGCATAGGCAAGCCCTTGCCACCTTATGACGTTGCTTGAACAGTCGGGAGATTGCCGGGTTGCTCGGCCGCGGCCCGCGGGCGCCGGGTTATTCTACCAGAAAAAGTCTCGTTTGTGGGTTCCTTGTATGGACCCGCTCTTTGCGCTCGCAGCGAGACCCTTCCGCCGCGTAACCGCGTGTTTGCCATCAGGCTGCGCCCGCATTGACTCAGCGGCCAAAATGCGCTAGGAATTTGATGGCGCCCTGGCGATAGTCAGGTCTGCCAATATGACGTGAGTTGCTCGAACTGTTCTCTTCGCAATTTCGCTAAGCGGCTTTTTCTCCAGAAGAAAGGTCGAGGCGCCGGGGGGCGGGTTCCTGTACACGAAACAAACAGTATCCACAGGGCGGGAAAGGTGCAAGATAGTCTTTCGAGAAAGCGTCAGGGTCTGTTCCTCATAGGGAGAGAGCTGCTCGGGGACGCGTCATTGGGTGACAAGTTATCCAACATTCTAGACTATATTCAGGTCGCTTTAGATGAGCCTGGGGCTGCGAGCGCGTGGATCGAACTGGACGATCACACCTACGGTGTGTCCGGGGACGGGACCAAAGAGCCCTTTGCGCTGGCCATCCAGGTTGACAATCGGGTCCGAGGCCGCCTCTGTCTTGCTTACTCCGGCGGAGGAGAGCCTTCGGTGGAAGAGCAGGAGTTCCTTACGGAAATAGCTCATCTGCTTGATCGTGCGGTGAGCATGTTCGATCGAGAAGCAACGCTCAACGTCCAAAGGGAAAGGAGCGTACGGCTGGCCGACAATCTATACAAGGAGATGTGGAACCGCACAGAGGCCCTTGCCGACAAGAGCGGATACTTGGAAGGAATCCTTCGTTCAAGCGATGACTGTATTGTCACCACGGACCTCGAACATAGAATCGTGGAATGGAACCCCGGAGCGGAAAAGATCCTCGGGTTCTCCGCGGAGGAGATGCAGGGTCGAAAGGTGGAGGAGATCTGGGAGAGCGCAGAAGATAGGGCCAAGATCCTGGAAGAGGTGATGAGCAAGGGGGGCGTCCGCAACTATGAGACTCGACTGAAAACCAAATACGGAGGGTTCCGTGAAATCTCCCTCACCCTCTCCGTGCTCAAGGATAACGAGGGCAAGATTCTGGGCACTGTTGGCGTTAGCAAGGATATTACGCACGAAAAGGCGATGATACGTGACCTGGAGCTCCTCAATCAGAGTTTTCGAGAGACGCTGCATTTCATGAATCATGAATTCAAGAATTCGTTGATGGTCATCGGTGGTTTCGTCAGGCGACTACTGGAATCGGAGGAAGATCCGCGTCGCAAACAGGAGCTGGAAATCGTCTATCATCATTCGAAATTTCTGGAGGCGATGACCCTGGACTTCCTGGTCATGGCCGAACTGGAACATGGTGAGTTCCACGTCAGGGAGCGCCTGATCCGGAATTACTACGAAGAGGTGATATTGCCGGCCATGTTGGGGCTAAAAGAGCGCTATCCGGACTCGTTGCCAAGCTATGACACCAGCATGGGAGGAGTCGGAAATATAAGCGTTATGGGAGATCCCAACCTCCTACAAATCGTTTACCGCAACCTCTTCGGCAACGCTCTGAAATATCGGTCTCCGTCCGGCAAGATATCGTACGGCGTCGAACCGAGGTCCCATCACTATCAGTTCAATGTCTGGAACGAAGGCCCGGGCCTTCCGGCGGAAGAAACGGAAAAGATCTTTGACAAATTCTATCGGGTTAATACCGAACTCACCAAGCAGAAGCGTGGAACCGGTCTAGGGCTCTACAACATACGCCGGATCATTGAGGCCCACGGAGGTCGGATCTGGTGTGAGACCCGCCCCGGCGCATGGATAAACTTCCTCTTCACCTTGCCCAAAGGGGAGAACCCCGCCCCCTGAAATGCCCTTTGCTTCTTTGAGAGCGTATTGGTTTCGAGGCCGAAGTGTATGAAGTCCATCAGCCGCCAAGGCCATGACGCCGCGGCTTGCTCGTGTCCGAGACGCGTGTGTGGGCCTTCTCGTCCACGCCGCCGGCCTTCCTGAGCGCCTTATTGTAGATGAGTCGGGTGTCTTTGAAGTGGTCCGGACTACCCAGCACCACAATGAGGAAAATGTTATGCCCGGGATGGAATTTAGTTGCGAGGCAGTGTCCCGCTCGGACGGTGTATCCGGTCTTGCCGGCTTCCAGGGGCAGATTGTCCCGCAGGAGCTTGTTGGTGTTGCGGACAAAGTAACCATTCGCTGACACAGCGCTCGCCAACGTGTAGTGTCTCTTGAGGGAGATTTCCTTGATTGCTCTGTGAGCAAAAGCCTGGCGCGCTATCAACGCGATTTCCCGAGCAGTTGAAACGTTGGACTTCACATCAACCGATTTCTTGTCCTCGTGGCCGGCGCGCACATCCTTATGATCCAGGCCGCTGGGCGTGTAAAATCGAGTCCTTTCCACACCCATCGCGCGGGCTTTCTTGTTCATGGCTGCCACGAATTTCTCCCGGCCGCCCGGAAACGCGCCCGCCAGGGTCTCGGCGCAGTCATTGCCCGATGCCATGAGTAAGCCGTGGAGCAAATCCTTTACCGATACACGATCCCCCGGCTTCAGACCCACCACCGACTTGGGGATCTTCCGGACCAGCTCGGGAACCTCGATCTTCTTGTCCAACGGCATGTGGTCCAGCGCCACCAGAGCGGTCATCAGCTTGGTGAGGCTTGCCACGGGCAGTTGCGCGTCGGGATTCTTGGCCAGGAGAGTCCTGTTGCTGGCAAGGTTTACGCAGTAAGCCGCTTTGGCCTGCACATCGCGCTTGACGGCTTTTTTCTCTTTTCCTGCAGCCTTTTGCTTCACGGGCGCCTTTTCTTTGGAATTCTGCGACCATGAACGCGCAGAAGCATCCGGTAGGTCAACCAGAGCCGGAAAGAGAAACCCAGTCAGGAAAACCAGTATGACGGCCAGACGGGACAGGGTAGCCCCTTGGAAGAAAAACATAAGTCCTACCTGTGATCGACCCGTGCAGACAGACCTTTTCGTCTGTCAAATTCATCTATTAATGGGATAATTTATAGCATACTTCCATTGATTTGGGAAGTTCTTTTTCTTCCTACCCAGAATCAAACAGAAAGAAATAAAGCGTGAAAAAATCGCGCCCACGCGCGTCAATGGGCTCCGCGTCGGAGGCCCCTTGCCTCGTCTCCGCTTCCATGAAATCATGCGTCCGGATCTAACGGGTTTCTCCTGGCGATTCCGGAAATACGTCCGCAACTCTCGGTTCCCTCAGCGCATTCTCATCGGCTGGAAGCGGCGCGGACGATACAACATCAACGAAGAGGACACCAACGTCATGTTGAGAGCAAAAATGTGGTTTCGATGCGCCGCGATGCGCGATCCGGTCATACCGGTTCTTGTTCGACCGGCTGTGATCGGGTGGAAGGGCAAACGCAGAGAGATCGATCTCACCATTGAGCGCGAGTTCACCGGCGCCGAATTGCTCCTACGGATGAAGGGGTGGATCACCGTGAATCCGAAAGAGGCGGTGGAGATCTTCGAAAAGCACGGTCGCCTGAAATGCTTCGACACCGGAGAACTGGTCGTCGAGCTGGAAGACCAGGCCGCCCTTGCCGCGCTGCAAGCGGAAGTGGCGGCCACCCTTGGCGATCAGTGCGACGTGGAGCCGATCCCGAAAAAGGTGTGAATTCTGACGCCTCACTTACAAGATCCGAGGAATCACGACAATCCTCGACTTCGGCGAGCGCTCCGGGGCTGCGCCTAGGAGATGGGCAGCATGAGCGCATCGTTGCGCAACAATTTGGAGGGGCGACTCATCTCCTCTCCAAGCCACCCCATACGTAGACAGATCCGGGCCGGCTTCTTTCCGAGATCCTGCTCCCGTAAGCAAGAAACCATTCCGGTTCTCGATAACGATTGCGAGAAGGGCTTTTGCCGATCTCTTTCCCCTAAAGGGGAGCGCCTTGAATAGCCACGGGTGAAACCCGTGGTACGGAGCGCCGATAATTGCTTCCTTCCGGCCCTGGAGGGGCCGACCCTGTCGGGGCGCAGGACGGAATTTCCTGAACAAGGTCCGCCGGCCCCGGGTTCTCCCTGGCTTTGTAGCGACTGTGTTGCCTGTCAAGCAACACAGTCGCTACACCGGCTGCCGCGGGCCGGGATGCTCCCGATAAAAGATCCGACGGCCTTGCGTCGTCCGAAGTGAAGGAGATTCCCGGCCCGCCACCCCTCCAAAGCCGATGAGGGGCTTGACTTTGCGTTCAGGCATAACCTAAGTTGTGTCGGTTGCGGAACGGGGTTCCCATTTCCTTCAAATGCCCCCGTAGCTCAGTGGATAGAGCGACGGATTCCTAATCCGCAGGTCGCAGGTTCGATCCCTGCCGGGGGTACCACGAATATCAGCGACTTGCCGTCTCTCAGGTCACCATTGCCTGACGTCGAGAAACGGGAACCTAGGAAGGAGCTGAGTTGCGCCCGATTCAATTTGGCGCAAGGCGGACGGCGGTCTTGCCGGCTATTGGTTGTCCCTGACAGACAGACCCCAACAGCGAAATCAACGAGACACAAAGGGCTTAGCCGGCCGCCGGCGCCGGCTCCCATCGCATGGAACGCCCACAGGAAGCCGAAACTCTTCAGTTCACTCTAACCGATCTAATTGTTGTTAGACGGCCTACACTCACGAAGGAGCCACCCTTGATATGATCTGGATATGGACGGGATTTATCGCGTTTATCCTGATCATGCTGGCGCTTGATCTGGGCCTCTTTCATCGCAAGGCCCATGTGGTCACTGTCAAGGAGGCCGTGGCCTGGTCCGCGGTGTGGTTGGCTTTGGGGTCCGCGTTCGCAGTGTTCGTGTACTTCGCATACGGCGGCCAATGGTTTGGGCTTGGCGCCGCGGTTGACCCCGTCGATGGATTGATCAACAACGGCTCAACCGCGACAGAGAAGTACCTGACCGGCTACGTGGTTGAGAAATCGCTCAGCGTGGACAACATTTTTGTCATCGCTATGATCTTCACCTTCTTCGCTGTGCCGCCGCTCTACCAGCACCGTGTGCTTTTCTGGGGGGTCTTGGGCGCTCTGGTTTTGCGGGGCGTGATGATCGCGCTCGGGACGAAACTGATCGCCGAGTTCCACTGGATTCTTTACCTCTTCGCGGTCTTCTTGATTTTCACTGCGCTCAAGATGCTGTTTCTTAGGACGGAGCAGACCGATCTGAACAAGAACGTTGCGATCCGGTTGACGCGGCGCTTGTTTCCGGTGACCGCCAGGTTTCACGGCGAGCGCTTCATCGTTCGCGCCGGGGCGCCGGAGTCGTACGAGAGCGAGGTTCCAGGAGCGCCCGCGGAGCCGGATGAGGTCGTGGATCAAGTTCAGCCGGGAACGCTGCTCCTCACGCCTCTGGCGCTGGCGCTTGTCGTGGTGGAGACGACCGATCTGATCTTTGCGGTCGACTCGATCCCCGCGATCTTTGCCATCACAGGTGACCCCTTCCTGGTGTTCACCAGCAACGTGTTTGCGATCCTGGGGCTCCGGTCGCTCTATTTTGCTTTGGCCGGGATGGTCAGGAAGTTCCGCTACCTCAAGGCCGCGCTCGCCGTCGTGTTGATGGTCGTAGGCGTGAAGATACTGTTCGCAGAGTGGCTGAAGCTCGCCCTCGGTAAACACTTCACCCTGTGGTTGCTCGTGGTAGTGGTCGCGATCTTGGCATCCGGCGTAGCCGTTTCCCTCATCGTTGAACGACGGAACATGAACCGCGTGACAAGCGCATCAAGCTGACGCTCGCGTTCGGCTCTGCAGCCTATCGCTCGATCGTTGTTTTCCGGAACGATTTCTCGGTAGCGCAGCATGAGCCCCGTCTTCTGTCTTGACAGACAGGGGCGCCCTCACTGGGAACTCCTCCATCCGACAGATAATTGCTCTGGTTCCGAGACCCACTACTCGTCAATCTCAATTCATACATGCGCCACGAGGATCCGCAAGATCTCCACGAAATTCCCAAGGTTGCATGACGTTTTGATCCGGGCTAAAAATGCGGGAGGATATGGGAGGTGACGAACCATGAATGTTTTGATTCTGTATTATTCCAAGACTGGGAACACACGGAAGCTGGCTGAAAAGGTTGCAGAAGGGGTGCGGTCGGTTTCCGGCGTGGAAGCTGTCATGAAAACGACTCAAGAAGTCACCAGGGATGACTTTGTCAACGCGGCAGGGATCATCGCAGGTTCCCCGGTGTACTTCGGGGTCATGGCCGCGGATCTGAAGCGGGTCTTTGACGAATTCGTGGGCGTTCGCAAGCAAATGGAAAACAAGGTCGGCGCGGCCTTTGCCTCGTCAGGCTATTGGGCCGGCGGCAACGAAACCACGATCATTTCCATTCTTCAATGCCTGCTTATCTACGGAATGATCATCGTTGGAGACCCCATGTCTGCCACCGGCCATTACGGCGCGGCGTCTGTGGCGGCTCCTGATGATAAGGACACCGATATCGCCCAAAAGCTCGGAGCGCGAGTCGCAGAACTGTGCAAGAAGCTTGGGTAAAACGTAGGAGTTTTTCAAGAGATTGCCGGGGAGGCCCTTCTTGCAAGAAGGGCCTCCCCGGCAACTCTTCGCAAAGCTCTTATGCTTCGCTGCAGGCGCTACGCTTCGGGCAAGGGCTCGATTAGTCTGACTTGGGCTATCTTGGCCAATTCGACCAGCTTCTTGACTTCCACAGCCCCGATTACGAGTTTGCCTCCGGTGGCTGTGAAAGAGATCGTGAGCCCTTTTTCTTTCAGCTCTTTCAGGACTGCTTCGGTCGACTGGGTAAGCCACACCTGCACCGTAACTTTACCGTCCTTGACACGGACCTTGCCCTTGGAAGTGTCTTGACCCTTTTCAACGGCTTCGATCAGGGTTCGCAGGTCAGCGGTCAGTTTTTCCAAGCCCGGCAAATCCTTTTCCTTGTCGATGGAGGCCGTTCGACGGCCGCTCTCGGCGTCTTTTTGTTCCTGTTCATCTTTGAGCTGCGCTCTTTGGGACCGACCCGTGGTTTCCACCAAGGCTTCGGCCGGCAGGGCGCCTTCTCTGCGCTTCGCCGCGGCTACGGGGGAGCCTGCGCGAGCCAGGTTGTATCCTTCCGGCGACCGTCCGGAAGCCGGAAGCCGGCCCATAGGCGCAGAAGGCATGGCAAGCTTAGCCGCGGTTTCTCCAAAGACTCCTTCCCGGCTTACTCCGTCGGGCATTTCAACGGGCACGGTCACGCGGACCGGTTTACCGTCGGTGGTGATCACCGCTTCCTCCACTGCCACGAAACTCGTGAACTGAGTCATTATTCGGTGTTCAAGGGCCACTCGGATTATTTCTTCCTTTATGTCATTCCTGGGTTTACCGCGTTGGATGCCCATGAAATCTTGATCCATGAGAGAATCCACCTTGGCCCTGGCCCACAAAGGAGCCAGCGAAGCGTTCGCGGTTTCCGTTTCCGGAAGGGTGACGTCAAGGACCTGCTCGTACGGTTTTCCCGCCTGCAAGCCCTTGAGGATGATCTTCCCTTTTCCGGCCTTCGTATAACGGGCCTTGAAAACTAGAGGCTTCCTGTCCCAGAGGTCCGACACCTGGGTTGGGAAAAGCTCTTCCAGTTTGATTCCTTCGGTGGTTATGCTCATGTCCGTTAGGACCGGATTTGCTATTCGCTCATAGAATTTTCGGCCCACATCCTGCCCGCGTGAGTTCAGCAGCACGTATTCCACTTCGCCGCCTCCAACCCTTGCCATATTGTCCAAGAGGAAGCGGTTGACTGAATTGCCGGTCCCGAAAGGAAACCACCTGCTGGCGCCCCGGAGCTTTTGAACAAGGGATATGATCTCAAAATCATTGCCCACGTACCCGTCGGTCATGAAGGTGACGATCCGCAGCCTGTTCTCCGGCGCGGGGGCTTTAGCCACAGCCTCCACAGCCGGTCCCATCCATGTGCCCCCTCGGGCTTCCAGGGATTCCAAATAGCGGAGCGCCTTGATCCTGCTATCCGCGGTGTTCTTCTTCGGCTCGGGGAAGAGCATTCTTACGCTGACGTTGAAATCGATGACATTGAACGTGTCTTCCGGGTTCATGCGCTCAATGAAGTATCTCATCGCCTCTTTGGCCTTGGCTATGGGCCAACCCGCCTGCGAGCCGGAGCAATCGATGACGAAAATCATCTCTTTCGGAGCGATCTGTTCCGGCTTCACGCGCCGCGGAGGAATCATGATGAGCAGCGCGGAGCCTTCCTTGCCGTCCTTGTGAGCCAGCACGCCTGACTTGACCTCATCTCCGGCCACAAGGTAGCTCAGGACAAAATCCTTGTTGGGTATTTCTTTCTTGTTCTTGAGCGATACCGAAGCCTTGGCGGCGCCGTCCCGCTCGATCGCTATTTCGTGCAGCTTGGAATCGATACCGAGGATCGGCACACCCGCATCGATGACCACTTGCAGACTCAAGTCATGGCCTGCCCGTATGCCTTCCGGCGTCACCGGCGGCGTGATTCTGCTTGCGTCGGGAACCTGGTCCGTATCGGAAGCCCAACCAGTGCCTGTTTTCTGTCCGGGTTCACCGGGAATGAATCTCGGTCCAACAACCATGGGAAACACGAATTTGAATGAGCCGTCATCGTATGGGAGCGCTTCGGAATAGTGGATTGTGATTTCCACTTTTTCCCCCGGCATGATGTTCGCGACGGATTGCGTGAAGATATTGGGCCGCTCCTGATCCAGCAGCGAAGCAACATGGCCTCGGTCACGGGCCTGCTCGTAGATCTGTCGCGCTTCTTCTTTGCGTTTGATTACTCCGCGAACTTCTCGCTTACCAACCTTCATCAACATATCGTCCACTGCCGCCTCTGCCGAAAGAGGGAACGTGTACACAGCCTCGATCTTCTTGTCAGAGGGATTGTGGAAGATCTGCTTTACGGAAACCCGCGCAATAAAGCCTGATATGTCTGCCTTGACGTCAGTGTGTTCCAAGGGACAGTCTTTACCCTGTTTGCCGTCCGGCTCGATGATGGTCAGGGAACCCTGACCGGGACCAGTCGTCTCGGAGCCGCACCACGCAGTGGATAAGAGACCGGTGGTAGCCAGTAGAGCGAGAGCCCACAAGCCTGATCGTGTAATTCTCATGTTCTTTCTCCGTTTCCGTTCCGCCGGTATTTCATGGCCTCAACAGCTCGGCCTTTGACAAGGAATTCGCGCGCGCGGCAAAAACGTTACCGATGCATCCGGAAATTGGGGTTATTGGCGGCAGGATACGCCGTCAGGGTGTGGCGGAAGAAGATTCGGCCGGCGAGATCTCGGTGAGCATGTAATTGGAAAGATCATCTATGATGCTGATAAGACTTGAGGAATCTGAGTCCCTGTACGACGCGGCGATTTCCTGCGCGGCCCTCAGGAAGTTCTCCGCCACCTGGCCAGTGGCGGAATTATGCGCCGCAAGCTCCGCGTACAGTCCGGGCCGCTGTTTGAGCTGGCAGCCTAACATCTCTGTGAGCTGGGAAAACCATGGGCCTGAAACAGGCAAATAGGACCGCAGGTCGAAGTCCATGTTCATAAGAGACCGGGCGAAACAAAAGAGGAGCATGTGCCTGAACACCTGCGCCACAGCCATGAGTCGATCGTGGACGTCGGGATCGATTACCACGACCCTTGCGCCCTGTAGTTCCATGAAATGCCGAAACCACACAACCCACTTCTTGGAGCGAGCAGGGCAAACGAAAACGATCTGGTCCTGCAAAGAGGGTGTGTCCGGGCCGAAGAGCGGGTGACTTCCGATGACCTCACCTCTGGCGTGGAGCAGCATAGCTTGAATCGGCGCGGCTTTCACGGACGCGATGTCAATAATCGCGCCGTCGGGACGCGTAAAAGGCCCCAAGGCTTCCATCAATTCCTCCAGCGCGGGGATGGGCGCCGCGAGCAGTATGACGTCGTGTTCCGCGATAGACTCATATGCAATAGGTCCGGTGGCTTTGTCTGCAACCTCGACGCGGTAGCCCGCGTCGAGAAATAATTTGTGCATCCGAGAGCCCATCCGGCCCAGGCCACCCACAATTACTATGCTTTCAGGTTCACGCGCGTGCATGGCTCCTTTTCTCCTCCTGACGCAGACATCACTGCTTCTAGAGAGAGGGCGCTCCTCCCCGCCCGGTCACCCGCCGGATAAGAGCCCAACATCCTGAGTCGATTCACACATTGGGAGAACTCTTCCAGCGCGGCTCGGACGTGTTCGTCTGAAACGTGACCTTCAAAGTCCGCAAAGAAGATATACTCCCACGGCGTTTCTTTTGACGGCCGTGACTCAATGCGGGAAATATTCACGCCTTGCTGAGAAAAAGGCGTCAATGCCTTCAATAGCGCGCCGGGACGGTGCGGCGTGGAAAAGAGAATCGAGGTTTTATCCCGGCCGGTTGGCGCATGCTCCTCATTTCCAAGGACGAGAAATCGCGTCACATTCGTGGACCGATCCTGAATGCCGCGTGCAAGCACGTGCAGTCCGTGCAGACGAGCTAGAGCCTCATTGCCCACAGCCGCGGATCCGGGTTGCTCCGCGGCCTTTTTCGCGGCGACCGCGGTGCTGGACATCTGCACTAAGGGCCTGGCGGGAAGGTTGCGTGACAACCAGCCCAAGCATTGCCCCAAAGCTTGCGGATGCGACAAGACCTCCTTGATGCGGCTGAGATCCCGTTCTGTAGACATGAGCGCGTGGGAAATGCGTAGGTAGATTTCTCCGCAGATCTTCAAATCGCCGTCCGCCAACTGGTCTAGAGTGAGCCCGACCGAACCTTCGGTGGAATTTTCCACCGGCGCGACGCCGAAATGCGCGTGGCCGCTCTGCACGTCCCGGAACACATCTACGATGGAGTCTCTCGGGAAGAATTCGCACGAGCGGCCGAAGTAGTCCATCGCGGCCATGTGGGTGAAGGTGGCTTCAGGGCCGAGATGTGAGACCTTGAGAGGTTCCTGGATTGCCCGGCACGCGGCGATAATCTCGGTGAAGATGTGTTTTAGGGCTGAGGGTTGCAACAGCCCGGATTTGCCGCAGGAGAGTCTTTCCAGCACTGCTCGCTCTCGTTGCGCATCCAACGCGGGCAAGCCGTTTGTCCGTTTCAGGCGGCCGATCTCCTTGGCCTGTGCGGCGCGCTCGTGGAGCAGCCGAATGATCTCGTCATCCAGCAGGTCGATACGCTCTCGTATTCCATGTATTAATTGTTCTTCCGTCACTATCATCTCAAAACCCTCTTCCGGCCTATATTCGAATACCGACCCGTCCGTAATCAGGACTCACGCTGAATCAAATGAGCCAGGGCGCTGAGTTCGTCCATGAGTTCGCGGAATCGCCGCGGGGTAAGCGACTGTTCGCCGTCACATAGCGCCTCGGAGGGATTGCAGTGCACCTCCACCATGATCCCGTCCGCGCCCACAGCAAGGGCGGCGCGGCAGAGCGGACCGACGTACCGGGCCTTGCCGACCGCGTGGCTTGGGTCAACAATGACGGGTAGGTGAGTTCGCTCTTTGAGAACCGGCACCGCGCTCAGGTCCAACGTGTTGCGAGTAGCGGTTTCAAAAGTTCGGATACCGCGTTCGCACAGGATCACGTCCCCGTTGCCTGCCGCCAGAATGTATTCAGCGGACATCAGGAACTCGTCCAGAGTCGTCATGAGTCCGCGCTTCAGAAGGATCGGCTTGTTGACTTTGCCGAGTTTCTTCAACAGCGAGAAGTTCTGGATATTTCGCGCGCCTACCTGGACGATATCCGCGTGTCTCGCAATCAGCGGGATGTCCCCCGAATCCATCACCTCGGTCACCACCGGCAGGCCGGTTACTTCCCGAGCCCGCGCCAGGAGCTTCAATCCTTCCTCTTCCAGCCCCTGGAAGCTGTACGGCGACGTTCGGGGCTTGAACGCGCCGCCCCTAAGGATAGCCGCGCCCGATTCCTTAACCGCCTTGGCTGTGGAAACGAGCTGATATTCGCTTTCAACCGAACAAGGACCCGCGATAACCACGAACTTCGGACCGCCAATAAGCGCCTCTCCGACCTTGATAACCGTGGACCTGGGATGCGCGGCGCGGCTGGCGAGCCGATAGGGAGGAAGCTGTCGGCTGTTGCGCGGCGCCATCGCGATCTGCGGAGAAACCTGGGGCTCTACCGTAATGAGGCAATCTCCGTTCATTTGTCCGGACCTCCTTCGGCCGAAAACAAGAGGCCATGGTGTTTGCCATGGCCTCACGCAAAGCAAAAAGGCCATGGACTGTCCGCCCATGGCCTCGTTGAATTCAGCTTATTTTCTTACGCGTCATTCACCTCGGGCGCACGGGCAGACAAAGGCGAAATAATAATAGAAGTAGCCGTAGAATCGCCCTAATCTGTCCATGCTATCCGTCGGAAAATGCATGTTTGCCGAACCTTCCGTTGGTGACCAGCAATACTCTCATACCTCCCGCGGCCTGTCAACTTGAAAAAGGGCTTTGCGTAATCCTTCGGTTACGCTGGGCCAGAAAGCTCCGGCGCGTTTCCTCGCTAGAGAAATCCCCCTGTATCCCCTTTTAGAAAAGGGGGAAAAGCGTTGCATACCTCCATTTCAAAGGGGGGCGGGTAGGATTTTCCATCGAAAAACCAAAGAGATACCTTAGCGGTGCCCAATCCGACGTGTCTGCTATCCGGTCCCCGCGTTCCGAGCGAACCAGATCAACGCGAGTGTGTACGATTCCCGACCAAACCCGCAGATGGAGCCCTTGCAAACCCCAGCCAGCAATGAGACCCTTCGAAAACCTTCTCGGGCGTAAGGATTTGTCAGGTGAACTTCCAGCACGGGCACGCCGATTGCCGCAACAGCATCGCGCACGGCAACGCTGGTGTGAGTATAAGCCCCCGCGTTAAGAATCGCGCCGTCAGCGCTTTGCCCCGCGTCCTGGAGTATGTCCACCAGCTCGCCCTCGTGATTGGATTGAAAGCAGGTCACCTCGATGCCCAGCTCCGAACCCAACTTCACCAGATCGTCTTCGATTTCGGGAAGCGTCTTGCTCCCGTACAGCTCGGGTTCACGTTGGCCCAGCAGATTAAGGTTCGGACCGTTGATGACGAAGATCTTCATCAGGCCTCCGCTTCTTATAGGATGTTAAGGAATGGATGTGGCTTTTCGCTCCAGGAGCGCATCCGCAAGCGCCAGTGCGGCCATGGCCTCGGCAACGGGGCAGATCCGAGGGCATAGACATGGGTCATGCCGTCCCTTCACTTCAATGGTCCGGTCCGCGCCGTGAATGTCTATGGTGGCCTGGGGTTTTGATATGGACGATGTGGGCTTAACAGCCAGGCGCATGAGAATCTGTTGTCCCGTGGAAATGCCGCCCAAGATCCCGCCGGCATTGTTGGACAAGAACCCCTGAGAAGAAATCTGATCGTTCGATTGGGACCCGCGCATGGCGGCAAGCTGGAATCCCGCGCCGAACTCCACCCCTTTGACCGCTCCTATCGAGATCATGGCCCAAGCCAGCGCCGCGTCCAGCTTGTGAAAAACCGGATCGCCCAAGCCCGCGGGAACCCCATCCACAGTCAGTTCCACAACACCGCCCACGGAATCGCCGTCAGATCTAGCCTGGTCGATCAATTCGGCCATTCGTGCGGAAACATCAGGGTCTGCGCAGCGAAGAGGGTCTTTTTCGGCAAAGTCGCGGTCCACACGAGCCGCGTGGATTCCGCCGATGGCAACCGTGTAAGCCTGAATCGTAATTCCGTGGGACTCAAGCAGAGCTTTTGCCACCGCGCCCGCGGCTACTCGACCGACCGTCTCTCTTCCCGACGCTCTTCCTCCTCCCGGCTGAGGCGGCGCGCCGTATTTCTTGAAGTAGGTGTAATCTGCATGTCCGGGGCGGAACAATTCTCGGATCTCAGCATAGTCGGCGGACTGAACGTCTCGATTTCGCACCAGGAGCGCAATAGGCGATCCCAATGCCTTGCCGTGGCTCACGCCCGAAAGGATCTCCACTTCGTCTGATTCGCCGCGAGGGGAGACAAATCGAGACACCCCGGGTTTACGGCGGTTAAGCTCTTGCTGGATGCGCGCAAGATCGACGGGAATTCCCGCGGGAATTCCATCGATTACAACGCCCACAGCCGCGCCGTGAGACTCACCGAAGGTAGTCACTTGAAAGTATCGCCCGAACGAGCTACCCATGCTCCGACCCCCGGACCCGTTGAACCGCGGCGGCTAATTCTTCTTTAGAGAGATCGTCGACACAAATCGCTCGTCCAGCGTTATTCAGAAGAACAAAAACCATTTTCCCGCGTCTGTTCTTCTTGTCCTGTTGCATGATCTTCCACGCTTCGTCCACCGGCGGCATCCCCACGGTGTAAGGGGCAATGACACCAAGCGTGGAATTTATTCGGGCCGCCATCTGAGATGACAGGAGCCCTCTTGCCCTGGAGATCTCCGCGGCCACACGCATGCCCAACGCCACGGCCTGTCCGTGACTCACCCGAAAATGATGAAGGCTTTCCACCGCATGGCCGAATGTATGCCCAAAGTTCAGGATGCGCCGGAGCCCAGACTCACGGAAATCTCTTGATATCACGTCGGCTTTGGCGCGGGCCGAGAACCGGGCCACTCGCGAGAGCAGGACAAGATCTCCGCTCATGAGCGCGGACGCACGCCGCTCAATAACCCCAACCAGCTCAGGCGACGCGACGAGTCCTGTCTTGTACGCTTCCACCAGCCCCTCGCTTCTCCGCCGCGGTCCGAGCGTGCGAAGAGCAGCGATGTCCAGCGCCACGACACGAGGCGCGTTGAACGACCCCACCACATTTTTCACGGACCCGACATTCACTGCGGACTTTCCGCCGATAGCCGCGTCCACACATCCCACGAGCGTAGTGGCGACAAGGGCGTGATCCATCCCGCGCTTATAGGTTGAGGCTGCGAACGCGGCCAAATCAGTCACCACACCGCCCCCTAATGCGATCAGGAAGTCATCCCTATCGAACTCATTCGAAATGAGGGCTTCATAGATGCGGCGAGCATTCGCCAGGGTCTTGCTCTTGTCGCCTGGGGAGAGCGTGATCAGCGCTGATCGTTCCATGAGAGATCGATACCTCTGACCATGAAGACGCAATACGGCGCTATCGGTCACGAGCGCGGTCTTCCTGCCCTTTGCCTGTTCCGCGATGGCCTCGGGCGCATTGAGTGTGGCGATGATCGGACACTCCGCCGATCCCAGTCTTGCCACGAAACGCTCTTCAGGCATGAGACGCTGTAGAATTGCCTCTGAGACGCGCTCAGGTTTTTTTCCATCGGACTCCACGCTGAAGTCGCAGTCTGCGTAAAGACTCTTGCGGCTTTCAAACAGGCTTTGCACAGCCGTTTTCTCCGTCCACAAGGGTCTCGCTGCACGCTGCCCCGCGCCGAGTCTTTTCTGTGATGTTTCGAAGTCCACGTGCAAATGAACGACAGCGCCCGTGGACCTCATCAGCTTTCGGTTCGCCTCCCGTTCCGGCGCGCCGCCGCCCGTAGCCACCACGAGTCCCTCTTGCTTTGCGATGTTTTCAAGAAGAGCGCTCTCTTTCGCACGAAACCCGGGCTCTCCCGATTTAAGGAATACTTCTCGAATGGGTTTCCGGAAACGCTTTTCAAGAATCTCGTCCATGTCCACGAAACGCCGATTGAGCGCCTGAGCCAGGAGTCTCCCCACCGTGGTCTTGCCTGAGCCCATGAAGCCGACCAGGTAAATGTTCCTGTTCATGAGCCATCCTCAAGCGCTTCGAGGAACTCTCTGGCATCCACCTCCAGCCCTGTCCACAGCGTGAAGCTGCGTCGCGCCTGATATGCCAGCATGGGCAAACCGTCCACAAAAGAGGCGCCGTGCTTTTGGGCAAGCTCTTGCCAGAAATTCTCGCTACGACCGTAGTTTATGTCCACGACCAGCTCGCACCGACCGATGTTCAACCGTCGCGCGAATTCCGCGGTAACCATACTCTCGTCTGCGCTGGATACTGCTGTTGCGTTCACCACGAGCTCGGCTTCAATCCCATCTGCAGCCAGGGATGTAAATGAAACCGTTTCCAGCCCAAGTTTTTCCGCGGCTTGCCGCGCCTTCTCCGAATTCCTTCCCGCGATGAAGACGTGTCCAAGACCGTGCGTCTTAATACCATACGCCACCGCCTTGGCCGCGCCGCCGGCGCCGATGACCAGCGAGGTTTTGCCGGAGGAGTCGAATCCGACGCTGCCCAGCGCATCCATGAATCCCTTCGCATCCGTGTTGTGGCCGACCAATGCGTTTCCGTCCCGCACGATAGTGTTGACCGCGCCGATAGCTGAAGCCTCTTCCGACAGTGAGTCCAGGTATCGCAACACCGCTTGCTTATAGGGCGCGGTAACGTTGGCGCCGGCTATGTTGAGGATTCTGACATCACGGATGGCTTCCCCGACGCGGTCAGGCAGAACCATGAACGGAACATATACTCCCACAATGCCGTTCCGTTTCAGCGCCATGTTATGTATGGCGGGGGACTTCGAACGGAAGGCCCGCTCGTCACTGAGCACACAATAGACTTTCATGTTCGCAACTCGGCTAATGTTTCTTGAAAACCCGGATATGATATCGCGATTGAGTCTTCGCCGACTATCACCGGCCACTCATCCGCCAGCAATCCTGCCAATCGCAATGTCATGGCGATGCGATGATCTCCGAACGCATCCAAACGGCTCGGGGCTTTCAAAGGACTCGGGCCTTCGATCGCCAGAGTCTCCTCTTCAGCTACGACGTTTGCGCCCATAGCCGTAAGCTGGCTCGCGATGGCCGCGAGACGGTCCGACTCTTTGAGGCGCAACTCTCCCACCTGCTCGAAGACCGTGGTTCCATGCGCCTGCGTGGCAACCAGAGCCAATATGGGCGCCTCATCCACGAGAGAAGGGATTTCTTCCGCCCTGATCCGGCGCCCGGTCAAACCAGGCGAGAAGCGGACCCGCACTCGTCCCCACGGCTCAGGCTCGTCACCTTGACGTTCGATCTCCACTCGCGCGCCCATTTTTATGAGCGTATCCAAGTGACCCGATCTCGTCGGGTTGAGCAGAACTCCCTCAGCAGTGACATCACTATCGGGAATGATTGCCGCCGCGCATAAGAAGAAAGCCGCGGATGAAGCATCCCCCGGCACACGAAAGAGATCGGGGAGCGTCAGAGACGAGCGCTGAACGAGCCATGCGGCGCCGGTTTTTGAGATGAACGCACGCATGATCCGGAGCAATCGTTCCGTGTGGTCCCGACTCGCCACCCGTTCCCGCACACGGGTTTGGCCGTCGGCCTGGATCCCTGCCAACAACACGGCGCTCTTGAGCTGAGCGCTTGCAACCGGCAGCTCAAAATCGATCCCGTGCAGTTTTGTTCCCCGAACGCGTACAGGGCAAGCCCCATGCTCGCACTGCGCTTTCGCGCCCATCCGCCTGAGCGGCGCGGCCACGCGTTCCATGGGACGCTTCCGCAGGGACGCATCTCCGTCCAGGAGGTAGTCGCCTTCGCCACCTGCTAGAATGCCCATCAAAAGCCTCAGCGTGGTTCCGGAATTGCCGCAGTCAATGTGCGCTGCGGGTCTGAGGCGGCCATAGGAACCCGTAATGACGAGGCTGTCTCCATTCAGATCCGCTTCGGCCCCTAGAGCCAACGCTGCATCAAGGCTAGAGCGCACGTCTGCGCATGGTGAGAAATTCTCTACCCGCGCCCGACCCTTTGCCAGCAGTGAAAACAGCGCCGTGCGGTGGGAAATGGACTTGTCCCCTGGCGGCTGGAATACGCCCCTCAGACTCACTGTGCGCCTCCGTTGTACGCCGTCGCAACCGCGGCCGCGACGGCCGGCACGTGGCGCATGATCGCGTGGAACGCCTCCGGGGTGAGGCTCTGACGCCCGTCGGAGAAAGCTTTGTCGGGATTGGTGTGCACTTCCACCATCAATCCATCCGCTCCGGCTGCGATTGCCGCCAGCGCCACGGCAGAGACCAGCTCTCGCTTCCCGACCGCATGGCTCGGATCCACGATGACCGGAAGATGCGAATGCTGCTTCAGCAGCGGCACGGCAGAAATGTCGAGCGTATTGCGTGTTTCAGTTTCGAAAGTCCTGATCCCTCGCTCGCAGAACATCACCCGGGAATTCCCTCTGGCAAGAATATATTCCGCAGACAGCAAAAGCTCCTTCACCGTGGCCATGAGCCCCCGTTTGATGAGCGCCGGCTTATCCGTGTCGCCAACTGCTTCCAACAGGGCAAAATTCTGCATGTTTCTCGCGCCTATCTGCAAGATATCAGCGTAACGGGCCACAAGCGGCACATCTTCCGGCGTAAGCACTTCCGTTACAATGGGAAGACCAGTCATCCGCGAGGCTTCAGCCATGTGTTCAAGCCCCTCTTCCCCGAGCCCGCGGAAGGAGTAAGGCGACGTTCTGGGCTTGAATGCGCCGCCGCGGAGAACGGCCGCGCCCGCCTCCTTGACCGCCTGCGCGATCTCCATGATGCCCTCGCGGGACTCTACAGCGCAAGGGCCTGCCATCACCACCGGATCAGGGCCGCCGATCAGGCTCGATCCCACCCTGATGGTGGTTCTCTCGTTTCGAAAGCTTCGAGAAACGAGTTTCCAGGACGCGCCAAAAGTCCCAATAGACTCCACGCCGTCCATTTGGAGTATGAGGCTTCGCAATTCTTCCACCAGACTGCCTGCCAGGTCCTCCACAATCCCAATCACCACTCTGGATGTTGCTGAAATCATCCGTGGTTTCAGTCCGCGCCGCCGGATCGCGGCCAAAACCTCACCCACTTGCTTTTTCCGGCAGTCTTCTCGCATGACAATTACCATGTGGCGCCTTCCTGGTTGCTCATTGGCGCTGGACTCGCCTCATGCTGTGCGGCTTCACACGCGCTCAGATACTGCTCCACGAAGTTTCGAAAGATCACTCCGCCTTGGGGCGTGCCGATCGATTCAGGGTGAAATTGCACGCCTTCTATCATCATGTCCGGGCAGCGCAGACCCATCACTTCCCCGCGCACTGTGTACGCCGAGATCTCCAACGGCCGGCGCACCGTTTCTTCCGCAGTGATGAGCGAGTGGTAACGGGTGGCTCTCAGCGGATTGCGCAGTCCGGCGTAGATGGTGCGACCATCGTGGAAAATGTCGGAGATCTTGCCGTGAACGGGCTGTTCGGCCCGGTTCACTTTCGCTCCAAAGACTTCCGCGATGCACTGGTGCCCAAGACAGACCCCCAGGATCGGGACCAAACCCGCAAAGCGCTCGATGACCTTGGAGCTGATTCCGGCTTCGTCGGGTCGGCCCGGGCCCGGCGAGATGACGATCGCCTCCGGGGCCATACTTTCTACCTCCGCGACGCTGACAGTGTCGGATCTTATTGTGGTGACCACTTTGCCCAAGGCGCCCAGAGCATGCGCAATGTTGTAGGTAAAAGAATCGTAGTTATCGAGTAGCAAGATCATGGCTTTCCTCCATGCTAGAAAGCGTTGCTGTAGTCACTTCCTCACCTCCGAACTATTGCTTCGACCGAGCGCTGCCCTAAACGACTGCGCGAGCGCCGCGGCAGCGTGCGCCTGCGCCGATGGGCTCGTCTGAGACTGGATCTCTCGAATAAACGCGCTTCCCACGATGACCCCGTCCGCCACCTGACCGAGCGCATGAGCTTCAGCAGGTTTCGAGATTCCAAAACCCACCGCAACCGGCGTCTTCGACAGAGACTTCGCGGCCGCAATGCCGGTGACAAGCTCGTCGGAAAGATTGAAAGCGGCGCCGGTTACTCCAATCATGGAAACATAGTAGAGAAAGCCCTTTGATAGAGACGCTATCCATGCCATGCGCTCTGAAGGTGTAGTGGGCGCCACCAGAAAAATGGTATCCAAGCCTGCCCTGTGGGCTGCGTCGAGCCACTCATCCGCTTCCTCCGGAGGAAGGTCCGGAACGATCACGCCGTCCGCGCCCGAATCTCTTGCGCGTTTTGCGAACTCCTCCAGCCCCATGCGGAACACCGGATTGTAATAGGTCATGATGACGAACGGACAGCTCGTCTTGGCCTTCGCCTTCTCCATGATTCGAAATACGCTCTCGGGCGTGGTCCCGTTTTCCAGCGCTTTGCAGCTCGAATACTGGATTGTCGGCCCGTCAGCCATAGGGTCGGAAAAGGGGAGTCCCACTTCAATCACATCAGCGCCGCTGTCCGCCAGAGCAAACAGGATGTCGCCGCACGTGGCTTCATCGGGAAAGCCCCCTGTCAGGAACGGAATAAAAGCGCATCGACCCTCTGAATGGGCCTTTCTCAAAGCTTGTTTAATGATCGATTTCATCATGGTCGGCGCTCCATTCTCGCGGAGAGTTGCGCAACGTCCTTGTCGCCTCTTCCTGAGAGGCAGACAATGACCACCGCATCTTTCTTCATCCTGGGCGCCAGCTTCGTCAGGTGCGCCAATGCATGTGCGCTTTCCAAAGCAGGGAGGATGCCCTCAGTTTTCGCGAGGGTCTGAAAAGCTCCCAGCGCGTCTTCGTCGGTGGCAGTTTCGTATCTTACCCTACCGACATCCCTTAAATACCCGTGTTCAGGCCCAACACCCGGATAATCCAACCCCGCGGCAATGGAATGAGCCTCCAGGATTTGCCCGTGCTCATCGTGCAACAGGTAACTGCGTGCGCCGTGCAAAACGCCTATCGTGCCCGCGCTCAACGTTGCCGCATGCCGTCCGGTCTCCAGGCCGTCGCCCGCGGCTTCCACACCAATCAGTTCCACGGGATCGTCCAAGAACGGATGGAAGAAACCTATCGCATTGCTACCTGCGCCCACACATGCCACAAGCGCGTCGGGCAGACGGCCTTCCCGTTCGATGATCTGCCTGCGGGTCTCTCGGCCTATAATCGACTGGAACTCCCGGACCATCATCGGATACGGATGCGGCCCCACCACAGACCCAAGGATGTAATGGGTATCTTTCACATGGGTTACCCATGCCCGGATCGCCTCATTCACCGCATCCTTGAGCGAGCAGCTCCCGGAATCCACCGGTTCGACCCGGGCCCCGAGGAATTTCATGCGCGCCACGTTCAGGGCTTGCCGCTCAATGTCCAGCGCGCCCATGTACACAACGCATTCCATACCCAGCAGGGCCGCGACAGTGGCTGAAGCCACGCCGTGCTGGCCCGCGCCGGTTTCCGCGATGATCCGTCTTTTGCCCATGCGTTTGGCAAGCAGCCCCTGGCCGAGGGTGTTGTTGATCTTGTGGGCGCCGGTGTGGGCCAAATCTTCCCGCTTGAGGAATATCCTCGGCCCGCCCAGTTTTTCGCTGAGACGACGAGCTTCGTACAGAGGCGTCTCCCGGCCAACGTAATGCCGCAGCAGCTCTTCCAGTTCGTTGTGGAAAGTAGGATCGCGCTGGACTTCTTCAAATGCTGCGGTCAGTTCGAGGAGCGCAGGCATCAAGGTCTCGGATACAAAACGGCCTCCGAAATTCCCAAAGCGCCCGCGTTCGTCAGGAACTCCGTGCCACGGTCTTTGCGGCGCGGATAAAGTGTTCGATTTTTGCATGACCTTTTCTCCCAGGCCCGATCTCAACGCCGCTGGAGACGTCTACGCCATAGGGCCTGACCGTTTCGATAGCCTGAGCCACGTTTTCCGGTGTCAATCCGCCTGCCAACACGATCGGGCGCTTTTTCGCCACGGCGACGGCAACACCCCAATCAAAGGTTTTGCCCGCGCCGCCGGCGGCCCCTGGCGAATAGGCGTCCAGGAGCAGGGTCGCTTTGCCGTAGCGTTGAACGTCGGCTGGCGCATCGGAACGCACTCTGACGGCCTTAATCACCCGCGGCCCGAGTTGAGCCGCCATTTCCTCGGTCTCATCGCCGTGGAGTTGCACCAGATCGAATCGGCAGAACGATCTCAGCTCCTCTATGCGACTCACCTTCTCGTTCACAAACACTCCGACGGTAGTAACGAACGGCGGCAATTGAGAGACTATTGCCTGAACCGTCTCCGGAGCCACCTGTCGCGGGCTTGTCGCGAACACAAAGCCCAGAGCATCGACGCCAAAGTTCACGGCCGCGAGAGCGTCTTCAAGGCGTGTAATGCCGCATATCTTCACCCTGACCACGGTCATTCCTCCAAACAACAGAGCCGACGGAGCGTTGCGCCGGGGTCTTGCGACCGCATCAGCGTTGTGCCGATGAGGAACGCGTCCGCTCCGGCTTTGCGGAGCATGGCGATATCTTCAGGCCCTGAAATTCCGCTCTCCGCCAGAACCAAGACGCCCTGTGGGATAAGAGGACGAAGCCTCACGAAGGTCGCCGGATCGACCTGGAGCGTGCTCAGGTTTCGGTTGTTTATGCCGATGATCCGCGGATTGAGTTCCAGCGCGCGGGCGAGTTCAGTTTCGTTGTGCGCCTCCACGACCGGCGTCAAACCTAGGCTCATGGCGGTCTCGAAAAGGCTGTTCAATTGCTTTGGCGACAATGCAGCAGCAATGAGCAGAACCGCATCAGCTCCGGCAACACGCGCCTCACAAATCTGAATGGGGTCCAGGATGAAATCCTTGCGCAGGATGGGCAGGCTTACCGCCTCTCGCGTCCGCCGCAAGTCTTCCAGGCTCCCTCCAAAAAACAGACTATCGGTGAGCACCGATACAGCCGACGCGCCGGCCCGCTCATAGGTCTCTGCGAGCCGCCCTGCATCTTCGACCTCCGCGAGCTTTCCGCTCGACGGTGAAGATCGCTTGATCTCCGCGATTACCGGCGTATGAGGGCAGTCTCTCAGAGCAGCGGCCAAATCGATGCATGCAGGTATGCTCATGGCCTGCTCATGAAGCGCGACAAGGTCGGTTTTAGCTCTCAGGTGACGGATTTCTTCCATCTTGCTGTCCAGGATGTGCGCTAAAATGCTCATGATGACTTGCTTTCTAAGATGCCTGCTCCGCCGGCCTTCTTGATGCGGGACGCGCAGTCAGTGGCCACAGAAATTAACCCATTGAGCTTCTCAAGCGCTTTTCCCGAATCAATCGCCTCCGAAGCCAGACCTATGCCGTCCTGCATCGACTCTGCGCGGCCCGCCGCGACCAGCGCAGCCGCGGCATTGAGGAGGACCATGTCCTTCCGGGCGCCGTTATGGCCGTTGAGGATCCTGAGGATAATGGCGGCGTTCTCGGCCGCGTCCCCGCCGCGGATTTCCTCAGCGCGGGCTCTTTGCAGGCCCACATCTTCAGGAATCAACGTGTGCGTGGAGATTTCGCCCTTGTGGAGCCGCGTGATTTTTGAGGGGCCTGTAATGCTGATTTCGTCGTAACTCCCGTCCCCAAACACCACGAACGAGCTGCGGGAGCCCAGTTTTAGCAGCACATGAGCCACGGTCTCGGTCAGGTCTTCTCGGTATACCCCGATCACCTGGACAGAAGCGCCCGCGGGATTGGTCAACGGGCCAAGGAGATTGAAGATCGTGCGAAGACCTATTTCTCTGCGAGGTCCGGCCACGTGGCGCATCGCGCCGTGCAAGAACGGGGCATACAAGAACCCGATCCCCACCCGATCAATGCATTCACCCACCTGCTCCGGTGTCAGGTCCAGCGGCACTCCAAGCGCTTCCACCACGTCCGCGCTGCCGCAGAGACTGGAGACCGAGCGATTCCCATGCTTGGCGACCCTCACGCCGGCGCCGGCCACCACAAAGGCTGTCGCTGTCGATACGTTGAAAGTTCGCGTGCCGTCCCCGCCTGTGCCGCAGGTGTCCGCAATGGTTTCTCGGTCCCAGTTAATCTCATCTCGATCCACAGAGAGATTGGAATTCCCTACCGGGATTTTGACGCTCTTCGCGCGCATGACTCTGGCGGCGCCGGTGATCTCATCCACGCTTTCGCCCTTCATGCGTAGGGCTATCAACAGCGCCCCGATCTGCGCTTGGGTGGCTTTGCCCTCGGTGACCTCGTCCATCACCTGCATCATTTCCGCCTCTGAGAGGTCAGCGCCTCCCACAGCCTTCGCCAGAGCTTCCTGGATCATAATTCCCCCTCGGCCGCGGCCTGGAGCGCGAAAAGGCTCTGCGCAGCCTTGTTTTGGATTTCCTTGTATTCCATCTCAGGAACGGAATCGGCCACAATCCCCGCTCCGACCCGCACAGTGAAACGATCGCCCTGGAACAGCACCGTGCGAATCGCAATGCACGTGTCCATTCGGCCGTTCGGGCCGAAATAACCGACCGCGCCCGCGTACGGACCGCGGCCGACCTGCTCCAACTCGTCGATGATCTCCATGGCTCGCACTTTGGGAGCGCCCGAAACTGTGCCCGCGGGAAAACCCGCGATGAAAGCGTCCACCGCGTCTGCATCCTCCCGAAGCACGCCTTGCACCTGGGACACCACGTGCATTACGTGGCTGTACCGCTCCACAGACATATACGGATCCACGGTCACGGTCCCGTATTGGCTGACCCGGCCCACGTCGTTGCGGCCCAGGTCCACGAGCATGATATGTTCGGCAAGTTCCTTTTCAGAGGTCATCATCTCCTTCTCCAGCTCCTTGTCCCTGCGGGGATCGTCTGAGCGGCCCCGTGTCCCCGCGATCGGCCGCACCGTCACAATCCCGCGGTCCACCTTGACCAGCGTCTCGGGCGAGGAGCCGATGAGCTTGTATTCGCCGAAATCGAGGAAGAACATGTACGGCGAAGGGCTTCTGACTCGCAGGCGGCGATACACCTCAAATGGATCCAAGTCGGTTTCGCCCCCGAAATCGTCTGAGAGCACCACCTGGAAAATGTCTCCGGCTTTTATGTATTCCTGGCCTGTTTTGACCGCTTCGTAGAATCGCTCACGCGGCGGGGCTTCCACAGCGATCTTGCCGGGTCGAGCGGACAGCAGCAGCGGCTGCTTCAGGGCCTGTTCCATATCATCGACTTTGTGTGCGCACGCGGACTCGTCCGCGTCGATCGCAAGGAGAATCAGGACCTTGCGGCGATGATCGAAGACCACGAACCGGGAAGGAAAAACCAAGCGAGCAACAGGCAGTGAGAGCGGTCGCGCGGCGGGAAGCCGCTCGATGAGCCGGACTGCGTCGTACCCCACAAATCCCATGAGCGAACCCACCGCGGGCATTTGAGAGAACGGCTCGCACACGAAGTTCTTCGCGTGTGAACGGATAAGATCGAAGAATTCCGAAGCCGGCAGTTCCTTGCTTTGGTCCTGGTCCCACCAAAGGAGCTTGTCCTGCTCCAGTTGCAGGCCGGATATGGGGTCGCACGCGACGATGGAGTAACGTCCTGTAATGTCCTTGGTTTCCACACTTTCCAACAGGAACGAATCGGGCCGCTCGCGACATAACTTCAGATATGCCGAAACCGGTGTTTCCATGTCGGCTAGTCGTTCTCTGCTCACAACTCTTAACGCGGCCATGCGCCACCTCCGGGCGACAAAAAACAAAAAACCCACCGGGATGTTATCCACGGTGGGCTTGTCGATTCAGGTTGATCTGAGGCTCAGACTCTACACGCTACCTCCCACCGCGGATCGATAGGGCCACCACCAGCCATAATAGTAGTCGAAATTCCGGAATGAACCGCAGTCCTTAGGCGAGAACGAAGAGCGGGTGTCCGCTTGCTCGGCCAAGAAATGGGACGTACGATCAGTAAGGCTTGCGCTCATGAGCACATTATTATAGACGCACGCGATCCTGAGTCAACAGGAAAATCGAAAAACCGGGGTATGCCTTGAGTTATTCGAGGGAAAATCCCCCCTTGCCTCGATAGGCGCCAACTGTAGGCTGAGTTTGTGGGCCGAAGTTACTCCCTCACCCTGCCCTCTCCCGCCAGGGGAGAGGGTTTTCAGACCCCCCCTCCCTTGATGGAGGGGGAAGGGGGCATAGGCGTTAAGATAGGATTGGCCCCTGGCACTGGTCATTCCTCCTCACTCTTCCCTCTCCCGCCAGGGGAGAGGGTTTCCAGAACCCCCTCCCTCGATGGGAGGGGGAAGGGGGAGGGTGATAAGGCATTGTTATCACAGAGACCTATTCCTTATTTGAACGCCTATGGGGGAAGAGGGAGGGTGATAAATGGATGAGATCATGAACCCAGACTTCATTAAATTAACGCCTACGGGTCTTCTCCCCCTTTTCTAAAGGGGGAGAAGGGGGATTTTCGAAGCGATAAAACCCAGCGGCGCTCTTCTTTCGCCCAGCGTAGCTGAATGCTCACTTGCTATGAAAGCTGTCGGCATGAGGCGCTCCTGGCCGGGTTTACGTATGGAAAGGTTTGGAGGGGAGATGAGTCTCCCCTCCAAATTATTGCGCAACCACGCGCTCTTGCCGCCGACCTCCGAGGCGAAGCCCCGGAGCGGCGGCCGAAGCCGAGCGCTTTCATGGTTCGTTGTAGCTTCTTGGCTATGGGAGTTGGTATCATCACTCCCGGAACGTCGGGTGGGCATAAAGCCAGTTCCCACAACCGCTTGTTGTGATTCGTGCGAAGACGGCTTCAGCGCTGTTTCGGAGTGTGTCACGTCTGAAGCTCTTGTCGAGGAAACACTACCGAAAATGAGGGTAGGAGCGGCGGAGAGTTCCGTGATTCAAGCAAGGCGAGGGGCAAGTAATGATAAGGTATGCCCCGTCCCGGGACCAAACCGCTCACCGGAATAAAAGAGATCCGGGGACGGGGTATCCTTCAACCCTCCGTGCAATCCAAGCCAAAACAAAAAACCGGTGGCGGTAAGGAGGGAGCATATTCAGACCGGCATGAGTGAGTCAAGTAGTTTTCGTCAGCCTGCCGGCATTCTTGAATTATAATACAAGGTTGATCCTTCTCCGGTGGCCCGTCTTAACGAGCGTCGGTCTGGAGGGCCTTCATCTGTTCGACGATTGCCCGTCCGAACGCGGAGCAGGAAACCTCACGCGCTCCGGGGAGAAGGCGCGCGAGGTCATAGGTGACGGTCTTGGCTTGAATAGCGCGTGACAGCGCGGCCGTGATGAGTTGGGCTTCATGTTTCCATCCCATATGTTCCAACATCAAGGCGCCGGAAAGGATAAGCGACCCGGGATTTACCTTGTCCAAGCCCGCGTAACGAGGGGCGCTTCCATGAGTTGCTTCGAAGATCGCGCAGGAATCACCGATGTTTGCTCCAGGAGCCATTCCCAACCCACCCACTTGCGCGGCCAGCGCATCTGACAAATAGTCTCCGTTCAAATTCGGCATGGCCAGCACCTCGTATTCTCGCGGTCGGAGCAGCGCCTGCTGAAACATCGCGTCGGCAATTCGGTCGTTCATAAGGATTTTTCCCGGAGGAATTTCTCCTGACGAATCCGCGGCGAGGTCTCCCTCGAAGATCACATGTTCTGCGAATTCATCGCGGGCAACTTCGTATCCCCAGTCCCGAAAGGCCCCCTCAGTGAACTTCATGATATTCCCTTTATGAATAAGCGTAACGCGGCGACGACCCTGTTCGAGCGCGAATTGAATAGCCCTCCTCACGAGCCGCTTGGTGGCAGCCGGGCTAATAGGTTTCACGCCTACCCCGGAGAGGGAATCAATGGACACACCCATGCGTTCTCGCAGGAAATCAATGAGCATTGCGGCTTCCGGGGAGCCTGATTTCCATTCGACGCCAGCGTACACGTCTTCCGTATTCTCCCTGAAAATGACCATATCCACATCTTGAGGTCGAGTTACGGGCGCGGGCGCGCCGGGAACGTGCTTTACCGGTCGAATGCAGCAGTACAGGTCGAGCTTTTGCCTTAATGTGACGTTGAGGCTGCGAAATCCGCCGCCCACAGGCGTGGTCAATGGGCCCTTGATCACGACCCGGGCCTTTTTAATATCTTCGAAGGTCTCCTCCGGCAGGTAATTACCCCCCGCTGCAAACGCCTTTTCACCCGCTGCGATTTCCCACCAGGCTATGCGTCGCCTCCCGCGCGAGGCTGTCTCAACCGCCGCGTCAAAGACCGGTTTCGCGGCTCTCCAGATGTCCGGTCCTACGCCGTCCCCTTCGATGAATCCCACAATGGGAACATCGGGGACCGTGATCCCCCCGCGGTCGATCGGGGTGATCCATGTTCCATCCGACGGAGGATCGCCAAAGATAGGCGCCATATCCACATCCTCTCCGCAGGAACCCTCTCTTCAGGGACAAATGTCTATTCGGCGCATGGCGAATGTGACCCAAGGAGGATCCGGCCTGTAATGGATTTCCGTATAACCTTGCTCCGCGAGCAGTTCTTTAATCTGCGAACCTTGATACTCGCTTATCCCCGAGACGATCCAGAAATCGTGCAACGTCGCGCCCCTCAGAGCGCTCAATTCTCTGAGAACCTGAAACGGCAAGTTGGCTACAACCACATCAAACCGCGCGTCAATGAAGAACCGAGCCTCGCCTTCCTCCACCCGGATGATCGATTCAAGCCTGTTCGTGATTACATTCCGCCCGGCTGTGGATACCGCCAACCGATTCTTGTCTATGGCGAGGATCCGCTCGATGCCCATGCGAGCTCCGGCCAACGCAATTATCCCCGTGCCTGTTCCCAGATCGAGGAGCGAACGGATCTCGAAGGATGTTACGATTTTTCGAAGCGCGCACAAACAGGCCAGAGTGGTGGGATGGGAGCCGTCACCAAAGACCACGGAAGGATCCAAAAGAATGGCCCCGTCAGGCGGGGAGGAATGGTCCGGCAATACAAACCACAACCCTGCGGTGTTCACTCCCGATTGAGGCACTCCCGTCTGCCAGTCCTTATAGAGAAGCTCGTGCCGCGAGCTAAGGCACAGGTTTCTCCGGGCAACCAATTTTTCCACGTAGGCGTCTTCGGAGCGATTAAAGAAAAGATAGGAGAGGTCGTCTTCGTTCCACACGCCGACAAGGGACTTGGGCTGATCCGGGAGCTTCTCTCCCGGATCGCCGGTGACTTCGTAGATGAACAGAAGTGTATCAGGACGCAGCATGACGGCAGGAATTGAATTGTGGAGGAATGGCGCCTGCCTACTTACTTCTGATTTCACCCATCTCACGCACTATGGCCAGATATGTTTCCAACGCGGCCAGGAGTTCGCTCTTTGCCTCGGCAAGATCTGCGACTTCCGTTGCGGTCAGATGTTCACGCTGCAAGAGCGCTTCTAATTTACGGTTTATTTGGGTGATATGTTCCGGAGAAGCCAATTCGCCCAGATCCAGTTTCAGTTTTGCTCTTGCGGGGGCGCGTCCGGGCTTGCCCGCCTTGCTGGGTTTGGCAGGCTTTGGCGCCTTCGCAACCTTCGCGCTCCACTTATCCTCTAATTTCCACTTGGCTATAGTGGCGGCGCTTACCTTCACCTGCGTTGCCAGTTTCTTATTTGTGATAGCGCCCCCAGAGGCTAGAAAGAGCTGTAGAGCCTTGTCCCGAGCCTCTTTCTTGCGTACGCCGCGTCGCGCCGGCGCAGTCTTCGTCTGCGCCTTTGCTTTCTTCAGCATTCCGGCCCAGTTCTCAGCGGATTTCCATCGGCCGATGGTCAACGGATTTACCTTGACCGCATCCGCTATCTCTCGATTGCTCTTCTTGCCGGCAGAGTCGAGATACATCTTTCTGGCTTGCTCACGGGCCACTTTCTTCATTTGTTGTTCCTCCGGGTTCTTCTCATCGGCTCCGCCTGAACTAAAGCCGCGGAGACGGCGCCACCGAAAATGTATGTCTACATACATTATGACGAGTAAAATAACACAGTTTCGAAATGAAAGCAAAAATTTTTGTCATATTGGTTACTTTTCCGCCCGGCGCCCGACGGAAATGGGTCGTCTGCATGTGCAACACTTGTCGCGCGCTCGCATTATTAACGACGAGAAGCGGCGACGCGTCGGACTGACACCGGCGCTCGCAAAAAAAAAGCGCGCTCGTCACAGGCGTATAGCGGCAATAGGTATGGCCTGTCTGGTGAAGGCGGTCAGACCAAATAGAACATAGAATCTTGGATGCGTCCGGGGGGATAGTCGAGCACGCTCGGGAGATAGGACCCCGATGCGCAAATGTCAAGAATATGTTGCGCCGTGGTGCCTGAGACCGGAGTCGAACCGGTACGGGGACATGCCCCAAGGGATTTTAAGTCCCTTGTGTCTACCTATTCCACCACTCAGGCTAAGGCCGCGCGGCGCGCTATCGGCACAACAAATTATACCAACTCCTATAGCCTATAAGCTACAACGAATCGTGAAAGCGCGCGGCTTCGGCCGACGCTCCGGGGCTTCGCCTCGGAGATCGGCGGCAAGAGCGCATCGTTGCGCAACAATTTGGAGGGGAGATGAGTCTCCCCTCCAATCCTCCCCATACGCAAACCCGACCGGGGACGATTCATGCCGAGCCCTTTTATAGGACTTCGCGGTAAGGCGGGTAATATCCGCGTGGCAAAGACGTTGTGGGTCAACGCGTTCGTTCCTCTAAAACGACCGTTGGAGCGCCTAGCCGCGAATCGTCTGAAGGCTCTGTCACGACCCGGTGCGGCCCCCAGCGACGATGTACGTCACCGGATCGGCCGCAGGATTGGATATGAACAGCGATTCATGCTCCGTGACATGCACAGCGTGAGACCTTTCCAGCAGGGCCTCTCCCTGAGCCGTGCGCATAAGCAACCGCCCATCCACCGCGCAAAGGATCTCTTCATATCCAGCGCCGGGCCTTATAAGCCGTTCGCCTTCCCCCTCGGCCAGCTTACCAAAGATGAGATAACACGCGTCGCTGTGCAAATCTTTTCGAGCCAGAACGTACTCACCTCCCCAAAGGGAGGCGAGCGTTTCCAGATCGAAAACCTTCATTCAGACGTCCCCGTCGCCGGACTCCAAAAAGAAAAGGCTGTCTTCGGAAACAGCGGGATCACGCGCAGCCCCGCACTGCCATTCCGGGGATTGATGAGCCTTGCTCAGGTTCACCGCTATGGTAATTTTTCCGGTGTGAAGCAGGATTATGTAAGGATAATGCTCGTTATTGTCTACGGCGAGTCGCCTGGCTTGGTTAACGTAGAGGGAATCCAGGTCCACATCCTCAAAAAGCTCTTCCGTTCTGGTCCAACACATGTCCACGATGGACGCCATTTCCTCGCTTCTCCTGAGGGCGATTCCTCGATCGACCCAATCCGGGGTTCATCTCCCGCAATTCGAAAAAATCAGGAAGGAACTCAGGGAAGATCCTTCTGAGCCGTGCGCCTGGGAAAGGCGGCGGGGAGGCGCCGTGACATTGCGTGTGCGCGCCCTCTTAACCGGTCCCAGCCTCGAACCTCACTCTCCCCCGAGGTATCCTCGGTAATTCCGGAAGCCCTTCCTGGCTATCGAACCATCTCCTAAATGCGCGAGCACAATCTGTCAAGCTATTTATCGCCCTCCCGCCCATTGTCGGTGGAACAACCGATAAAACTTGACCTGATCCGGGCTCCTGTGGTTAAATGCCTGTGGTGTCTTGTATCCCAAAGCATCCGAAAGGCCGCATGAACGGGAAGACTTACAATGGCGCGCTCAAGTCGGGGATGGTAGTCCTTGTCACCGTCTGTAGCCTTGTCGCATGGAGCGCGCAGCCCGCGGTGGCTCAATCATTCGACTCCCTGATCACCTCTGCCTTCCCCCTCTCGGGAATCGAGAAGTACATCGGTCCCATCCTGCCCGGCAAAGAGGCGGGGAGTTCGTTCCGCAGCGAAACGGCGTTGGCGGTGGACATCTCTCAGGTGAGGGATGCGCGGATCAGAGGCGAAAGCATCGGGGAGCTGGACCTGCGCGGGACCGTGCCCCTGGATGAAGCGCCCTATCGGTACAGGGCGTACGCGAACGTGCGATTCTGGCGGCTGGGCGCGCGGGCGGAAGGCGCGTACTTCGAAGACAGACACAAACACAACGGCCCCGCATTCTTCCGGTTTAGCGGTCTCCGTATCGGGGGCGATTTCGACATTGTGCATTTCGAATGGCTGTCTCTCGGCATCGCGCTCGACTACTATGCTTATCAGCCCCAGTGGGACGGTCGAATCTGGTTGGGCCGTCTCGCACAACCAGACCCGACCGCGGCGGCGGCCGTGCCTTTCTACCTTAACCTGAAAGGCTCACGGCCGATGACATTGGGGCCGTACTTGCGCTACGTCCCGCCGGAGATTTTCAATTTCCCGCTTCATGTGGAAGCTCGATATAATCTCCCCGTAGCGGGCTCTCGCTATACGACAGTGCAGGGCGCGCTCGTTTTCCGACCCCAGATCTACCGCTTTGACGCCGCGATCAAGCTCAATTACGAGCGAGCGTACCTGAGCTTCTCCGGGCCGCCTGACGGCTCAACTCTAGCCAATCCTCCTTACCCCTCGCAGAGTTTCGACCTCAATATGGAATGGGACTTTCTGGGATTAGACGGCGTGGTTTACTTCTAGAATTTCGATTCCGCGATAACACCGATCCAGGCTTGATCCGACCAGATTTTTGAACCGCCGAACGAGAAGTCGATACCGAGGGGGCCGTTTGTCAGGCTGTGCGAGCCGGTGGTAACGATCCTCTTGAAATCCCCTTCGAACCCCACCGTAAGATCGCTCATCCGCCAGAACAACGCCCTCAGGCCCAGGCGCCAACAGTAACCGGAACTCTTTTCCCGAGTTATGCGCTCTCCCGACCTCAGGAGATGGAGGTCCTCGTTGGTCGCGATTACGGCCGCGTAATCGGCCTGGACCGCGAGTCGGCCTTTCGGCAACGCGTTCAGGAGCCGAGCGCCGTTGAATTCAAGAAAACAGTCCGCGCCCACGTAGATGTGGTAAAAGGTCTGCTCGAATTCAATCCCGTCACCGGGCAGGGGCATGCGGTTCCCCCTGATGTCGCTCTGGAATCCGTCATAGGTGGTGAAATAGAAGTATTGCTGTCGGTACCCGACGACCGGGCGCGCGTCAAGCCACAGATCAATGGGAGAGGGAAGGCTGAGCTTCACATCAAGGAGGGCGCCGCGGTTCAGCCTGCACTTCGACTCGCTGAAGACCGTCTTCTGGCCGGGTCTGGCATCATCTTCCCAATCGCTGTCCTGCATCATGGGCTGTGACTCACGGCTCACGTTTACTGCGCCATCAATGGCCAGCGCCCACCACCGGGCGCTATACCGAACGTCCGCGCCAAGGAACCACTGATCTATCGGGAATTCCAATCTGCTGAGAGGGTTTTGGAACGGAGCAAACGGGTTGGGGAATTCGTACGAGGTGAAACTGCTGAAGTACTTCCGGACGGAAAGTGTGCAGAGATAGTGAGGCGATCGCTGCTCCTCATCCTTGAATCCCAGCAGTGAGGCGCCGCGGCCGAGAGCCGGCCCGAGGCCGCCCTCCAACCACATTGCTGCGACGTCCGGCGCCAACGTCCCCACCATAAGACCGAAAACCGCCAGGACTGTTCCAATCCGTGCAACCATACCCACCCTCGCAAAAAAAGGACCGGACAAGTCCGGTCTGAGACTTTTCAAGCCGATGCAATTGCAGCCCTGCGAGGAAACTCCGAGGAGTCCAAACCGTAGGCCACATCACGCGTCGTCGGCCAAATCAGAAGGCTGGGACGCGGTCACCCTGAGACCATCGTGGGGTCCGTTCGGGTATTGATTCTTCAGTTGTCGATTTTGTGGCTAATCGAAAACTACAATATCATAGCGCTATTACTTTGTCAATCAGGAATCTATATAATAGTATCGCTGAAACATTTTGAATAAAGAGCCACATTGCCTTGTTTATTGCTATTTTATTTGTCTCCTACGAAAGGCCCGGATCCGGCGCGGCCCCGTGCGGAGCGCTTATGCCTGGCTCCCGCAGGGCCTCGCGTGTTACAGTGTCAAAGAAAAAGCCTGCCCGGCCTTTCGCCAATGGCCGAGTTGGGAGGTTTACATGAGTTCAGGCCCCGGAGGCCGCAACCTTCTTTGGGAGTTGGTGGGGACTCGAGAGGACCGCAATTATCCGCTGTTCGGCGTCCGGATCAATTGGAATCGTTCGCCTAGGACAGGGCAAGTCCACGAGTTCCAGGTCTTGACCTCACCCGATTGGGTTGCGGTGATACCGCTCACGCAGGAAAATCAGGTGGTCATGGTCCGGCAGTACCGTCACGGAACAGGTCAGTTGTCTCTGGAACCTCCGGGAGGACTGGTCAAGGCGGGCCAGAGTGCCGAGCAGAGTGGCAGGGAAGAGCTGGAAGAGGAGACCGGATATGTGGCCGAGCATTTCGAACCGCTTGGGTCCATGCGTCCGTTTCCGGCGTTGTTCACGAACCATTTTCATGTGTTTCTGGCCAGGAACGCCACTCCGACCGGCCGCGCAAAACCCGAAGAAACCGAAGATTTGGAAACAGTGCTCGTTCCGGCGGACCGCGTCAAAGAATATATCAGGACCGGGAAGATAAACGGCTCCGTCATGATTGCCGCGCTCCATCTTTTTATCGATCGTATGGAGAGGGACGGACTGAAGCTTTGAGTCAAGAGTGGTCTTTCACACGGGGCGAAGTCTGTGATAATCACAGAGACGCAAGCTCAAACAAATCAGCTTTGGAACGAATTTCATGGAGGAGGTGAGGAATGACCGTCAAGGTGTTTGGTGTGGTGGGTTCAGGCCAGATGGGTAACGGGATTGCTCAGGTGGCCGCGCAGGCGGGCCTGGAAGTGATCATGAACGATATCAACACTCAACTCGTCGAGCGTGGTCTTAACGTCATTTCCAAGAATCTGGACAGAGCGGTTTCCAAAGGGAAGATGAACGAGTCCGAGAAGGCGACAATCATGGCCCGGATCAGGCCGAGCGCGAAACTGGATGATTTGGCGAACGCGGATTTCGTGGTGGAGGCCGTGCCCGAGATCTTTGACCTCAAGAAAGAGGTGTTCGCAACACTTGACCGCGTCGTGCCGGCGGGCCGGGTGCTCGCCAGCAATACCTCGTCGATCTCCGTCACGAAATTGGCCGCTTTGACCAAGAGGCCCGAGAAGTTCATCGGCATGCACTTCATGAACCCTGTCCCGGTCATGAAGTTGGTCGAAGTGATCAACGGTCTGGCAACGGACCGGGAGACCACGGACCTTACGGTGGAACTCTCCAAGAAGTTCGGCAAGACCCCTGTTGAAGCCCAAGATTTCCCCGGATTCATCTCCAATCGAATCCTCATGCCGATGATCAATGAGGCTGTTTTCGCGCTCTTTGAGGGGGTAGGCTCCCCGGAAGCTATTGATGAGGTCATGAAGCTGGGCATGAACCACCCTATGGGCCCGCTGACGCTCGCGGACTTCATCGGCCTGGATACGTGCCTGGCCGTGATGCAAGTCCTCTATGACGGCCTTGGCGATCCCAAGTATCGTCCATGCCCACTGCTCCGGAAATATGTGGACGCAGGCCGGCTCGGTCGCAAGAGCGGCCGCGGCTTTTACGATTATTCGGATTGACCGGAAGCGAGGCGGGTCGCACACGGATGAAGGTGAACCTTTGTTGTCCTGACAGCCGGAAATCGTGCGCGGCCTGCTGCGGCCTTTACAATGTTTCCGACGGCACGCGGGACGCGTTGCATGAAAAGCTTTCACGGCGCACGTCTCTCTTTCAAGGGACGGCACGCTCGGTGGAAGCCCTTATCCGGTTCCAGTCCACCATACGCGCAATTGAAATCGACTCGCCTCTTGACCCTTCGATCTATGTATGTGAGTTCACGGGATTTGTGGACAAAGATCGGTTCACCCCGGGTTGCCTGCTCCATCCGACCGCGGCCGGCAACGGAGGTATCGATTTGCGCGGCCTGTGCCACTATGGAAGCATGGCCTGCACGTCATTCTACTGTCCCGCATGGGAAGAGCTGTGGGCCGAAGAGCGCGGTGTCGTGCTCGGCCTCCTTGATGACTGGCATCTATACGGGCTGGTGATCAATGATTTGGACTTTGTGAAGTCCCTTTTCGCGCTCCTGCGACTCCGTGTGGGGAGCCCCCTCAGTGAACCGAGGGTCTTGGCCGGCCCCGCGGCCGAGGTGGTCATGGAAATGCTTGCGTGGAAAGTCTCCTGGCCCTGGAAAGGAGATTCGCTTATCCGCGCGAGCAGATATTACTGTAAGAGAGCCCCATGCGCTGATGAAAGCAATGTTGCGGCGCATATTTCCGGGATCCTGGCGGCGCTGGGTTCCACCTTTGGGATTGAGACTCCGATGGACGGCGCACAGGAATTCGTGGAGGACGCGCTCGATCGGTTCGCCGGGGCTTATGGGAAGTAGAGGCCGATATATCATGGCAAATTTGGCAATATCGCAACGTTAAATACATTCAATGAAACATGACATGAAATAATGCTCCTGTACGCACGGAAAATTCTTGACCGGCCACCGCGCTTGCGGTATTGTAACCGCGTCCCTAAATACCGTCACAGATGTGGATGCGGCTTTCAACGCTGCGCCGGGAGATTGCTTAGGTGAGTCACTGTCCGGATAAGGCAGCCCGTGTCGCGCTGGTCATTGCGTGTATCATGGTTGTTCCCGCAATGGCCGCGTCGTATATGCCTCCGCCATATATCTGCGACATGGAGCCTCTTACGTTTGCTCCGCCGGCTCCTCCTGTGTGCGCGGGACCGCCGCCACCTCCGGTGTGCGGCCCCTGCCCGCCGATGAGGATGTACCCTCGCAAGCTGGAGGGTCCCCCGCCGTGTCCGGTGACCGTGTGCACTCCCCCTCCAAAACCAACCAAAGCTGCGTACCGCGTGAGTCCTCCCTGCGCGGTCCCTCCACCGCCTGATTGTAAACCCCCGAACTGCCCACAGTAGGCTCTTTTCGCGCAACAGAGCGGCTTGGAAAAAATCCCATGAGGTTCCTGCGCGTCGGGACTTTCTGTTCCTCCCCGGATCGTAATGCACTGTTTATCTATCTAGGTCAAAATATTATTGTCAAAGCATCATATTTTATGTTATATTCATAGCAGAACTCATTTTTATCACGAAAGTTTACCTTACTGAAGACGCGGCCCGGCTCGGCCCGTCCCCATCGCGCAGGAAGGATTCGCCCTCTTCATGGCGCCCGCTGTCGGTCGAAACAAAACCTCCGCTAGAGAGCTTCGCAGGGGCGGTAATCATAGCCCGTCCGTCGCGGTTGAGTGTCGTGGTTTGGTCTTCGTTGCCCTAGGGATCTTCTTCCTGCTCTGCCTCATGTCGTACGATCCGCGGGACCCGTCGTTCAACACAGCGACCGAGCGCCAGAGCGTCTCGAATCTCTGCGGCCTGGTCGGCGCGCACGTTGCGGACTTATTGGCGCAGGGAGCGGGGATTGCCGCATTGCTCTTCCCCTTGGCTCTGATTTTCGTCTCTTTGCGGCGGATCTTTCATCCGAAAAGAGGTGGATGGTGGTCTGAGGCTGCGTCCCTCCTGGGATTGACAGTCGCGCTGGCCACTATGTTGGAGCGGTTTTCGGACGGGCGGTTTCTTCACTTCAGCCTGGAACACCCAGGCGGAACGGTCGGCGCTTTTCTGCACAACTCGATCTACGCTTGGCTCGGTTCCGGGGGGGAGATCCTGCTGTGCGCAACGCTCATGCTCGTGTGTCTTCTTCGTCTGAGCGCCATTTCATTTCGAGATGTGGCGATTGTTGCGGCGCGCGGCGCCAACGTGGCGAAAAGACTCATTGCAGCGTCTCAGGAACGGATGAGATCCCGACGGGAGGCGGTCCCGGCGTTCAATGAGCGGAAGGCCGTGATTCCGGGGCCGGCTATTCCCACACCTCCAAAGGCACAGCGCCGCGAGGCCGTTGCCGCGGAACCGCCGGATGAGATTGAATTCGATTACGAAGAGCCGTACATGGACGGAACGCTGGCCGGTTCCTGGGAGCGGCTCTCATGCCTGCCCCAAGGGAATTGGGATGAGGACTATGTGGGCCCGTTCGCCTCTATGGAGAATCCCGCCGTTCCTGAACCCCGCGTCCTGCCCGAGAGATCGCCGGCTGTCGATGAACTGGAGATGGCCGTAGAGGCGTACCTCAAGGAACAAGAGAACGTTGCTCGCGCTTGCCCTACGGAGAAACCGGCCGCGCCTGTTAGATCCGTCAGGACGCATGGCCGAAAAATACACGTTGCCCGGCGAGTCGACGAAGACGTGCCCCGCGGCCGCGTGCGAAAGAGGGAGAAGCTAGCGCAAGACGAGTACGTGCTGCCGTCTTCGGAACTCCTGGACGCGCCGCCTCGCGCCAATCGAGCAGTGGACCAGCGTCTGCTCAAGCGCAACGCGGAGATCCTGGAACAGAAACTTATGGAGCTGGGTGTGCGGTGCGAAGTGGTCGCGATCCATCCGGGGCCGGTTATCACCATGTACGAGGTGAACCTGGCCCCCGGCGTGCCTCTGCGCAAAGTGCTCAATACTTCCGACGACTTGGCTATGGCCTTGAAGTCAGGCTCCACCAGAGTGGTTGCGCCCATCCCGGGAAAAGACACGGTGGGGATTGAAGTTCCCAACCTCTATCGGGAGATCGTCTATTTGCGTGAGATCGTGGAGTCTCCCACGTTCGTGGAATCGACCGATCCTCTCAAGATGGCGCTGGGCAAGGGTATAGACGGTGAACCTGTCACCACGAGTCTCGCGCGGATGCCTCATCTCCTCATTGCCGGCGCTACAGGCACGGGCAAATCCGTAGGGCTCAACGCGCTCATCTGTTCCCTGATCATGTGGTGCCACCCGGATGATTTGAAACTGCTGCTCGTGGACCCCAAGAAGCTCGAACTCTCGTATTACCAGGATATTCCGCACCTGATCCATCCGGTGGTGACCGAGCCGGAGAAAGTCCCTGCCGTGCTGAGCTGGGCTATTCGCGAAATGGAGCGACGATACGACCTCCTGAGCGTGGCGGGTTCCAAAGACATTGAGGGATACAACCAAAAAGTCTTTTCAGGAGAAGCCCCGGGAGGCCCAGAGGGTCAGCGTGCGGAAAAGCTCCCGTACATTGTCATCATCGTGGACGAGCTGGCAGAGTTGATGATGGTGGCCGCCAAAGATATTGAGATCTCCATCGCGCGGCTGGCGCAGATGGCCAGAGCTGCGGGTATTCACTTGGTGCTTGCTACGCAACGACCTTCGGTGGATGTGATCACAGGCATCATTAAAGCCAATTTCCCCGCCCGCATATCATACCAAGTGTCGGCAAAAGCCGATTCCCGGACCATTTTGGACACTGTCGGCGCGGAACACCTTTTGGGTCGCGGGGACATGCTCTTCATGCCGCCCGGCGCGGCGAAACTGGTCAGGCTCCACGGCGCGTATATCTCGGAAAACGAGATAAGCCGCATCGTTGATCATATTAGGGCCCAGCGTTCGCCTTCGTATCTGAAAGAGATCTCCAAGCATGTTGAAGGAGAAGGCTCCAAGGGAACGAGCGCCGATCCGATCGACGACGAGAAATACGATGAAGCCGTAGAGCTTGTCTCTCGGCTCGGTCACGCATCCATATCTCTGATCCAGCGCCACATGCGCATCGGATACAACCGGGCCGCGCGTATCATCGAAGCAATGGAAGTTGAAGGTCTCATCGGGCCGTCAGACGGGACCAGCAGACCGCGGGAAGTCTTGGCCCGATCCCTCCACCATATTCCGGACCGCCCGGGATTGTAAAGCCGGTCGTTGCAGCGCAGCGAGAGCGAGCTCGCCGCATTCTACAGAGGTGCCGGACATGACGGCAAAACGCCTCCCCGGAAACTCTTCAAAAGGCTCCTGATTCTTGCAGTCGCTCTTAGGAGGGCTCCATGCCCTTGCAGAGCGCCAGGGCGTTTTCTCCGAGCACGCCGATGTTGTACCCCCCTTCCAACACCGCGTAGCGCCTGCCTTCGCACTTGGCCCGCGCATAGTCCTGAACATTCCTGCCGATGGTGAAGTAGTCCTCCGTGGTCAACGTGCCGCCCCAGTCGCGCGCATGGCGGTCGAACCCAGCGCTGATCGCGATAATGTCGTAGTCATTTGAACCGAGCGCCCTGTCCACTTCTTGGAGGAAACGCCCACGGTCGTTCTCCTGGATATTGGCCACTACCACTTCCTTTCGGCCCATGAAGAAGTTGTCCGTGCCGTCACCGAAATGGAGATCTATGTCCAGGACAAGCGCCTGTGAAATCTCGCCTCTCCGAAGAAGCCGCTCCAGCGATATGGCCACATTGTTGAAGAAACAGAAACCCCAGTGACTGCCTGGGCTCGCATGGTGTCCGGGCGGACGAACCGCCGCGAATGCGGGCTGCCCTTTCAACGCAAGCTCCGCGGCCAGAATCGCACCTCCCGCAGCCACGGCCGCAGCCTCGTAAAGGACGGTGTCCCGTTTAACCGCGGTGAGAATCGACTCCAGATGCACGAGCAAGATATCATCTTCCGTCGCGGCCGCGGGCGTCCGCACCGGGTAGTGTTGTCGCAGCGCCTTCATGACGGACTGCACGCGATCCGGGGTTTCGCACGAGGCCGTCAAATAGTCGTTCAGGCAGAGATCATGGTAGATAACGGTTAATTGATTCCGTTGCATGGAAGCCTCCTCTCCTGATGCGAGTTGTCGCAGCCGGACTCCTCGATTGGCAACGCGGACCCTCTATTTTTTAGTGTAACAGAGAAGCGGGTAGAAATCCCCGGGGAATCTGTGGTATTTGGCAACACATGGTATGGTGTTATACCATACTTAAATTAGTTTTGTAATATTAGCTTGATATCTATTGCTGACGATTTTGGCAACAGGGTGATGTGGCATCATGCCTCAGTCCGTATCCATGCATCCGACTTCTCTTTTCCCGGCATAAAGACAGTTATTACAGCAGGATATGCTCATATGGCGACTTTGGCACGCTGGTTGCTCTTATGAGGGCAAGACCGAACTGAACGGTCATCATCGACCACAAAGCATTCGTAAAATATTGCGCCAACACAAGGAGGCCCACCATGACATCGACAACGAGAATAGGCGAAATCACCACCTCCCTGAATCTGGCGATGCAAAACCTGCGTTGTCTCCACACACTCACGGGTCGCGCTCCGCAGCATAAACTGTGCGCGAACGCTTACGATTGCGGCGCCTGCCCGTTTGACCAGATGCTCGACGATATGGCGCAGCCGGAAAGGGTGACCGACCGAGCCGGGAGCATCCGGGCCGCCTGAACGGTCAAGGACAAAGCGCCGCACGCGTGGAGCGAACCGACGAAGCGCCGGCGTTTGCGGCACGGGCCTCGATGGATGACGGATAACCGCTTCTGAAAATACGGTGATGAGGAGGACTAAGATGCCCGCGAAAGAGACAAAAAAAGATGTGATCACCGGCTTCAACTTCTCCCAGAAGGAGTGTGTCTGGATGAAGGCCAAGGTGGTCCCCACCAAGTACTGTGACAACGCCTTTGACTGCACCACATGCAACTTCGACAAAGGCATGCAGAAGAAGATGAGCCGTGAATCCGCGCGCGCAGGCTGGAACACCCATATGTTCGAGCTTCCGGTTGAAGAGCAGCGCTGCCGCCATGCGTTAACCGGTCGAGCGCCGCAGAACAAGATGTGCGCGCGCAACTATGAATGCGGCGAATGCCCATATGACCAGATGCTGGACGACATGATTCAAGTGGATCACACCCTGTTCGGGCCGCCTCAGTATCTGAGCGCTCACGGATACTTAGTTCCGCGAGACTACTACATTCACACGGGGCATGGTTGGGCCCGGGTCGAATACGGGGGTAGGGTGCGGATAGGTCTTGACGACTTCGGCAATCGTCTCGTGGGCAGGGCGGACAAGTTCCGGTTACCCTCGTTGGGCACGCGATTCAAGACGGCTGATGAGTCCTTTATCCTGTCTCGGGAAGGTCACGAAGCTGGGATCAAGGTGCCCCTGAGCGGTGTTGTGACCGCAGTGAACCAGAAGCTCTTGGACCATCCTGAGTGTGCGAACGCGGATCCGTACAGCGCAGGTTGGGTAGTGCTCATTGACCCGATGGAGCTTAAGTCCGACCTCAAAGAGCTCGCGTTCGGCGTGGAAAGTGTCAAGTTCATCGAGGCGGAAGCCGAGCGACTCCTTTCCATGATCGCGGATGATCCCAAGGCTGCGGCTGCCACAGGTGGCGAGCCCATCTCCGACGTGTACGGCGCGTTCAAAGAGAAGGGGTGGGACAACCTGGTGAAGAGTTTCCTGTGATGAGCAAGGGATAGGTTCACGCTCCCCGATCGGGGTTCGCGTTCATCGCAAAGGGCCCCTGACACACGAGGTGTCAGGGGCCCTTCTTCGTGAAGTCAGAAATAGGGGTGATCCGTTAGGCCCCTAGACGGACCACGGTCAGCGCTCATAGAAGGCAAAGAAGTCTTTGCTGTAACCTTCGTCGTATCGCTTCAGCGTGTACTTCAGTTGTTCGGGCGAGAGCTTATCTCTCCTCACGATCTTATCCCGCTCGTCTCGGAAGTAGAAGTTGCAGACGATGTTATGGATATTCGCGTCCCCATGGATCGCCCGCTTGCAACCCGCAAGAATCAGCGCTTTGGCCAAATCTTTGGTGCTCACGTGATGCCCCATGGCGAATACGAGATTGCCGTCCTCTCGGATACCGAACGCCGTCCTATTCGCGAGGAACCATGCCTTCTTCCCCATTGTGCTTTGGCCGGAATTGTCGATAAGGAAGCCGCCCAACCCGATTTCAGAGTCCTCGATCTTTCCGTTCTTGAGCACTCGCTCCACCACCAAGCCATCCTTGACGATGAGGTGGCGTAACTGCCTCGCATCTTTCACCAATCGCAGGGGGATCGAATCGGACCATTCAATGATGTCGACGGAATCGTCCTCATACACTACCAGGGTGGCCATGCCCGCGACCATGGGGTACACCACCTGCCTCCGGAAGACGGCGCCCGCGCCCCGAGCATGCTGCTGCATCCACATGGCGTTGGTAATGGCCACTATCTTGGACAGACTCTCTCGTTCCGAAGGATAGCTAATATTGTAGATCCCGGGTTCCGTATTGCCTATGAAAAAACGTGTTCTCAACCGAGACATGTCGAACACGGCCAAATAGACAACCGCGTTGGGGTATTCCACGCTCGGTCGGTACAAGGTCTTGTAAAGCAGCGGGCGACCGTCACCGCTCCGGGGCAAATCCTCGGTAGTCCAGACCCCCTCACCCTCCAGGACCGGAGAGGTATAGAGCGGGGTGATACTTGCCGGTTTGGGAAAAGCCGGATCCACGGGTTCTTCGGAACGCGCCAAGCCCTCGGATTTACTTTCGAGTCGCGCTTGGTTGTCCGGGCCGATCCGGTTCGGGGGCTCGGCAGTGACTTCTGTGTCAATTTCGGGCCGCGCGGCCTGTTCCGAGTCTGCTCCCCCCTGGCGATCCCCCGACCGCAGCGCCGCGGCAAATTCGTTCACGAGGGCATCGGTTTCATCCGCTCCAGGAAGGCTGGTCAGGAGCTTGTCCAGCCATTCGGGGAGGGCAAATTCCTGCTGATCGTCCGCTGGGAACTGACCGTCAAACGTGCGGGAGTCCACCTTTGCAAGTTTGACGGCCGGGTGATTCTGCTCAGCCGACCAGCCGGAGGTGGAAATCGCAAATACCAGGAGGCCCACAAGCGCGATGAGGAGGCAGCCAAATCTCCTCAAGTTCGACACAACATCCATCCTCGACCCTCCGCGGCAGAGAGCGCCGCAACAAAACTCATCCGAGCGGTGCTCCGTCACAAGAGAATACAACGCTCGCCAGCGCTATCAGGATCTGGGGTGAGTCTGAGTCGCCACATGCGCCGCGTTCGACGACCCCGGGCAGGTCCATGCGCAATGTGTGTCGGCGACGAGGTGAACGCCGAACTCCCAAGCCTTCTCTTGCAATCGAGAAGCTCAATTCCTCCAGTCCTGGGCTGGAAAAGAAACTTCATTATTATATCAAAGCGATCGCGGGAGCGCAATCGCTCTTTCCAGCGTGCCACGCCGCGGAGCGTTGCCGAAGCAATTCCCACGACGTGAAAGGGCTCTTACACCAAAATGTCCTGTTGTCAAGAGTAGATAGTAGAAAATGTTCCGGTGGGGCTTTCAATGCCTTCAGTGGTAGGCCGCCTGCTCCTCGCATCGGTCCCCGCGGCAGGTTCACGCCCAGGGCCTAAGGCGGTTCCGGGGTCGCTATGAGTTCGGCCAGATCCTCGGGGTCGAAATCGAGCAATCGAAAGATGCGTCTTTCAAGCTGAAAGGTGTTCTCCCGCATTTCGTTCAGGCGGTCGAGCAGCGCCTGCGTCTTGCCATAAGTATTCGCAAGGTATTCGAACCTCTCGTCCAGTGTCACCAGCCTATCGTGCACCACCCTTTTGTCCGCGTAGAAGAGGACATGCTCCTCCCGGACCATATCTTCCGCGTGGCTTCTGAGGATTACGTGTTGGTCGACGATCCGGGCTATCTCCGGCAGGCCCGCGTCCACGAGCATCTCTCCTCCCACCACATCATGATAACCTCTGCGTTCCACGATACATGGGTATTTGGCGATGTCGTGGAGCAGGCAGGAAGCGCGCAGGAGTTCCATGCGCAGGAGATGATCGTTGCGCAGGAGGCCCTCCGCAACGACTCGAGCCACTTCCCAGACCTTAAAGGAATGCAGAACAATATGTTCCGGGGTATTAAATTTTTCCAGGAGGGCCATGCAGCCCTCTTCGTCCGGGATAATCATGGCTCATCACTTCTTTGGCGAACGCGCGCGTGATTGGGGCCGGCAGACCTTCGTCGTTCCATTCGGTTCCTTTTGCCGGGTTATCCATTTTGCGCGCAACCGCTCTCCACGTCAACAGGATGAGCGCTCAGGTTCCTTTTGGCTTTCATCTTCTGGATTTTCGAACGGTAATGGCAGAACATACGCTCTATTAAGCGCATCGCGGCATCCCGCCATTGAAATTTCGTGTCTCGTGTTGTACCATATCACCAAGATGTTATGCGGATCGGCTTTCAGCAGGGGTCCGCTTTGAGTGACCGCGTCGGCTGGACGGGGCAGACAATACTCTCAGTCATACAAGCTAAAAGGATAATCCCCGCATTGACCGCGGGGGCGTGTTGGAACATGCTTCGTGAACAGATAAACGACATCATGACTCGCTGGAATCCTAAGGAGAGACCGGGCAGCAAGTACGATCCTATCGCTTTCATGGAGACCCCTGAGCAGGCTCGAAAGTTAATAAGGCATCTTGAATGGGAGATAGGCCGCGCAGAGGAGGAAAGGAATGCTGAGCTCGTTGCTGAGATCCGTGAGGTGCTGTCCACGGTGGAATGCCTGGCCAGGAGGTTTTTCCGCTGGGAACAGAACAATCTGCGCGCTCTCAGGGCTAAGGAACTGCGTGAAATTAAGCGATTGCCTATGAACCTCTGAATTGATGACATTGAACGCCTTCGTCCGCATCGGTTCCACTGGACCGGGGGAGAGCTTGCTCTAAAGGTTGACGTTATGAATCCTCGCGAATAGGCCCTGGGATGGGTCCTGCGCAGGCGAGCGCGGCCGATGACGCGGAACTGCCGCTCCAGTAAAGCGAAAGGTAGCGCGTCGCGCCTTCTTCTACCACGCGCAACAGCGATCAAGCGGGCGGGGACGAGATGGCGTCGATGAGTCCTCGCTGCAAATCACGGAGAATAAAGAGGATAAAAGGATCATGGATATAGAGCGTATGAGTAGGGAGCAGCTCATCGACCACGTTAAGGAGCTCAATCAGTACATGGAAAACGTGGTGGTCTTTTGGGGCGGGAAGCGTGAGTTCCGGGAGACGATGGAGGAAGTGGCACGGAACGAGTCAGGCGAATTCACAGACGAGGAATCGAGAAACGCGGCTGTCATCATCGAGAAGCAGGGCGCATTCGAGGAATTCATTCGGCTTATTCAGGAATCTTTTGAGCGAGGCGGCATAAGCTACGTGATCTCGGAGAAGATCTCGGCAATCATGCAAGAAGTGGCATCCAAACAGGTGGAGCAGGGCAACTGAGGAGGAAAAGGAATCCAGGGCGTGCAGGGGAGACAACAAGAAATCGGTCTTCGAGGCCACAAACCTTATCGTTACAATTCAGTCTCCCAGAACGCATGGAATTCTGATAATTGGATGGAAATTTCTACTAAATTCATTTAAGATATGGGCCTACTGGAGAGGGAGTAAGCACATTAAGTTCTCCATGTTAGGCGAAAGGAGAGATGTAGGGTGTTTAGGATCGAGGGCGGCTTCCTGTTCGGCGCAATTGCAGTCTTCGCCTTGCTCCTGACCGTGGTGGCGCCCCCATGCGGGGCTGAGGCCCCGGTTTCGTGTTCCACTGCCCTCCAGAAGTGGGATACTGTAATGGACGTCGTGGAAAAAAAGCTCCAGGAATATCAAGTTCTCCAGCAAACTTCCCTGGAGCAGGTTGTCCGGAGGCCGCTCGTTGATAGGAATGAGAATAAGACCATAGCCAGACAGATCTCTGAGGCGATCCAAGCAAAGGAGGAGCTTCTCGCGCAAAAGAGGAAAGAATGCCTTACCCTACTCAACCAGGAGAAAGACCTCTTCGATCACGTGGAGAGGTGTAGCAAGGGAGACAGCGCGGGAGATCGCGAATTTCGACGCTTAGAGAAGAAGAGACAAAGATTGGTTAGCCGAGCGGTGGTGCTGGTGGCCGAAGTGAGAGAAGTGCAGGGTCAAGAAGATTACGCTCATTATGCGGATTATTCAAGACAGCAGAATTACTATGACAATCAGTGGCGGAACCAGCAGCAGATGTACATGAGGTCCTGGGGTCGCTAAACCCGCCACCGACAAATCCGTTGCGTTGATACTGCAACGAGGACCGGCGTCTCGCCGCTCCGGGGCAAGCGTCTGGCCTGTCGGGGACAGCGCGCCACAGCGCACAACGGGACAGGGCTGCGGAAGCAGATGATTAGGAACGTATTCTCGAGGTTCTCTCTCGCAATGACAAAACCTAGAGGCATATTTTCTCATCGGTGACTAAAAGGGTCCACCGCGGGTGATCGGCCTTGACGCTGAGCCGTCTCACATATAAAATAAAAGATTAAAGCGAAGTCCCGGGCCCATAGCTCAGCTGGTAGAGCTCCCGGCTCATAACCGGTTGGTCCCTGGTTCGAATCCAGGTGGGCCCACCATGAATAGAGGAGACCGCCTCATGACCCCGGCCAAATCATTCGACTCCGACCGAACTCTCATCGCGGGGAGCTCAACTTGGGCTCCCCGTGATCTTTTTGGGGCTCGGATTCGGCGCGGGGTCTCGGGACAGCGAGGAGCGGCATGAAGAGCGAATATTCCCGACCGGATACGCAACCGGCCGAAATCCTCATCTTGCAAGTCGCCTCTTCGCCCCCTTCGCGCCTCGGTTTTCAACCCATGTCCGGAGACACTCGGTGAATGGAATAACGCTTGCCCGCATAGTCGAAATCGCTGATCGGCTCTTCCCATTCGATCAAGCGGAGAGCTGGGATAACATCGGGCTTCAAATAGGCGATCCCCATGCCATAATCAACGCAGTGGCCTTCAGCCTGGACCCAACCCCACAGACGATCCGATTCGCCGCAGATAACTCATGCGGTCTCCTCATTACTCACCATCCCTTGTTCCCGGAACCGCTCCGTTCAATCACGTCCGAGACATTGACCGGAAGGACCGCGCTGGACTCGGCCAAGTTCGGAGTTGCGGTTCTGAGCCTTCACACGAATCTCGACGCCGCGAACGGCGGCTTGAATGACCATCTTGCCGGCAGTCTCGGCCTCACCGGAATTAGAGCGCCGGAACCGGCCCGGTGCGCTCGTATGGGGGAGCTTCCTCAGAGCACGGGCTTGTGGGCTCTCGCGCGCCGAGTCGCGGACGTCTTTCAGACTCGCAACGTGCGGGTTGTGGCACGAAAGGATGTTCAGGTCCATAGGGTTTTCCTGGCTTCGGGCAGCGGGATGTCCTATTTGCCCGATGCTCTCCGTTTCAGAGCGGACGTGATGGTGACAGGGGACGTTCGTTACCACGCTGCTCGGGAGGCTGTGGAAATGGGAATGCCTGTGATCGACGCCGGGCATTACGGGCTTGAAAAAGCTGCGGTCGGGCTTCTGCACGGGAGATTCCGGGAGGAGTTCTTGTCCCTCGATCTGAAGGTCTCCTGCGTGCCGTGCGCCGTGGAAGACGAACCGTATCAGTTGTTACTGTAACCCTCAGAGGAGGAACAGACCTTGAAACAGCAATTGCAGCTTCTTGCAAGACTTCAGGAAATAGATCTCCATATCGACCGCCACGAAGGCAACCTCGCGCGCCTGCCGCTGGAAGTGCAGGAGATCGCGAGGAGCTTGGTGGTTCTTCGTCGGGAAATGGGCGAGGCCCGAGAAAAGTTGGCGGCGACGGAAAAGGACCTTAGGCGCAAGGAACAGGATATGGCGGTGGAACAGGAAAAGATAAAGAGATCGGAACGGCGACTGCTGGCCATCAAGAACCAGAAGGAGTACAACGCGCTCTCGCGCGAAATCAAATTGGGCAAGAAACTCGTCGGTGACCTGGAAGAAGTAATCTTGACGGCCATGACCGAAATGGACAATCTCAACAAATTCTTGGAAAGGAGGGAAGGCGAGTACGCTGCGAGCGAAGAGAGCCTCAACGAGAAAAAGGCCGAAGCCGAGCGAACGTCTAAGGACGCGGAAGAAGCGCTGAGTTCTCTAAAGCGTGAGAGGGTCGCATTGGTCCATGATATCGACGACCACGTGATGAAGAGGTACACCACGATCAAGAGAGCCCGTGGAAATGCTGTTGCAGAGATGGCTAACGGATCGTGCTCCGGATGCAATATGGCGGTGCCGCCCCAGATGACGATCCAAGTGCTCAAACAGGAAGAATGCCTGGAATGCCCCAATTGCCACCGAATTCTCTACGTGCGGCCGGAAAATGTGCCTGAACTAAACAGGCTTCAAGCGTAAGCTCAACCAGGTTTGCGGCCTTTTCATCTTGCGTTCCATTGCCGGTGACGGATGAGGTTCGGGGGAAGGACTACATGTATTCACACGATCTTTTTTCGGGGATCAGCCCCGAAGATATCAGGCGTATCGTTCGAATAGAGCACTCAGATCCGCACAGCGTCCTGGGGGCTCATCCTGCGACGATAGATGGACTGCAGGGGATGATCATTCGGGCATTTCATCCGGACGCGGTCAAGGCCGAATGCCTTTTAGAGGACCAACCGATACCGATGGAAATGCCCGGGCCGTCGGGGCTTTTCTGTTGCTTTGCGCCTGGCGCTAAGCCGCCGCTCGCATACCGGATCTCGTTCGAATTCAGGAACCGGGATGGATGGGTCACCGAGGGTCCGTACCGTTTCTTGCCGACTCTGGGAGATCTGGACCTGCACTTTGTGGGCGAAGGAAAGCATTATCAGCTTTACGAGAAACTCGGGGCGCATCCACAAGAGATTAACGGCGTAAAGGGCGTGTCCTTCGCAGTATGGGCCCCAGCGGCGAAACGAGTGAGCCTGATCGGTGAGTTCAACGATTGGGACGGCCGTCTGTATCCTATGAGGAGCATGGGGAGTTCAGGCATATGGGAACTCTTTGTTCCCGGGCTCGAACCGGGGCAGCTCTATAAGTACGAGATCAAGACCCAGAAGGGCGAACTCCGGATCAAGACCGATCCTTTCGGATTCGCAATGGAATTAAGACCCGCGACCGCGTCGCGGGTGTGGGACCTGGATGCTTACCAGTGGTCTGACCGGGAATGGCTGGAAGGGCGAAAGCATCGCAACGCGTACAGCAGCCCTATGACCATTTACGAAGTTCACCTGGGATCATGGCTTCGCTTCCCGAACGAAGGCAATCGTTGGGCAACGTATCGGGAGATCGCGCCAGCGCTTGCGGAACACGTCAGAGCATACGGTTTCACGCACGTTGAGTTCATGCCGGTGATGGAGCACCCCTTTGACGCGTCTTGGGGTTACCAGGTGACCGGGTACTTTGCCCCTACAAGCCGTTTCGGAACGCCGCACGATTTCATGTATCTCGTGGACACCCTGCATCAAAACGGTATTGGGGTGATCCTGGATTGGGTTCCGGCTCATTTCCCCAAGGATGATTTCAGCCTCCGCCTCTTTGACGGCACCGCGCTCTATGAACATGCGGATCCGCGGCAAGCTGAGCACAAGGATTGGGGAACGCTGATCTTCAACTATGGGCGCAACGAAGTGAAGAATTTTCTGGTCAGCAATGCCCTTTTTTGGCTCGACAAATACCATGTGGATGGCTTGCGCGTGGATGCGGTCGCGTCAATGCTCTATCTGGATTACAGCAAGAATGAAGGGGAATGGGTCCCAAATCGCTTCGGCGGGAACGAGAACTTGGAGGCGATCGAATTCTTGAAGGAATTCAATGAAGTGGTTTATCGACACTACCCCGGTTGCTTCACCGTCGCAGAGGAATCGACCGCGTGGACCGGCGTGACCACGCCCACCCATCTGGGCGGACTCGGGTTCGGTTTCAAGTGGGACATGGGATGGATGCACGACACGCTCCAGTATTTCTCCAAAGAGTCCATACACCGGAGCTTTCACCACAATGACCTGACCTTCTCCATGATGTACGCATACAGTGAGAACTTTATTCTTCCACTTTCTCACGATGAAGTGGTGTACGGGAAAGGCTCGCTTTTGAGAAAGATTCCGGGGGATGACTGGCAGAAGTTCGCGAACCTCCGGCTCCTATTGGCTTATATGTATACGCACCCCGGAAAAAAGCTCCTGATTGCCGGTTCGGAACTGGGAACCTGGAACGAATGGAGTCACGAATCGTCCTTGGAACGAGATCTGCTCCAATATCCGGTCCACAACCAGATTTCCAAATTCGTGACGGATCTGGGCAAGCTGTACCTTTCCGACAGCGCGCTCTGGAAATGGGACCAAAAGCCGAAAGGTTTCTCATGGATCGATTGCAACGATCACTTGAGCAGCGTGATTTCGTTCTTGCGTTGGGGGCCTGACGGCTTTCTTGTCTGTCTCTTCAATTTCACCCCCGTGGTTCGTCACAACTATCGCGTCGGTGTCCCGGAACCGGGCGAATACGATGAAATTGTGAATTCCGACTCACGACACTACGGAGGGAGCGATGTGGGCAACGATGGCTTGATTCACACTGAGACGATTCCCCACCACGGTCGCGAGCAGTCGCTGAATCTGACGTTGCCTCCCTTGGGATGCTTGATCCTCCGCAAGAAGTAACCCGATCCGGCTCTCTCGCGTATCGGGCGCCTCACCACACCCTTCAAACTCCATTCTTTGACCATCACTCAAGAACTGCCCTAGAACATGTTGCAATCTCTGCCCATTCTTTGATATAATTACTTATCATCTCATGTATACCTTGGAGTTTATTGATCATGCAATTCTTGCGTGCGCTGGGGTATGTTTTTGTCTCCGGAGCCCTGTTGGTTGTGGTTTGCCTGCTGGCGGCCGTGCCCGCGCAAGCTCAACCTTGTTTCGACATTCGGAAAGACGGGTTTTCGATTTCCAATGAGCCGGGCTACTGCTTTGCGATCACTGCGTTCGCGCGGTGGTACTACCTGACCAACCAGGATCGTCCCGCGTTGCGAACCGCGCTCAACAAAGGCGCGCAATTGAGCATTGCCAAGGAATTGCAGAGCTACTACAGCAAGAACCTGATTCGGGTTCAGGCTGAATACTGCAACCGGAACTCTTCCGATCCGAGCGAATCGTTTCGGCGGTTCGTGACCGGTCTCCTCATGGGGGAACCCAGAATCGTGCTGTTAATGACCAGGAACCAACAGCGTGTCGTGCTCCACGCAGTTCTCGCGTACGACTGGATCCCAGGCCAAAACCTGCTGAAGATCTATGACCCGAATTACAACAGCCAGGAGAAGATCCTCGACTTGGAAGAGGGACGCTATACCTCCTTAGACATCACGTACGATGCGATCTGCTTTCCGGAAGTCCTGGACAACAATCCGGCCCTTATACAAAAAATGCAGGCCCTGTACCGGCAACATGTGGGCCAGGAGAAACGTCACGCCACCGGCCCTGTAACCCTTCCGACCACGCGCTGACGGGAACAAGCAGCTCCCACGATTCTCGCGCCGACTGCTATAGCTCCCCATACGTAGGCCCGGTCAGGGGTTATTCTTGCCGAAAACGTTTTCAGGAACGTTCTTTCAAGAAACCGTATGGCTACCGCGGGGGCAGGGCGCCGGGCCGGGAGTCACCTGAGCGAAAGTCTGACGGCCTTGCTTCATCCGAAGCGAAGGAGATTACCAGCCTACAGACCCCCATACGATACTTGTTTGAACGCGAACTTATGCTAGAAGGTGAAGCCTACACCCGCTGTGAGTGCGAACACGCTCTGGAACCACTCATTGTTCAAACGTTGATGATCTTCCTGGTACTGTGCCGTTCGATTTGACCCACTCACGGTGAGCACGAGATCCGGGATAACCTCCCAGAGCGCGGTGAACCGGCCCGTCGCGAGGCCCCCTCTGGTAATCATATGCATACCTTCGAGCTGAAGGCTCAACTCAGCCCCCAGAGGAAAAAAGTACTTCGCTTCCAGCCCGAGGACCGGGAAGACCCCATCAAGCGCTCGAGTGTTCGAGTACGTTCCCTCCTCCTTGGTCATCCCGTTCACGGTGAGGGCGTTAGCCACGTAATGAGCCCCGATCCTGGGCACAATAGCCCATCCGTGAAGGTCAACCACACGGTAGCCGTAGGTGAGGCGAGCCCAGTCCATGTCGAGCCGCGTTTCGACGGTTTCGCCCGCCACATAGGTCTTATTGTGGAATCGAAAGGTCTTGGTAAGGTTCTTCAAGCCCGTGAGCGAATAAGAGAGATATTCCGCATCCAGAAAATGCCTCTCCACGATGCGCCCGCACAGGAAGACGGACGCGCCCTCCGTCGCGCCGACCCCCAGGTCGTCCAGTCCGACGCGGGATCCCGAGCCGGGCCTTCCTCCGGCCGGTATCAGAAAATCGCCCATTGGCCACAGATAGCTGAATTCCATGCCGAGCACGAATCGAGCATATGGGCTCAATTGGAAGGATTCCGCGGCCGAGACTCGTTCCCCCACCCCCAGACAGATCCAGAGGAGCCCCACGACGCTCAGAAAGACACGGAGGCGAGCATGCATCCGGTTTTTCACCCCTGTGCGGCAGACATGTGGTATGGATTGACTTTCATACGGTGGAAGGTGCGCCACTGCCCGGTCCGGCAGGGTCCATGCGAATCGCCGTCTAGAGGCCAATCAGAGCCTGCCGGGCACGCATCACGCTCCGACCGGTGGGCTGCCCTGCGCCAAGCTCTACTATTGGCCGGGAGGAAAAGCAAGCGCAAAGAACCGCAAGATCAGTCCATTTCACGCCGCGCTCATCAACTGCTTCTAGGGCCTCTTCGGGCGACTGTTGAACCAGTCCACAATTTCTCTCAGCTCAGCCAATTCCCGACCCGAAAATTTCTGCAAAAGGCTCAGGAGCTGCTGTGCAAGCCAAAACTTCTCTTCAGGCTGGGCTGACTCCGCGGCTTCGAGGTACTCGCGTAGAAGGCCGATTATCACCCGAAGCTGGTCCAAGACCGAATCCGCCACCACCGAATCAAGTTTTCGCTGCCTTATGTCGAGAATGCTTACCACTTTCGACAGGTCCGCCGCCGGGTCCACCCACGCGGGAACTCCGGATTTCATAATGGCCTGCGCAGATTCGGCGCAGATCGTTTGAGCCCGTTGGAGTTCTTGAACGTCAAGGGTGGGATAGATCTCCCTGAGTTGCACGCCGGTTCTCACGTCGTACAGCTCCGCCCCGCGCACATCAGCCGATTGGAAGGCTTTTTTCGGGAGGCGGACCAGGATGGAGCTGTCTCTTATCAGGAAATGGTCAAAATGTTCGCCTGTGGCCATGAAACCACTATAGCACGACGCTCGCGAACAACCCCTTTGATTTTCAAGAAAAACTGCGTCGCCGTGAGCAAAAGGCCTGCGAGCTCTGGGAAGCCCCGGAAGAACCGGAACATGAAAGGCGAATGATGAAGCAATCCCCTCTACCGCTCTTTGAGATCCCACTCTGAGAGCACGGATTTCAATCGATCCACGAATACCGGCTCATACTGCGGGTCGTTTCTTATCTTGCCGAACTGCTCCCACAACTCCGGAGGCAGGATGGAGGAATCGTAATCAACGGTCGCTGTTCCCCGGAGAACGCTCACCGACAAACCCTTCAACCCGGGAATGCGAATCGCCCTCCCTTGCAGATTCACCCCGTGGAACAGGAAAGCGAGTTTGGGAAGGTCCAACAGAGAGATCTTGAGGGTGACTCGGTCTGGCGTGTGGTCAAGCAGGTCCACAATATGGGCCGCCCTGAGAACGATTTTCACAATCTCTTCGATATTGAGTGACTCGAGTGGCGCATTCATGGCGCTTTTTCCGCGGGTGACATCGATCTCTTCAGCGGGATGAGGCAAGTCCCGCGTTCTGCGCGGACGAACCGCATCGTTGGAGG
>Ga0194126_10000139_pt1 | contig 114770 bp, 122 predicted proteins | sample TA2KigC150mmetaG_FD_148641 | JGI IMG/M metagenome (GOLD analysis project Ga0194126, IMG submission 148641) | Freshwater microbial communities from Lake Tanganyika, Tanzania - TA2015035 Kigoma Deep Cast 150m | ecosystem: Environmental > Aquatic > Freshwater > Lake | place: Tanzania: Lake... | reverse complement strand
GATGTCCATAACCAGAGCCGACTTCCGACGCGCCGTCCAGCGCTTGATCTCTTCGTCCATCTCGATACTCATGTGCTATCTCCTTCGAGAACATAACACCTGAGCAGGAAATCAGTGGGTCAGTACACGGAAGCAGAGCAAACTTGCTCGCGGCACTCCGAGCAAAACCCAGCGCACCGTTAGATCTAGCTGGGTGGGTGAGAATTGTTGACTATCGCTACTGTCTGGATCCCTTGTCACCAGCCGGCAGCCTCCGTGGAATTGGCGGGCGCTTCAACATAGGAATCGATCTGAGCACCGCCACATTCAACACGTGGCCAGCACTCTACGTAGCTGAGAATCTTGAAACTGCATTCAGAGAGAAGTTTCATCTCCCTGCTGTTTCAATGATTCACGGGTTGACACCTGAGGAACTTGCTCTTCAATCCAGGGACGGTTACTTGGTCGCCTATCTTAACGGTCGGATTGAGAGCATCTTGGACCTAGGCGATACGAAAGCTCTCGAACCATTCTGCAATGTCATCAAAAGGTATGCGATTCCAAAAAAAGCGCGAGAAGTAGCGAAACAACTGGGCATGCAAGCACCGCTGCTGGTTCGCAGTCCAAGCTTGTTGCAGCGAACAGTCCTTACTCGAAAATGGCGCGCGATACCCACTCAATTCGACTTGCCAAGTGCCTCCCAGACTTTCGGTGGTCTCGTGCGTGACGCCGGGTACGAGGCAATCATCTTTAAATCGTCTCAAAATGCACAACGATGTGTCGCAATCTTCCCGGAAAATTTGACCGCTTCTGCCTCATACATTGAGTTGACTGGAAGTTACCCGGTACAAGTCAATCTACCTCGACTGGATCGCTCAACATGGCCGGAGTTCCAGCGAAACTTGCATTAGCGAACTATGTCGTGCCGCCACTAACCGAAACCGACCCGCGCGCAAAGTAGTCGTTCTTCAGATTGACGTAATGCGCCGCGGATTCCGCGAGGAAGACGATCTCGCTCGCCTCGAGCGCGCGGCGCTGCCGCGCGGGGCTGCCGGTCCAGAGCGTGCGCGGCGGCACCTGGGTGCCCGCAGTCACGAGCGCGCCTGCGCCGATGATCGACTCCTCGCCGATCACCGCGCCGTCCATCACGATCGCGCCCATGCCGACCAGCACGCGCCGACCGATCGTGCAGGCGTGCAGGATCACGACGTGGCCGATCGTGCACTCCTCGCCGATCATGAGCGGAATCCCCTCGTCGCCGGCGAGGCGTGAGCTCGCGACGTGCAGGACGCTCCCGTCCTGGATGCTGGTGCGCGCGCCGACCGCGATCCAGTTGACGTCGCCGCGCACCACCGCGCCGGGCCAGATCGAGGCATCCTCGCCGACCGTCACGCGGCCGATCACCGTGGCGGCCGGGTCGATCCATGCGCCGCGGCCGATCACGGGCGTCCACTCGCGGTAGGGGCGGATGCTCATCCCGGCAGTGTCACGAGCTCTTCGGCGCTGGTCGGATGAATCGCGACCGTGTCGTCGAAATCGCGCTTGGTTGCGCCGAGCCGGAGCGCGACCGCGAATCCCTGCAGCAACTCGTCCGCGCCCATGCCGATCGCGTGCAGGCCGACGATCCGTCGCGACGGACCCGTGGTCACGAGCTTCACCTCCGCGCGGCGCCGGCGTGCCGTGACACCATGATAGAGGGGCATGAAGTCGTGGCGGAACACCTCGACCGCGTCGCCGTATTCGGCGCGCGCTGCGGCCTCGCTGAGACCGACCGTTCCGATCGGCGGGTGACTGAAGACGACGGTCGGGATCAGCCGGTAGTCGAGGCGCGCGTCGGGTTCGCCGCCGAACAGGCGGTCCGCCAGGCGCCGGCCCGCCGCAATCGCGACCGGCGTCAGCTCGTTGCGCCCGGTCACGTCGCCAATCGCGTGAACGCCGGCGACATTCGTGTCCTGCCGCGGATCGGTCGCGATTTCCCCGTCCGGCCCGAGCGCGATGCCCGTCTCGGCGAGGCCGAACCCCGCGACGTCCGGCTTGCGTCCGATCGCCCACACGAGACAATCGAAGGGCCCGAGACTGCGGCCGTCTTCCAGCGACAGCATCAGCCCGCGGGGCCTGCGCTCGAGTGCCGCGGGGCGCGCCGCCGGGGCGATCTCGATGCCGTCCGCCTGCATCGCCGCGGCGAGCCGTGCTGCGAGCATCTCGTCAAAGCTCCGCAACATACGGTCGTGACGCATCACGACCGTGACGCGGCTGCCGAGCGCGGCGAAGACGCCCGAAAGCTCGGCCGCGATGTAGCCGCTGCCGACAATCGCGACCGTATTCGGCCGCGATTCGAGCGCAAAGAAGCCGTCTGAGGTGATGCCCGCTTCCGCCCCCGGCACCGCCGGCACCGCCGGACGCCCACCGGTCGCGATCACGACGTGACGCGCCGCGTGCGTCGTAGAGCCGATCTCGACGCAGCCAGGGCCCGCAAGCCGTGCGTGCGCGCGCAGCAGTGTCGCGCCGCTCCTCGCCAGATTATCGGCATAGATCCCGCGCAGCCGCTCGACGTAGGCGTCGCGCCGCGTCTTGAGCGCGGCCCAGTCGTGGCGCACGGACTCGAGCGCGAAGCCGTAATCCGCGGCGTCCACGAGCGCGTGCGCGACGTCTGCCGCGTGGTACATCAGCTTCTTCGGCACGCAGCCCGCGTTCACGCAGGTACCGCCGAGCGGACCCGGCTCGGCGATCGCGACGCGCGCGCCGTGGCGCGCCGCGCGCTGGGCACAGGCGAGCCCGCCGCTGCCGCCGCCGATCACGACCAGGTCCCAGGGCTCGGCCATGCCACTCCCGCGCGGGGTTGCCGCAAGGGCCGATGATATACTCGTTGCACACATGACCTGGCTGCTCCTGCTTGCGCTTGCAGCACTTGCCGCGGCCGTCGTGATGGCTGCCCGCCGCGGTCTGACTTCGCTCCAGGACGGTCGCGATCGCGCCCTGGCCGCGCTCGAAACGCAGCTCGCCAAGCGCCAGGAATTGATGATCCAGATCGTCGGCCTCTGTTCGCGACTGATGCACTACGAGCGCGAGACGCTCGAACGCGTCTCCAGCGCCGGCGGCGCCGTGCTCGTCGCGGCGCGGGGCGGCGACCTGCCGGCGCTCGCCGCCGCGGACCGGACGCACCGCGCGGCGAGCGAGGCGCTGTTCCGGCTTGCCGCGAACTACCCGCAGTTCGGCAGCAGCGCCGCATTCCGCGCATTGCGCGAGCGCGCCGCGACGCTGGACGCGCGCGTCGACGAGCGGCGCGAGCAGTACAACACCGCGGTCAGCATGCTGAATTTCCGCTGCCAGGCCTTCCCGCACAATCTGGTCGCGCGCTCGATGGGTGTGCAGCCCGCGCCATTCCTGTCCTGACGCCGTCATGCGCGTCGCGACCTGGAACGTCAATTCGCTGCGCGTGCGGATGGAGCACCTTGGCCGCTGGCTCGCGGCGAACGCGGTCGACGCGATCGCCCTGCAGGAGCTGAAGCTCGCCGACGAGCAGTTTCCGCGCGCAGAATTCGAAGCGCTGGGCCTCTCGGCCGCGTGCTTCGGCCAAAAGACCTACAACGGCGTCGCCATCGCCGCGCGACGCATGCCCGGGGCCGTCACGACCGGCATACCGGGCGATGCAGACCCGCAGCGGCGCGTGATCGCCGCGACACTCGGGCCAGTGCGCCTGGTGAATGTGTATGTGCCAAACGGGCAGGCGGTGGGCTCGGAGAAGTACGCGTACAAGCTCGCCTGGCTGGAGCGCCTGCGAACCTACCTTGCGGACCTGCTCGCCGCGCACGAGCACCTGCTCGTGGTCGGCGACTTCAACATCGCCCCGGAGGACCGCGACGTGCACGACCCGGCCGCGTGGGAGGGCTCGGTCCACGTGAGCGCGCCGGAACGCGAGGCGCTCGCGAAGATCTTGGCGCTCGGCTTCGAGGACTTGTTCCGGCGCTTCGACCAGCCGAAGAACGCGTGGAGCTGGTGGGACTACCGCATGAATGCGTTCCGGCGCGACCACGGCCTGCGCATCGACCTGATGCTCGCCTCGAAGGCGCTCGCCGCGCGTTGCACGGCCTGCACCATCGACCGCACGCCGCGCACCTGGGAACGCCCTTCCGACCACGCGCCGGTCACCGCCACATTTGGCATAGCCTGAATCTCAGGATGTGATGCCGCGCATGGTGGCGGCAATACAACGGGTGGCCACCCCGTCCCGGGGCGTAAAATCGACCCCGGAAACGCCGTACAAGAGGGCCAGCCGCCCCGTGCCAAGGCCTTGTCGCCGCAGCGATTTTGACGTGACCGACACCGTGCAGGTCAGCAGCCCTGCGGCGGTGCGTGACGCGGTCCTCGAGCTGTATGCGGACACCTGGCCGGGTGCCCCGCGCGAGACCCTCGCGGCGGCGCTGCGCGACTTCGAGCGGCTGTTCACCGGCCAGGCCCCGGGCTATCTCGGCGTCGATACGGTCTACCACGACCTGCAGCATTCCCAGGACGTCGTGCTCGCCATGGCGCGGCTGCTCGCCGGCTACGAGCGCAGTCACCCGGACGGGCCGAGGCTCGGTGCCGAGCGCGGGCTGGTCGCGCTCATCACGGCGCTGTTCCACGACTCCGGCTACATCCGCGAAGTCAACGAGGCGGCGATCACGAATGGCGCCGTGTTCACGCGCAACCACGTGACGCGCAGTGCCCGCTACCTCGCGAAGTACCTGCCGAACGCGGGGCTCGGCAGCTGGGTGCCGGTCGCGACGCGCATCGTGCACTTCACCGGCTACGAGGTGCCGCTCGACCTGCTGCGGGTCGCGGACCCGCGTGACCGGCTCGCGGGCCACCTGCTCGGCACGGCGGACATGCTCGCGCAGATGGCGGACCGCTGCTATCTCGAGAAATGCCGCGACCGGCTGTACGCGGAATTCGTGCTCGGGGACGTCGCGGTGCACGCCGGCCGCGACGGCGTGAAGGTGCTCTACGGTTCCGGGCTCGACTTGCTGCGCCAGACGCCGAAGTTCATCGCCTCCACGATCGAGAACCGGCTCGGCAACGCCTTCGGCCACGCATACCGCCACGTCGAGCCGCTGTTCGGCGGCGAGAACCCGTACATGAATGCGATCCGCCAGAACATCCAGTTCCTGGCGCAGCTCGTGCGCAGCAGCCGCTGGCCGATGCTGCGTCGCAACCCGCCGGTGTTCACCATCGACGAAAACGCGATGGATGGCGTGCGCACGCTGCTCGTACGCCACCTCAAGATCGTCTACGGCGCCCCGATGGGCGCGGCCTGAGCCGGGCCCAGCGCGAACGCATGCGCGGCGGCGCGTCCACGTCCAGCAGATAGCGCTCGCGAATCGACGGCAGCCGCGCAAGGATCGCCTGCTCCCCTGCGACGTCCGCGCCGCGGATGGCGTCGGCCAGCAACCTCGCGCTCATGCGCCCGAGCGCGGGCACCGCGACCGGCGCGTAGGAGATGTGCCAGGGTTCCGGCTGCACCCCACGGCCGCGGCGCGCGTAGGGCCGGTAGAAGCCGTAGCGCCGCAGGTTCTGCCCGAGCCAGACCGAGAGCGCGGCGAACGGGCCGCCGCGCCGGTACTCCTCCACCACGAGCTTCGGCTGGTATCCGCACGCCATGACGTGCCCGTCCACGACGTCGATGTCGCTGCCCCAGTGATGCCGGCTCGCGCCGGGCAGCGCGGACCACAGCAGGATCGCCTCGACACGCGCCGCATCATCGAGGGCCGCCATGTCGACGGGGCGGCCCGCACGGTCGAATGCGGGGCGTTGGCCCTGGAATTTGGTGTTCCAGATCGCGCGCTGGCGCGCGAAGTCCCGGAACGAGGACACGGGCACGAGCTCGAAGCCGGCGCGCGCCGCCGCCTCGCGCAGCGCGAGGAACGGCGCGGCGACCGCCGCGTGCAGCGTGCAGCGCGGCGATTCGAGCGCGATGAGGTGACCGCGGTCGCGGCCGGTGAGCTGCATGCCGTTCAAGCGCGCTATGATGGGCTCTTCCGCGGGGGGCCGCCAAGGGACCATGGTCGCGTTCATCAACCAGTACTGGCCGCTGCTGGGGCTGGGCCTCGTGCTCGCCATCGCGGCCGCGGTCGCCTAGCGCTTCCAGAAACGCCTTGCGGCAACGCTCGCCGATATCCTGAAGTCCGTGGAACGGCTTTCCCGGGGCGACTGGTCGACCCAGGTCGAGGTGCCACGCAGCTGGATCGGCCGCGCGCTCGGCGCGGCGCTCGACCGGCTCCAGATCAACCTCGCCAACCACGCCGCGACCGGCCGCGCGCTCGACATCATGCTGGACAGCATGAACGACGTCGTGTTCGTCACCTCGCCGGACGGCCTCATCAAGCGCGTAAATCTCGCCGCCACCCAGATGCTCGGCTGGTCGCAATTGCAGCTGCTCGGCCGCGAACTCGCCTACGTGATCTCGGACCAGGACCGCACCAGCTTCAACATCGAGCAGGCGACCAACGAGGTGCTCGAGCTGACGATGCGCACTCAGTTCGGCCAGACGATCCCGGTCTCGCTCTCGGGCTCGGTGATGTCCGCGGAGGATCCGCGCTTCCAGGGCTGCATCTTCGTGGCGCGCAACATCACCGAGCGCAAGCGCGCCGAGCGGCGCATCCGGTACCTCGCGCGCTACGACACGCTCACCAAGATGCCGAACCGCCTGCAGTTCCAGCACTCCCTGCAGCAGGCCATCGCGCGCAACCGCCGCGCCGGGCGCGAGCTTGCGCTGGTCTATCTCGACCTCGACCGCTTCAAGGAGGTCAACGACACCTTTGGCCACGCAGCCGGCGACCGCGCGCTGGAGATCCTCTCGGAGCGTCTGAACCGCAAGCTGCCGTAGGACACCATGCTCGGGCGCCTCGCCGGGGACGAGTTCGCGCTGTTCGTCGAGAATCTGCCCGCGACCACCGACAACCGCCCGGCGGTCGGCGCACTCGCGCGCGAGCTGCTGGACGAGCTCAGGCGGCCGTTCCAGCTCAACCAGCACGAGCTGTATGTGACCGGCAGCGTCGGCATCGCGCTCTGCCCGCGCGACGCCGACAACGTCGTGGACCTTATCCGCGACGCGGATGCGGCGATGTACTACTCGAAGCAGAACGGCGGCAACAGCCACAGCTTCTTCACGCCCGAGATGAGCGCCGCGGCCGTCGAGCGGCTGATGATGAAGGCGAAGCTGCGGCGCGCCGTCGAGCGCGACGAGCTCGTCATCCTCTACCAGCCGAAGGTCGATCTGCGTGAGGGACGCGTGGTCGGCGGCGAGGCGCTGGTGCGCTGGCGCCTGCCCGGCCACGGCGACATCGCGCCTGCCCAGTTCATCCCGCTCGCCGAGGAATCGAACCTGATCCAGGAGATCGGCGAGTGGGTGCTGAAGCGCGTGGTGCAGGATTACCGCAGCTGGCAGGAGCAGGTGCCGAAGCCGGGCCGCATCGCGATCAACCTGTCGCTCAAGCAGTTGCGCCAGGCGGAATTCCTGACACGCTATCGCTCGGTGTTCGACGACGCCGGCGTTTCGCCATCGAACTTCGAGCTCGAGATCACCGAAACCACCCTCATGACCGAGGCGGGCCGCACGATCCGCCTGCTCGACGAGTTGCGTGCGATGGGCCTGCACCTGACGATCGACGACTTCGGCACCGGCTATTCGTCGCTTTCCGCGCTGCAGCAGTTCCCGGTCGGCACACTCAAGATCGACCAGTCCTTCGTGCGTGACGCCACGACTTCACGTGAGGACGCGACACTGGTGCGCACCATCATCGAGATGGGCAAGAATCTCGACCTCGAGGTGGTGGCCGAGGGCATCGAGTCGCAGCAGCAGCTCGACTACCTGCGCAGCCGCGACTGCCACTACGGCCAGGGCCAGCTGTTCGGCGAGCCGATGTCGGCCGGGGACTTCCTCCAGCTCCTGCTGGCGCAGGCCCGCGGCGAATCCGGCTACGAGCGGATGTTCGCCTCCGCCTGACGGCAGAATCGAAGGGGACGCGCCCCTTCAGCGAGAGTGGTTCATACCGGGCGCCGCTATCGCTGGCAAGGCGCGTCGAATTCGGCGCCGGCGTGGCGCGCACGCAGGCCGGGCGGGGTTCCGTATGAGCGACTTGCGGTCGCCGCCAGGAGCGAGTACGCGACCCCGCCCGGCCCACGGTGCGTGGCAAATCGGCGACAGATGAAGGGGCGCGTCCGCTTCAATTCGGCTCCGCCGCGAGCGCCTCGAACACCTTGCCGGCCATCTCGCCCGCGGCCCGTGCGAAAGCGGTATCCAGCGCCGCCACTAATGTCGACTGCCGGTTTTCGGCCGCAGGCTCGCTCGCAGAAACCGTGAATGCGGAGAGCGCGCGCCGGTCCGAGGCGCGGCCGAGCGTGACGGCGAGCGAGACCTGCGCGACGGGCAGGTCGCCCACGGTGTAATCCGCCTCGAAGCGGCGCACCTCGACCACCAGCGCGTGGGTTGCGCGGAAGCGCCCGAGGTCGCCCTGAACCGAGCGCAGGCGGCCGGAATCCTGCAGGGCCTCGACCAGCGCTGCCGAGACGAGCACCGGCAACGTGTCCGCCCAGCGCGCACCCGCCAGGTAGTCGAGCCGCTGCCCGGGCCAGCGGCCCGCGATCCCGGCACCGTCGAGCCCGGGCGCGGTTCCGCCAACCACGACTTTCAGGTCGACGGGCACGGCCGGACCCGCCTCGAGGCGCGGCGCATCCACGCGGTAGATGAGCGGTGGCGGCACCGGTTCGCGCAGGCCGCCGAAACAGCCGGCTGCGAGCGCGGCGGCGGCCGCGATGATCGCGTTTCTCATGGCGGTATCTCCACGCCCGCCGGCGCCGGGCGGTATATCACGCGGGACGGATCCTGTTCGAGGCTGCGTGTCAGCGCATCGAAGCTGCGGACGGCAGAACGCGTCTCACGCAGCAGTTGCTCGAAGTCGGCGAGCCCCTCCTCCGCGAAGCGGTCCACGTTGCCCTCGTTTTCAGCCACCAGGCGGTCGAAGCGCGCCGCGGTCTGCGACAGCGTGTCGGCGACCTCGCGCAGCCGCGCCGCGGCGGCCTTGATGTCCTCGCCCCCGGTGCCGCTGAGCGCACCGAGGCCCTCCATGGTCGTCTGCATCTCGTTCGCCGCCGTCTTGAGGTCGTAAAACATGACGCGCGCGTCCTCGACCGCGGCCGGCAGTCCTGCACTCGCACGCTCGGCATGCCCGAGCGCGGCGGTGATCGCGCCGAGATTTTCGTCCGAGAGCAGCGCATTGACGCGATCGAGCGCCTCGCCCGCCCGCGCGATGACGTCGGGCAGGCTCGAAACCAGGACGTCGAACTGGGACTGCTCGGACGGGATCACCGGATACTTGAGGCTGTCGATCGGCGGCCGTGGCGCCTTGCCGGAACTGCGCGGCTGCAGGTTGATCGTCAGGAGGCCGGTCACGCCCTGCAGGGAAAGGACTGCCACGGTGCCCGCCTCGATCGGCGTGCCTTCCTCGATGTTGGCGACCACGCGCACCCGCTCGGCATGGCGCGGGTCGATACCGATGCGCATCACGCGCCCGACCGCGACGCCGAGGTAGCGGACCGTGCTGCCCTCGGAGAGCCCGGAGACGCTGCCGTCGAAGTAGATCTCGTAGCGCTGCGTGGCCTTGCCATCCGCAGCATCCGAGTACCACAGGACGAAGGCCGCGCCCATCAACAGGACGAGCAGCACGAAGGCGCCGACCGCCACGTAGTTGGCTTCCCTATCCATCGGACGTCGCCTCACCGCGGCTCGCGCGGCCGCGCTCGCCGTGAAAGTACTGGCGGATCCAGGGGTGCGCGCTGTCCACGATCTCCTCCAGGGTGCCGGTGATCATCCGCCCGTCGACGATCACCCCGACCCGGTTGCTCACCCGGAAGATGGTATCGAGATCGTGCGTGATCATCACTACCGTCAGCCCCAGCCCGCGCTGCAGCTCGAGCACCAGCTCGTCAAAGGCGGCTGCGGAGATCGGGTCCAGGCCCGAGGTCGGCTCGTCGAGGAACAGGATGACCGGGTCGAGAGCCAGCGCCCGCGCCAGGGCAACCCGCTTGGTCATGCCCCCGGACAGTTCGGCCGGGTACTTGGACGCGGCCTCGACTCCCAGCCCGACCATGCGGATGCGCAGCAGCGCCAGCTCCCGGGCCAGTTCCCGGGTCACCGCGAAGTGTTCGCGGATCGGCAGCTCGACATTCTGCGCGACCGTGAGGGAGGAGAACAGCGCGCCGCGCTGGAACATCACGCCGTAACGGCGCTTGACGGCGATCAGCGCCTGCGCGGACTGGCGCACGACTTCGCGCCCCTCGATGCGCACCGAGCCGGCCGAGGGCCTCTGCAGGCCGAGCATCGTGCGCAGCAGGACCGACTTGCCGCTGCCCGACCCGCCGACGATGCAGAAGACCTCGCCGGAGCGGATCGCGAGGTCGAGTCCGTCGTGCACGACCTGGCGGCCGAAGCGGTTGACGAGCCCCTGCACCTCGATGACCGGCGCCATCAGATGTCGAGCTCCATGAACAGCACGGCGAACAGCGCATCCGCCAGGATCACGAGAAAGATCGACTGCACCACGGCGACCGTGGTCAGGCGCCCGAGCTCGCGCGACGAGGTCCGCACCTGCATGCCGCGCAGCGTGCCGACGGTGGCGATCAGCACCGCAAAGACCGGTGCCTTGATGATGCCGACCCAGAACGTGAACTCGGAGATCGAGCCCTGCACGCGCTCCACGTACTGGTTGAACGGGATGTCGATCAGGTACCAGGACAGGAGCGCCCCGCCCGCGAGGCCCATCGCGTCCGCGACCACGGTGAGCGCCGGCAGCGCGAGCACGAGACCAAGGATGCGCGGCACGACCAGGACCTCGACGGGGTCCATGCCCATGGCGCGCAGCGCGTCGACCTCCTCGTTCAGCTTCATCGCGCCGATCTCGGCCGCGAAGGCGCTGCCGGAACGGCCCGCGACGATGATGGCGGTCAGGAGCACGCCGAGCTCGCGCAGCACCGAGACGGTGACTAGGTCGACGACGAAGATCTCGCCGCCGAATTTGCGCAGCTGCTGGGCGCCGATGTAGGCGACGATCACGGCGATCAGGAAGGCGATCAGCGCGACGATCGGCACGGCGGTCAGGCCGGTCTCGTAGACGTGGCGCACGACCGATGGCAGCCGCAGCCGCTTGAGGCTCGTCAGCGCCCGGCCGAAGCCGGCCGTGACGATGCCGACGAAGCCGAGGGCGTCCAGCGCGCCTTCCCGCGCCAGCACCGTCGCGCGCCCGACGCCGTGCAGCGTGCCGGTGATCAGGGACAGCGGCTCCTCGTCCGGCGGCGGCGGGCGGCTGCCGGTCATGGTCCGGTCGATGAAGTCGAGCGGTGCGGGCCTCCCCGGCGCCCAGGCGACGATCGCCCCGGACTCGCGCAGGCGCCGTTCGAGGTCGCGCAGCAGCCAGGCGCCCGTGATATCCAGCGCCTCGAGGCCGGATGCTTCGAGCATGAGCTCCCGGGCCGCGGGCAGCGGCGCGGCACGCAGGCGCGGCTCGAGCGCCGGCGCCTCCACGACCGTCCACCGGCCGCGCAGCACGATCCGCTGGCGGCCGCCCTCGTCCCTCAGCTCGAACGGCATTCGCACTCCCGGGGCGATGCAGCCGATGCTAGCAGGTGATAATGGCCGCGCGGGAGGCGCCCTTGAAATACAACATCCTGGAAGACGTCCTGCTGCTCCTCATGGCGACACTCATGGTCGTCGTGGGCCTCCGGCGCCTGCGCCTGCCCCTGATCCTCGCCTTCCTGCTGGTCGGCATGGTCGTCGGGCCGCACGCGCTCGGCTGGGTCGAGGCGACGGAGACGACCCATACGCTCGCCGAGTTCGGCGTCGTGTTCCTGCTGTTCACGCTCGGGCTCGAGTTCTCGCTGCCGCGGCTGATCGCGATGCGCGGCGAGGTGTTCACCGTAGGCGGGTTACAGGTGTCCGGCACCGCGGCGGCGGTGGCGGCGATCGCCTGGGCGCTCGACATCGCGCCGCCCGTTGCCATCCTGCTGGGCGGCGCGGTGGCCATGTCCTCGACCGCGATCGTCCTTCGCCAGCTCACCGAGCAGGACGAGCTCAACCGCACGCACGGCAGGCTCGCTTTCGGCGTGCTGCTGTTCCAGGACCTCGCGGTCGTGCCCTTCCTCGCCCTGGCCGGCGTGCTCGCGGCGCCGCAGGAGCAGTACACGCTGATCGAGATCGCGCTCGCGCTCGGCAAGGCCGCGGTTGCGCTCCTGATCGTGCTCGCGTCGGGGCGCTGGCTGCTGAAGCCGCTGTTCCACGAGATCGCTGCGAGCAACTCGCCGGAGCTGTTCACCTTCGCGGTGCTGTTCGTCGCGATCGGCGCCTCGTGGTCCACGCATGCCGCGGGCCTGTCATTCGCGCTCGGCGCTTTCCTCGCGGGCATGATGCTGGCGGAGACCGAGTACCGCTACCAGGTCGAGGCTGGCATACGTCCGTTCCGCGACACGTTGCTCGGGCTCTTCTTCGTGACCATCGGGATGCAGCTCGACCTTCCCGGGCTGCTCCGGCACCTGCCGGTCGTGCTCGCACTGCTCGCCGGTCTGCTGGTACTGAAGGCCGCGGTCGCGATGCTCGCGGCCCGCCTGTTTGCCGGCCAGTGGTTCAAGGCGTTGCGCGCCGGCGTCGTGCTGTCACCCGGCGGAGAGTTCGGATTTGCGCTGCTTGCGCTGCTGCTCAGCAACCTGCTGATCGGCGCCGCCGCGGTGCAGCCCCTGCTCGCGGCGATCACGCTCAGCATGTTGATCGCGCCGATCCTGATCCGCCACAACAAGCGCATCGCGCGCTTCATCCTGCGCCAGAGCGGACCTGCGGCGACCGGGCTTGGGCGCCTCGAGGCCGCGAACCAGGCGCTCGCGAAGCGCGAGCACGTGATCCTATGCGGCTATGGCCGCGTCGGCCAGAACGTCGCGCGGGTGCTGGAGAGCGAGGGCTTCGAGTTCCTGGCGGTCGACCTCGACCCGGTGCGCGTGCGCGTGGCGCTCGCCGCTGGCGACGCAGTGATCTATGGGGACGCCGCGGACGAGGGTGTGCTCCGGTCCGCGGGCGTCCAGCGCGCGACCAGTGTGGTCGTGACCTTTTCCGACACCTCGCGCGCGCTCGCGACCGTCCGCGCCGTGCGTCGCCAGCGCACGGACGTGCCGGTCCTGGTGCGGGCGGCGGACGATACCCACCTCGAGGCGCTGATCTCCGCCGGCGCGACCGAGGTCGTGCCGGAGACGCTCGAGGCGGCACTGACGCTGGTCTCGAATGCGCTGCACATGCTCAAGGTGCCGCCGTCGCGGGTCATCCGTGCGGTCGGCGAGATCCGCGGCCAGCGTTACAAGACGTTGCGTTCGGTGATCCGCCGCGACCCCGCCGGGCGCGCCGACGAGTCGAGCGTGTTCCGCGAGGAGCTGCACACCGTCGTGTTGCCGCCGGGCGCCTGGTCCATCGGCCGCACGATCAGCGAGGTACGCGGGCGCGGCGCAGAGGTGTCATTCACGGCCGTGCGGCGCGACGGCATCGTCGGCCGCGATCCGGACCCGGAAATGACGCTGCGCGAGGGCGACATCGTGATCCTGTTCGGCACGCCGGAGGCCCAGGAGCACGCCGAGGCCGTCCTGCTCGCCGGCTAGCACTGCCCTGGAAGGGGAAGGGGAGCTCCCCGCTTGCTCAGCTGGTCTCGTCGCGGTAGCGGCGCACCCAGATCGCGCCGAGCAGCAACAACCCCGCCGCCAGCAGGCCGAACCACAGCTCCGGCGAGGCATAGAAATCGCGCAGGCTCCCGACCAGGTCCACGTTGCGCAGGCCCTCGAGCCCCTCCCCGTCTTCGAAGCCGGCTTCGGCGCGCGAGCTGAGGACGCCGTACAGACCGAACAGCCGGCTGCTGATGAAGTCGCCGACGAATGTCGAGCCGACGATCACGCGCTCCCCGATCCAGAGGCCGACCGCCGGCAATACGGCCCACAGGAAGGGGCCGCGCGGCGCCCAGGCCGAGGCCAGCATCAGGTAGCCGATGATCGGCGCGTACCAGAGCATCGCGGTCAGGCACCGCAGAAACGTGACGGTGAATCCTCCGAACAGCGCCTCGGGCCTCCACATCGCGGCGGCCGGCAGGCCCTCGATCGCGAACCGCGCCGAGCCGCCGGCCGCGACCACGAGCTGCGCGACCATCGACGCGCCGAGCGCAACCATCGGGATCACGACCGTCGCCACCGCGAACTTCGACAGCACCGTCTCGGCGTCGGAGAGCGGCAGCGACTTCCAGAACAGCACCGAACGGTCGCGACGATCGGCGTAGAGCGCATCCAGCGAGTAGAAGAAACCGACGATGCCCATGATCATCGACACGACCAGCGCGAGCCCGGCGTAGACAATCACGAGCAGCTTCACCTGCAGGTCATCCGGCACCACGCCGAGGCCCGCCTCGCCGCTCATGTCGGTGAACGGCCCGAGATGCACGTTGCCGGTCAGCATCAGCAGCACCAGGCAGCCGATCACGATCGCCGGGGCGACCCAAATGGCCTTGTGCTCCCAGATCTCGCGGCGGACCAGCCACAGGAAACGATTCATGCGCGTGCTCCCTGGATCACGGCAACAAACAGGTCGGCGACCGACGGCACCCCCACCTCGCCAAGCCGCTCGAGCGCAACGCGGTCGGCGCCGCGGAACAGCATGTGCGTGCGGCCGAGTCCCTGGCGCTCCGCGATCGGCTGGTGGCTGCGGGCGGCGGCGAGGTGCTCGGGCCGGACCGACACCTGGGCGTACTGCTCCTGCACCTGGTCCATCGCCGCGTCGAGCACAATGCGCCCGCGATCGATGAACAGAAGGTCCGTCAGGATGTGCTCGACCTCCTCGACCTGGTGTGTCGTGACGAGGATGGTGCGCTGTTCGTCGAAATACTCGTTGAGCAGCGTCTCGTAGAACTGCCTGCGCATCAGGATGTCGAGGCCGAGCGTCGGCTCGTCCAGGACCAGCAGCTTCGCGTCAATCGCCATCACCAGGGCGAGGTGCAGCTGCGTCACCATGCCCTTCGACAGTTCCCTGACGCGGCTGGTCCTGCGCACGTCGCTGCGCGCCAGGAACTGCTCGCAGATCTCGCGGCGAAAGCGCGGGTGCGCGGCCGCGACGAAATCGATCAACTGGCTGACGCGTATCCAGCGCGGCAGCACCGCCACGTCGGCGATGAAGCAGACGTCCTGCATGAGCCGGTGGCGCTGGAGGTGGGGGTTCAGACCGAGCACCGAGAGCCCGCCCTCGAAGCGGGTCAGGCCGAGCAGCGCCTTGAGCGCCGTGGTCTTGCCGGCACCGTTCGGGCCGATCAGGCCGACGATGCGCCCGGACTCGACGCGGAAGTTCACGTCGTCGAGCGCCCGCGTCGAACCGAAACTCTTGCCGAGTCCGCGCGCCACGATCAGCTCACCCACGCCCGTTCTCCTCGTCGTCGCCCGCATCGCGCGCGGCCGTCAGCGACGGCGCCGGCGCGGGGGGAATCCGGTCGAGCCGGTCCAGCAACTCTTTCGGCTCGAAGCCGAGGCGCTGGATCCGGCCCGCGATCTTTGGCCACTCTTCCTCCAGGAAGAGCTGGCGCTCGTTTTTCATCAGGGCGCGGCGCGCCCCCTCGGTCACGAACATGCCGCGCCCGCGGCGCTTCCCGACGAGATTTTCGTCGACCAGCTGCTGGTAAGCCTTCAGGACCGTCAGCGGGTTCAGCCGGTACTCGGCCGCGACGCTGCGCACCGACGGCAACGGGTCGCCGTCATTCAGGACGCCCTGCAGGATCATCGCCACGACGCGGTCGCGCAGCTGGCGATAGATCGGGAGGCTGTCGTTCCAGTTGGTATCCATGGGTTTGCAGAGTGAACTGGCCCGCTACCAGACTACCTTAGCAGAGCACCTGAGTCGCCCTTTTGGGCTCTTCAGAAGCCCGCCTTGATGGCCAGCTGCGACAGCCGGGCGGCCCGGTCTTCGCTGGCGACCATCTGCGTGACGCGCTTGGCCACCACCATGACTTCCGGCAGCTCCGCCGCCGCGAACTGCCGGGCGCCGTCGCGCCGTGCGACGACGACCACTTCCGACAACTGCGCGAGCAGCGTTACGCCGTCGAGCGCGGTCAGCTCGCCGACTTCGATCGTGCCCCTCGGGGCAGCAGCCAGGTAGGCCTGATCCATAACGAGGCCACCGAACGAGACGATTGCCATCGCTGCAACTGCACTGAAGGTCTTCCGGGTGTTCTGTGTAACCATCGTGAACGTGTCTCTCCTTCCTTTGCTTCGTTTCCGTTCCGGTTCCTTACCGGATTCCGATGTACTGATGTCCTCATCTGGTGTTGTAGTTCACTATAACACTGACTCATTTGCAAGCCCTTTCTGAGAAAATTTTTGACCTATTGAGCTTAGTGATAAAAATCAATCAGTTAGAAGTGGCACAGAGCTGTCGCGATGGCTTGTTTTGGGCGTGCCGGACGCCGTCAGAGGCCCAATTCGCGCAGGACTCCAACACCTTTCGCTCGCCCGCAACGTTCAAGAAAATGGCGCCCACCCCTTCCGGGTACAGTGGCCGCCGATGGGACTGGGCGACGCCGACGCACAATTGATGCTGCGTTACGCCGCGGGCGATGCACGCGCGTTCGACGAGCTCTACGCGAACCATCGCAACGGCCTCTGGCGCTTCATCGGGCGGTCGGTACGGGATGCGGCTGCGACGGACGACGTGTTCCAGGAGTGCTGGTCGCGGGTCATCGCCCACCGCGAGAACTACCGGCCGGAGGCCCGGTTCGCGACCTGGTTGTACCGCATCGCCCATAACTGCTGCATGGACCATTGGCGCACGGTCGCGCGACGTGGGGCGCGCGAGACGGCGGACGACGAGGCGGTCGCCGCCGCCGCGGATGACGCGGTGGCCGAGCCGCTGGCCGCAGCGCTCGCGGGCGAGCGCGGCGAGCGGCTCGCAGCGGCGCTCGAACGATTGCCGCAGGAGCAAAGCACCGCTTTCCTCTTGTACGTGGAGGGCGGGCTCAGCGTCGCCGAAATCGCCGAGAGCACCGGCGTGAACCCGGAGACCGCGAAGAGCCGGTTGCGCTACGCCGCGGCGAAACTCCGCCAGACGCTTGGCGAAACAGCATCGGACTGAAGGACATGGAAGGACGCGACGACGAAGCACCGTTTCCCCGCGAGCCGTGGCAACGGCTGCTCGGGGAATCCGGGAACCGCCCGCCGGAGACGACGGACGCGCGCATCCGCGCCGCCGCGCGCCGCGCGCTCACGCCGCGCAGCCGGCGCTGGTGGCTGCCCGCTTCTCTCGCGGCGAGCGTCGTGCTGGCGGTCTTGATCGTGCGCTCGGAATTTGACACGGTCCGCCGACCAGTGATGACCGAGTCCGCCATACCGGGCGATTCGGCGCCCGTGCACAAGGCCGCGGAACCCGAGCACTCCGTCCTCACCGACGCCGAAACCGGCGCGGACGTTGCGCCCCCGGTCCCGCGCGTTGGCGGGCCGGAGCACGAACTGCGGGCGGCAAGCGAGCTGGCGGAAGAAGTCGTAGCGGACACCGGGCTGCCCGCGTCGCCCTCCACGCAGCGGGAGCTGGCTGCGCCGCCGGCCGCGGCGGCACCGGCGCCTTCGGCGGCGGCCGCTGTCGCGAGCGCCGAATCGGCGGAGCCCGAGTCCCTCTCGCCCGAGACGTGGTACGCGCGAATCCGCAAGCTATTCGCCGAGGGCCGCCGCGCCGAAGCCGAGCGCGAGCTCGAGGCGCTGCGCAGGGCGTATCCCGCCTGGGCCGAAAAGAACGTGAAGGCGGACGAACTGCGCTGACACGGCCGTCCGTGTATCCGAATTCAGCCGCGAGATTCGCCTCGGCGCATCACCCCGCGTCACGCGCGCTCTTGAGGCGCACGAGGAGCCACAGGCCCGCGCCGATGACCGCGAACACCGAGCCGCTCGCGATCGTCGGCAGCCAGCCGGCGCGGTCGATCATGAGCCCGATGAGCGGCGCCAGCAGGCTCGGCAGGTTGCCGCCGAGGTTCAGCACGCCCGACGCGCTCATCGTGTCCTTCCCGGCCGCATAGGCGATCGCCACCCAGTAGGGCGTGTCGGTGAACATCACGAAGCCGAAGCAGAGCGACAGCATCGCGACCGCCACGTACGGGCTGGTCGCGAACGCGCCCGCCAGCATGAAAACCGCGACCAGCAGCAGGCCCGTCATGGCCGTGATTCGGCAGCCGGTGCGCGCCCCGAAGCGGCGGCACAGGTAATCGCAGACCACGCCGCCGACGACGGTCAGCACGGCCCCGGATATGAACGGGAGCGCGTACAGAATGCCGCCCTCGAGCATGGAAAAGCCGCGCGACTCGACCAGGTAGGTAAAGAGCCACTGCGAGAACATGAAAAACACGTAGTTCATGCAGAAGTAGCTCACCGCCAGCACCACTACGTCGCGCTCGAGCAGCGCCTTGAGCCAGGATCCGGGCGCGGCCGCTTCCACCTTCGCCCGGTCGCGGTCAATGAACGCGATCTCCTCGGGCGTGATCGCGGGGTGCTGCACGGGCAGGTCGCGCGCGTACCAGTACCACCAGATGCCGACGGCGACGCCGAACGGCGCCAGGATGTAGCAGGCCTCGCGCCAGCCGTAGTGGAAGATCAGCGCCGTCACGATCGGACCGAGCGCCGCCTGACCGAGCGAAAGCCCCGAACTGGTCACGGCAAGCGGAAGCGCCCAGTGGCCGGGCGGGAACCAGGCCTCGACGGTGCCGGCCGTCACCGGGAAGATCGGCGCCTGGGTCGCGCCGAGCAGCAGGCGTACCGACACGAGCGCCACCATTGCGCCCGCCGCGGACGCCGCCATCAATCCCGGCGCGAAGCCGGTGAGCCAGGTCAGTACGCCCCAGGTGACCGTCAGAAATCCGAGCGCGCGACGCGTGCCGTAGCGCTGCCCGAAGATGCCGCCCGGGACCTGCAGCAGCGTGTAGCTGAGGCTGAAGCTGCCGATGATCCAGCCGAGCTCGGCGGTGGTGAAACCGAATTCCGTGCGCAGCGTCGGAGCCGCCACCGATATGACGTTGCGCAGGGCGTAATTGACAAAACTCACCAGGAACAGCACCGCGAGCACGCGCCAGCGAATCGGGATGCCGCGCAGCATGATCAGCGGCTGCTCACGAGAACAGGCGGCGTCTCAGAGCGCGATCGCGCTTCAGGTCGGCGAGGATGCGCCGCGCCGCGTTGTGCCCGGGCGCGCCGGTCACGCCGCCGCCCGGGTGGGTGCCGGCGCCGCAGAGGTACAGCGCGGGGATCGGCGCCGCGTAGCGCGCGTAGCCCGGCACCGGCCGCATGAAGAACAACTGGTCGGGCCGCAGGTCACCGTGGAAGATGTTGCCCTCGGTGATGCCGAACGTGGCCTCGAGGTCAGCCGGCGTGTAGAGCCGCTGCGCAATCACGGAGCGCCCGACCGCGGGCACGAAACGCGCGATCTGGCGGATGAGCTGCGCCTGGAGCCGATCACGCTCGAGACTCCAGTCCGAGCCCGCGAGCGCGTACGGCAGGTACTGGACGAAGCAGGTCATCACATGCCTGCCTTGCGGCGCGAGCGAATCGTCGATCAGCGATGGCACCAGGCAGTCGATCCAGAGCTCCTCGGCGATGCGGCCGCGGCGCATCTCGCCGTAGGCGGCCTGCGCGCTGTCGAGCCAGGGCACGAGCGTGAACTGCGCGCGCCTCAGCGCATCGGAGTCCGGTTCCTCGTTCTCGAGCCTCGGCTCCTCCGACAGCACCAGATTGAACTTGCCGCAGGGGCCGTCCATCTTGATGCCGGCGACGCGCGCGCGGAATTCCGGATCGAGCGCGTCCGCCGGAACGAGCTTCAGGTAGGTGCGCTTCGGGTCCGCGTTCGACACGACGAGCCCGGCGTCGATCGTACTCCCGTCGGCCAGCGTCACGCCGGCCGCCCGGCCGCCCGCGATGCGCACCTCGCCGACCTCCGTGCCGGTCACGAGTTCGACGCCGGCGCCGCGGCAGGCCGCCGCCATCGCCTGGGTGATCGCGCCCATGCCGCCCATCACGTGGCAGACGAAACCCTGCTTCGATTCCGCGCCACCGCCGAGCAGGTGGAACAGCAGGCCGAACAGCGTGCCCGGGTCGTACGGCCCGCCGTGCTTGCCGTACAGGCTGTTGGCGAGGATCAGCGACTTCAGGTGCGGCGATACGAGCGTGCGATCGAGGAACTCGCCGAGGCTGCCGGTCGCGAAGGCGATCAGCTCGGGGATCTCGCGGTTGCTGAGCCCGCGGAACCTGAGCGCGAAGCCGAGCAGGTCCGCAAGTCCCGCCAGGCCTTCGCGTTCCATGTCCGGAGGCGCCTGCATGAACAGCGGCTCGAGATGGCGGGCGAGGCCGGCGAGTCGGCCCTCCATCGCCAGGAAGCGCTCGCAATCCGCCGGCGCGAACCTCTCGAGCAGCGCGCGCATGCGTGCGTGGTCGCTCCACCAGGGCAGCACCGTGCCGTCCGGCGTCACCGCCTGCACGGTCGGCTCGGCCGCGACCATGCGCAGGCCGTGCGTATCGAGCGCGAGGTCGCGGATCACCTCGGGCCGCAGCATGCTCGCCATGTAGGACGCGGTCGACACGCGGCAGCCGGGCGCCTTCGCGGCGTCGATTTCCTCGGTCACGGCGCAGCCGCCGAGCACGTCGCGGCGCTCGAGCACGACGACCGAGAGGCCCGCGCGCGCGAGATAGAACGCCGCGGTCAGCCCGTTGTGCCCGCCGCCGATCACGGCGGCGTCGTAGCGCTTCGCCTTCACCGCGCCAATCCTCCCGTCACAACGCGGGCCCCGACACGATGGGCGACCCGTCGCAGAAGCGGCCCAGCCGGAACCCGTGGAGCGCCTGCGGTCCGGCGGTTCCGCTGACCATGGCCGCGATCAGTTTACCGGCGTCGGGACCGATGCCGAAGCCGTGACCGCCGAATCCGGTCGCAAGGTAGAAACCCCCGATGGATTCAACGGGCGAGATGATCGGCAGCACATCCGGGGTGGCCTCGCTCACGCCGCCGCTCACGGGAACATGTCGCTCCGGTGGACGACGTCGCCGTCGAAGATCGTCATGTGGCAGCCCGCGTCCTTGAGCGCTTCCGTCGGCGCCGCTTGGAAGTCCGTGCCCCAGACGGCGACGTCGGCGCGCTTGCCGGGCTCGAGCGAGCCGGTGATGTCGTCCATGAACACCTGGTGCGCGGCCCAGGTCGTGAAGGACTGCAGTGCCGTGCGCGTATCCACGGCCTCGGCGCGGCCGAAGGGATTGCCGCCGTGCACACCGAGCAAGGGCTGCCGCGCGGACGACGACCAGATCCCGTAGCGCGCGGGGAAGGGCGTCACGTCGAAGTCCGACCCACTCGCCCAGCGGATGCCCATTCGCCGGTAGGTCGCGAACGGGTTCAGGCGCAAGCTGCGCTCCGGCCCGAAGCTGCCGGCATAGATGTCGCCGATCCACCAAGTGAAGGAAGGCGAGGGCTCCGGGTAGCCCGCGTCGAAGTCCCTCTGCATCGCCGCCATCGCCTCGAGCGCGCGCTCGCCCGGAATGTTCGAGTGGATGATTGAGTGGCGCAGGCCCTTCACGGGATTCCGCCTCAGCGCCTCGGCGTACGAATCGACGACCCAGTCGATGGTGCGGTCGCCGATCGCGTGCGTGCCGACGTGCAGCCCGGCGTCGTGGTAGAGCAGGATCAGCGCTCGGATCAGCTCCGGGTCGAACGCCGGGTAGCCACGGTTGCCGGCGTCGATGCCCGTGTGGTCGCGGTTCCAGTCCTGCCACATCCAGGCGGTGCGGGACGCTCCGCTGCCATCCGCGAAGATCTTGATGCCGCCCGAGACCAGGCGGCCGTCACCGCCGCCCGCGGCAGGCCTGCCGAGCGGCGCGATGAGCGCGACAAGCTTCTTCGCGTCTTCGAGGTCGGTCGGGCTGCGCCACAGCGCGAACACCCGCACTGTGAGGGCGCCTTCCGCGAGCACGGCGCGGTAGGCATTCCAGGTCTCGAGCGCCGCCTCGGGATCGTCGAACAGGCTGCCGCCGATGCCGGGGTCCTTCACGCCGGTCATGCACTCGCGATTGAATTCGCGCGACATCGCGCGCATCGCCTCCTCCATCCGCGCGCGGCCGGGCCTCGGCACCCGGTCCGCGACCAGCGACATCGCGGTCTCCTTGAGCACGCCGGTCGGGTTGCCGTCGGCGTCCCGGTCGATCTGGCCGCCCGGCGGGTCAGGCGTGTCCCTGGCGACGCCGGCGAGCGCGAGCGCGACGGTATTCGCGACGCCGTAATGGCCGGTCGTGTGCATGAGCCAGACCGGCCGGCCGCGGGTCACGGCGTCGAGGTCCGCGGCTGTGACCATGCGCCGCTCCGGGTACTTGCCCTCGTCCCAGCCTCGGCCGAGTATCCACTCGCCCGGCTGGGCGGCGGCGGCGCGCTCGTCCACGCGCGCGACCAGCCCCGCAATGCTCGCGACTTCCGGGTACCCGAGCGCGAGGTTCGTGAGCCGGACCAGGCCCCCCGACGAGAAGTGCGCGTGTGCGTCGATGAGCCCCGGTGTTGCCGTGCGCCCCGCGAGATCGATGCGTTCCGTCGCCGGGCCGGCGAGGCGCTCGATCTCCTCCGACGTGCCGACCGCAAGGATGCGTCCGTCCCGGATCGCGAGCGCCTCCGCCACGCGGTCGGCGGCGTCCACCGTCAGCACCCGGCCGCGGACCAGGATGCGGTCCGCCGGTTCGTCCGCCCATGCGGCGAGGCCGGCACATCCGAGCGCGAGCGCCACTGTCCAGCGCATTCCCATGGCAGTCCCCCTTGCCCGGATAGCATGCTAGCGAAATGCCGCCGGACGCGCCGAATCCGCCCCGCACCGCCTGGCTGGTCCTCGCGCTGGTCGCGCTCGCGAACTTCGGCAATTTCTACGTCTATGACTCGATCGCGCCGGTCGCGGACCTGCTGCAGCGCGAGCGCGGCTTCAGCGACACGGAGATCGGCTGGCTGAACGCGATCTACAGCCTGCCGAACGTCGTGCTGCTGCTGGTGGGCGGCTGGTTGGTGGATCGCTTCGGCGCGGGACGCATGATGGCCGCGACCGCCACGCTGTGCTTCGCCGGCGCGATCCTGACCGCGGTCGGCACCGGCTTCCCGGGCATGGCGGCCGGACGCCTGCTGTTCGGAATCGGCGCCGAGACCTTCAACGTCGCGACGCTCGCCGCCATCGTGTACTTCTTCTCCGGGCGCCACCTTGCGTTCGCCATCGGCGCCTCGCTCGCGCTCGGCCGCGCGGGCGCATTCACGGTGGACCTCTCGCCCGCGTGGATGCCGGCCGCTTTCGCGGCCGGCTGGCAGACGCCGCTGCTCGCCGCGGCGGCATTCGCGGCCGCCTCGCTCGCGGCCTCACTCGCCTATCTTGCGATCGAGCGACGGCAGGGCGTGTGCGCCGGGTCGTCGCCGGCCGCTCCGCCTGCCTTCGCGTGGCGCGACGCCGGCCGCTTCGGGTCCGCGTACTGGCTGCTGTTCGCGCTCTGCGTGCTCTGGTACGCGGTGATCTTCGCTTTCCGCAGCACGTTCTCGATCAAGTTCTTCCAGCATGCGCACGGGCTCGACCTCGCCGCCGCGGGCGCGATCAACGGCGCCGTCTATGCCGCGGCGCTGGTCGCCACGCCGCTCTTCGGCTGGCTCGCCGACCGGCTCGGGCGGCCGGCGCCGCTGCTGGCCTTCGGTTCGCTGTTCCTTCCACTCGCGATCCTGGCGATGATGTCCGCTGCATTCCCGCTCTGGATCGGGACCGTGCTGGTCGGCATCAGCTACTCGCTGGTACCCGCGGTATTGTGGCCGCTGGCCGCGCGGCTCGTACCGGGCGGCCGGCTCGGTGCGGCCTTCGCGCTGCTGTCGGTCGGGCTCAACCTCGGCATCGCCGCGGCGAACCTCGTCGCGGGCCGTCTCAATGACCACTTCAGTGCGGGCGCGGACAACCCCGCGGGCTACGGTCCGATGATGCTGTTCTTCCTGGCCTCCGGCGCGCTCGGCTTCGCGTTCGCGCTGCTGCTGTATCGAAGGGGACGCACCCCTCTACGAATATGAAGGGGTGCGTCCCCTTCATTTGGGCGCTGGTACACTACGGCCCCCTTTCGAGCCCACCCCGGAGCACCGCTTGAAGAAGCCCGCCACGGTCACCATTACCGGCGCCGCCGGCCAGATCGGCTATGCGCTCGCGTTCCGCGTCGCCTCGGGGCAGATGCTGGGCGCCGACCGCACGGTCAACCTGAACCTGCTCGAGATCACGCCCGCCCTGCCCGCGCTCGGCGGCGTCGTCATGGAGCTCATGGACTGCGCGTTTCCGACGCTCAACCGCGTGACCGCGACCGACGACGCGACGGCGGCATTCAAGGACTGCGACTATGCGCTGCTGGTCGGCGCGCGCCCGCGCGGCCCCGGCATGGAGCGCAAGGACCTCCTGCTCGCCAACGCGCAGATCTTCTCGGTGCAGGGCAAGGCGCTCGACGCCAGCGCGAGCCGCGACGTGCGCGTGCTCGTCGTCGGCAACCCCGCGAACACCAACGCGCTGATCGCCGCCGCAAACGCGCCCGGCATCGAGCGGCGCAACTTCACCGCGATGACCCGGCTCGACCACAACCGCGCCCTCGCGCAGCTCGCCGCGAAGACGGGCAGGCACGTCAACGACGTGCGCCGCATGATCATCTGGGGCAACCACAGCGCCACGCAGTACCCGGATATCGCGCACTGCACGATTGCCGGCAAGCCGGCGAAGTCGCTGGTCGAGGCGAAGTGGTACCGCGAGGAATTCATCCCGACCGTGCAGCAGCGCGGCGCGGCGGTCATCAAGGCGCGCGGCTCCTCTTCGGCCGCCTCGGCGGCTTCCGCCGCGATCGACCACATGCGCAACTGGGCGCTCGGCACGGCGGACGGCGACTGGACCAGCATGGCCGTGCCGGCCGACGGCAGCTACGGCATCGGCGAAGGCGTCGTCTACTCGTACCCGGTGACCTGCAAGGACGGGCGGTACACCGTCGTGCAGAGCCTCGCGGTCGACGAGTTCAGCCGCGAGCGCATGGACGCGACGCACCGCGAGCTGCGCGAGGAGCGCGACGGCGTCCAGGACCTGATCTGAAGGTGACAAGCAGGATGAACGCCGCTGCTCCCGCGCTCGCCGCCGCAGCATTGATTCCGCTCCTGGCGGTCCCCGCCCTCGCGCAGGAAAAGACCCAGAAGCCGCCCCTGCACGGCAGCCACTGGATGGCGATCACCGGCAAGCCGCTGGCGGCGACCGCGGGCGCGCGCATGTTCGAGCGCGGCGGCAATGCGGTGGATGCCGCCTGCGCGATGCTCGCCGCCACATCCACGATGTGGGACGTGCTGTCCTGGGGCGGCGAGACACAGGCACTGATCTACAACCCGAAGACCGGCAGGATCATCGCGGTCAACGGCCTCGGCGTCGCGCCCACCGGAGCGACACCGGATTTTTTCCGCGGCAAGGGGCTCGAAGGCCCGCCCGAAGACGGGCCGTTGGCCGCCGTGACGCCCGGCACGCCCGGCGCCCTGATCGAGATGCTCGCGGAATACGGCACGCTCGCGCTCGCCGACGTGCTCGCGCCGTCGATCGAGCTCGCCGACGGCTATGCGATCGACGCCGAGACCGCGGACGACATCGAGTTCGAGAAGGCGAAGCTCAAGCAGTGGCGCTACTCGAAGGCGGTGATGCTGCCGCACCTCGGCGAGGCGCGGGAGGCGCCGGCCGCGGGCGAGATCTTCCGCCAGCCCGATCTCGCCGCGACGCTCAGGAAGCTGGTCGAGGCGGAGGCCGCGGCGCTCGCCGCCGGCAAGTCGCGCAAGCAAGCGCTGGCCGCCGCCTACGACCGCTTCTACCGCGGCGACATCGCGCAGGAATTCGTGCGCGGTGCGCGCGAGGAAGGCGCACTCCTCACGGCGAGCGATCTCGCGAACTGGCGCGTCAAGTTCGAAGAGCCGCGGCACACGAGCTATCGCGGCATCGACGTCTACAAGCTCGACCACTGGACCCAGGGCCCGGTGATGCTGCAGGCGCTCAACGTCCTCGAGAACTTCGACCTCAGGTCGATGGGCTACAACAGCGCGAACTACATCCACACCGTCTACCAGGCGATGAACCTCGCCTTCGCGGACCGCGACTTCTACTACGGCGATCCCGATTTCCCGCCCGTGGAGCCGATCCAGGGCCTGCTGTCGAAGGACTATGCGAAGTCGCGCGCAGCGAGCATCTCGCCCGCGGCCGCCAACGACCCCGCGATCGGCCCCGGCGATCCCTATCCGTTCCAGGGCGGCACGAATCCGTTCGCGGACCTGCTGAAGAAGCGCACGGCAGCCGCATCGCCCGCTTTCGACGCCGCGCGCTTCGCGGCGGTGACCGACCCCGACGCCGGATCCTTCTACCGCGGCACGACTTCCGTGATCGCGGCCGACACCGACGGCTGGCTGGTCTCGATCACGCCCTCGGGTGCCTGGATACCCGCCGTCATCGCCGGCAGGACCGGCATCGGCATGAGCCAGCGCGCCCAGCAGTTCGTCATCGACCCGGAGGTGAACCCGTACAACGTGATCGAGCCGGGCAAGCGCCCGCGCGTGACGCTGACGCCCTCGCTCGCCTTCAGGGACGGCAAGCCCTGGCTCGCGTTCGCGGTGCAGGGAGGCGACACGCAGGACCAGAACCTGCTGCAGTTCTTCCTGAACATCGTCGAGTTCGGCATGACGCCGCAGCAGGCGGCCGAGGCGCCGAACATCACCAGCTACCAGATGCGCGATTCCTTCTTCCCGCACGAGCGCTTCCCCGGGCGCATCACGCTCAACGACGCGGTTCCCGACTGGATCCGCCGCGACCTCAGGGCGCGCGGCTATGCGATGGAGTTCCGCTCGCGCACCTCGGGCCCGATCAACGCGGTGATGATCGACCATGCCCATGGCACGTTCTGGGGCGCGTCGAGCAACCACGGCGAGGACTACGGCATCGCATGGTGATGCGCCCGCTCGCCCTCCTTGCGGTCACGCTCGCGGCGTTCGCGGCGCAGCCGGCCTGGGCGGAGACGAGGCTCACGGTGATGAGCTTCAACGTCTGGGGCGGCGGCGCGAACCAGGGCAAGCCGGTCGACGAGACGGCGGCCGTGATCCGCGCGGCCGGCGCGGACATCGTCGGCATCCAGGAGACCCGGCAGGAAGCGCCGGACTGCAGCGAGGAGTCCTGCCCGCCCGCGAGCGAAAGCGTGGCGGCGAAGCTTGCGGCAGCGCTCGGCTTCCATTACTACGACCAGGCGAAGGCCAACGCCGCCCTGTGGGCCAACGCGATCCTCTCCCGCTACCCGATCGGTGCGGCGACGCAGAACGACCTCGGCGTCGCCATCGACGTCGCGGGACGGCGCGTGTTCGCCTTCAACGTCCACTTCACCGATTTTCCCTACCAGCCCTACCAGGTGATGGGCATCCCCTACGGCGACGCGCCCTACCTCCACAGCGGCGCCGAGGCCGAGCGGGCGGCCGAAGCCGCGCGTGGGTCGGCTGTCGCGCTGCTGCTCCGGGACCTGCGGGCTGCGGACAGGGCGGACGCGGCCTTCGTGTTCGGCGACTTCAACGAGCCCTCCCACCGCGACTGGACCGCGGGCACGGCCGCCGCCGGGCGGCACCCGTTTGCCGTGGCTTATCCGGCGACGCGCGCGCTGGAAGCGCAGGGCTTCGTGGATGCGTACCGGTCCGTGCACCCGGACGAGGTGGAGCAGCCGGGCCACACCTGGGAGGCGATTGCGCGCCCCGCCGAGGTCGCGGTCCATCATGACCGGATCGACTACGTCTTCGCGCGCGGCGCGGTGCTCGCCGTGGAACGGGTGCAAATCTTCGGCGAAAGGTCGCCGGAGGCGGACGTGGTCGTGACACCCTGGCCTTCCGACCACCGCGCCGTCGCGGCCACCATCCGTTTCTAGACGGCGTCGCGCAGGAACATTGGACTGAGGGCCCGGTGTGGGCATGCGAAGCATACCGCACCAGTCCCGGCCAGTTCGATGCATACATGAAATACATCCGCACCGACGTCGAACCGCAGAACATCGAGGCCAAGAAGCAGGGGCTGGTCCTGGACAACAAGGCGTTCGTGAAGACGCCCAGCGATGCCAATGATTACGACGTGCTGTTCTGCACACTGTTCCCGAGTTTCGGCAAGGCACTCGACTACAACAAGGACGATGAGCAGAAACTGGACGCGATCGCCTCGGCGCACTTTGCAACCGCCGACGAGGACAAGCAGCGGGAGATGATCAAGCATCGTCTCGCCATGCGCACCTACCTCGGCACGACCTACGTGCGCGAGGTGAACCTGCGCCCCGCAAATTAGCGCGGAACGGGACCAGATCCGAAAGCCGGCCACGGGGCCGGCTTTCTTCTGCTCAGCCGCCGGGCGGCGACTGCGCGGCAGCCGCGGCCTCGAGCCCGGCCACATTGACACCCGTCGCGAGCGCGGCCTTGATCTCGTCCATGCTCGCCGCCTGCCCGGAGATCTCGACGGCGAAGCGGTTGCCGACGATCACGGTGTACTCGCCGCGGCTGCCGTTCGCATCCCAGCGCTCGTGCACCATGCGGCCGTCGGCCCGGTAATTGCGTTCGTAGCCGCCGTTCCATTGCTTCTCGCTCTCGACGTTGGCGTAGGCCGCGAGCGCGAGCAGGCCTTTGGCGCCGCCCGTGTCCTTGATCTCGAGCCTGAGGTTGCGGCCGGCGCCGTCCCCGTAGTCGGCGCTGGCTTCGGACACCTCGAAGCCCATGGCCGCATTGCGCTCGGCCGACAGCCCCGTGCGCGGCAGGCCAGCAAGCGTCTCCGGCAGGAAGGCTTTCATCCGGTCGGTCGGTAGCGCGGCGACGCCGGTGTTGCCGCCGACGGCGGCACCGACCAGCGCGCCGACCGCCGCAGCCGAAGGCACTCTCTGGTTCTGCTTCGCGGAAGCCTCGACCTGCTTGCCGGCCGCTTCCATCTGCCTCGCCCATTCCTCGAGCGCGGCGCCGGTGCTGCCTTTTTCGAAGCTGCTGTCACCGATCGTGGCCGACGGCGCGTAGCCCGGACCCCAGAGGCCGCGGCCGGCGATGCTGCCGACGATCGCCCACAGGATCCAGGACAGGAGAATCGCGAGGATGACGGTCACGGCCGTGTAGCCCGCAGCTTTATCGGCCGGCGCTTTCATCATGTGCGGCAGGCCGAGGTAGAGCAGGTAGATGCTGTACACCGCGCCGGCCAGGCCGATCAGCCAGCCGATTCAGGGAACCAGCTGGCCGAGGCCGCCGACCCAGGCGCCGGTCGCGGCGTAGGCCGCGGCCTTCAGCGACTGCACGGAGTCTTTCTCCCCGCCGAACGTCGGCGCGAGCGCGTTGATGATCAGCGACCACAGGAAGATGCCGACAAGGCCCAGCAGGTACATCGCCACGGCCATGGTGAGGCCCGCGCCCAGGTCCATCCGGAACGTCCCGATGAACGTCGAGGTCCCGATCAGCGAGCCCTTCAGGAACATCGCGATCGGGCCGAGGGCCGACACGATCAGGATGTACTTCGTGTAAAGGCCCGCGGTCGTCTCGGGCTCGGCGGCGATGACCGGCCACTCCGTCTTCGGCGTCAGCAAAATCGCCTTCACGCGCTCGATCAGCTTGTTCATGGTTGTTTCCTCCCCGGGCGCGCAGCACACCTAGCAATCGCCTTTTTGCAGTGCAAACAAGCGGCTCCTAGGGTGCATCGCCTAATCCCGCAACCCATGCTGAACGCGGTATAAGTACGGGAGCCCATGGTGCTCACAGCGCTCTGGCTGGTGCTCTTAACGAGCCTCGTCCTCTGGCTCGCCTACCAGCGTGCGAGCCTCGCCAAGGCGACCATCGCCCTCGGCGTGCTGCTCGCCTACTACACGCTGTTCGGCGACGGCGCCCCCTGGTGGAAGGCGACGCTCTGGGCGCTCTACGTCCCGCACGTCCTGCTCAATGTCCGGCCGCTCAGGCGCGCGCTGATCTCCAGCCGGTTCCTGCTGGCGTTCCGGCGCATGCTGCCGCCGATGTCCACGACCGAGCGCGAGGCGCTCGAGGCCGGCACCGTCTGGTGGGACGGCGAGCTCTTCACCGGCGGGCCGGACTGGCAGAAGCTCCTGTCGGCGAAACCGCCCACGCTCTCCGCCGAGGAGCAGGCCTTCATCGACGGGCCCTGCGAAGAACTGTGCCGGATGATCGACGATTTCGACATCACGCACCGGCGCGCGGACCTGCCGCCGGAGGTCTGGGAATTCATCAAGAAGAAGGGCTTCTGGGCGATGATCATCCCCCGGAAGTACGGCGGCCTCGGCTTTTCCGCCTATGCGCACTCGGCGGTGGTGGTGAAGATCGCGAGCCGCTCGAGCACGGTCGCCTCGACCGTGGTCGTGCCGAACTCGCTCGGACCCGCCGAGCTCCTGCTGCACTACGGGACCGAGGATCAGAAACAGCACCTCCTGCCGCGGCTCGCGCGCGGCGAGGAAATCCCCTGCTTCGGCCTCACCGGCCCGCGCGTCGGCTCGGACGCGAGCGCGCTGCCGGACACCGGTATCGTCTGCCGCGGCACGTACCAGGGACGCGAAACCATCGGCATCCGGCTCAATTTTTCCAAGCGCTACATCACGCTCGCGCCGATCGCGACCCTCATCGGCCTCGCCTTCCGCCTCTACGACCCGGACCGGCTCATGGGCGGCGTTGAGACTGATTACGGCATCACCGTCGCGCTCGTGCCGCGCGATGTACCCGGCATCACGATCGGCCGGCGCCACTTGCCGCTGAACGGCCCGTTCCAGAACGGCCCGATCCACGGCAAGGACGTGTTCGTGCCACTCGATGCGATCATCGGCGGGCCGAAGATGGCCGGCCAGGGCTGGCGCATGCTGGTCGAGCAGCTTTCGGTCGGGCGCTGCATCTCGCTGCCGTCGATCGCGACCGGCGGTGCCAAGGGCGCGGTGTACTCGACGGGCGCTTACGCGCGCATCCGCCGCCAGTTCAACCTGCCGGTCGGGAAGTTCGAAGGTGTCGAGGCGGTGATCGCGCGCATGGCGGCACGCACCTACCTGATGGACGCGGCGCGCTCGGTGACCACCGGCGCGATCGACGCCGGCGAGAGGCCCGCAGTGCCGGCCGCCATCCTGAAATACCACGTGACCGAGTTCGGCCGCATGATCGCGAACGACGCGATGGACGTGCAGGGCGGCAAGGGCATCATGCTCGGACCCCGGAACTACATCGGCCGCGGCTACCAGATGGTCCCGGTCAGCATCACGGTCGAGGGCGCGAACATCCTGACGCGCAGCCTGATCATCTTCGGCCAGGGCGCCGTGCGCTGCCATCCGTTCGTGCTGAAGGAGATGAACGCCGTCCAGGATCCGGACCATGAACGCGGGCTGCGCGACTTCGACGCCGCGCTGTTCGGACATATCCGCTACACGATCTCGAACGCCGTGCGCTCGTTCATCGGCGCGCTCACGCTCTCGCGGGTCGTCACCGCGCCGATGGGCGGACCGACCCGGTGCTTCTACGAGCACATCAACCGCTTCAGCGCCTCGTTCGCGTTCGCGACCGACATCGCGATGCTCTCGCTCGGCGGCTACCTCAAGAAGAAGGAAAGCCTCTCCGCGCGGCTCGGCGACGTGCTGTCGGCGATGTACCTCGCCTCGATGGTCCTGAAGCACTTCGAGAACCAGGGCCGGCCCGCGGCCGACCTGCCGCTGGTCGAGCACGCCTGCCGTTCGCTCCTGTACCACGCGCAGGAGCAGCTGCACGGGTTCCTGCGCAACTTCCCGGTGCGCTGGCTCGCCGCCGTCATGCGTTTCGTCGTCTTCCCGCGCGGCCGCACTTACTTCGCGCCGGGCGACCGCCTGGACCCGCAGATCGCCGACCTCGTCATGAACCCGGGCGAGGCGCGCGAGCGTCTGTGCCACTTCGTCTATCGCACACTCGAACCCGGCAACCACCTCGGCCTGGTGCAGCAGGCGCTCGAGCTCGCGATCGCCGCCGAGCCGCTCGAGAAGAGAATCCGCGTCGAGGGCGTCAAGACCGGGCGGGTCAGGGCGCTCGACCTGCCGGGCCAGGTCCGTGGAGCGCTGGCCGCCGGTCTCATCACCGAGGCCGAGGCCGCGCAGCTGCGGGAGTACGACCGCAAGGTCATGGAGATCGTCAGCGTGGATGACTTCGAGTCGCACGAACTGGCGGCGGGCGGCGCGCAGGTTGATGAGGCCGACACGTTCCAGGTTGCATAGGCTTCTGCGGCCGGGCGGCACCGCTGCTCGCTCGTTCCGCCGGAACTCTGGTCACTCGCTCGCAGGGATGCCGCCCGACCGCAAGGCCGCGTAATCTCCACGTAACGCCCATCACAACCTGCGCGACGCCGGCACTCGCGCGGGTGAAGTGCTAGCGAAAGCTGAGACGCATTGCGCAGAATCGCGGGGCGTTCAGGGTTGAACTGGCGCCATGGAGCTCCAGACCGTCTCGGACGTGCGCGAGTTCTTCCGCGACGCCCTCCAGGCCGCGCTCGACCACCAGCACCTGCACGTCCAGGCCCACACGGAGCACTACATCGTCAACCTGCTGGCGATGTTCGCGCACACCGACGCCCTGTTCGAGCCTGAAGGCGAGCGCTCGCAGCTGAAGCCGCTCGCGCTCCTGCTCGCCGAGGCCGCGGATGCGCCGGACGAGGTCCATCGCTTCCGCCGGCTGCAGCGGCTCGGCGACGTCGCCCTGTTCGTCGCCGGCTTCCTCGCCGGCAGCCTCGCGCGCAGGCCGGTGGACGTCGATTACCACATCGCCATGGGCGGGCGCGCCTACGGCACGCTCGCGCAGGCGCCCTTCCACGGCGCGCAGCGCGTGCTCGCCTACGTGTTCGCGGAGCTGCAGGACAAGTTCCAGCCGCTGGTCGATGCGCTCAACGAGATGGGCGAAGGCGCAGCCCGGAACTCGCCGCGCAACGTGCTGCGCCTCTACGAGTTCTGGCACCGGACCGGCAGCCCGCGCGCGCACCGGTTGCTGCTCAAGCTCGGCATCCGCCCGGTTGCCGCGGGCGCCTTCGCGCATTGAAGCACCATGACCGTGCGGGTACTCGAGCGGCTCGAAACGCTGCTGACCGGCATCTACGACCTCGATATCGGATGTCGCGTCGCAGACTTTCTCGTCACTGACCGCCGGCTGCTGCCCGGCGAGTGCCGCGAGACGCCCGGCGACGAGCAGCTGTTCGTCGCGGCGGACGGCGACGAGCTGTGCATTTCGCTCTATCTCGACGCCGGCGTGCTGGAGCGCCTCGAGCGCCACGATCCCAGCGACGCACTCGACGCGGGGAATATCGCCGACTGCTGGACCGCGCTCGAAGGCATCAGCCATTTCCTGTGCCTCGCCCACAACGCGGGCCACGACCGGCCGGTCTCGCGCCTTGCGCTCGAGCTGCAGGCCGAGGTCGACAAGTACGTCGCCTGCGTCACGCTCCTGCGCCGCCACCACCCGCGCCGCTTCCCGGCCGAGTTGCACACGCTGCTGTTCCGCCGGGCGCGTGTCGACACCGCACTCGCCGGGCCGCACGAGTCCCTGTACCGCCGTGCGAGCCGGCAGGCGGCGCGTTTCTGCGCCCGGCTGGAGCCGCGTCTGCGCGCGCTGTGCCGGCGCGACGACCGCGCCTGGCTGGCTGACCTGCGCCGTTTCTACCGCCTGACCGATCTCGGCAAGCTGCGGTACATCGACATGGCCTGTGCCGCGTCCTAGGGCCTGCCTGCGTTAAGATTCGCTGTCGCCCCGGGGACCGGCCGCGTGAACAACAGCCTCGTCTACGAAGTCGAGTGCCAACTCGACCCGGACATCGTCGCCTACTATGACGCCTGGCTACCGGGCCATGTGCAGGCCGTGTTGGCCTGCCCGGGGTTCCTCGGAGCCGGCATCGAGACCCCCGAGGTTCCGCCAGGCGAGCGGCCTCGGCGGCGCGTGCGTTACCGCGTCGAGAGCGCCGCGGCGCTTGACCACTACCTCGAGAACGATGCCCCGCGCCTCCGGACCGAGACGGCACAACGCTTCGGCGAACGCTTGCAGTGCGCGCAGTGCGGCCAGTCGGCCGACGTACACGTGCTCTCCATGAAAGAGGTCGCGGGCGACGTCACGCATTCGCTCCTGCACCTCGACAGCCGCGTGTGGCGCACCGTCCGACTGCTGGTGCACAGGCCCGGTGAACTGACACGGGAGTTCGTCGCAGGCCGGCATCAGCTCTACATCCCGCCATTCCGCCTTTATCTCGCGGTGAGTATCCTGTCCTTCGCGCTCACGGCGCTCCTGCCGGATTCCGACTCGTTCAGCGTCGACGCACAGGGCAACACCGTGTTCGCGCCGGTCAGCGTCAATGTCCCGGAGGCGCTGAAGCGGGATCTTGAGGCTGAGGGTGTCCCGGCCGCGAAGGCCGGGGGCGGGCCGAAGGACGACGATGGCTGCAAGGTCAGCCTGTTCGGCGACACGCCAAATTCCACGGACTTCGACCAGGTGCTGGCCCGCGCCTGCGAGCAGATGAAGCGCGACGGCGGCCGGCTGTTCGCCGAGCGCTTCGCGGCGACCGCGCCCAAGCTCATGTTCCTGTTCCTGCCGCTGATGGCGGCCGTAGCGCGCCTGTTCTACTGGCGGCCGAAGCGGCTCTATGCGGAGCATCTGGTGCTGCTCCTGCACAACCACGCGTTCATGTTCCTGCTGATCGGCGTGACGCAGTTGCTGGCCGCAATCGCGAGTCTGACGCTGCCGCTCATCGGCGCGCTTGAGTTCCTGAACTTCCTGCTGTTCGTCTATCTCTTCTGGTACATCTACAGGTCGATGCGCGTGGTTTACGTCGAGGGCCGGTTCAAGACCCTGCTCAAGTACCTCACGATCGGGACCATCTACGTGGCGCTGCTCGGCACCACCATGCTGACAGGCCTCGTCTACACGATAGTCGGCCTGTCGTGAGCGCCCCGCGGGTCATCCTGCACGTCGACATGGACGCGTTCTACGCGTCGGTGGAACAGCGCGACCGGCCGGAGCTCGCCGGCCGGCCGGTGGTGGTCGGCGGCGCGGGCGGACGCGGCGTGGTCGCTGCCGCGAGCTACGAGGTGCGACGCTTCGGCGTGCATTCCGCGATGCCAATACGCGAGGCGCTCAGGCGCTGCCCGCAGGCGATCGTCGTGACGCCGCGCTTCAAGCGTTACCGCGAGGTATCGGCGCAGGTGTTCGAGGTGTTCCGCGAGTTCACCGACCTGGTCGAAGGACTGTCGCTCGACGAGGCGTTCCTCGATGTCACCGCAAGCACCGGCCTGTTCGGCGGCGGCGAGGATATGGCGCGCGAAATCAAGAAGCGGATCCGCGAGCGCACGGGGCTCACCGCCTCGGTCGGCGTCGCGCACAACAAGCTGCTCGCGAAGCTCGCGTCGGAGATGGACAAGCCCGACGGCCTGACCGTCATCCGGCCGGAAAAGGTGCGCGCGACACTCGACCCGCTGCCGGTCGGGCGCTTGTACGGCATCGGCCCGAAGACCGCGGCACGGCTCGAGGAACAGGGAATCTTCACGCTCGGGCAACTGCGCGCTGCGCCGGAATCGGTGCTGTGGCCCGTACTGCGACGCGAGACGCGCACCTTCCAAGACCGCGCGGCGGGCGTCGACGAGCGCCCGGTCGTCAGCGACGCGCCGGAGAAGCAGATCAGTTCTGAGGAAACCTTCGACGTCGACATCCGCGACCACAAGGAGATGCAGGAGCGGCTTGCGCAGCTCGCCGACCGCACGACCGAGCGGCTGCGCGCGCGGCAGTACAAGGCGGGCATGGTGAGCATCAAGGTGCGGCGCCGCGACTTCGAGACCTTCACGCGCCAGCGCAGTTTCAACCCGCCGACGCAGGAGACACGGCTTATCGCGCAGGTCGCCGCCGACCTGCTGGACCACTGGCTCGCCGAACAGCCGCGCGCGGCCGTGCGGCTGCTGGGGGTAGGCGTCAGCGACCTTGAGCCCGAGCAGCAGCTCGACCTGTTCACGACCGCCGAATTCAGGGAGGCCCGGCGCCTGGACGACGCCCTGGACCGCATCCACGACCGGTTCGGCGACACGGCCATCCACAGGGGTACCGACCGCTGAACGGCGCTATCATGCCCGCTGCATGTACACGAGCTTCTTCGGGCTGAACGAAAAGCCGTTCGCGATCACGCCGGACCCGCGCTACCTGTACCTCAGCGAGCGGCACACGGAGGCCCTCGCCCACCTCGCCTACGGGATCAGCGAGGCCGGCGGATTCATCCAGCTCACCGGCGAGGTCGGCACCGGCAAGACGACGGTGCTGCGCAGCCTCCTGCAGCAGCTGCCGCCGCACTGCGACGTCGCGTTGATCCTCAACCCGCGCGTGACCCCCGCCGAATTCCTGCTCGCCATCTGCGACGAATTGCACGTGCAGGTGCCCGCGGAATCCGCCGGCAGCGTGAAAGTGCTGGTGGACCTGCTCACGCACTTCCTGCTCGACGCGCACGGCCGCAACCGGCGCATCGTGCTGATGGTGGACGAAGCGCAGAACCTCGACGCCGACGTGCTCGAGCAGGTGCGACTGCTCACCAACCTCGAGACCGCGACGCTGAAACTCCTGCAGATCATCCTGATCGGCCAGCCGGAGCTGCGCGAGGTGCTCGCGCGTCCGGAGCTTCGCCAGCTCGCCCAGCGCATTACCGGGCGCTACCACCTGGAAGCGCTGCGCAAGCACGAGACGGTCGCCTACCTCCGGCATCGTCTGAGGATCGCGGGCTCGACCCGCGACATCTTCACCACCGGCGCGATGCGCGAGCTGCACCGGCTGTCCGGCGGCGTGCCGCGCATCGTCAACGTCATCGCCGACCGGGCGCTGCTCGGCGCCTACACGCGCGAGGAGCTGATGGTGAACGGGCCGCTGACGCGCCGCGCGGCTTCCGAGGTCTACGGCCGACCCGTGCTCGCGCCCTGGATGCGCTGGCTGGCATTCGGCGGCTCGTTCGCCGGCATCGCGCTGCTCGGATTCGTGCTGTGGCGCGCCTGGCCCGACGCCGAGCCGGCCGGCTCCGGCGCGGCGACCATCGCCGCCGTGAACGAGCCCGCGCCGCAGCCGGCCGCGGCGCCGACGCCGCCGCGCGAGCCGCTCGGCACGACCCTCGCGAAGGACGCCGCGGCAACGTCCCTGGATGCGGCCTTCAGCGCGCTGTTCGGGCTCTGGAATTCGTCGTACCAGCCGGGCGCCGGCCTCGCCTGCGAGCAGGCGGTCGCGAGCGGGCTGTCCTGCGTCTGGCAGCGCGGATCGCTCGCGCAGCTCAAGCTCATCAATCGGCCGGCGATCCTGTCGCTGGTGGATGAACAGGGCGCGCCGCACCAGGTCGTGCTGGCCGAGCTCGACGAGTCCGGCGCGAAGCTGTTGCTCGGCGGCACGCAGGCCGAAGTGCCGATCGCCGAGCTCGCGGATTACTGGTTCGGGGAGTTTCTCCTGCTGTGGCGGCCGCAGAACACGGCGCTGCTGCGTCCGCTGCGCGCCGGCATGCGCGGCGACGACGTGCGCTGGCTGCGGCAGGGCCTCGAGCAACTCTCGGGCGTGCCAAACCCGCAGCCCGGCGACTACTTCGACGCCGACCTGCAGCGCCTGGTCGAGGATTTCCAGCGCAGCCGCCGGCTCGCCGTCGACGGCGTCGCGGGTCTGCAAACCCAGCTGGTGCTCGACTCGGCGCTCGGCATGCTTAGTGCGCCGACGCTGTCGCACGCGGCCGCGGAAGCAGGCGCATGAGCCTCATCCTCGACGCGCTGCGCAAGTCGGAAATCGAGCGCCAGCGCCAGAGCGGGCCGAGCATGGCGGAGTTCCCGGTCGCGCGCGAGGACCGGCGGCTGCCGATCGCGCTGGTCGTGATCGGGATCCTGCTCGCGGTCAACCTGGCCGTGGCGCTGTATTTCCTGCTGCGCGACGAGGCGTCGCCAGCGCCGGCGGCGCCGCCCGCCGCCGCGCCTGCCGCCGCGATCGCCGCCGCGCCCGCCACGGCGCAAGCCGGGCCGGCGCCGGTCGCGCAGCCTCCAGTCGCAGTGCCGAGCCCGCTCGCATCGGAAGCGGTCCCGGCAGACAGCGACGAGACCGAACCTCCGGCGGTCTACTACGAGCCGCCCACGCAGGCGCCCGACGCGCCCGACCCGACGCTGCTGCCGCGGGCGGGCGTGCGCCCGGGAGTCGTGATGGCGAGCGAGGACTATGCGGCGGTCGCCGCCGAGACCGGGCTGCCGGAGCTCACGGTCGATCTGCACATCTACGCCGCGGATCCCGCCCGGCGCGCGGTCTTCATCAACGGGCACCGCTACGCGCGCGGCGCGCGCCTTGCCGAGGGTCCGTTGGTCGAGGACATCACGCCGGACGGCGCCCTGCTCTCCTACCGCGGCCGCAGGTTCCTGCTGCCGCGGCTCTAGCCACGGCGCCCATGAACGCCGCCGCCCGGCCGGCAGACGCGCTCGGCGGCCTCGAGCTTGCGGCAGCGCTGCGCGCCGGCATTCACCGCCTCATCTCCCGGGAGGAGGTGATCAACAAGGTCAACGTGTTCCCGGTACCGGACGGCGACACGGGCACCAACCTCGCATTGACGTTGCAGGCCGTGCTTGCCTCGTTGCGCGCGGGGCCGGAACCGCACGCGGGCCAGCTCCTCACCCGCGTCGCGGACGCCGCGCTCGACGGCGCGCGCGGCAACTCGGGCGCGATTCTCGCGCAGTTCCTGCTGGGAGTCGGCGATCGAGTGGCGACCTCCCCCGCGCTCGGCGCCGTGCAGCTCGGCGACGCGCTGGCGGCGGGCGCGGACTACGCGCGCGAGTCGCTCGCCGACCCGCGCGACGGCACGATCCTCACGGTCATCGCGGACTTCGCGGCCGCGGCACGGGCCGCGGCGGCGCGCGGCCCGGCGGCCATCCCGGCGCTGTTCCGCGAAGCGCTCGCCGCCGCCCGCATATCGCTCGAGGCGACGCCGGCGAAACTCGAGGTGCTGCGCCGCGCGGACGTGGTGGATGCCGGCGCACTCGGCTTCGTCGAGCTGGCCACCGGCATGACCGAGTACCTCGAGACCGGCATCGCGCCGACCGATGACGCCTCGATCCAGCTCCTGTCCGACGACGAGGCGGCCGCGGGCACGCAGGTGGATCTCGAGCACCGTTACTGCACGGAGTGCACGATCACGGGCGAGGCCATCGACCGGCGCAGGCTGCGCGAGCAGGCGGCCGGGCTCGGCTCGAGCCTGGTGGTCGCCGGCAGCCAGAGCAAGGTGCGACTGCACCTGCACACCAACGAACCCGCGCGGTTGTTCGAACTCGCCGCACGCTTCGGTACGGTCGCCGGCGAGAAGGCCGACGACATGCAGCGGCAGCGGGAGATGGCGCACCATGCTGCGCGGCGGCGCGTCGCGGTCGTCACCGACTCGGCAGCCGACCTGCCGGAATCAGTTCTGGAGGCGCTCGACATCCACGTCGTGCCGGTGCGCGTGCACTTCGGCACGCAGAGCTACCTCGACAAGGTCGGTCTTTCGTCCGAGGAGTTCTTCCGCATGCTGGCGTCGAGCCCGGTGCACCCGAAAACCTCGCAGCCGCCGCCCGGCGATTTCCGGCGCGCGTTCGAGTTCCTCGGCTCGCATTACGACGCGGTCGTGTACGTCGGCCTCATGTCGCGCGTGTCCGGCACCTTCCAGAGCGCCGAAACGGCGGCATCGCGTGCGCGCACGCGGGCGCGCATCCTGACCCACGACTCGGGCACGGCCGCGCTCGGCCAAGGCCTGATCGCGATGCGCGCGGCGGAAGCTGCGGCGAAGGGCGGGGATGCGGAGACCGTGCGCGCAGCAGCACTTGCCGCCGGAACACGCACGCGCACCTGGGGTCTGCTCGTGACGCTCGAGTTCGCGGTGCGCGGCGGCCGCGTCCCGGCGTGGATCAAGCCGATCGCGGATGCGTTGCGGCTGGTGCCTATTCTCGTGGTACGGGCGGACGGTACGCTCGGAATCGGCGGCGTGCTGTTCGGACGCGGCAGCCCCTACCGGCGATACGGGAAGCTGCTCTGCCGCCGCCTCGATCCGGCGCGTCGCTGGCGTATCGGTATCGCGCACGCCAACGTGCCGGAAGGCGCCGCGCTCGTGCGCGATGGGCTGGCCGCGGGTCTGCCGCGCGCCGAGTTTCTGCCGATCATCCCGCTCGGCACGGCGCTCGGCGTGCACGGCGGCCCCGGCTGCGTCGTCGTCGCCGCGCAGGAACTCTAAGAAGCGGACGCACCCCTTTTCCGGAAGAAGCGGAGGTAGACCGCGGCGTTGAAGGCGAGCAGCAGGACGCCAAGCGCGACCTGCGTGCTGCGCGTGAGGCCGGCCGGATAGATGATCGACGTCAGGTAATGCTCGATGAAGCTGCCCTGGTAGCCCGTCTCGCCGCCCACGAGTCGCAGACGGTTCTCGAGCGGCGTCAGCGGGCAGATGCCGCCGGCAAACGTGATGCCCGCCGCCCACAGCATGACCGGCAGGTGCAGCCACGCGAGCCGCGGCCAGCGCAGCACGGCGAGCCCGCCGAGCGTGGCGAAAGCGATGAACGCGAGGTGCAGGACGAGGACCGCATCCGCAAGGATGCGCGCGCTCACTCGCTCTTGACGACCGGGCGCTTCTCCTCGCTCCAGCGCATGTAGTCGCCCTTCAGGTGCAGCAGTCGCTTGAAACCCGACTTTTCCAGCACGTCCAGGGCCGTCGCGGCGCGCACGCCGATCCGGCAGTACACCACGATGTCGTTGTCACGCGCGCCCTCGAGTTCCGCGATGCGCGCCGCGAGTTCCGTGTGCGGGATGTTGACCGCGCCCGGGACATGGCCCGCCGAGAACTCCTCGGGCGTGCGCACGTCGAGCACCAGCAGCGAGCGATCGGCCCAGGCGATGCGGTTATGAAGCGCCTTGGGTTCGATCGTCGCCGGGCCGGCGGCCGTTGCGGCAAAAGCGAGCGTCGCCGCGAGCAGTGCGGCCGTCAACCGCCGCATGGCTCAGTCCGCCAGCACGAAGGTGACGCGCGGGCGCACGCGGTAGGCCTTCACCTTGCCCTTTTCGATCTCGACCTCCTGGTCCGCGATCCAGGCGCCGGTCACGTTCTTGAGCGTCTTGCACGCTCGCTTGATGCCCTGCTCGATCGCGTCATCGAAGCCTTTCGCGGACGTCGAGGTGATCTCGCTGACTTTTGCAACGGTCATGACCAACTCCAAGGGGTTCTATTGACGGTTTCCCCGCCCGCAAATCATAGCGCCACGGGCGCGATCGCGGGGCCGCTATGATGCGACGTCCAAAGGAGGCACCCATGTTCCGCAAGCTCCGTAGCGCGCTGGTGCGCGGCCTGGTCGTCGTGCTACCGATCGGCTTCACGATCGGGCTCCTGTGGTGGATCGGCAGCTCGACCGAGGCGCTGCTGCGGCGCGCCATCCTGCTGGTCGTGCCGACGGAGCACTACCTGCCGGGCATGGGCATCGCCGCGGCCCTCGTGCTGCTGCTGGCCGCCGGTACCCTGTTCAACGCCCTGCTGGTGCAGAGCGCGCTCGCCAGCTGGGAGCGATTCCTGGACCGGATCCCGGTCGTCAAGACCATCTACGGCGCGACCCGGGACTTCATGAAGCTGATACCGGCGGGCGGCAAACGCCGCGACCTCCGGCGTGTTGTGCTCGCCCGTTTCGGCGATGCACAGGTGATCGGCTTCGTGACCCAGGACGACGCCGCGGAGCTCGGGATCGTCGGCGAGCAGGACGGCCTCGCCGCGGTGTACTTCCCGATGAGCTACCAGGTCGGCGGCTACACGGCGCTCGTACCGCGTTCGCGCGTCGTGCCGCTCGACATCCCGGTCGAGGCCGCCATGCGCATGGTTCTCACCGGCGGCGTCTCCGGCGCCCCTGCGTGAACGGAATCGGCCCGGAGCCGGCAGCTACTTGTCGATCCTGGTGATCTTCGAGCCTTCGAATGTCAGGTTGTACATCATTCCCCTGTTGGAAAAAATGAACCCCTGATCGGCTTCTTGGCCGTCTCGGCGCCGAGTTCTTGGGCCGCAGTGGACTGCTTGCAGAGTTCGGCGAGCGCCTGAATCGATTCGCGGGGGCATCCAGAGAAATACCCATGACGGCAGTCCGCGGCTCTGGGCGACGCGCGGCGGCGGTGGCCGGATTCGGCCGACTGGGGAGTTCGATTCCGCCCGGATCAGGCGAAGGCGGCGCGGGGCCTGTCCTGCGAGTAGAGCAACTCGACGTGGCGGATGCCGGTGGTGCGGCGCGCAACGCGCTTGACGGCCTGCACCAGGCGAAGGGCCAGGTTGTTGTAGCCCGCGCGCGGGCCGCCGACGGCGTACGCCTCGGCGACCACGAGGTGCAGCACGGTGATGCGCTCGAAGCTATCGCGAACATACAGGATGACGCCTACCGGGCGCGAATCCTTGCCCTCGCGCTCGACGGCGAACAGGCATTGCGCATGAGTCTCGCCACCCACCTGTACGCGCACGGTCTTGCCTTCGCTGACTATCTCCGGCGCGCCGTAGCGGTTGATGGCCGTCTCGATGCCCTTGCGCACCCGGTGCTGACGACCGTTGAAGAACAGCAACACCTCGAGCTGGTGGTAGTACTCGGCCGGCAGGCTCGATACGAACATGACTGGTCGCGTAATGGCCGCCATTCCCCGTCGCAGCCCCTGCCGGAGGCAGGGTCCGGTTACCATACCGAGGGGCTGCGCCCCCTGTCGAGATTCACATAAGTCAGCGCAAGCCGAGAAAACCCGCATCGGTGTAGCGTGGTGGCAACGCCCAGGGTGGTCCTGTGGACACCCTGGGGGTTCTTTCCCACAAGTGGCGGGATCACCGGGAGTTTTTGCGCGCGATCCGACGGCGTCTCCCGAAAACGCGACCTGTGTCTCGTTCGCCACGACCGATTTTGTCAAGGATGGCCGCAACGGTCGGCCATGGGCACCTGAAGCCCGTGGCGACGCTTTTTTGCGCGGATCGCGCGAGAGCCGAGTGAACATCGACTACACCGATATTCTGCCTGGCGACGACGCGCCGGATGAGGAAGCGGGGCCCGAAAAGCGCCTCGAGCTGGCCGCACGGAGGGGTGGATCATTCTCGAGTACACGGTGGCGACCGACGGCACGACGCGCGACGTCGTGGTGCGCGCGGCTGAGCCGGAAGACGCCTTCGACAGCGCGGCGGTCAACGCCGTCAAGCGCTGGCGCTACGAGCCGCGCGTCGCTGAGCAGCGCGTCGCCCTGCGACTGCGCTTCCGCCTGTCCGAGTAAGAGGGGACGCTCCCCTATTGCTTGCGCTCGTGAGCGCGGCCAAGCATGAAGGCCACGATCGCCCACGCCGCCGCGACGCCCGCCCCGACCAGCGCGACGCCTGACAGGGTCGCCGACCAGGTCGAGACGATCGCGTCGTGCGCTTTTGCGACCACATAGTCGCTGCTGCGGTACACGAGCGTGTCATTGACGTTCTTGGCCTTGTACTTCGACTCGCGGTCGACGTTCGTGTAGAGCATCTCGCGGCAGGGCCGCACGATCGCGTACTGTCCGACGCGCCGCGCGATGAAGACACCCACGAGGGTCATCAGCGTCGGCGACGCCGCGATCAGCAAAAACCCCGCCATCACGAACAGCGGCACGACCACGATCATCGCCGCGACGCCGGCCCGCCTCGTCAGCCGCCCCACGGCGAAGAACTGCAGCACGAGCGTGATCACGCTCATCGTCAGCTCGATGCGCCCGAGGAAAGCCGTGCGCGCGTCGCCGTCCGGGAAATGGATGCGGAGCAGGTCCGCCTGCTGCAGGTACAGGAAGGTGTTCACCGCCGCCATCAGGAACACGAACGTCGCGATGCCGCCGAGGTAGGGCGAGGTCAGCACCAGCTTCAGCCCCGCGAACGGGTTGCCCCCCATCGGGCGCTCCTCGATCCGCTCCCCGCGCGCGCCCTGCGCCGCGCTCCAGCCGAGCAGGTAGCGCATCAGGAACAGCGTCGAGGCGAGCAGCGTCGCGGACACCAGCAGCAGGTTCACCTCGCCCACCGACTGCGCGAGGAAAGCCGTCACGCCCGAGCCCGTCATCGCGCCGACGCTCGCGCCGGCCGTGATGAAGGCGAACAACCGCTTGCCCTGCTCCTTGTCGAACAGATCGGCCATGAAGCTCCAGAACACCGCGATCACGAACAGGTTGAACACGCTCACCCACACAAAGAACACGCGGGCGGTCGCGGCGTAGTGCTCGCTCGCGGTGAACACCGCCCAGAACGCCACGAGCTGCGCCACGAAGAACAGGTAGGTCCAGGGCAGGAACACGGCACGCCGGTAGCGCCCGCTGATCCAGCCGAACAGCGGCACCGCGACCAGCATGCCGAGCAGCGTCCAGCCGAACAGGTCGTCGAGGTTCTCGACCCCGCCCGTGACGCCCATGCTGTCGCGGATCGGCCGCAGGATGTAGTAGGCCGTGAACAGCAGGAAGTGATACGCGAACGCGGCGATGAGCCCGGGCACCTCCACGGGCCACACGTCCACCGCGCGCGCGAGCAGCCGCGCCACGGGCGAAGGCGCGCCCTCGCCTGGCGGCGCCATCGCCCTACTCCCCGATCCCGGACTGGTCGAGGATGAAAGCGTACTCTTCGGCGATCTCGCGGAAGCGCTGGAATCGCCCGGACCTGCCGCCGTGGCTTGCCTCCATCATCGTGCGGTACAGGAGCGGGTTCGCATCCGTCTTGTGCGTGCGCAGGCGCGCGACCCACTTCGCCGGCTCCCAGTACTGCACCTGGCTGTCGTGCAGGGCGGTCGTCACCAGCATCGCGGGATACGCCTGGCGCGCGACATTGTCGTAGGGCGAGTACGACAGCATGTAGTCGTAGTACTCCTTCTTCGTCGGGTCGCCCCACTCGTCGAACTCGTTGGTGGTGAGCGGGATGCTTTCGTCGAGCATGGTCGTGACGACGTCCACGAACGGCACCTGCGCGACGATCGCGCGGTAGTCCCCCGCCGCCAGGTTGGCCACCGCGCCCATGAGCAGGCCCCCGGCGGATCCGCCCATTGCCGACACGCGCTGGCCGTCGGCATAGCCCTGCTTCACCAGGAAGCGCGTCACGTCGATGAAGTCGTTGAACGTGTTGCGCTTCCTGAGCAGCCTGCCGTCCTCGTACCAGCGCCGGCCCATCTCCTGGCCGCCGCGCACGTGCGCGACTGCGTACACGAAACCGCGATCGAGCAGCGACACCCGCGCGATCGAGAATGCCGGGTCCATGGTCGCGCCGTACGAGCCATAGGCGTACTGCAGCATCGGCGCGCCGCCGTCCTTCCTGGACCCGGCCCGGTAGACGATCGACACCGGCACCTTCGCGCCGTCGCGCGCCTCCGCCCACACGAGTTCGGTGCGGTAGTTCGCCGGATCGAAGTCGCCCAGGACCGGCATGCGCTTCATGAGCCTGCGTTCGCCGGTCCGGATGTCGTAGTCGTAAATCGTCGAGGGCGTCGTGAGCGAGGTGTACTCGTAGCGCACCACCTGCGTGTCGAGCTCCGGGTTCTGGTCGAGGCTCGCAGTGTAGGCCGGCTCGTCCGCTGCGATGAAGATGTCCCTGCCACCGTCCAGCGGCCGGATGCGGATCTTGCGCATCGCACCCGAGCGTTCCTCGATGGCGAGGAAGCTACGGAATACGTCGAAGCCGTGCACGAAGGCATCGTCCCGGTGCGCGAGAATCTCGCGCCATTTCGAGCGGTCGCCCTCCTCGCCGACGGCAGCCTCCATCAGCCGGAAGTTCGGTGCGTTCCAGTTGCTGCGGATGATCCAGCGGCCGTCGAGGTGCTCGACGTGGTACTCGTGGTCGCGCTCGCGCGGCAGGAACACGCGGAATTCGAGTGCGGGGTCGTCGGCCCGCGCGTATCGGTACTCGGTCGAAACCGTGCTCTGCGAGACGATCAGGATGTAGCGCTCGTCCTTGGTGATCGCGACCGCGGTGTAGAAGCTCTCGTCCTGCTGCTCGAAGATCACCGGATCCTGCGCCGGGTCGGTGCCGAGTACGTGCCGGCGCACGCGGAAACCGAGCAGCGTCTCCGGATGCTTCTCCAGGTACAGGATGCTGCGGCTGTCCGCGGTCCAGGCCAGGTAGGGATCCACGTTCGGGATCGAGTCAGGAAGGATCGCGCCGCTCGCGAGGTCCTTGAACCGCAGCGTGTACTGGCGGCGGCCGACCACGTCCTCGACCCAGGCGAGCAGGCGGTTGTCGGGCGAAACCGCCGTCGCTCCCACCTGAAAGAAGCCGTGCCCCTCCGCCATCGAGTTGACGTCGAGCATCACTTGCTCGGGCGCGTCGAGGGTGCCGGCCTTGCGCACGTAGCTCGGGTATTCCTCGCCGGTTTCGTAGCGCGTGTAGTACCAGTAGCCGCGCAGGCGGTACGGCACGGTCGAGTCGTCCTGCTTGATGCGGGCGACGATCTCGCCGTAGACCTTGTCCTCGAGCGCCTGCGTGTGCGCCGTCATCGCCGCCTTGTAGGCGTTCTCGGCCTCGAGGTAGGCAATGACTTCAGCGCTCGAGCGCGTGTCGTCGCGCAGCCAATAGTACTCGTCGCTGCGGCTGCCGTGCGGCGAATCCACGGCGTGCGGCCGCACGGTGGCGATCGGCGGTACCGGCGCTGACTTCGGCATGCTCTCGGGCTCCAGCCTGGCCGGCCCATCGCTCGCGCATGCGGCCAGCAGCAGCGCGAGGATAGCGGCCAGGGAAATCAGATGGCGGCTGAGATTCATCGGCTGCCGAGCATCTTACCGGAGGCCGGCACTCCCCGCGCCTGCGCGAGTTCTGCGCGCCCGGCACCGACCACGGCGACCGAAGCAGCATTCATGCTAGCCTGCGTTCTCGATGCGGAATCCAACCGGCGTTCTCGCAGTCGTCGTCAGCTCAGCACTCGCGGGCTGCGCGGCCTCGTCCGGGTCATCCTACCCGGCGGCGAAGCTCGTGCGCCCCGCGACCTATGCCAAGGCGATGCCCTGCTGCGACGATCCGTCCGGTTTCGATTTCGTTACCCTGCCGAACCAGGGCCGCGTAGACGTCGTCATCGACGCCAGGAGCCCGGTGTTCGATTTCCAGAGCGGCGTCTCGCCATTCGTCGCCTTCGAACTGCCGGACCAGGCGGCGCGCTACCGCGTGCGCGTGAAAAGCCTGATCGACCCGAAAGCCGACGATGATTCCGCGATCTTCTACCCCGTGATCGCGCTGCTCGATGAGACCTACATCGTCGTGCACATGTCCGGCCTGGAGAGCCTGCGCCTCGAGCCCTCCCTCGCGACGATAGGCGGCCGGTCCGGACTCGCGGTATCCGTCGGCATCGACCCGGCCGAGCAGAATGGCAAGTACCTGGTCGTATTCACGCCCGCGGCACTGCTCGGCCGCATGCCCCCCGAGGACCGCGAGGGCGACGTCCTGTCGCTGTCGGCGCTCGCGTGGATGGAGCACGGCTCGGACGGCACGCTGCCGGCGTCACCCTATGGGCGGCTGCAGGTCATGATCGCGCCGGAAGTTGCGGTCGCCGTGAAGGGGAACGATTAGGCACCTTCGGCGTCGAGCGTCGTCGTCGCCGTTGGTGCGACGAAGTCGACGATCGCCCGCATGACCTCCGGCGCCGACAGTATGTCGCGATGCCCCTTACCGGAAGTGGTCATGAACTTGAGCCCCGGCCAGGCGTTCGCGAGCGCTTCAGCTTCGGAATAGGGAATGACCGGATCCTGCAGGTCGTGGACCAGAAAACCCGGGACACCGGGACGCGGCGCGGTCGAGACCAGGTCGAGTTCCGCCGAAGGCCTGCCCGCGTCGTGGTCGAGGATCTTCACGAATGCTTTCATCGCCGGCGGCGGCAAGCCCGCGGTCTTCGCAAGCAGGACCGGGATACGGCTGACGCGCGTCGGACTCGAGACGATCACGACCCGCTTCGGGCGAAAGCCGTAGACGAGCCCGGCGCCGAGCGCCGCGCCGCCGAAGGAATGCCCGACCGCGGCGTGCACCGGTCCGACGACGCGCTCGATCTCGACCAGCAGCTCGCCAAGCATGCGCGGCGTTGCGCGGTCGCCGACGGAGACGCCGTGCCCCGGCAGCTCGAGCGCGACCGTGCGCAAGCCGCGTTCGAGGAGCTTCGCTGCGAGCGGCCGGAATTGCGTCGTGCGCCCACGCCAGCCGTGCAGCGCAAGCACGAGCGGGCCTTTGTCGCCCCAGCTGCGCGCGTGCAGGCCGGTACGAATCTCGATCTGGTGCCCGACCGTGCCGGTCGCGGTCTCCCAGGGCTGGGTCGGGTTCTGGCCGCGCGGGCGCGCGATCATTCCGGCGACGTAGCGCGCCGTGCGCTCGGGCACGATACGGCCCGCGACGCCGAGTAACCAGGGCAGGTAGAACGGTATCGGGTTTCTCAAGGGTAAAAAGGCCGGCACGGTTGCCCGTGCCGGCCCCCTTTCAGGTCAGGCTCCGGTCTCAGCCCGTGGCGGGCGCGGCAGCCGGTGCGGAACCGTCGGCCGGCACTTCACCCTCGGCCGGCAGTGCGAGCGGATCGGCAGCGGCCTCCGGGCCGCCGCAGCCGGCGACACCATCGATGAGGCGGATCTCGAGATCGCCCGCCGCCTGGATGTCGCGCACGCAAGTGGCCGTGCCGGAGGCGAGCGGCGCGCTGAACTCCCAGTCGCCCGGGGCAAGCGGCAGCGTCGGGGCCGAACCGTTGCACATGGGCGCGCCTGCCTCGTCGGTCGGGCCGGTCATCGTCACGTCGGTGACCATCATGCGGTTGTTCGCGTACTTGTTGGCCTCGCCGCGCAGCTCCTTCGGCGTAATGCGCACCGGGACGATGTCACACACGCCGCCCTGCGAGACGGCCTTGATCGAGAGGTTGGCGCGAATCAGCGGCAACGCATCGTTGGAGCTTCCGGAGCCGCATGCTCTGACGACGATGCTGCCACAGGCCGCGAGCACGATTGCCGCCACGGAGGCGGCGCCAAGGGCGCGCAGGCCCGAATACTTAAGGATCGACATCGTCGATTTCTCCCCAGGTTGATCCGGCGTGGATTCTACCACGGGCGCTCCAGCTCCCAGAGCAGGGGTTCGTAGCCACGGCGGACCAGGAGACCCCCGCCAACCGGCCGGAACTGCCGCAGGAGCCGGGTCTGGTACCAGGCTGCCGGACGCAGCCGGACGCCGGAGTCGGTACGCGCGCGGTCGGCGTTGCGGCGCCAGTCCTCGGCCGTCAGGACGCTTAAATAGAGCACGCCGCGACAGAGGCGCCCCAGGTTCCGGAGCGCCCGGGAAGCGACGCGATCGTCTTCCAGGTACTGCAGGACGTCGTGACAGATGACGAGGTCGAAGGGCTTTCTCGGTGCGTAGTCCGCGACGCTCGCCTGCACCCAGCCATGGCGCCGGCAGAGGTAGTCGCTGGTCTCGAGTCCAATGTAACGGGCCCTCGGAAAGAACTCGCGCACGGCGGGACGCAGATGACCGAGCACGCAACCGGCGTCTAGCACCCGCCTGACCGTGAAGCCGAGGTAGTCGACGAAGGCGCAGAAGAAGCGGCCGAGTTTCAGCGCATCGGCACGCGAGGCTACGCGGGTAGCGGGGTTGAGGTAGTAGCGACGGTAGAACTTCGCGTCAAATGGAACGAAGGGGACGCGCCCCTTCATGTTGAAGGGGCGCGTCCCCTTCATTCCACCGTGACGCTCTTGGCGAGGTTGCGCGGCTGGTCGACGTCCGTGCCCTTCAGCACGGCCGCGTGATACGCGAGCAGCTGCAGCGGCACGGTATACACCGCCGGCGCCTGGAAGTAGCTCACGTGGCGCGGCATGGAGATCACCTCGACGCCGTCCGAGGGCTCGATCCCGGACTCCGGGTCCGCGAACACGTACAGCATCCCGCCGCGCGCCCGCACTTCCTGCAGGTTCGACTTCACCTTCTCGAGCAGGTCGTTGTTCGGCGCGACCGCGATCACCGGCATGTCCGCATCCACGAGCGCGAGCGGCCCGTGCTTCAGCTCGCCCGCGGCGTAGGCCTCGGCGTGAATGTAGGAGATCTCCTTGAGCTTCAGCGCCCCCTCCATCGCGATAGGGAACAGCGCACCGCGGCCGAGGAACAGCGCGTGGTGCTTCAGTTCGATCTTGCTCGCGAGCGCGCGCACCTCGTCGTCGAGCGCGAACGTCTGCTCCAGCATGTGCGGCAGCTCGAGCAGCCGCTGCACCAGCGTCTTCTCGCGCTCCGGGGCGAGGCCGTGGTGCTTGCCGATCGCGATCACCAGCAGGCCGAGCGCGGCGAGCTGGGTGGTGAACGCCTTGGTCGAGGCGACGCCGATCTCAGGGCCCGCGCGCGTCAGGAGCGCCAGCTCCGACTCCCGCACCAGCGAGCTCTCCGGCACGTTGCAGATCGCGAGCGTCGACAGGAACCCCGCCTTGCGCGCGAGCCTGAGCGCCGCGAGCGTGTCCGCAGTCTCGCCCGACTGCGAGATCGACACGAACAGCGAGTTCGCCGGCACCACCGGGTCGCGGTAGCGGAATTCGCTCGCGATCTCGACCCGGCAGGGCACGCGGCACAGCTGCTCGATGAAATAGCGCGCGACGATGCCGGCGTGGTAGCTCGTGCCGCAGGCGACGATGTGCACCGAGGCGAGCCGCCCGAACACCTCGGTCGCCGCCGGCCCGAAGGCCTGCGCCAGCAGCCGCCCGCCGGCGACCCGTTCCTGCAGCGTCTGCGCGACCGCGCGCGGCTGCTCGCGGATCTCCTTGAGCATGAAGTGGGCGTAGGTGCCCTTCTCGACCGCCTCGGAGGTCTGCTCCGAGACGTAGGGCTTGCGCTCGACGCGCCGGCCGTCCGAATCAACGATCTCGATGCTCTTGCGGCGGATGCAGGCGACGTCGCCCTCCTCGAGGATGACGAAGGTGCGCGTCACGGGCAGCAGCGCCGCGATGTCCGAGGCGATGAAGTTCTCCTTCTCGCCGAGGCCGATCAGCAGCGGGCAGCCAGCGCGCGCGAGCACGATGCAGTCCGGGTCCTGGCCCCATATCACCGCCAGCGCGTAGGCGCCGCGCAATTCCGCGACGGTCTTCTGCACGGCCTTGAACAGGTCGCGGCTGCCGCCGAGGTGGAAGTGGATCCGGTGCGCGATGACCTCGGTGTCGGTCTCCGAGCTGAACTGGTAGCCCGCCTGCTCGAGCTCCGCGCGCAGCTCCTCGTGGTTCTCGATGATGCCGTTGTGCACGATCGCGACGCCGTCGCGCGAGATGTGCGGATGGGCGTTGCGCTCGCTCGGCACGCCGTGCGTGGCCCAGCGCGTGTGCGCGATGCCGAGGTGGCCGGAGGTGGGCTGGGCGGCGAGCGCTTCGCTGAGCCGGGCGACCTTGCCGACCGCGCGCAGCCGCGAGACCTGCGAGCCGCCGTTCAGCACCGCGACCCCGGCCGAGTCGTATCCGCGGTACTCGAGGCGCTTGAGGCCCTCGATCAGGATCGGGACGACGTCCCGGTCAGCGACCGCTCCGACGATGCCGCACATGAGGCGGACATTCTAATCCTATTTCGGCGCTTTCTCCGGGCGCTTCCAGCCCGCGACCGTCACCTGGCGGCTGCGCTCGACGGTGAGCTTGCCCGCGGGCGCGGGCTTGGTGATCGTAGACCCGGCGCCGATGGTCGCGCCCTCGCCGACCGAGACCGGCGCCACCAGCATCGTGCCCGAGCCGATGAACGCGCCGTCGCCGATGGTCGTGCGATGCTTGTTCGCGCCGTCGTAGTTGCAGGTCACGGTGCCGGCACCGACGTTGACCTGCGCGCCGACCGTAGAGTCGCCGAGATATGTCAGATGGTTCGCCTTGCTGCCGGCCCCAAGTTCGCTGTTCTTCACCTCGACGAAGTTGCCGACGTGCACGCCGTCCGCCAGCCGGTTGCCGGGCCGCAGCCGCGCGAAGGGCCCGATCACGCAGTGCCTGCCGGCGACCGAGCCCTCCACCAGGCTGTTGAGCTGCACGACGCTGTCGTCGCCGATCTCGCAGTCGCGCAGCACGCAGTTCGCGCCGACCTTCACGCGATCGCCGAGACGCACCTTGCCTTCCAGGATCACGTTGACGTCGAGCACGACGTCGCGGCCGCAGGCGACCTCGCCGCGCACGTCGAGGCGCGTCGGGTCGACGACCGTCACCCCGGCGCGCATCAGCTCCGCCGCGCGGTTCGCGCGGTGCGCGGCCTCCGCCTCGGCGAGCTGGACCTTGTCGTTCACCCCGAGCACCTCCGCGGGCGTCGCCGCAACGACCGCCTCGACTGCGCAGCCGTCCTGCACCGCGGCGCGTATGCAGTCGGTCAGATAATACTCCCCCTGCGCGTTGTCGGCCCTGAGCGCGCCGAGCCAGCCGCGCAGCCGCGCCGCGGGCGCTGCGAGCACGCCGGTATTGATTTCTGCAATCGCGCGCTCCGCGGGACTCGCGTCGCGCTCCTCGACGACGCGCGTGACGAGCCCGCTCGCGTCGCGCACCACGCGGCCATAGCCCGCAGGATCCGCCAGCCGCGCGGAGAGCAGCGCGAGCGACTTCGGGCCGGCGCGCGCGACGAGGTCGCGCAGCGTCCCGGCGCGGATCAGGGGCACGTCGCCGTACAGCACGAGCACCGCGTGCCCGTCCGGCACGCCCGGCATCGCCTGCGCGACCGCGTGCCCGGTGCCCTTCTGCTCCGCCTGCAGCGCCCAGCGGATGTCGCCGCCGGCGATCGCCGCGCGCACCTCGCCGGCGCCGTGACCATGGACGACGTGGATCGCCTCGGGACCGAGCGCGCGCGCCGTGGCGACGACGTGCGCCAGCAGCGGCCGGCCGGCGAGCGGCTGCAGCACCTTCGGCAGCTCGCTCTTCATGCGCTTGCCCTGGCCGGCGGCCAGGATCACGACGGAAAGGGGCATCGACCGGATTTGACGCGATTTGCCGCTTCGCGCACAAGGGTGCTATACCAACGGCAGCGCGCCCACCCCACAGTCAACAAGGCGGTCCAAGAACATGGCAACGAAGCTGGAAAAACCCCTGCGCCGCGAGTTTCCCGTGAACGGGGAGCCGTACACCCTGACGATCTCCCCGGAGGGGCTGAAGCTCGTCCCGAAGGGCAAGCGCAAGGGCCACGAGCTGGCCTGGAAAGACCTCCTGAACGGCCAGCCGGCAGTCGCATCGGCGCCTGCCTCGCCGCTCGATCCTCCGTAACGCCGCCCGGAGTCCCGGCCGGACCCGCCGTCCCCGCCCGCTCATGAGCGGGGGGACCAGCCGCATCGCGCGCGTCAGCCCCGCGTAGCGCCCATGGCCCAGGTGGCGAGGATCTCGTGCGTGGCGGTGTTGCGCAGCACGTTGAACCATTGCCCGCAGCCGAAGCTGTGGCACCAGCGCTCGGCCTGCTCGCCCTTCGCGTTCTCGCGGTAAAACAGGTACTCGCCCCACTCGGCATCGCCCGCACCCGCCGGCGGCCGCGTCACCTGCGACTCGCCGCCGTAAGTGAATTCCGGCTCGTCCCGCAGCCCGCAGAAGGGGCATTCGATCCTGAGCATGCTCTATGATTCCACGATTCGGATGACCGAGCGCTATTCATTCTTTTCCCTCGTGCGCCACGCGGTCAACGCCCGGCGCCCGTGGTCGCGCGCGCTGTGCCGCCCGACGCTCAGGAACGCATACGAAGTGGTGATCATCGGCGGCGGCGGCCACGGCCTCGCGACCGCGTACTTCCTCGCGAAAGAGCACGGCCTGCGCAGCGTCGCAGTGCTCGAGCGCGGCGCGATCGGCCAGGGCAACTCCGGCCGCAACACCCAGGTCGTGCGCTCCGATTACTACCACCTCGCGAGCTCGAAGTTCTTCGACCGTTCGCTGCAGCTCTACGAAGGCCTGTCCCGCGAGCTCAACTACAACATCATGCTGAGCCAGCGCGGCAAGATCTCGCTCGCGCACAGCCCGCACGAGATGGAACTCGCGCGGCGCACCGTCAACGCGATCCGCATGAACGGCGTCGACGCGGAGATCGTCACCGCGAGCGAGCTCGCGAAGCTCGAGCCGACGCTGAATCTCGACTGCCGGATCCCCATCGAGGGTGCCGCCGTGCAGTGGCGCGGCGGCATCGCGCGCCACGACGGCGTCGTCTGGGGCTTCGCGCGCGCCGCGGGCGCGCTCGGCGTCGACATCGTCCAGGGTTGCGAGGTCACGGGCTTCAGGATCGAGGGCGGCCGCGTGCGCGGCGTCGAGACGACCCAGGGCCCGGTCGCCGCTTCGCGTGTGATGATCGCGGTCGCCGGCCACTCGAGCGAACTCGCGCGCAAGGCAGGCCTCAGGCTGCCGATCCAGAGCACCTGCCTGCAGGCGATGGTGACCGAGCCCGTGAAGCCGCTCATCGCGCACGTGCTCGCCTCCGCCGGGATCCACGTCTACGTCAGCCAGACCGCCCGTGGCGAGATCGTCATCGGCGGCGGCACGGACGTGTTCGCCTCCTACGCGCAACGCGGCGGCCTGCCCGTGTTCGAGGCGAACGCGCAGGCGGCGGTCGAGCTGTTCCCCTGTCTCTCGCGCCTGCGCGTCATGCGCCAGTGGGCCGGCGTCACGGACATTACGCCCGACACCAGCCCGATCATGGGCAAGACGCCGGTCAAGGACCTGTTCATCAGCGCCGGCTGGGGCACCGGCGGCTACAAGGCGATTCCCGCCGGCGGCGAAACCATGGCCTGGACGCTCGCCAACGGCGAACCGCACGAGATGATCCGCGCCTTCGGTCTCGAGCGGTTCACCACCGGCGCGCTGGTCGATGAGGGCGCCGCCTCGGGCGTCGCGCACTGATGGGCTACCGGCTCGACAAGGGCGGGCACATCGACCGCTCGCAGGCAATCCACTTCCGCTGGAACGGCCGCAAGCTCGCTGCGTTCGCGGGCGACACTGTCGCATCGGCACTCATCGCGAATGACATTCCGATCGTCGGCCGCAGCATGAAGCTGCACCGGCCGCGCGGCGTGTTCTCCATCGGCTCCGAGGAGCCGAACGCGCTCGTCACGCTCGGCCGCGGCGCCGAGCTCGAGCCCTCCGCCCGCGCGACCATGGTTCCGGTGCGCGACGGGCTCGAGGTGCGCGCGCAGAACGCCTGGCCGGGCGTCAACTTCGATCTTGCGCGCGTGCTCGACCGCACATCGGGCCTGTGGCACGCCGGTTTCTACAACAAGACCTTCAAGTGGCCGTCCTGGGATTTCTGGGAACGCCGGATTCGCCGCACGGCCGGCATCGCGAAGCCGCCGCGCGAGCGCGATCCCGCGCGTTACGACGCCGTCAATGCGCACTGCGACCTGCTCGTGGTCGGCGGCGGACCGGCGGGCCTGCTCGCCGCCCAGGTCGCCGCGCGCGCCGGGCTCACGGTCATCGTCGCCGAGCAGGACTCCGAGTGCGGCGGACGTCTGCTCGCGACCAACACGCTCATCAACGACGCGCCGGTCACGGTGTGGCTCGCGAGCCTGCTCGGCGAACTCGCGCCGTCGCGCAATGTCACCCTGCTCACGGCGACCACCTGCTTCGGCCTGTACGACCACGGCATGGCCGGGCTGTTGCAACGCGTGGACCTCGGCAATGCGCCGAGCGCCGTGCGCCAGCGCTACTGGCGCGTGCACGCGAAACAGACACTGCTCGCGACCGGCGCGATCGAGCAACCGCTGGTCTTCGAGCAGAACGACCTGCCGGGCGTGATGCTCGCGGGCGCCATCCGTCAGTACGCCAACCGCTTCGGCGTCGCCGCCGGGCGCGAGATCGTGCTCGCCACGAACAACGACTCCGCCTATCTCGCGGCGCTCGACCTCATTGCCGCGGGCGCACCGGTCAGGCTGGTCGTGGACAGCCGCAGCGAGTCCCCCGCCGATCTCGCCCGGTGGCTGCGCGCGCAGCGAGTCGAGGTGCGCGCAGGCACGAGCGTCGTGAGGGCGTTCGGACGCAAGCGGCTCGAGCGCGTGATACTCGGTTCCGGCGAGGAGATCGCCTGCGATGCGCTCGGCGTGTCCGCGGGCTGGCAGCCCGCCGTGCACCTCTGGTCGCATGCGCGCGCGCCGCTTGGCTGGGACGAGGCCTCGTGTGCCTTCCGGCCCGAAGATCCGCGCCCGCCGCTGCTCGCCGTCGGCTCGGTGAACGGCGCGATCACGCTCGACGCGGCATTCGCAGACGCAATGGCCGCCGTGCGCCAAGTGCTGGCGTATGCGGGCCGGCCCGACGAGTTGCTCGTCGCCCGCCCCACGGTGCAGGAAGCGACGCTTTCCGCGGAAGTCGGCTCGTTGCCGCGCGCGGCGGACTCCGGCGCCGGGCGCCAGTGGCTCGACTACCAGCACGACGTGACGGTCGCCGACGCGCAGATCGCGCTCCAGGAAGGCTACGAGCACATCGAGCACCTGAAGCGCTACACGACCTGCGGCATGGCGGTGGACCAGGGCAAGACCAGCAACCTGAACGCGATCCTGGCGGTCGCGGAGATGACGGCGCGCAGCGCCGCCGAGGTCGGCACGACGACTTTCCGTCCGCCCTACTCGCCGGTGACCCTCGGCGCCCTGGCTGGCCGCCAGACCGGCGCGCGCTACCTGCCGAAGCGGCTCCTGCCCGCGCACGCCGAGCACGACGCGCTCGGTGCGCACTGGTGGGAGGCCGGCGGCTGGATGCGCCCAGCCTGCTATCCGCGCAAGGGCGAGACGCCCGAACAGGCGGTGCAGCGCGAGGCCTCGGCCGTGCGCTCCGGCGTCGGCCTGTTCGATGCCTCGACGCTCGGCAAGATCGAGGTAGCGGGCCCGGACGCGGCGAAGTTCCTGGACCGTTTCTACGTCAACAGCGTTGCGAAGCTCGAGGAAGGCCGCGTCCGCTACGGTCTCATGCTCAACGAGAACGGCGTCATCATCGACGACGGCACCGTCGCACGGCTGGGGCGCGAGCACTTCCTCGTCACCACGACCAGCGGCGGCACCTCGCGGATCGCGGCCTGGCTCGAGGAATGGCGGCAGTGCGAGTGGCCGGATCTCGAGGTGTTCGTCACGCCGGTGACCACGCAGTGGGCCACCTATGCTATTGCCGGCCCGCGTGCGCGGCAGCTGCTCGCGCGCTTCCGCACCGACATCGCCTTCGACTGGCGCTCGATGCCGCACATGAGCCTGCGCCAGGGCCGGCTTGCGGGCGTGCCAGCCCGCCTGTATCGCGTCAGCTTCTCCGGCGAGCTCGGCTATGAACTCAACGTTCCCGCGCGCTACGGGGCGATGCTGTGGGCGGAGCTCTTGAAGGCCGGCGCGGATTTCGGCGTCACGCCCTACGGCGTGGAGACCGTGCTCCTGCTGCGTCTCGAGAAGGGCTACCTGCACGTCGGTGCCGACACCGACGGCACGACGACGCCCGCCGACGTCGGCTGGGGCGAGATTGCCGCAAGGAAGAAAAACTACTTCATCGGCAGGCGTTCGCTGGTTCGGCCCGACAACCTGCGTAATGACCGGTTGCAGCTGGTCGGCCTCGCGCCGGCCGACGGGCGACTGCTCGTGGCCGGCGCGCACCTGCGCCTGCCCGGCACCACGGAGGGCAGCGATGGCTGGGTGACGTCCGCGGGGCACTCGCCCGCGCTCGGCCGCCCGATCGCGCTCGCGATGCTGCGCGGCGGGCGGGCGCGGCTCGGCCAGTCGGTGGCGGTGCACGATCTCGGGCGCAGCGGCGAGGCGACCGTCGTCGCGCCGATGTTCCTCGACCCGGAGGGCAAGCGCCTCCATGCCTGAGCCGATCGCGGTCCTGCTCGCGAAATCGGGCCTGCCGGCGGGCGGGCGCGTGTTCTCCGACGCGCTCCGATTTTCGATCCTGCCGCTGCGCACCGTTCTGCGACTGCAGTTCGGCGCACGCTCGCAAAAGACCGTCGCCGCGCTGCGCGTTGCGGAGCGCCCACTGCCCGTCGCGATGAACACCTGGTCAGGCGACGATCCCGTGTTCATGCGCATCGCGCCGGACACTTGGCTCATCGAGTCGGCACTGCACGATGCGCCTGATCTCGTCCCGGCGGTGCGCAGCGGTTGCGGCCGTCGCTCATATGCCGTTACCGACGTCTCGGACTCCGTCGTCACGATCGCCGTCGAGGGGGCACTGGCCGCCGCCTTGCTCGCGCGCGGCTGCGGCCTGGACGTTTCCGCGGAAACGTTCGGTAATTCCGCCTGCGCACGCACGCGGCTCGCGCAATTGCCGGTCGTGGTGCGGCGCGTGAATTCCGAGCGCTTCGAGTGCCTCGTCGACCGGTCGGCGGCGCAGTGGCTGTACGAATGGATGGAGAATGCGGCGGAGGGGATCTGATCTGGTGGTGCGGCTCTCTTTGACGACACCGCGGTTAGATCATCTTGATTGCGAGCCTTGACAGACACTTACCGCGCCGCAGCGTGATAATCGATGGGGAATGACGTAAAACATCACGTCACTTTCAGACCCAATAGTAGTTAGGTGTCTTGTAACCCGTAACGTTATGGGTTACACTCCGAACCGTGATTCGGGCGTTCCGTCACAAGGGTTTGGGCAAGTTCTTTGCGACGGGGTCAAAAGCCGGGATTCAGGCCGCTCACGCAGAGCCGCTGAGCTTGATCCTAGGCGCTCTGAGTGCCGCCACTTCCCCAGGTGACATGGGCCTGCCGGGCCTGAGACTTCACCCGCTGAAAGGCGGCCGCAGCGGTACCTAGGCGGTAACAGTTCGCGCCAACTGGCGTGTTACTTTCCGGTTCGAGGGGAAAGACGCAGTAGATGTCGATTACTTGGATTATCACTGAGGTAGCCCATGAGGATGCATAACCCTCCCCACCCCGGCGAGATCATCCGCAAGCTCTGTCTTGAGCCGCTGGATCTCTCGGTCACGGATGCGGCCGCCGCGTTGGGAATCAGCCGTAAGACTCTCTCGGCCCTGCTCAATGGCCGCGCCGGTATTAGCCCGGAGATGGCGGTACGGCTGTCGATTGCATTCGGCACCAGTTCCGAGAGCTGGATGAACCAGCAGACGCAGTACGACCTGTGGCATGCCGAAAAACGGCGCAAGGCCTTGCGGGTCTCGCGCGTGGCCGCGTAACAAGACACCTAACCCTAATCCGTCAAAAACCTAGGCCGCGCACGGGAGCGCCTGATCGATGCGGGTAAACAGACGCTCGGTGGCGGGATTGCGGGCCAAGCGCAGCACGGTTTTTCCGGTGGGTCTTACCAGCGCTGCGGCACGGTGGAACAGCGTGAAGCGCAGCGTGTGCACGGTGGCGAGGCGTGGCAGCGCGGTGTGCTTGCGGGAACGGCGTCGACGCTCGGCGCCGGTGTCGATCTGGAAGTTGGTCAGCAGATTGTGCGTGAGCGCGACCAGTTGCTGCCAGGCGCTGTTGGCGGCGTACGCCAGGGTGGGCACGGTATGGAAGGCGAGCCCGCTCTTCAGCTGCGCGAGGGTCTTCTCGTGCGCGCCGCGGCCGGCCATGAAGTGCCACAGGTTCGCGAGCGTGTAGTCGAGATTGCTGGTGACGGCCGAGTACTCATAGTGCCCGTCGTTGGGGGCGAACAGATCCAACTGGAAGTTCTTGGCCGGGCGATGCCCGATCCGGCGCCGATAGATCGCCACGGGAAGCGTTGTCCCCCAGGGGGTGGCCACCGCCGGCACCCGCAAGCCCGACACCTCGGCCGTGACTCGCGTCCAGCGGTGGGCAGTGCAGATGAACTGCTGCAGGTCGAGCCAGCGATAGAAGGGCACCTTGACGGCATAGCCGACTTCGCGCCAGGTGAGCCAGCGCAGCACATCCGCGCGGAAAAAGGCGCCATCCATGCGGAAGCGGACCTGGCGGCTCGGCACCGACAGGCCAACGAGCTGGCACCACAGTTCCCGCAGAAAGCCGAGCGAGGCCTTGCCATCGTGCACATTGCCCGAGCGGTTGCGTGCCCGCAGCAGGTGCGTGGTCTCCGCCAGGTGCGCGGTGATCGGGTAGTAGCTCGGCACCTTGCGACGATGCGGGTTGTAGCCGCGGCAGGCGCGCTCGACCTGCAGACCGGTCGAGACCACCGTCCCGTCGACATCGACGGTCAGGCTCCGCAGCGCCAGCCGCGGCAGGATCTGCCCGATCACCGCGGCATTGAGCGCCGCCAGATGCGCAACGCGCGCGAAGCGCTGCAGCAGCGGATCGGTGGCCAGGTACTTCAGGTGTTCCAGGCGGCGGCCGCCGACCACCAAGAGCCCGATCAACACGCGCACCATCGCGATCACGCCGAAGCCCCCGCCCAGGCGCGCCTGGCCGAACGCCGCGCGCACCAGATCGCTGAACTTGATCCGCCGCAGGTACCGATCGAACAGCTCCAGCCCCGCGTACGAGGTGAGCTTCGCGCCGCCGAACTCGATGGCAAGATTTCCATTGACACGGGCATGCAAATCGGTGTTTCTTCGTCTCACTGTCGGTGGCCTCTCGCTCGTGGCAGAAAGTCGGTGTGGCAACTTGCTTTCAACCACAACGAGAGGCCTTTTTCAATTCATTCGCCGCTCACCCGCGAGAAAAGATTGTCGGATCAGGGTTAAGACAAGGGTTTTTCCGCCTTTTCGCGGTTGTGCCGCGGATGCCGCACATCTATAATGCGCGCGGTTTTTCGGCCGCCCCGGCGGACTGGCAAGTGCGAACAGTCCGCACCATCCTCCTGACGCAACTCGCGACCGCAGCGGGGGTCGCCGCAGTCGTCTGGATCGGGTTGGGAACCGAGCGGGCGGCCCCCACCCTGCTGGGTGGATTGATCGGCGTCGTGCCGAACGCATTTCTGGCGGCGCGCGTGATGTCGCCGCGGGCCGGGAGCAGCGCGAAGAGCCTGCTCCGGGCGGGATGGCTGGGAGAGATCGGCAAGCTCGCGATCGCGGCGCTGTTGTTCGCCGCCGTGTTCACGACCCTGAGGCCGCTGCACCCGGGGTTCCTGTTCGCCGGGTACATCGCGACCTTGCTGGCCATACCGGTGGGGTTGCTGTTCGACGGGAGACGAACGTAGGTCATGGCGGAAGCGGGTCATTCGGCTGGCGACTACATCGTCCACCACCTCCAGAACCTGACCGTCTGCAAGCAGGACGGCGCCTGGGTCTGGAACCAGTGCAAAGGCAACTTCTTCGCGGTGAACATCGACTCGATGTTCTTCGCCATGCTGCTCGGCATCGTCTTCCTCACGCTGTTCGGGCGCGTCGCGCGGCGCGCGACCACCGGCGTCCCCGGCCGCCTGCAGACCGCGATTGAGATGGTCGTCGGCTTCGTGGACCAGAGCGTCCGCGAGACCTTCCACGGCAAGAGCGACCTCATCGCGCCGCTCGCCCTCACGCTGTTCGTGTGGGTGTTCTTCATGAACCTGATGGACCTGGTGCCGGTGGACTGGCTGCCGGGCGCCGCTGCCCTGGTCGGCGTGCCGTACCTGAAAGTCGTGCCGACCACCGACGTCAACATCACCATGGCGATGGCGCTGTCCGTGTTCGTCCTGGTGATCTACTTCAGCATCAAGGTCAAGGGCATCAGCGGCTTCACCAAGGAGCTGACGCTGCAGCCCTTCAACCACTGGGCCGCGATCCCGTTCAACTTCGTGCTGGAAGGCGTCGCGCTGATCGCCAAGCCCATCTCGCTCTCGCTGCGGTTGTTCGGCAACCTCTACGCCGGCGAGTTGATCTTCCTGCTGATCGCGCTGCTCGGCATCTGGCAGCTGCCGCTGCACTTCGCGTGGGCCGTATTCCACCTGCTGATCGTGACTCTGCAGGCGTTCATTTTCATGATGTTGACGATCGTGTACCTCAGCATGGCGCACGAGCATCACTGACGTTTTTTCGACCAGGAGACTCTGATGGAAACTGTGATTGGCTTTACCGCGATTGCTGTGGCGATCCTCATCGGCCTCGGCGCGCTCGGTGTCGGCATCGGTATGGGCCTGCTGGGCGGCCGCTTCCTCGAAGGCGCCGCGCGCCAGCCGGAACTGGCGCCGATGCTGCAGGTGAAGATGTTCATTGTCGTGGCGCTGTTGGACGCCGTGGCGATGATCGGCGTCGGCATCGCGCTGTTCTTCACCTTCGCCAACCCCTTCGTCGGGCAGCTGCAGTCGGCGACCGGCGCCGGCTGAGCGTCCGGGAGTAAGGCTCCATGGATATCAACATGACCCTGCTGGGCCAGACGATCGCCATGATCGTGTTCGTCTGGTTCTGCATGAAGATCGTTTGGCCGCCGCTGATCGGCGCCATCGACCGGCGCCGCAAGGAAATCGCCGACGGCATCGCCGCGGGCGAGAAGGGCCAAAAGGAACTGGCCGAGGCGCGGCATGGCTCCGAGGCGATCCTCGCCGAGGCGCGGCAGAAGGCCGTGCAGGTGACGGACCTGGCCCACAAGCGCGGCAGCGACCTGGTCGCCGAGGCGAAGAACGTCGCCCTGGCCGAGGGCCAGCGGCTGGTCGCGCAGGCGCGGGGCGAGATCGCCAACGAGCAGAACCGCGCGCGGGACGGGCTGCGCAAGGAAGTCTCGGCGCTCGCACTCGCTGGCGCCGCGAAGGTGCTGGGCCGCGAAATCGACGCCAAGGCGCACGCGGCGCTGCTCGACGAGCTGGCGGCGGAGCTCGAGAAGGGGGCTCCGGCCCGTGGCTGACCGCGCCACCATCGCACGACCCTATGCCCGCGCGGCGTTCGCACACGCGCGCGAGGCGAAAACGCTCGCCGAGTGGTCGAAGCTGCTGGGCGCCGCGGCGGCAGGCAGCGCCGATGCGCGCGTCGCGCGCCTGATTGGCAATCCGCACGTCACCGGCGATGAGCTCGTGGATCTCCTGGGCGGGCTGTCGAAGCACGCGGCCGCTGATGCGGGGCGCAACTTCCTGAGAGCGCTCGCGACCAACCGCCGCCTTGCGCTCTTGCCGCAGATCGCGGTGCAGTTCGAGAAGCTCCGCGCCGAGACGGAAGGCGTGGTCGAGGTTGAAGTGGTCGCGGCGCGCGAGATCGCGGCGCCACAGGAGAAGCGGCTGCAGGCGGCGCTCGCAAAGCGCCTCGGCCGCGAGGTGCGCATGCACACGCGCATCGACGAGTCGCTGATCGGTGGCGCCATCGTGCGCGCGGGCGACCTCGTGATCGACGGGACGCTGAAAGGCCGCCTCGAGCGGCTGGACTCGGCACTGCGGAATTAGCGAAGGAAGGGACATGTCCATCAAGGCCTCTGAAATCACCGACCTGATCCAGGCACGGATCAAGAACTTCGACGCGGCATCCGAAGCACGCAACGTCGGCACGGTCGTTTCCGTGACCGACGGCATCTGCCGCGTGCACGGCCTTGCCGACGTCGCGTACGGCGAGATGCTCGAGTTCCCGGGCAATACCTTCGGCCTGGCATTGAATCTGGAACAGGACTCGGTCGGCGCCGTGGTGCTCGGTGACTACGTGCACATCTCCGAGGGCGCGACGGTGAAGACCACCGGCCGCATCGTCGAAGTGCCGGTCGGCCCCGAGATGCTCGGCCGCGTGGTGGACGCGCTCGGCAACCCGCTCGACGGCAAGGGCCCGATCAAGGCATCGAAGCGCAGCCCGATTGAACGCGTCGCGCCGGGCGTGATCTGGAGGAAGAGTGTCAGCCAGCCCGTGCAGACCGGCTACAAGGCGATCGACGCGATGGTGCCGATCGGCCGCGGCCAGCGCGAGCTGATCATCGGCGATCGCCAGACCGGCAAGACCGCGCTCGCGGTTGACACGATCATCAACCAGAAGGGCACCGGCATCAAATGCATCTACGTCGCCGTCGGCCAGAAGCAGAGCTCGATCGCGAACGTGGTGAGGAAGCTCGAGGAGCACGGCGCGATGGCGCACACCATCATCGTCGCCGCCAGCGCCTCCACCCCCGCCTCCATGCAGTTCATCGCTCCCTACTCGGGCTGCGCGATGGGCGAGTACTTCATGGACAACGGCGAGGACGCGGTCATCATCTATGACGACCTCACCAAGCAGGCGTGGGCCTACCGCCAGATCTCGCTGCTGTTGAAGCGCCCGCCGGGCCGCGAGGCCTATCCGGGCGACGTGTTCTACCTCCATTCTCGACTGCTGGAGAGATCGGCACGCGTCTCTATTGAGTACGTCGAGAAGACCTCCGGCGGCAGGATCAAGGGCAAGACCGGTTCGCTGACCGGCCTGCCGATCATCGAGACCCAGGCGGGCGACGTCACTGCGTTCGTGCCGACCAACGTCATCTCGATCACCGACGGCCAGATCTTCCTGGAGACCGACCTCTTCAACGCCGGCATCCGGCCGGCCATGAACGCGGGCATCTCGGTGTCGCGCGTCGGCGGCGCGGCCCAGACCGGCATCATCAAGAAGCTCGGCGGCGGCATCCGCCTCGCGCTCGCCCAGTACCGTGAGCTCGCGGCGTTCTCGCGGTTCGCGTCCGACCTCGACGAGGCCACGCGTCGCCAGCTCGAGCGCGGCCAGCGCGTGGCCGAAGTCATGAAGCAGAAGCAGTACGCGCCGATGTCCGTGTCGGAGCAGGCACTCTCTATATATGCCGTAAACCAAGGTTATATGGATAAAGTGGACCGCAAGAAAGTCGTGGACTTCGAGGCGGCGCTGCAGGCCTTCGCCAAGACCAAGTACGCGGACTTCCTGAAGTCGGTGAACGACAAGCCCGAGCTCAGCAAGGAAACCGAGGCCGGTTACAAGAAAATCTGCGAGGACTTCCTCGCGACCGGAGCCTACTGACCGCCATGGCCGGCACCAAGGAAATCCGGGTCAAGATCGCCAGCGTCAAGAGCACGCAGAAGATCACCAAGGCCATGGAAATGGTCGCCGCCAGCAAGATGCGGCGCGCGCAGGACCGCATGAAGGCGGCGCGCCCGTACGCGGACAAGATCAGGAGGGTGATCGGCCACCTGCGCGTGACCAACCCGACCAACCACCCTTACCTCGTCGAGCGCGAGGTGAAGTCGGTCGGCATGATCGTGGTCAGCTCCGACCGCGGCCTGTGCGGCTCGCTGAACGTCAACGTGTTCAAGAACGTGCTGGCGATGGTGCGCGAGTACCAGGCGCAGGGCGTGGAAGTGCGGCTGACGCTGATCGGCGCCAAGGCGCTGCAGTTCTTCCGGCGCCTGAAGCTGCCGATCGAGGCCTCGATCACGCACATGGGCGACAAGCCGCACATCGCCGATCTGATCGGCACCGTCAAGGCGATGCTCGACTTGTTCGAAGAGAAGAAGATCGACCGGCTCCTGCTGGTCAGCAACCGCTTCGTCAACACCATGACGCAGAAGCCGACTTTGCTTCCGCTCCTGCCGGCGGAGACGGTCGACCAGGCGGACCTGCAGGAGCGCTGGGACTACATCTACGAGCCGGCGCCGGACGCGCTCATCGAGTACTACATGATGCGGTACATCGAAAGCACGGTGTACCGGGCGGTGGTCGAGAACCTCGCTTGCGAGATGGCTGCGCGCATGGTCGCCATGAAGAGCGCGACCGACAACGCCGGCAAGCTCATCGACGAGCTGCAGCTCATCTACAACAAGGCCCGCCAGGCCGCGATCACGAAGGAGATTTCGGAGATCGTCGGCGGCGCGGCAGCGGTTTAAGTCCGAGGATTTATTGAATATGGATAAACAGAACGCACAGGCTCAGGCAGCGAACGGCAAGATCGTCCAGATCATCGGCTCGGTGATCGACGTCGAGTTCCCGCGGGAAGGCATCCCGTCGGTGTACGAGGCGCTCAAGCTCGTCGAAGGCGGGCTGACGCTCGAGGTGCAGCAGCAGCTCGGCGACGGCATCGTGCGCACCATCGCGATGGGCTCCTCCGAGGGCCTGAAGCGCGGGCTCGCTGTGACTGCGACCGGCACCCCGATCACCGTGCCGGTGGGCGCGGGCACGCTCGGCCGCATCCTCGACGTGCTCGGCAACCCGCAGGACGAGGGCGGCCCTGTCAGGACGAAGGACTCGCTGCCCATTCACCGACCTGCGCCGTCGTATGCCGACCAGGCCGGCGGCCAGGACCTGCTCGAGACCGGCATCAAGGTCATCGACCTGCTCGTGCCGTTCGCCAAGGGCGGCAAGATCGGCCTGTTCGGCGGCGCCGGCGTCGGCAAGACCGTCAACATGCTCGAGCTGATCAACAACATCGCCAAGGCGCACTCGGGCCTTTCCGTGTTCGCCGGCGTCGGCGAGCGCACCCGCGAGGGTAACGACTTCTACCACGAGATGATGGAGTCGGGCGTCATCGACAAGAAGGACCTGACCAACTCCAAGGTCGCGATGGTGTACGGCCAGATGAACGAGCCGCCGGGCAATCGCCTGCGCGTCGCGCTCACCGGCCTCACCATGGCCGAGTACTTCCGCGACGAGAAGCAGGCCGGCGGCAAGGGCCGCGACGTGCTGCTGTTCATCGACAACATCTACCGCTACACGCTGGCCGGCACGGAAGTGTCCGCGCTGCTCGGCCGCATGCCGAGCGCGGTGGGCTACCAGCCGACGCTCGCGGAAGAGATGGGCGTGCTTCAGGAGCGCATCACCTCGACCAGGACGGGATCCATCACCTCCGTGCAGGCGATCTACGTGCCCGCGGACGACCTGACGGATCCCTCGCCGGCAACCACCTTCGCGCACCTTGACGCAACGGTCGTGCTGTCGCGCCAGATCGCCTCGCTCGGCATCTACCCGGCGGTGGACCCGCTCGACTCGACCAGCCGCCAGCTCGATCCGCTCGTGATCGGCGAGGAGCACTACAACACCGCGCGCGGCGTGCAGGCGGTGCTGCAGCGTTACAAGGAGCTGCAGGACATCATCGCGATCCTCGGCATGGACGAGCTGTCGGAAGAGGACAAGCTCACCGTCAGCCGTGCGCGCAAGATTCAGCGCTTCCTGTCGCAGCCGTTCCACGTGGCGGAAGTGTTCACCGGCTCGCCCGGCAAGTACGTGCCGCTCAAGGACACCATCCGCGGCTTCAAGGCGATCCTCGCCGGCGAGTACGACGCGCTGCCCGAGCAGGCGTTCTACATGGTCGGCGGCATCGAAGAGGCGGCCGAGAAGGCGAAGACGCTCACCTGATCATGGCGAACACGATCCACATAGACATCGTCAGCGCCGAAGGCGAGATCCACTCGGGTCCCGCCACGATGGTGTTCGCCCCGGCCTCCGGCGGCGAAATCGGCGTCGCGCCGCGGCATGCGCCCTTGCTGACGACTCTGAAACCCGGCGAAGTGCGGGTGCAGACCGAGGGCGGCGAGGAGCTGATGTTCTGGGTCGGCGGTGGTGCTTTGGAAGTTCAGCCGCACAAAGTCACGGTGCTGGCGGATACGGCGGCTCGTGCCAGGGATCTCGACGAAGCAGCCGCGCAGGCCGCCAAGCAGCGGGCGGAAGAGGCGATCCGCGACCGCGTCGGCGCGATGGAGATCGCGGAGGCGCAGGCGGAGCTGGCGCGGGCGGTGGCGCAGTTGCGGGCGATCGAGAAGCTGAGGCAGTTGCGGAAAGGCGGCTAGCAGGCAGCGATACCGTCGAGACGGGTTGCTCAGCCGAGCCACGGCGGCGGCGGCAATCCCCGGCTCTCGAGAAATTCCCGGTTGAACAGTTTCGACTCGTAGGTGCGCGCTGAGTCATTGAGCATCGTCACGATCGTGTGACCGGGGCCGAGTTGTCGCGCCAGCCGGATGGCGGCCGCCACGTTGAGACCGGTCGAACCGCCGACGTACAGGCCGTCCTTGCCGATCAGCTCCCACAGCACCGGCAACCACTCGCTGTCCGGGACGTTGAAGGCGTCGTCGATCCGGGCCCCTTCGAGATTGCCGGATACGCGGCCGAGTCCGATTCCCTCGGTAATCGAGCTGCCCGACGCCTTGAGTTCGCCGTGCTTGACCCAGCTGTAAACGGCGGCGCCGTCGGGATCGGCGGCCGCCGTCACGATGCTGCTCCGACGCTGCTTCAGGTACTCGGAGACGCCGGAGAGCGTGCCGCCCGTTCCGACCGCGCAGATGAATGCGTCGATTCGGCCTTCGGTCTGGTTCCAGATCTCGGGACCCGTGCTTGCGATGTGGCCTTCGCGGTTCGCCAGGTTGTCCCACTGGTTGGCGTAGAGCACGCCGCCCGCTGCGCTACCGGCCAGCTCCTCGGCCAGGCGGCGCGCCTGATGCACGTAATTGCCGGGATCCTTGTAGGGAACCGCCGGCACGAGCCTGAGCTCGGCGCCCATCCCGCGCAGCATCGAGCGTTTCTCGACCGCCTGCGTCTCTGGCATCACGATGATCGTACGCAGCCCCAGCGCATTGCCGGCGAGCGTCAGCCCGATGCCGGTATTGCCCGCCGTTCCCTCGACGATCGTGCCGCCCTCGCGCAGGACGCCGCGCCGGAATGCGTCGAGCACGATGTACTTGGCAGCGCGGTCCTTGACCGAGCCGCCCGGGTTCATGAACTCCGCCTTGCCGAAGATTGCGCAACCGGTCTGTTCCGACGCGCTGCGCAGCCGGATCAGCGGAGTGTTGCCGACCGCCTGCAGAAACGGACGATCAGGTACCGCCCCCATGCGCGGTCATGTTCGCGGCTGCGGCAGCACGCGCAGGTACGGCTTCGGGGCCTTCCAGCCGCCCGGATATTTCTGCCGCGCCATGTCGTCGCTGACCGAGGGCGGAATGATCACGTCTTCGCCCGGCTTCCAGTTCACCGGAGTCGCGAGATTGTGCTTGGCCGTGAGCTGGAGCGAGTCGAGCAGCCGCAAGACCTCGTCGAAATTCCGGCCCATGCTCATCGGATAGGTGAGCATTGCCTTGATCTTCTTGTCCGGCCCGATCAGAAACACGGAGCGAACCGTCGCGTTGTCTGCAGGCGTGCGCGCCCTGGCATCGCCGCTCGCGTTCGGGTGCAGCATGTCGAAGAGCTTCGCGACCTTGAGCTCCAGGTCGCTGATCAGCGGATAGTTGACGGCGTGGCCCCGGGTCTCCCGGATGTCCTGGATCCAGCGCGAATGGTCGCTGACTGCGTCCACGCTGAGGCCGATGATCCGGCAACGGCGCTTGTCGAACTCTGGTTTCAGGCCGGCCATGTAACCGAGCTCAGTCGTGCAAACCGGCGTGAAATCCTTCGGATGCGAAAACAGGATAGCCCAGTGGTCGCCGATCCAGTCGTGAAATCGAACCTGGCCCTCGGTGGTCTCTGCCGTGAAATCCGGCACCTCATCCCCTATGCGTAGCGGCATGGTCGTGCCCTCCTGCTGGTGCTCTGAACTGTTCTTGGAACCGGGTTACGATTCTAGACTCACCGAGCCGGGCGTTGCGACAGGGCAAGCGCGCCATTGCCGACCAACACCTGCGCCCCGCTTAGCACGATCAGGTACAGCGGGTACTCCCACCCGCCGCCGGCGTTGCTGAATACCCAGCCGTTCCCCGCGTGCACCCAGAGCGTTCCGGCCAGGACCGGGATGAGGGCGGCCGCAACCTCCCGGGTGCGAACGCCAAGCACGAGCAGGATGCCGCCGACCGCCTCCATCCCGAAGACCACGTAGACGAGGAAGCCGGGTAAGCCGATCGATTCGAAGTAGCCGGCCGTGCCCGGCAGCGTGAAGGTGAAGTGCTTCAGCACCACGCTGTGGGCGATAAACATGACTCCCAGGCTGATGCGCAGGAGCGCGATTCCGTATTCCTTGCTGCGTTCGGCGTTCATGACGTTCTCCTTGGTGAAGGTGGCGCCAAGGTAGCCTTTCGTAGCCCATTGATAATCCAGGCTGGCGGAAGATGTTTGTCCACATGCGTGAACAATCGGATATCGCCGTTTTCGTGCGGGTGGTCGAGCTCGGCAGCTTCACCAGGGCCGCCGACGCGCTCGAGATTTCCAAGGCCGCGGCGAGCAAGGTCGTGAACCGCCTGGAGCAGCGGCTCGGCGCGCGCCTCCTGCACCGGACCACGCGGCGCCTCGCGCTGACGGAGGCGGGGCGGGCGCTGTATGGCAGGAGCGCCTCGGCACTCGCGGAACTCGCCGAGGCGGAACACAACGTCGCGCAGCTCACGGGCAATCCACGCGGCATGCTGCGCGTGACGGCGCCGATCTACCTAGGCGTCACGGTGCTCGCGGCGCACATCGCGGTGTTCCGCGCGAAGTACCCGGAGGTCACGCTCGACCTCGACCTTAGCGACCGCCTCGTGGACATCGTCAAGGAGCGCTTCGACCTCGCGATCCGCATCTCGTCGCTGCAGGACTCGAGCCTGGTCGCGACGCGCCTCGCGCCTTGCCCGACGGTGCTGGTCGGCTCGCCCGCGTACTTCCGCCGCCACGGCACGCCGAAGACGCCGGAAGACCTGATGGCGCACCAGGGCCTCGGCTACAGCATCGTGAAGACACCGAACGAGTGGAAGTTCCGCGCGGGCAAGGGCCGCTGGGTGACGGTCACCATGCCGAGCACGATCCGCTGCAACAACGACTTCGCGCTCAAGCAGTTCACGCTCGACGGGCTGGGCCTCGCGCTGTTCCCGCGCTTCTTCGTGGAGCGCGAGCTGGCGAGCGGCAAGCTCGTGCAGGCCATCCCGGACTACCCGCCGCCGGAGCTGTCGATCAACGCGGTGTATGAGACGAGGAGGCGCCTGCTGCCGAAGCTGCAGGCGTTCCTGGGGTTCCTGAAGGAGCGGTTCGCCACGGAGGCCTGAAAAAGCGTTTCCGCGGAAACGTTTCTGGACAGCTGTCTAAAAACGTTCCGGCCGGAACGTCTTTTCACGTAACGCGTTACGCTCAAAACCTCAAAAAGATGCCCCCAACCCCCGCGCCGGCTCCGCTCAACCCGGCGAGGCTCAGCGCTCCAGCAGCTTCCGCTTCGCCGGCACGTCCTTCCACTGCGCGGCATCGGGCGGCGCGGGCTTCATCTGCTTGATGTTCGGCCAGATCGCCGCCAGCTCGGCATTGAGCTGCAGGAACTCTTTCTGGTCCTCGGGCAGCTCGTCCTCGGTGAAAATCGCGTCGACCGGGCATTCCGGCACGCACAGCGCGCAGTCGATGCACTCATCCGGGTGGATCACGAGGAAATTCGGGCCCTCGTAGAAGCAGTCCACGGGACAGACTTCCACGCAGTCCGTGTGCTTGCACTTGATGCAATTCTCGCCGACGACGAATGTCACGGGCCGTCCTCTTACGCGACGGCCAGCGGCATGCCGGTGAGACCGGCGGCGGCGATGGCCTCGTCGACCATCTTCTGGTGCTCGGCGGGACGCGACCAGCGCTCCTGGCCTTCCGGAGGCAAGAGGTCGATCGGATCAAAGTAGAGGTACACGAGGTCCGCATGCACCGCCGGTGAGCGATAGACGCTGATGCCGGTGGTGCGGTTGTAGTGCTCGAAGCTGTGGACGTCGCGCTTGCCGCCGCCGCCGGGCAGGTCGACGATCGCGAGCGGGGTGTTGAAGCCCGCGGTCGAGCCGCGGACGCCGCGCTCGATCGTGGCGTTGGTCTGGACGGTGGTGCGGAGTTCCTCCACCGCGCTGACCATGTCGTGCTGGTAGACGTAATACGGCCGCACGTTCATGTAGCTGAGGCGGCGGACCAGCTCGGTCATCGTCGCGACCGAGTCGTTGACGCCGCGGATCAGCACGGTTTGGTTGCGCACGGTGACGCCGCCCTTGAACAGCACTTCCATCGCCTGGCGGGTGATCTCGGTGATCTCCTGCGGGGTGTTGAAGTGCGTGTGGAGGCAGACTTCCTTGCCCATCGCGCGGCCGGCGTTCGCGATCTCGAATAGCGCCGCGACCCAGGCGTCGTCGGTGAGGATCTTCATCGGCGACACGGCCGGGCCCTTGGTCGCGATGCGGATGCGGCGGATGTGCGGGATCGCCAGCAGCAGGTGGCCGATGGTGCTGACGTGCTGGGCCGGCAGCATGTAGAGGTCGCCGCCGGAGACGACGATGTCTTCGATCTCGGGACGCGAGGCGATGTAAGCGATGTCGGTATGCCAGCGTTTCGTCTCGGGCTTCAGGCGGGCCTTGTGCACGGTGTCGGTGTCGCCGCCGATCGCGTAGCTGCGGGTGCAGAAGCGGCAATAGACCGGGCAGACGTCGAGCGGCAGGAACAGCGCCTTGTCGTAGTAGCGGTGCGTCAGGCCAGGCGTCGGCGCGTCGGCCTGCTCATGCAGCGAGTCCAGGGTCAGGCGCGGGTGATCGGGCAGCTGGGTCGAGCCGACCGGCAGGAACTGGAGGCGCAGCGGGTCCTGATACGGATTCGCCCAGTCGATCAGGGCGACGGTGTAGGGCGAGAGCCGAACGTTCATCGGGGCGCGCGCGATGCCGGCGCGGACGTCGTCAATGAAGGCCGGGGAGGCGAGGCTGCCGAGCGTCGTGACGAGCTTGTCGACGCTGGTGACGCTCTGCTTGTTCTGGAACTTCCAGTCCAGGAAGGTGGCCCGGTCGACGTCGGCGTAGCCGGGGATGTGGCGCCAGAACTCGTCGTCCCGGAATTTGCGGTGGGCGTATTCCTTGGGGTCGACCACCGGCTTGAGGGCCGCGGGCACCTCGACGTCCATCAGCTCGGCCAGCAAATGGTGGTCCTGCATCCCCGGCAGGACGTCGCGGACCCGGGGGCCGGCGGCCTCGTTGACGGGAGTTAGCTTTTCGGCGGGCTGGCTGATGGCGGCGTCTGCTCGGTTATGGTGAATCGGGCCTCGGGGGCGGTGCGCGCCGCAGGCCGCGGTGGCCCGTAGGTGCCGGCAAAAGCCGCCCAAAACCCGCTGAAATACGGGCGCTAGACTACCATAAAACACCTGTTGTGCGGGCGTTCAAGAAGGCCGTCCGGCCTCAGCGATCGACGAGTTTCTGAAGATGCTCCGGATACCGCGCGCCGTGCACGGCGACCCTGTCCGCCGCGGCCTGAATCGCAAGCTGGTCGTCGGGCGTGAGCTCGAGGCGGGCGGCGTGCTGACCTGCTACGACTGGCTGAAGGGCGAGGGCCCGATCAGCGACGACATGCGCTACTTCTTCAAGATGGAAGGCCTCACCTACAATCTGATCACGCTGGCCGAACTTGGCAGGTACCTGGAAGCTGCCGGCTACGTGGACGTGTCGCTCGAAGATGCGTCCGACTGGTACCGGCGCGAGGTGCGGCAGGAGTACGAGATGATGCGCGGCCCCGGCCGCGCTCTGGCCGTCGCGCTGATCGGCGAGGCGCAAGCGGGGCACATGATCGAGGACTGGCGCTCGATGGTCGTAGTCTGCGAGAAGGGCGAGCTGCGGCAGGGCTATACGCGGGGGCGGAAGCCCGGTTGAGGCGGCACGGAATGAGCACGACCTACGATGCGATCGTCATCGGCGGCGGCCACAACGGGCTGACCGCCGCGGCCTATCTCGGCCGCGCGGGCCTCAGGACCCTCGTCCTCGAGCGCCGCGCCGTGCTGGGCGGCGCCGCGGTTACCGAGGAGTTCCATCCCGGCTACCGCAACTCGATCGCGTCCTACACCGTGAGTCTCCTGCGCCCGGAGGTGATCGAGGAGCTGGAGCTGAAGCGCCATGGCTACCAGCCGGTCAGGATGCACGCGCACCTCTCGCTCCTGCAGGACGGGCGCGCGCTGCTGATGACGGACGACGAGGCGCGGAACCGCGCCGCGGTCGGGCGCTTCTCGCCCCGCGACTACGACAACATGCAGCGCTTCTACGCCGCGACCGACCGCATCGGCGAAGTCATCCGCGCGCAGTGGCTGAAACCTCCGCCGGCGCTCGGCGGCGGCGTCCTCGACCTGCTCTCGCTGCTGCCGGCGGCGCGCGAGTTCCGCGGCCTCACGGTCGAAGACCGGCACCTCTTCATGCAGTTCATGACTTCGCCGGCGAACGAGATCGCCGAGCGCTGGTTCGAGAGCGAGGCGATGCGCAACCTCATGGCCGGACACTGCGTCTCGGGCAACTTCGCGAGCCTCGACGCGCCGGGCTCGGCGATCCCGCATTTCCACCACGCGCTCGGCGAATTCGAGGGCGTGCGCGGCGCCTGGGGCCACGCCCGCGGTGGCATGGGCGCGATCACGCAGGCGATGGCCTCCTCCGGCCGTGCGCATGGCGTCGAATACCGCACGAGCGCGCCGGTCGAGCGCATCCTGATGCAGGAAGGCCGCGCCGTCGGCGTGCGCCTCGAGGGCGGCGAGGAGTTCCGCGCGCGGTTCCTGCTGGCGAACACCGACCCGAAGCGCACCTTCCTGAAGTTCGTCGGCCGCGAGCACCTGCCGGCGGCATTCGCGGAAGGGATCGGGCGACTGCGCATGGGGCACGCGACGCTGCGCATGAATCTCGCGCTATCGGGCGCGCCGGAGTTCGCGGCGCTCTCGGCCGCGGAGTCCGACGTTGCGCGCGGCGGCTCCGTCACCATCTTCCCGACGCGCGCGCAGATCGAGGACAACTACCGGGCCGCGCTCGCCGGGCGGATCATCGACGTGCCTTATCTCGACATCCGCATTCCCTCGGCGATCGACGACACGCTCGCGCCGCCGGGGCACCACGTGATGAGCCTGATCGGCAAGTACTACCCGTATCGCCTCGCGGGTGGAGAGAGCTGGGACACGATAGGCCCGTCCGTCTCCGAGCGCATCATGACGGAGCTCGAGCGCTTCATGCCGAATTTGCGGCGCCTGGTCGTCGGCCGGCAGTTCCTGACGCCGCTCGACCTGGAGCGCGTGTTCGGCCTCACCGAGGGTGACATCTTCCACGGCCGCCACGACCTCGACCAGATCTTCGGCCTGCGGCCGCATCCGCAGGCCGCGCAGTTCGCGACGCCGATCCCCGGGCTCTATCTCTGCGGTTCAGGCGCGCATCCCGGCGGCGCCGTGTCCGGCGCACCGGGGCGGAATGCGGCGATGCGGGTGATCAAGGACGCGAGGCGGGGGCGGCCACGAAGCTAGGCGGCGCTCCCAGTCCGCAGCGCCGGGTTGCGGTCGGTGAGATCCATGGTGAATCCCGCGCCGTCGCTGAGGATCACCTGGTGCTGCGGTCCGGGGGTCAACTCCAGCCGCTCGATGTCGAGCGCTTTCGGCAATTCGTAGCAGATGAGTCCTGGCGAGGCGATGCCGAAGACCTTGGTGCGCTGGTCGGTCTTCTTCCTGAGCTCGCCACGCACGATGCGCGCGGGACCGATCACCTCGAGGGTGCGCTGGTCGGTCTTCTTCCTGAGCTCGCCACGTACCGGTTCGCGCACCCAGGTATAGCCGGCCAGTTTGACGAAACCGGACTCGTAGGCGACCACGGTGCCCGCGAACAGCCGCGGCAGGTCGCCTTCATAGAGGCGACGATGGGCGATCAGCAGCTTGTCACCCGGCGTAAGCAACATGGGACATCCCTGTCGTGACCGGTCGCGCGGGTCCGGCGACGAGGGATGATATTGGCGAAAACGGCGGACGGAACAGCGACTTCATCACGCTTTCCCCCGCGCCGCGTAGTACGCCGCGATCTTCGGCTGGGTCTTCACGCGCTCGCAGTGCTTCGCGAGCAGCGGCGCGTGCTTGTCCACGATGTCCGCGGGAATGTGATCCAGCGCCCCGGACTTGAGCCAACGCACCCAGTAGAAGCACTTGAGGTCGGCGACCGTCAGGCGGTTTTCCACGAACCACTCTCCGCCGCCCGCCTGGAGCCGCGCCTCGATCTGCTGCAGGAAGCGCGGCAGCGGGCCCGCCACCAGCGCCTCGCGCGCCGCCTTCTTGGCGGCATCGTCCTCGATGCGCATCGTCTGGCCGATCTTGGTCGTGATGTCCTCGACCGCGTCCATCACCTCGTCCACGCGCACGGCCTCCCAGTCGTCCTTCGGGTAGAGGCCGGCGAGCTTGCCGACGTAGCGGTTGATGGTGTTGGACTGCGCGATGACTTTGCCGTCCACCTCGAGGACCGGCATGGCCTGGAATGGCGTGCTGTCGCGGCGGGCCGGCCACTCCTTGGGCGGAATGCGACGGTCCTCGAAGGGGATCCCGGCGATGTGCATTGCGACGCGTGCAACCTCACCGCGGCCGCCGTCGAAATCGAAGTAGGTATAGACCAGCATGGGCATGGGCACTCCTGGCGTCTCGCTCACCGCTTCGGGCGTGAGATGATAGCGCGCGATGCATACGGGTACCTGCCTGTGCGATGCGTGCAATATCGGGGCCCCTTCGGCGGTCTCATATGCCGCCATCTCCCGATACTGGAGGCCCGTCGCATGACCCGGTTCGCCAAGGATCCCGCAGCGCTCGCCAGGCTGACCCCCGAGCAGTACCGGGTGACGCAGCAGTGCGGCACCGAGATGCCCGGCACCGGCGCCCTGTTGCACAACAAGGAGCCGGGTATCTACGTGGACGTCGTTTCGGGCGAACCGCTCTTCGCCTCGAGCGACAAGTTCGATTCCGGCTCCGGCTGGCCGAGCTTCACGCGGCCGATCGAGCCGGCGAACGTGAAAGAGCTGGGCGACGAGTCGCACGGCATGATCCGCACCGAGGTGCGCTCGGCGCACGGGGACAGCCACCTCGGCCACGTGTTCAACGACGGGCCGCGCGACCGCGGTGGCCTGCGCTATTGCATCAACTCGGCATCGCTCCGATTCATCCACCGGGACGACATGGAAAAGGAAGGCTACGGGGCATACCTGAACCAGGCAGGAGACAAGCGATGACCACCGAGCGCGCCGTGCTCGCCGGCGGATGTTTCTGGGGTGTGCAGGATCTGCTACGCAAGTGCCCGGGCGTGAGCAGGACCCGCGTCGGTTACACCGGCGGCAACACGCCGCAGGCGACCTACCGCAACCACGGCTACCACGCCGAGGCGGTCGAAGTCCTGTTCGATCCTGCGCAGACCAGCTTCCGGAAGCTCCTCGAACTCTTCTTCCAGATCCACGACCCGACGACCAGGAACCGCCAGGGCAACGACGTCGGCACGAGCTATCGGTCGGCGATCTACTTCACGACCGACGAGCAGAGGAAGGTCGCCGAGGACACGATCGCGGACGTGGATGCCTCCGGCCTGTGGCCCGGCAAGGTCGTGACGGAGGTGGCGCCGGCCGGAGACTTCTGGGAAGCCGAGCCTGAGCACCAGGACTACCTGCTGCGCAACCCCTGGGGTTACACCTGTCACTTCGTGCGTCCGGACTGGGTGCTGCCGAGGCGCAAGAGCGCCTAGCGCGGCGACTGCGGGAATGGCGCGCATCAATAATAGTGTCATTGCGGGCAGGTTCATTGGGGCGACGGCTTTTCTGTGGCTGGCGGCGAGCCCGCCGCTCGCGGCGGAGCCTTACCTGGCGGCGCGCGAGGGCCTCAAGTGCGCCGCCTGCCACGTGAATCCCGCTGGCGGCGGCCTCAGGAATTCCGCCGGGAACGCGTATGCGCAGAACGTCATGCCGGCACGGCACCTCGGCGAGGAGCAATGGCTCGGCGAGGTGAACCGCTTCATCGCCATCGGCGGGAATCTTCGCAGTAACGCGACCTACGTCGACTACGAGGAGGGGCCCGACGAGGATCTCGCCTTCGACGTGGACGAGCTGCGCGTGTACCTCGACGTGCGCGTGATCCCGGACCGGCTCTCGCTGTACGTCGACCAGCAGCTCGCGCCCGACGCGAGCCGGAACCTCGAGGCCTACGCGCGGCTGTGGCTGGATGCGTCGAACCGCTTTTACCTGAAGGCCGGCCAGATGTTCCTGCCGTTCGGATTGCGGCTGGAGGACGACACCGCTTTCGTGCGCGAGATCTCCGGCATCAACTTCGACACGCCCGACGACGGCGTCGAGTTCGGGCTGGAATCGGGGCCGTGGAGTGCGCAGCTCGCGGTGTCGAACGGCACGGGCGGCGGGGGAGAGACGAACGCCGGCAAGCAATGGAGCCTGCGCGGCGAGCACGTGCGGACGCGCTGGCGCCTCGGCGCGAGTTACAACTTCAACGACGCCGGCGACATCGAGCGGCACATGGGCGCCGTGCATGCGGGCCTGCGCACGGGCCCGGTCACCTGGCTCGCCGAGTTCGATTTCATCGAGGATCGCGGCCTGCCGGGCGGAACCATCTCGCGGTGGGTCGGCCTGCTCGAAGGCAACTGGGAGCCGAGGCGCGGGCACAACCTCAAGGCGACGGCGGAGGCGATCGAGCCGGCCTCTGGATTCGAAGCCGATACCCAGGAGCGCTACTCGCTGGTCTACGAGTACGCGGCGATCCAGTTCCTGCAGCTGCGCGGCGGCGCACGCTTCTACGACGGTGACCCTGCCGATCCGCAGCAGAACCGCGAGTTCTATTTCCTGGAGCTGCACGGCTTCTTCTGAGCCATCGCGGCTCGCGCGCTGTGCCAAGATAGGCGCCGGGCTGCTGTAGGATGCGCGCGCGTGGTCGAAACCATTGAATCCGTCAATGCCTGGCTGAACGGCTACGTCTGGGGCACGCCGATGATCGTGCTGCTGATCGGCACCGGCGTGCTGCTCACGATCCTGACCGGCGCCGCGCAGTTCCGCTTTCTCGGGCGGGCTCTCAGGGAAGTCCTCGGCAAGCTGACCCAGCCGGGCCGCGGCGAGGGCAGCGTCCGGCCGTTCCAGGCGGTCGCCACCGCGCTCGCCTCGACGGTCGGGGTCGGCAACATCGCGGGCGTCGCGACCGCGATCTTCCTCGGCGGTCCGGGCGCGCTGTTCTGGCTCTGGGTCTCGGGCCTGCTCGGCATGTGCACGAAGTACGCCGAGATCGTGATCGCGCTCCACTACCGGGAGCGGGACGCCGACGGCACGATGCGCGGCGGCGCGATGTACGTGCTGAAGAAGGGCCTCGGGATGCCCTGGCTCGGCGCGATCTTCGCGCTGCTGGCCTCGCTCGCCGCATTCGGCATCGGCAACATGGTGCAGGCCAATTCCGTCGCCGACGCGCTGCACGCGACGTTCGGATTCGACAAGTCGACCACCGGCTTCGTGCTCGTGATACTCACCGGCGCCGTAATCCTCGGCGGCATCAAGCGCATCGGCCAGGTCACGGAACTGCTCGTGCCGTTCATGGCGCTGTTCTACATCGGCGGCGGCATGGTCATCCTCGTGCTGCACGCCGCGAAGCTGCCGGACGTGTTCGCGCTGGTGTTCGAGAGCGCATTCAGCGGCACGGCCGCGGCCGGCGGGTTCGCGGGCAGCACGATCGCGATGGCGATGCGCTACGGCATTGCGCGCGGCCTGTTCTCGAACGAGGCGGGTCTCGGCTCCGCCCCGATGGTCCATGCGGCCGCGAGCACCGATCATCCCGTGCGGCAGGGGCTCTACGGCATCTTCGAGGTGTTCGTGGACACGCTGCTGATCTGCACGGTCACCGGGCTCGTGATCCTGGTGACCGACTCATGGACTTCCGGTTCTACCGGCGCGGCGCTCTCGGTGCGCGCGTTCGAGGCGGGCCTGCTGGGCACCTGGGGCGACGTGGTCGTCACCGGCGGGCTGATCCTGTTTGCCTATTCCACGGTCATCGGCTGGAGCTATTACGGCGAGACCGGCATCGTGTACCTGTTCGGCGCCAGGGCCGCGATACCCTACCGGATCGCGTGGCTCGTGTTCATCTACCTGGGCGCCGTCGGCTCGCTGCATCTCATCTGGGACATCGCGGACACGCTGAACGGCCTCATGGCCATACCGAACCTGATCGCCGTGCTGGCATCGATCCCGCTGCTGCTGCGGCTGCAGAAAGAGTTCTTTTCCGGACCCGGGAGCAAACCAGGATGACGCTGGACCGCCGGGCAGCGGCGTCAGGCAGCGACAAGTGAATCTTTGCGCCGTGCAGGAGATCACGGCAGGCTGAGCGGCGCGACTCCGAACAGCCGGGCGTGCAGCCAGAGCACCATGAGCGCGTAGAGCGCGAGCCCGCCCGCCACGGCGAGCGCGTCATCCGCCGCCGACGCCCGAAAGCCCATGGGCGGCCGTGCCGGGCGGCGCTCGAGCGAGACCCACGTCGCGACCGACCACACGAGGAAGCTGCCGAACAGCAGCACGCCGGCGACGCTGCCGTGCGTCAGGAGGTGCGCGACGGCCCAGAGAATCGCCGCCAGGAGCAGCGGGTGCCGCGCACGCGCCGCGATCCGGCCGCGCAGCACTGAAGCGAGCACGAGCGTGATCACCGGCAGCATGAGGACTGCCGCAAGGTAGCGGAACGAAGGCGGCGTGACGTACAGCAAGCCGGTCGTTGCCCGCGCCGGCGCGTACCCGGCGACCAGCAGGTAGAACCCGGCGAGCGAGATGAGCGAGTAAACGATGCGCCAGGCACCGAGACCCATGGCGGCGGCGGCACGGTCGCGCCAGTCGAGCGCAAGCAGCGAAATGGAATGGACGCCGAAGAAGACCGCGAGACCCAGGAAGAATGTGCTCATGACGCGACGCCACGCCCGCCCGCAACTCTGTCCCGGTCATGGTACTCCCGCGGTAGCGTCGTGCGGGTGCAGGCGGCCGGTACCCGCCCGTATACTGCCCGCAGGAGTCGTATTCCATGAATGTCGCCCTGCAGCGGCCGCTCAGCGCCGCGGACCTCAACTTCAATCCCCCGCGGTTCCCGCTCGCGCGGCTCATCGCCTGCGCCCGCGAACACTGGGGCATCGCCGGGGAGTTCACGCCGCTCGAGGGTGAGCGGGACCAGAACCACCGCGTGACGTCCGCGGACGGCGCGAGCTTCGTGCTGAAGGTCTCCGCCGCCGGCGAGAGCGAGGGGGCGGTGGACTTCCAGATCGCGGCGCTGCGGCACCTCGAGCGCTGCGCGCCCGCGCTGCCGGTGCCGCGCGTGATCGCCTCGCGAGCCGGCAACGACCGCGAATGGATAGCGACCGCCGACGGCACACGTCACATGGTGCGGCTGCTCAGCTGGCTGCCGGGAATTCCAGCGTCGCAGGGCGAGGAACCGGGCGTTGCCCTGCTGCGCAGCGCCGCATCATTCCAGGCGCGGCTCGCGCGCGGGTTACAGGGCCTTTTCCATCCGTATGCACGGCACTTCGTGGCCTGGGACATCCAGCGCGCGCTGCTGCTGGATCCCGGCGTGCAGGCCTGGGTGGCGGACGACGCGAAAGCGCTGCTCGCGGGATTCTGCGCGCGCGTCGAGCGCGACATCCTGCCGCGGCTGCCCGCGCTGCGGGCGCAGGTCGTGCATAGCGACGGGCATTCCGGCAACCTGCTGCGTGCGGGGCCGGCGTCCGACGAGATCGTCGGCGTGATCGACTTCGGCGACATGATTCACGCGCCGCTGGTCCAGGATCTTGCGGTGACGCTCGCGAGCTTCGCGCGCCACGGCGAGATGTCGCTCGACAGCGCCGTGGCGCAGGTCGAGGCCTGGAACGCCGTCCTACCGCTACAGGACGAGGAGCTGGAGGTCCTGCACGACCTCACGTTGCTCCGGCTCGCGACCGCGCTTGCGCTGTACGACTTCCGCATCCACGCGACGGACAAGCCGGCGGCCTGGCTTGCGAGGGAGCGGCCGGACATCGTCAAGGCCGTGTCGAAGTTCCTCTCGCTCGACCGCGACCTGGTGCACGAGCGTTACCGCGCCGCCTGCGGGCGCGTCGGCCGGGCGCCGGCGAGTGTCGACATCGGCGAGCTGCGCGAGAGGCGCGCGCGGGCGCTGGGGCCGAGCTACCGCCTGTTCTACGACCGGCCCGTGCACCTCGTGCGCGGCGAGGGCGCCTGGCTCTGGGATGCCGAGGGGCGGCGCTACCTCGATTGCTACAACAACGTCGCCTCGGTCGGGCATTGCCATCCGCACGTGGTGGCGGCGCTGTCCCGCCAGGCCGCGACGCTCAACACGCACACCCGTTACCTGCACGACAACGTGGTGCGCTACGCCGAGCGGCTGACCGCCACGATGCCCGCCGATCTTCGCGTCTGCTATTTCGTCTGCACGGGCACGGAGGCGAACGATCTCGCGATCCGCATCGCGCGCGTCGTGAGCGGGCACGAGGGCGTGATCGTCTCGGACGATTCGTACCACGGCAATTCGAACGTGGTGAGCGCGGCATCCACCTGCACGTACCCGAAGTCGGAGCAGCCGCCGTGGATCGCGACGGTGCCGCCGCCAAACGGCTTCCGCGGCGAGTTCCGTTACGGCACGCCGGACCTCGGCATCAAGTACGCCGCGAAGATCGACGGCGCGATCGCCGCGCTCGCGAAGCGCGGGCAGGGCGCCGCCGCATGGCTGTGCGACGTGATCTTCGACTCGAATGGCACGATCCTGCCGCCGGAGGGCTACCTCGACTACACCGCGCGCGCGATCCGCGCGGTAGGCGGGCTGTACATCGCCGACGAGGTGCAGTCCGGCTTCTACCGCACGGGCGAGGAGATGTGGGGCTTCCGTTACGCGCAAGCCGTGCCGGACATCGTCACGCTCGGCAAGCCGATCGGCGACGGCCACCCGCTCGGCGCCGTGGTCACGACGCCCGCGATCGCGGCGAAGTTCGCGCAGAAGTTCTCTTACTTCAACACCTTCGGCGGCAACCCGGTATCGGCCGCGGTCGGCATGGCCGTGCTCGACGTGCTCGAGCGCGAGGGCATCCAGCAGAATGTCATCGCCGCGGGGAAAGTGCTGTCGGCAGGGCTTGCGGAGCTCGCGGGCAGGCACCCGCTGGTCGCGGACGTGCGCGGCAAGGGCCTGTTCTGGGGGCTCGAGATCGTGCGCGATCTCGCGTCGCGGGCGCCGGCGGTCGCCGAGGCGGAGCGGATCATGAACCTGCTGCGCGAGGACGGATTCCTGCTCGGGCGCACCGGCGCTTACGACAACGTGATCAAGATTCGCCCGCCGCTCGTGTTCACGCCCGACTATGCGCGCTTGCTGCTCGACGGCCTCGACCGCGCGCTGGCGCGGGTCTGACGATTAGTCGTGAGACCACTGGCTGCACAGACCGCCGGTGGTTTCCGCGCCATCGAATACGAAGACCTGACCGGTCGCGAATGCGGCATCTTCCGAGGCGAGGAATGCGAAGAGGGCGGCGATTTCCTCGGGTTTCGCGTGCCTGCCGAGCGGGATCTTCCGGTTCACGGCCTGCAGCATGGCTTCGGTGTACTCGGCCCGCTGCATCGGCGTCAACACATAGCCGGGTGAGATCGCATTGACGCGGACCATGGGCGCCAGCTCGAGCGCCATCGCCAGCGTCAGCGCGATGACTCCGCCCTTGCTGGCGCTGTAGTCGGCGTAATGGGGATAGCCGGTGGATCCTGCCGTCGAGGCGGTATTCAGGATGACTCCCGAGCCCTTCGCCACCATGTGCCTTGCGGCCGTCTGCGCCATGAAGAAGGCGCCCCGCAGGTTCACGGCCAGCACTTCGTCGAACTCGTCCGGCGTGGTGTCGAGGAATTCGTGCCGGATGCTGATGCCGGCGTTGTTGATCAGCACGTCGACCGATCCCATGCGGCGAACGGCCTCGGCGAATGCAGCGCGCACCTGCTCGAGGTCCGATACGTCGGCGGCGATTGCGGCGGTCAACCCGGGCAGTTCCCGCTCGACCCGCTCTCGTGCCTCCGCGCTGCGGTCGACGATGCAGACGCGGCAGCCTTCCTCGAGAAACCGCTGCGCCGTCGCCTGGCCGATGCCGCTCGCGCCGCCGGTAACCACCACGTTCCTGCCAGCCAGGCCGCGCATCAGCCCGCGACTCCGCCGCCATCCACTGGCAGCACGGCCCCGGTGATGAACGATGACTCGTCGCAGGCCAGGAACAGTGCGGCGCGCGCGATCTCGATCGGTTCGCCCATGCGTCCGAGCGGCCGGTCGGAGGCGGACTCCACGTAAGCCTCCCAGGTCATGCCCCGGTTCCTGGCGTCCTCGCGCTCCATCGGCGTCACCGTGTCGCCGGTGCAGATGCAGTTGATGCGCACGCCCTGCCGCCCGTGGTCGATCGCCATCGCCTTGGTCATCACGATCATGCCGCCCTTGGCCGCGCAATACGCCACCGCGCGCGCGCCGCCGGTGTAGCCCCAGCCCGAACTATTGTTGACGATCGAGCCGCCGCCGCCGCTGATCATGTGCGGCAGCGCGAACTTGGACATGAGAAAGCTTCCCTTGAGGCTGGTGTCCACCTGCGAATCGAATTCCTCCACGCTGCAGGCGATGGCGTCGTTCGCGACGTACACGCCAGCATTGTTGAACAGCACGTCCAGCCGGCCGAAGGCGGCGACGGTCGCCTGCACGGCGCGCTCGCAGTCCGCGGCCAGCCGGACATCGGCCTGGATGAATGTCCCCTTCGCTCCGAGTTTCTCGATCTCCCTTACCACTTCGCCTCCGCGGTCGCGATTGCGGCCGGTGATCGCGACGCGCGCTCCTTCCTCGGCAAACAGCAGCGCCGTTGCGCGGCCGATGCCGGATGTTCCGCCGGTGATCAGTACCACCTTGTTCGCCAGTCGCATGCGTTACGCCTCTGGTTGCCCGGATTGAAAAGGGGAATCGCCGTTCCGCTGTCGCGGAGTACGCGCCATCCTACTGGCGCAGCTCATTGATCGCCCGCCAGGCCTGGTCGATCGCCACGTGCGTGTAGGCGTCCGCGCCGGCGTCCGAGTTGGCGATCGCGATGTTGCCGAAGCGCTGCCGCGCGACGGTCTCGGGCCGCGGCTCCGTATTCCAGTCCGCGTCCTCGAGGTCGGTGTGGTCGCGCGCGTAGCCGTGCGGCCAGCGATTGACGGTGATGGCGAGGACGTCGCGTGCCGGGTCGAAGCCGCCCGGGCCGAGCAGGCTTGCGAGGACGCTGCGCACCTCGCGCTCGTAATCCTCAAACGACATGGCGAGCATCTGCGCGCGCGCGGCGCGCGTCTGGTCCGCGATGTTGGCGGCGGCCGGCATCGGGCCGTTGAAACTCGCGAAGCTCTGCATCACGCAGGCGTCCCCGGGCCGCCACTTGGGGCGGTAGTCGCCGACGTTGATACCCGTGACGAGGAACACGTCCTGCAGGAAGCTGCCCGGCAGCTGCGCGCCCTTGATGCCTAGCTTCTGCAGCGCCTCGCCATTGCGCAGCACGGTATTCACGACCAGCATCGGCCGCTTCACGGCTTTCGCGAGCGCAGCTTTCTGCTCTGCCGGCATCTCCGGCGCGAGGTGGGGAATGATCGCGTTGTAGCAGGCGAGCACGGCCTGCTTCGACTGCACGCGCCGGAGCGCGCCGCCCTGCGCGTAGGTGACGTCGACGCCGGCGCCGTTCGCGACGTGCACGACCGTCGAGTTGAGACGCAACCGCACGGGCGAGACCGGTGCGTCGAGCGCCGAGTAATCGAGCCGCGCGGTCACCACGCTGTGCGGGTCCGTGCCGGCCGCCATGTCCGGGAAGCTCGCCGGGATCAGCGAACGCACAAGGAGGCGCGCGATCGAGCTGTTGCCGTCCGGGAACATCGCCGTGGCGCGGTCCTCGTCCGCCTGCCCGGGATCATCGGGTGCGCCGAGCACGTGCGCGCCGGGCAGGCCTGACCAGAGGCATTCCATGACCGAGAGGCTCTCGGCCGGCAGGCCCCAGAATCCGGATGGCGCGCTGCTGAACACCTGGATTGCCGCCTCCGGCAGGCCGAAGTGCTCGCGCAGGAAGTCGGTGTAGCGCGTGCGGTGCAGCCAGGCGTCGCGCTCCTCCGGCGACTTGCTGGCGAGCACGTCACGATCCGACAGCAGGAATGCCTTGAGCTTCGCGCGCGCGTCGGCGTCTATCGGAAACGCATCGACGTGCGTTGCGAGCTCGCGTGGCTCGACGTCGTCGAGCGTCACGCCGCGCAGCAGCACGTCGCACCCGTAGCGTCCCCGGTTGAACAGCAGGGCAGGCTGGAGGTCTCCGTCTGCGCCCATCCACTTGAAGGCGTAGTTCTCGCGCAGGCGCGGAATGTCGATGCCGAGCTCGCGGATGAGCCCGTGCACGATCTCGCTGAACTTCGGGTACTCCATGTTCACGGTCCCGCCCCAGGCGAGGCGCATCGGCCCGCCCTGGTGGAACTCGTTGCGCTTGGCATGGCCGCCGAAGTCGTCGTGGTTGTCGAGGATCAGGATCCGCGACTGCGGGCCGTGCAGCTTGCGGTAGTAGTACGCGGCGGCGAGCCCGCTGATGCCGCCGCCGACGACGATCAGGTCGTATGACTCGTCGAGCGGCTGCGCATCGTCAAAGCGTTTGCCCTCGCGCGCGAGTGCATGCGCGACCTCGAAAGCGCCCGCATGCGAGCCGCGCAGGCCCGTGAGCGTCGGCGGGTAATAAGGTGCGCTACCGTCCGCCGTGTGATGGGCAAAGCCCGGCCATGGCAGCGCCAGCCCGAGCCCTGCCAGGCCGACGTCATGCACGAAGTCGCGGCGGGTGATGGAGCGGTGGAGTCCGAGATCGCGGTCTGAGGGTTGCACAGCAGGGGTCTCCGTGGTCCGACGCCAGAGTGTGACCGCAACGCCGCGGGGCGGCAATTCGGACCGCGAAGGATTGGGCCGGCCCGTGCGTCTATTGATGGCAAGGCGGCGTCGAATTCGACGCTGTGACCCTGAACGACGGAGTACACGCCATGAATAGATACCTCGCGATTATGGTCAACACAGTGCTCGCCGGCGCGGCGCTGGGCATCGGGGCGGTGACCCCCGCGATGGCCGCGTCCGAGCAGCCGTTCAAGCAGACGAACATCCACTTCGAAACGAATGCCACAGCCTGCGACATGGGCATCCAGATGAGCTTCGACACGGACGGGCTGACGGAGGGTGAGGTCGAGGGACCCTGCGAGCAGGTAATGTTCAGTTTCCGGGCGATCGACGGCGTGGAGAACACCGGCGATCTCACCGAGATGTTCCACGAGCGCGTGGAACCGCCCATCACGGACCTGCTCGATGCGCTCGACTGTGAGCCCCCGGAGCATGATCCCATTTCGCTCGCCGAGCTGTTCGGCACCTGGCCGGCCGGCTGGTATGAATTCGACGGCGAAAGCAACGGCGTGGAATTCGAGGGCAGGGCGCGGCTGACGCACAAGATTCCCGCCGGCCCCGAGATCCTGGCGCCGGAAGATGGCGCGGTCGTGCCGCACGACGCGAACCTGCTGATCCGCTGGAAGAAGGTGACCGGACCGCTGCTGCCGAGCCTGGGGCCGGTTGAAGTCGTCGGCTATCACGTGGTGCTGGCCGATGTCACTGATCCCGCCCTGGCGCCTGGCAGGACGAAGACAGTGCTCGACGCCGACCTCGCGAAATCGGAGACCAGCTTCCTGGTGCCGAAGCAGTTCCTGGAGCCCGGCAGGATCTACGAGTTCGAGATCCTCTCGACCGAAAAATACGGGAACCAGACGATCACCGAGGGCGGCGTATTCTGCACGTCGCCGATCGCCGCGGCGGACTGCGAAGGGCCGTAGGCGAAGCTCTCGGCATCGGTTCTGCTCGCTAGCGCGAGGTCGCCGGCGCCGGTCGGCGGCCTCGCTGCGCCTGCGCGTCCTTTGACATCGAATCGGGAAGATGCAATGTTCGCCGCAGTTCCGGACGCGGCTGACAGTGCCGCGACGCAAGGGGGACCTTTCCGTTGAGTACCAGGCCGGTGGCCGTGATCACGGGCGGCGCTGCGGGCATCGGCCGCGCGATCGCCGATCGGTTCGCCGCGGAAGGCTGGCAGGTGCACGTCTGCGACGCGGATCCCGAGGCGGTCCGGCGTTTCCAGGCGGAAATGCCGTCGTGCTCCGCGAGCGTCACCGACGTGTCGAACGTGAGCCAGGTCGACGCGCTGTTCGACGACGTCGCCGCGCGCTACGGCCGGCTCGACGTGCTGGTCAACAACGCCGGCATTGCCGGCCCCACGGCGCTGGTCGAGGACATCGCGCCCGCGGACTGGGAGCGCACCGTGGCGGTGGATCTCAACGGGCAGTTCTACTGCGCGCGCCGCGCGGTGCCGATGCTGAAGGCGGCCGGCGGCGGTTCGATCCTTGTCACCGCCTCGAGCGCGGCGTTATTCGGCTGTCCGCTGCGCGCGCCCTACACGGCCTGCAAGTGGGCGCTGATCGGCTTCATGAAGACGCTCGCGATGGAACTCGGCCCGCACCGCATCCGCGTCAACGCGATCTGCCCGGGAAGCGTGCGCGGCCCGCGCATCGACGGCGTGATCGAGGGCGACGCGAAGCAGCGCGGTCTTGCCGCCGCCGAAATCCGCCGCCTCTACGAGCGCCAGACCTCGTTGCGGTCCTTCGTCGACGCCGAAGACATCGCGAATGCGGCGTTCTTCCTGGCGTCGCCGCAGGGCGCGATGATCTCCGGCCAGGCACTCGGCGTGGACGGGCACACGGAATCCCTGTCCAACTGGCTGGACTGACGGCGCGATGCGAATGATGAAAGCGGCCTGGTTCGAGACCTTCGGGCCCGCGCGGCAGGTGCTGCGCGTCGGCGAACGGCCGCGGCCGGAGCCTGGCCCGGGCGAAGTACTCGTGCGCCTGCGCACCAGCGGCGTGAATCCCTCGGACGTGAAGAAGCGCGCCGGGTCGTCGCCGACGCTGCTCGACCAAGGATTCGTGATCCCGAACAGCGATGGCGCGGGCACGATCGAGGCGGTCGGTGCGGGCGTGCCTGCCTCGCACGTCGGCGAGCGCGTCTGGGTGTACCAGGCGCAGCACGGCCGGCGCTTCGGTACGGCGGCCGAGTATGTCGCGCTCGACACCGCGCGCGCGGCGCCGCTGCCGGCGGCCGCGGGTTTCGAAGTCGGCGCCTGCCTCGGCATCCCGGCGATGACCGCGCACCGCTGCGTGTTCGCCGACGGGCCGGTCGCGGGGCAGAGCGTGCTCGTGACCGGCGGTGCGGGCCGCGTCGGCTGGTACGCGATCCAGTGGGCGAAAACCGCGCGCGCGCGGGTCATCGCGACGGCGAGCCGGCCCGCCGATGAACAGGCTTGCCGCGAGGCGGGCGCCGATGCCGTGGTCAATCACCGCGAGCCGGGCTGGGGCGAGCGCGTCAAGGCGGCGAACGGCGGCGCGCCGGTCGATCGCGTCGTGGAAGTCGAGTTCGGCGGCAACCTGCCCGAGGTGCTCGCCTGCATCCGCACCGGCGGCACGATCGCGACCTACGCCTCGATGCAGGTGACGGAACCGAAGCTGCCCTTCTACCGCATGATGTACGCGGACCTGACGCTGCGTGTGGTGCTCGTGTACGTGATGCCGGAAGCGGCCAAGCAGGCGGCGATCGCGGATATCGGCCGCGCGCTCGCGGAAGGGCGACTGCGCCACCGCGTCGCACGCCGGCTGCCGCTCGAGGAGCTGGTGCGCGCGAACGAGCTCGTCGAGCAGGGCCAGCTGCGCGGCTGCGTCGTGGTCGACATCGCAGCCGCGTGAGCCGGGGGCTCTGCCTGCTGCTTCTGGTGTGCGCGGCCGGCGGCTGCCGCAGCGATGCGGTGTCCGCCGCCCCGCAAGTACGGGTGGGGGAGGAGTGGCTCGTCGGCCGGTTCGGCGCGACGCATCCCGGTGTCGCGAGTTTCCTGGGCGTGCCGTTTGCCGAGGCGCCAGTCGGGGAATTGCGCTGGCAGGCGCCGCAGCCGCTGCGGGCCCCGCAGGGACGGCGCGCGGCGACGGAGTTCGCCGCCGCCTGTTACCAGGATGACTACAACATCGACTGGTACCGCAAGGTCGGCGCGGCTTTTGGCGTCGAGTCGTCGCGGTTCCGCAATCCGCCGTTCAGCGAGAACTGCCTGTATCTGAATATCTGGACGCCGGCGATCGGCGCGGACGCAAAGTTGCCGGTGATGGCCTGGATACATGGCGGCGCCAACCGTTCCGGCTGGTCATTCGAGTCGAACTACCTGGGCGAGAACCTTGCCGCGCGCGGCAACGTCGTCGTCGTCAGCATCGCTTACCGGCACGGCGTATTCGGTTTCTTCGGCCACCCGGAGCTCGAGGGGGCGTCCAACTTCGGATTGCTGGACCAGATCGCAGCCCTGCGCTGGGTCCAGTCGCACATCGGCACCTTCGGCGGTGACCCCGCCAACGTCACGTTGTTCGGTGAATCCGCGGGCGCCGCGAACATCGGCTATCTCATGGCGTCGCCGGCCGCCGAGGGCCTTTTCCGGCGCGCCATCAGCCAGAGCGGCGGCTACCAGATGCTGGAGCGCCGCTCGCCCGCGGAGCTCGAGGCGCTGGGCGAGTCGCTCGCCGCGGCCGTGCCGGAGCGACGTGATCTTGCGCACCTGAGACGGCTCAACAGCATGACGATCCTGGCTGCCGCGAACTCTGCGCTGAAGGACCACGACTGGGGTCCGGCCGTGGACGGCGTAGTCGTGGTGTCGCCGGTCAGCGCGCAGGAACCGCTGCGCGTGACGCCGGTGGACCTGCTCATCGGCACCAACCGGGATGAGTGGTACATGTACGTGGACGACGATCCCGCGGCCCGGGACGCGGCGATCGACGCCATGCCGGCCGACTCACGTCCCGCGCTGCGGACGCTTGCGGACTCCGAGGTGTCCGTCCGCAAGGGGCACGATCGCGCGGTGACCTTCGCGAACATGGTGTGCGCCGGTTACCTGATGGCAGGCGCCGTGCGGCACGCGGGCGGCCGCGCCTTCGTGTACCGCTTCGATCGCGTCCGGCCGGGGCCGGGCGGCGAGCGCCTGCTCGCCTATCACGGCGCCGAGATTCCGTACGTGTTCGACACGCACGACAACTGGCTCGCCACCGACGAAGTCGATCGTCGGCTGACGGAAACGCTCATCGGCTACTGGTCGAATTTCGCGCGCACCGGCGATCCGAATGGCGATGGCCTGCCGGCCTGGCCGCAGTACGTGGCGGCGGACGCTCGCTTGATGGCGCTCGGCGACACCGTCGCATCGCAACCGGCGCCCGACCACGCACTCTGCCTCGAGCAGGCTGACACACTTTATGGAGCGGCCCCATGAACCAGAGACCTGAGGAGCGCCCCGCGACCGACTGGCTGATGTTCGGGCTGACGCTCGCGGTCATCCTGATCGCCTGTGTGCCGATCTTCGGACTGGGCGCGCGCGCCGAGACGACGATCACCGGCGCCTACGACGCGCTCACGCAGCGCTTCGGCTGGCTCTATCTCTGGTACGGCTTCGGCGCGCTGGTGTTCCTGCTCTGGCTGGCGGCGAGCCGCTACGGGCGCGTGCGGCTCGGCGGCGCGGGCAGCACGCCCGAATTCCGCACGCCGAGCTGGCTCGCCATGATGTTCTGCGCGGGCGTCGGCGCGGGACTGCTGTACTGGGTGGTCATCGAGTGGGGCTATTACATCGACAAGCCGCCCTACGGCTTCGCGCCGCGCAGTCCCGAGGCGATCGAGTGGGCGGCGAGCTACGGGCTGTTCCACTGGGGCCCGACGGGCTGGGCGATCCAGTGCCTGCCCGGGCTTGCGATCGCCTACGCGTACTACCAGCGGCGCGTGCCGTACCTGCGGCTCAGCACCGGCTGCAGCGGCCTGCTGCCCGGTGGCGTGACCGGCATCCGCGGCCGCGCGATCGATTTCCTCTACATGCTGAGCATCATCGGCGGTGCGGGCACCTCGCTCGGCCTGTCGACGCCGATGATCTCCGCGGTGTTCGCGGACTTCGCCGGGCTGGAACGCAGCTTTGCGCAGGACGTCGCGGTGGTCGCTGCCTGCATCGCGATCTTCGGCACCAGCGCCTACCTCGGCATCGAGCGCGGCTTCAAGCGCATGGCGGATGCTGCGATGTGGGTCGCGCTGCTGTTCCTGCTGTTCGTGCTGCTGGCCGGGCCGACGCTGTTCATCGTCAAGATGGCCACCAACAGCATTGGCCTCGTCATGCAGAATTTCCTGCGCATGAACACCTGGACCGATCCGGTGCGAAACAGCGGCTTCGTCGAGAACTGGACGGTGTTCTACTGGGCCTGGTGGATCGCCTACGGGCCCTTCGTCGGCCTGTTCGTCACGCGCATCTCGCGCGGCCGGCGGCTGCGCGACATCATCCTCGGCATGCTGAGCTTCGGGACGCTCGGCGCCGGGATCTTCTTCCTGGTGCTCGGCAACTACTCGATGCACCTCGACCTCGCCGGCCTCGTGGACGTGACCGGTCTCATGAAGCAGGCCGGGGAGGCCGAGGCGATCGCCGCGGTGATCGGCAGCCTGCCATTCAGCCAGCTCGCGCTGCTGGTTTTCCTGCTGGTCGCGATCGTGCTGCTGGCGACGACCTATGACTCGGCGTCCTACACGCTCGCGTCCGTATCGACGCGGCGGCTGGAGGCAGGCCACAACCCGGCGCGCTGGAACCGGCTGTTCTGGGCCTGCGCGCTCGGCATCGTGCCGGTCACGCTGATGTTCGTCGAGGGCGGCATCAAGGTCGTGCTGTCGGCGACCATCGTCGTCTCGCTGCCGCTGCTCGCCGTCGGCGTGCTGCTCGCGGTATCGCTGATGCGGATGCTGCGGCAGGACGTCGGCGCCGCCGGCGCGGCGCCGGGCTGAGGACGGCGCGGGCCGTGACATCACGTTCCGACGCGCTCGCGGCCCCGCCCGGCTGGCGCGCGCCGCCGCCGGGCCGCTACTTCCTGGGCATCGACACCGGCGGCACATTCACGGACGCGGTGCTGGTGGACAGCGAGCGCCGCATCGTCTCCGCCGCGAAAAGCCTGACCACGCGCTTCGATCTCGCCTCCGGCATCGCCGCCTCGCTCGACATGCTCGACGCGGCGCAGCTCGCGGGCGTGTCCCTGGTCTCGCTGTCGACCACATTGACCACCAACTCGGTGGTCGAAGGCAAGGGCGCGCCGGTGTGCGCGCTGCTCGCGGGCTACGACGCGGCGCAGGTGAAAGCCAGCGGCCTGGCGGAGCTGATCGGCGACGAGGCGGTGGTCTGCGTGGCCGGCGGCCACGACGCGCTCGGCGCGGAGGCCGAGGCGCTGGACCTCGGCGCCGCGCGCGCCGCGATCGCGCAGCACGCGCCGCGCGTCTCGGCCTTCGCCGTCTCGGCGACCTTCAGCGTGCGCAACCCGGCGCACGAGTTGTTGCTGCGCGCGGCGGTGCGCGAGCTCTCCGGCCGGCCGGTGACCTGCGGTCACGAGCTGGCTTCCAGCCTCGGTGCGCCGCGGCGCGCGCTGACGGCGGCGCTGAACGCGCGGATGATCTCGTACATCACTCACCTGATCGAGTCGGTACAGCAGGTGCTGGCGCGGCGCGGCATCGACCACGCGCAGCTGATGGTGGTCAGGGGCGACGGCACGCTGGTCAATGCCGCCACCGCCCTGCAGCGCCCGGTGACCACGGTGCTATCGGGGCCGGCCGCGAGCGTGATCGGCGCCTGTGCATTGAGCGGCCGCGCCGACGCGGTGGTCGCCGACATGGGCGGCACCACCACCGACATCGCGATCGTGCGCGGCGGCCGCCCCGAGCTCAGCCCGGAAGGCGCGCTGGTCGGCCACTGGCGACCGATGATCGAGGCGGTGAAAGTCTATGCCATCGGCCTCGGCGGCGACAGCGAGGTGCGCTTCGCCGGCGGTCACGGCATGAGCATCGGCCCGCGCCGCGTGGTGCCGATGTCCCTGCTCGGGCACGAACACCCGCGCGTGATCGACGTGCTGCGGATGCAGCAGAAAGAGTCGCCGCATGCGTCGCAGGCACGCTTCGTGCAGCGCTGGCAGGCCGATGATGCGGCGCTCGCGCGTCTGACCGACGGCGAAGCGCACGCCTGGGAGCAGCTCGCGCGCAGTCCGCTCGACATGGAGCGGTTGAACCGCGAAGACCGGCCGCTCGCGCGCCAGCTCGCGCGCCTGGTGCGCATGGGGCTCGCGATCTACAGCGGCTTCACGCCCACCGACGCGGCGCACGTGCTCGGCCTGTCGAGCCACTGGAGCCGCGAGGCCGCGCTGCTGGGCGCGCGCATCTGGGCGCGGCAGATGCGGTACCTCTACGGGCACGGCGCCTGGCCGGATGGCGACGCCGAGGCACCGTCCCGGCAGGTCGTCGAGCACCTGGTGCAGACGATCTGCACGCGGCTGGTCGAGGCCGGGCTGAACGACACGGGGCAGTTCGGCGAAGCGCATGCGCACCGGCTCGCAAAGACACTGACCGGCCTCGCGCTCGCGCGTCACGAGGGATCGGCCGCGGATCGGGTTTTCCAGCTCCATTTCGCGCCCGACATTCCGCTCGTGGCCGTCGGAGCGCCGGCGGCGAGCTACTACCCCGAGGTGGGAAAGCGTCTTGGCATGAGCGTCGCGCTGCCGGCATTCGCCGAAGTTGCCAACGCGGCGGGCGCGTTGCTCGGCCGCGTGTCGCAGCGCGTGCCCATGACGGTGGCCCAGGTCTCGCGCGGCCAGTACCGGCTGTTCACGCCCGGCGGCGTGCAGGACTTCACCGAGCTCGACGCGGCGCTCGAGCGCGCGCGCGAGCTGACCGGCGCGCAGGCCCGGGCGCTCGCGCTCGAGGCCGGCGCCGACGAGATCGAGCTCGCGCACACGGAGAGCCGCAACAGCGTGGACCACGACATCGACGGCAACGTGTTCTTCGATGCCGTGGTCACGGCCACCGCCTCGGGAGCGCCGCGGCTGCAAGAGCGCGCATGACGGGCACCGCGATGCTCGAACAGGCGCTCGCCGCGCACGGCCTCGTGCTGCGTGGCGGCTTCGCACCCGAGGCTGCCGACGGCCTGCCGCCCTTGCCCGACGGCGGCGCCGCGCGCTGGCTCGCGATGGCGGGCGTGGCGGGCTCGTCGATCTGGGAGCACTTCCAGGCCTCATCAGCGTTCGCGGACGGCCGGCCCGATCCGCTCGACCGCTGGAGCCGCGAGATCGGAGAGACCATCGCCGTGCGTTTCGGCGGCGTGGCGCTCTTTCCCTTCGGCGGGCCGCCGTACCATCCTTTCCAGCGCTGGGCCGAGCGCGCCGAGCGCTTGACGCGCTCGCCGCTCGGCCTGCAATTGCACCCGCGCTACGGGCTCTGGCACAGCTACCGCTTCGCGCTGGCACTGCCGCAGCCGCTCGAGGGTCATGACGACCCCCTCGATCCCGTCGACCTGTGCCTGCGCTGCGCCGATCAGCCCTGCCTGCGCGCCTGCCCGGTGGACGCCTTCACCGGCCGCGAGTACCGCGTCGATGCCTGCGCCGCGCACCTCGAGTCGCAGCCGGAAGCCGCCTGCCGCGGCAGCGGCTGCCTTGCCCGCCACGCCTGCCCGGTCGGCCAGGCCTATGCGCAGCACCCGGCGCACGCGCGCTTCCTGATGAACGCGTTCGTCCGCGCCGTGCAGCGCCGCCGCGCTTGACCTGGATCAAGGAGCGCAGCCGGGAACCAGTGAATCCTTGAGCAAGCGAGCCCAACGAGGCCTGACGATCTCGGCGCGCGGCAAGGTCGACTTCGACCTGGACTGGCTACTGATCCGCACTGGCTGGCGGGGGGCGCTCATGCCGACCCGTCGTCGCTCGGGCTCAGCTTGACCTCTGGCCCCACCTCGTAATCGAGCCCGAGCAGCATCCGGAAGCGCTCGATCGTGACGGCCGGCGTATCGCGGGTCCGCAGGTACCAGCGGCCCTCGTGCAGGTTCGCGCGGTCGGACTCGGTCACGTCCTCACCCTGGACGCGAATCGCGTACTCGACGGTGGCCGTGCCGTCGCCGGGCAGCGTCACCCGCGTGACCCGAGTGGTCGTGCGGTTGAGCTCGGCGTACACCTGCGGCATGACGTCGCGCATCATGTAGTTCATGCCCGCGAACACCTGCGCGTCATTCATCTTGTCGTGCTGATCGGCCGGGATGCCGGTGAAAAAGGCCTTCACCAGCGGCACGACATTGACGTTCTTGCTCTGCGAGGCGCGCAGGAAGAGCGGCAGCAGGCCTTCCTTCAGCGCCCCGGTGTCGCGCGGGTCGAGATAGGCCGCGGCCGCGACGAAATCCGAGCGCGCATAGGCGCGCCAGTAATCCTTCATGAGCTTCGTGACGTCGGCCTCCGACGCCCGCGCTGCGCCGCCGGCGAACAGCAGGAGCAGGACCAATGCGGGGCGGGCGGTCGTCATGAGGGCGGTGCCCACGCTGCCGCGCGCAAGCCTACTTGCGTTCCTTGAGCGTGTAATCCGCCGGCACCTGGAACAGCGCGTCATCGAGCGGCGTGACATCCACCGAGTCGATGGTCGTGGTCGTCGAGACTCCGCCCAGTTTCGCCATCATCTCCGCGACCGTGCCTTCTCCCTCGGCCTTGATGTCCATCTGTGATTCCAGGGGGATGCCGCCGATCTTCGCGAATTCCGCGTACATCTGCGCCATGGCCTTGGCCTGGCCCGGTGCGCCCTCGGCGGCGCGCGGATCGCTGAAGATCCAGCCCTTCTCGGCTGCGCCCTGGTAGAAGGCGGCGTAGTCCGCCGCGCCTGGCGCGCCCTTCGCGATCCAGGAGACGCCGGTCAGCAGGATCGTCATCGGGATGCCACCCGGCCCGCCGATCGTGGCCGGCACCAGGATTTCGATGTCGTAACCATCCGCGTTCTGGCCCTGGATCGACTTCGTCTGACCATTCGGGGTCAGGGAGGCGCGCATGCCTCCTGCCGCGACCGACTGGCTCATTTCCCGCGTGAAGGCGGCCATTTCCCAGACATCCGCCTGTTTCTTCTTGTCGTTCAGGATGTACAGCTTCTGGGCGTCCACGTCGAAGAGGGTCACCGTGTTCGCCTTCGCGGATGCCGCCTCCGAGCGCATCTTGAGGCCCTTGATGTAGGTGAGGTTCGCGGTGGTCCCCGACATGCCGAGGCCCTTGCCTTCGGCGGTGGCCTTGAGCGTGACGTCGGCCTGGGCGGTCGTGAGAGCGGTGAGGGTGAGGGCGGCCGTCAACATCCTGCGTGTCATTTCCGTGCTCCGGCGGGGGACGGGGGAAATTCTATACCGGCCGCCGGTCCACGACGAATGACGAAGTGATCTCGGCGATGCTCCGCGCGCCGGCCTGGCGCATGGCGATCGCGAGCTCATTGCGCAGGATCTCGAGCACGCGCTCGACGCCCTCCTGTCCGAAGGAGGCGAGACCCCAGATGTAGGGCCGCCCGATGCCGACCGCGTTCGCCCCGAGTGCGAGCGCTTTGAACACGTCCGTGCCGCGGCGCACGCCGCCGTCCATGAGCAGCGGCACGCGGCCCGCGACGGCCGGCGCCACCTCGGCAAGGCTGTCGATGGCCGGGCGGCCGCTGTCCTCCGCGCGCCCGCCGTGGTTCGAGACGATGATGTCGTCCACGCCGTGCGCGATCGCGAGCAGCGCGTCCTCGCGCGTGACGAGGCCCTTGATGACCAGCTTGCGCGGCCAGATCTCGCGCAGCCGCGCGAGATAGTCCCAGGTCATGTCGGGCGGCGTGAGGTCGTTGACGAAGGAGAGGTCGAGCCCCGCGAACATCGGCTTGCCCGTGATGAAGCCGGAGAGGCGTGTGCGACTTGATGTGTGGCAGGACGTGCAGTCGCGTGTATCGCGCGGGATCGCGCGCGCAAGCGTGAGGCGGTTGGAGCCGCCCTGCAGGTCCACCGTCAGCACGAGCACGGGGCAGCCGGCGGCCCTCGCGCGCGCCACCAGCGCCGCCGTCACCGGCCACTGATCGGTGGGATAGAGCTGGTACCAGACCGGCTCGCCGCGCGCGGCGTTGACGTCCTCGACGCCGGTGGACGAGACGGTGGACAGGACCTGGAGATGCTTCTTCGACCGCGCGGCGCGCGCGCTCGCGCGCTCGCCGTCCGGATGAAAGGCGCGCTGGCTGCCGAGCGGGGCGAGGAAGATCGGCGTCTCCCAAGTCGTGCCATAGATGCCGACGCCCATGTCGACGTTGCGGGTGTCCACCATCCGCCGGACACGCAGCGCGTAGTTGGCGAAGCCGGCGTCATTCGCATGCAGCGTCGCGTCGCCGTTCACGCCGGTCGCGAGGTAGCCCCAGTGCGCGGGCGGCAGCCTGGCGCGCGAGGCGCTCGAAGTCGAACACGTCGAGCGCCTGCGCGGCGGAGTCGATCAGCGGGTCCTCCGCGGCGATGACGCGCAACGACGGGGCCAGTCCAGACAGCGCCGGCGCCGCGAGCATCGCATGGATGAGTCGTCTGCGCGACTGCATCTTCACGGTTGCAGCCTCAGCTGCCGGTTCCAGTCCGCCGCGTCGTAATCGCCTTGCGACGCCGCGATGAGCCCGTCCGCGCTCATCGTCCGTTCCTCGTAGTCACCGATCCAGCTCGTCGACCATGTCCGGGTAGGCTGTCATGAAAGCTCGCGCGATCCTCCGATTCAATGGCAGGCACGGATACGTATGGTGCAGGCAGCGCGCCGGCCGCGCTACTGATTGCGCCGTGTGACGTCCTCGAGGAGTTTCGCATTGCGCTCCTGGAAGGCGCGGAACAGCTTGGCGAACGCAGCCTCAGATCCGGCGTAGTAACCGACCTGCCGCACCTGCACCTGGCCTCCCTCCTCGACCATCTGGCGCGTGATCCAGGCGGGGTGCGCCGGGTTGTCCCTGGTCGTGAAGACCCAGAAGGTGCGCGCGCGCTCGTCGGAGAACACGATGATGTTGTCCTCGCGGACGACATCCGCGGTGAAGCCGAAAGTCTGGCGCACCTGGTTGGCGTAGGCCGCGTACTGCTCCGGCGTGACCTTGGGTTCCGGGTAGGGCTGGAATTCCTGCGCGAGCGCGGCCGTGGTGACGAGCAGGAAGGAGGTGACGAGGACGGCTGACCGCATCATGGCCCCATTATCGCGCACTAACTGCCGGCGGCAATCTCCTGCTTGCGCCGCGCGACGTAGTCCACGAGTGCCTCCTCGATCGCCGGATCCATGGGCGGGCGCTGATACTCTGCGAGCAGGCGCTTCCAGAGCGTGTTCGCCCGGTGCGCTGCATCGAGGCTGCCGGTTTCCTGCCAGGTCTCGAAGTTCTGCCGGGTCGAGATCATCGGGTTGTAGAAGGCGTGCTCGTAGTGCGCGAGCGTGTGGGCCGTGCCGAAGTGGTGGCCGCCCGGGTCCACGCCCGCGATGGCCTCGAGCGCGAGCTGGTCGGCATTGACCTCGATCGGGCGCAGCACTTCCGCGAACATCTGCAGCATCTCGGCATCCACGATCAGTTTCTCGAACGAGGCGGTCAGCCCGTTCTCGAGCCAGCCGGCCGCGTGACAGATGAGGTTGGCCCCGCCCATGATCGAGCCCCAGAGTGACATCTCGCTCTCGTAGGCGGCCTGGGCGTCGACGCAATTCGACGAGGTGGTGTTGCTCGAGCGCAGCGGCATGCCGAGGCGGCGCGCGATCTGCCCGCTCGCGAATGCGGCTTTCACGTATTCGGGCGTGCCGAGCGCGGGCGCACCGCTCAGCATGTCCACGTTCGAGGCGAATGAGCCGTAGATCAGCTTCGCGCCGGGCTGGATCGACTGCGCGAGCGTCACGACCGCGAGCACCTCGGCCGTCTGCTGCGCGAGCGTGCCGGCGAGCGTCGCCGGGCTCATCGAGCCGGCGAGCGTGAACGGGGTGATACAGATGGCCTGGCCCGAGGAGGCGAGCTCGACCACGGCCTCGGTCATCGCGATGTCGAGCTGCATGGGCGAATTCGTGTTGATGATCGCGACGACCGCGGGATCGCGCGCGAGCTCTTCGCGCGTGACGCCCATCGCGATGCAGTTCATCTCGATGCAGTCGCGCGTGCGGGCAGTACCGAGCGGGTAGGCCTGGCAGTTCTTGTCGAGCAACGTCATCTGCGCCAGGTACAGGTCGAGGTGCCGCGTCTCCGGCGGCAGGTCGAGCGCCTCGAAGGGCCCGCCGAACTCCTGGTGGATGATGTTGAGGCTCTGCACGAGCTTCAGGAAATCGCAGACTTCCGCGTGCGTGCCGGGACGCCGACCTCTTTCGAGGTCGCTGACGAAGGCCGGGCCGCCGACCGAAGTGAACACGAGATTCCGGCCACCGATGCGGAGGTCGCGGTCGCGGTTGCGCGCGCGCAGGGTGAACTCGCGCGGCACCAGCGCGAGCTTCTCGCGCACCAGGCCCCGGTCGATGCGCATGGCGCCAAGATCGTCCAGGCGTTCGGCGCCGGCGACAGCCATCAGATCGCGGCTGCGGGCCTCGAGGAAGCGCATGCCGCGGGTCTCGAGGATCGTGAACGCGCCGTCGATGATCGCCTCGACCTGGTCGGCGCTCAGGATCTCGATGGGCGAGTAGGGGTTGATGAGCCGCGTGAACGGCAGCTGCCGGATCGCGCCGGCAACGCGTTTCTCGCGGCCGCCGCGGCGTATCACGACTCGTACACCCAGCGCCCGCCGAGCATGGTGCGTTCGACGGGGATGGTGATGAGCGAAGCGGGGTCTTCGCTGAGCGGGTTGCGGCCGAGCACGACGAAATCGGCGAGCTTGCCCGGCTCGAGCGAACCCTTCTCGTGTTCCTCGAACGAGGCCCAGGCGCCGTGCAGCGTCGCGACCCGCAGCGCCTCCTCGACCGTGATCTTCTGCCGCGGCCCCCAGGTCTTGCCGTCGATCGCCGTGCGCGTGACCATGGATTGCAGTGCCATCATCGGCTCGAACGGCCCGGGCGGATAGTCCGAGGCCATGGTCGCGCGAATTCCCGCGTCGAGGAAGCTCCGCAGCGCGAACATCGAGTTGAGCCGCTCCTCGCCGTACTCCGCCATCTTCTCGCCGTGGAAATACACGTAGGTCGAGAACGGCGTCGGGATCACGCCGAGCGCCTTCATGCGTGCGACGAGCCCGTCGTTGATCACGGTGCAGTGCTCGATCCGGAAGCGCGGGTCGCGGCGCGGCCGTTCCCGCTGCAGGCGCTCGTAGAGGTCGAGCACCATGCCAATGCCGACGTCGCCGTTCGCGTGAATGCCGATCTGCCAGCCGGCTTCGTGCGCCTTGCTCGCGTACCCGTAGAGTTCCTCCGCGTCCGCCACGATCATGCCGAAATCGTCCGGCCGGCCGACATAGGGCTGCGACAGCCGCGCAGTGCGCTCGGAGATCGAGCCGTCGCAGGTCGCCTTCATGCCGCCGACGCGCACCCACTCATCGCCGAGCCCGGTGCGCACCCCCGCGGCGATCATGCGGTCGAGGTGCGTGTAGCCCATCATGCAATAGATGCGGGACGACAGCTCGCCGGTCTCGCGCGCGTCCTGGTAGGCGCGAAGGTCTTCCGGCGTGCCGTAGGCATCGGTGGAGGAGGTGACGCCCGCTTTTGCGAACATCTGCGTAATCAGCCGGATGGCGGCGCGGTCCTCGTCGCGTGTCGTGGTACCGAAAGCCGGGATCAGTGGCTGGAACATTTCCGCCGCGCGCTCGAGCAGACGCCCGGTCAGGCGGCCGGTCGTGCCGTCGCGCACGAACTGGCCGCCGGGCGGATCCCGGGATTCCTCGGTGATGCCGGCCAGCCGAAGCGCGAGCGAATTGACGTAGGCCGTGTGGCCGCCGCGATGCTCGATGTAGACCGGATGTTCCGGCGCCGCCGCGTCGAGATCCTCGCGCGTGATGAAACGGCGCTCGGCGGTCTTGGTGTCGTCGTACTTGAAGCCGCCCACCCATTGCCCCGGCGGTGTTTTTGCCGCGCGCTCGCGCACCGCGCCCAGGATTGCGCCGATCGAACGCAGGTCGCAGTCGACGAAGCGCAGGTGGCGCCGTCCGGAATAGGCGGGATGGGTGTGTGCGTCGATGAAGCCCGGGACGACCGTGCTGCCGGCGAGGTCGATCCGCCGGGTCGTCGGCGCGGCGAGGGCTTCGATCTCCGCATTCGATCCGACCGCCAGGATGCGGCCGCCGGCAATCGCGATCGCCTCGGCCTGCGGCTGGCGCGGGTCGATGGTGAGGATGTGGCCGTTTTTCAGGACGAGTTCCGGTCGTTCCTGCAGGACGGCCGCCAGCGATGCCCGGCCCGTGAGCGACAGGCCCGCAAGCACGGCAGAGCCGCCGACGAAGTTCCGACGCGAGACGATCATTGTTGTACTCCGCTTGGCGATAATAGGCCCATGAGTGGCCAACTCTACCGGTACGCGGCGTTCACCACGACTCCCGACGGCGGCAACCCGGCAATGCTGGCGGCAGGCAATTGGGCACGCTCCTCGTAACCGGCGCGAATCGAGGCCTCGGCCTCGAGTTCGCGCGCCAGTATGCGGCGGATGGCTGGCGCGTCCTCGCGACCTGCCGGGACCCCGGCGCGGCGCGGGAATTGCGGCAGCTCGCAGCGGCGAGCGCCGGGCACATCGCTGTCGTGGCGCTCGACATCACCGATCCCGCGAGCGTCCGCGCGGCCGCGCAATCGCTCGCCGGCACGGCGATCGACGTGCTCGTCAACAACGCCGGCGTCGGCTCGCCGAAGAACCAGCGCCTCGGCCAGCTCGACTACACGGCTTGGGCGCGCGTGCTCGACGTGAACACCCTCGGGCCGATGCGCGTCACGGAGGCGTTCCTCGATCACGTCGCCGCGGGCGGCGAGAGGAAGCTCGTCACGATCACGAGCGCCATGGGCTCGATCGCGGACAACGCCTCCGGCGGCTCGTACGCGTACCGAAGCTCCAAGGCCGCGGTCAACATCGTGATGAAGAGCCTGTCGATCGACCTGGCGCCGCGCGGGATCACCTGCGTCGTCCTGCATCCCGGCTGGGTGCGCACCGACCTGGGCGGCCCGGGCGGCAGGATCTCGCCCGCCGAGAGCGTCGCGGGCATGCGCCGCGTCATTGCCAGGCTGACACCTGCCGACACCGGCAGGTTCTTCACCTACGACGGCGGGTCGTATCCCTGGTAGCGATCACCTGAGTGGCTCCGCCAGGTGCTCGCCGCAGCCGCGGAACGTGCGACCGTTCAGCGTCACCGTCACCGTCGCCGGGAATGGCTTGCCGCTCATCGTGTCTTCGCAGTGCACCGGCACGATGTCGAGGCGCAGGTCGCTGGCCTCGGTCCTGGCGTGAAAGGTCTGCGTGCCGGTCTTCGTGTCGGCTTGCAGCCGCGGCGCGGGCGTTACCGCCGTGCCCTCGCCGTAGTCGTAGGCAAGGCGCATCTCCAGGCCCTTGCGCAGCTCGATCTGCCACCCCGGTTCCTGCCCGAGGCCGCGGAAATCGCGGTCGCGCGCGAGCTCGAAGAACACCCCGTCCCAGGGCGCGAGCGCGCGATCACGGTCGACCTCGAGCAGCAGGCCGCCGAGCTCCGTCCAGTCGGTATCGCCGCAGTAGACCTCCATCACGCGCATCTGCTCATGGCCGGCGAGCGGCGGCAGGCGCGCGGGCGGGATGTTGAAGGCGCTCGCGAGGTAGGCCGCGACCGGCACCTGGCTGGTGGCGTAGCGGGGCTCACGGCAGGCGTTGCCGGGGGCGATCGCCGAATCCGCAGTGAGCCGGATCGTCTCGCCGTGGCGCCTGCTCGCCTCCTCGTCAGTCAGCGCGCTGATGCCGGGCGAGTGGTGGTGGGCGACGACCGTCCAGATGCCGGCAAGCGTGGCGTCACCGGCCGATGGTGCGCGCGGCATCGTGTTCGCGGGCGGCGCCGCGTCCGGCGCTGCTGGCAAGGTGGCCGGCCCCTCCGCGCGTGCGGGCGGCGGTTCGGTCTTCTTTCCGCAAGCGGCGAGCGCGAGAATCAGGATCAAATTCGCCGGGAGGATGCGCGGACTCATCGGGACTCCAGGAAAGCGTCGGCCTCGCGGTTAGAGTACCGGGGGGCGCGCAGAATTCCACGGCCCGCGTGGGACGCGCGTCGACGGCTATCCGCGCCCGCGGCGCCTCAAGCGGGTTCCGGACTGTCGGTGTCGACTTCGCCTTGATCCATGCGCTGGCGCGCGCGGGCTGCCAGGTCCTCGTACTTCCTGCGGAACCTCTCGAGATCGGCCTCATCGAGTTCCTCGAGATCCATGAGCGCATTGTGGCCGCGGCTCACGCGGATCAGCTCGTCGAGCTTGATCTGGATCGCCGCCGTGTCGCGGTTCTGAGTGTTCTGGATCAGGAACACCATGAGGAAAGTGACAATCGTGGTGCCGGTGTTGATGACCAGTTGCTAGGTGTTGCTGAAGTCGAACAGCGGCCCCGTGACCAGCCAGACGAGGATCGTGCCCAGGGCGAGCCCGAAGATCGCGGGCCGACCGGAGAGCTGCGCCGTCTTCTTGGCGAAGTGCGTGAACCAGGATGCCTTCTGCATGTCCGCTTGCTCCTAACTCACCCTCGTAGTGACCGCTTGGCCGCCGCGCCTCAATGAGTTGCCGCAGCCTTCTCCGAGTAGGGCGCCGCGCCCACGATCGCTGCGATGATCGTGAAGACCAGCTGGTAGATCGCGACGGAGAACCACAGCATCGTGCTGTAGAGACCGAGTGGGATGAGTTGCGTGGGGCCGGTCAGCGAGAAAGCGACCCAGGTGACGACGCCCGCCCAGGTGGCGGTCTTCACGCCGGGGCCGAGGCGTGGGCGCAGCAGCACGTAGACATACATTGCGAGGAAGCCGCGACCCGCCTCGAACACCATGAACCAGATCATGGAGAAGCCGCCGTGGTCCGGCGGCGTTGCGCCGAGCGTGTCATAGACCGCCCGCCACAGGTCGGTCACCACGCGCTGGTGCAGGAAGCCGTCGCTCACGAAGCAGATCGCGGCGACGATCAGTGCGCCCAGGATGAATCTCCCCCAGTTCACGTTACTCATGGCATCCCCCTGTGATTGTGGCGGGCAGGGCCCGGGGGCATCTTACGCTGGCTAGGCTAACGTGTACTCGCGGATAGCAGCTCGACGATTTCGGGGACCGCGTTGCGGTGCTCCGGCTTCATCAGCACCGAGCGCAGCGCCGTCACCGTGCCGCCCGTGCCCCAGGGATCGCCGAACAAGGCCACCGGGAGTCCCGCGAGCGCGAGGTGAAGCCCCCGGCGCGCGGCGCTGTCGAAGATCTCCTGCGCGCGGCGCGAGGACTCGGCCACGGTCTGCGCGCGCACGGCCCAGACGACGATGTCGAGCTCGGGCGGGAAGGCGGTCATGAAGCGCGCGTCCTGCGCGAGCCCGGCGTGCAGGGCGAGCGCCGCGGCGCGACAATCCTGCAGCATGCGCGCGAACGTGCCGCCGCGCTCGAGCGGCAGCAGCCGCTCGGTCGCCCAGAGCGCGACTGCGGCGGCACCGGGCCGTGAGCACTCGAGGCTGATCTCGCCGAGGTGCAGCTCGCTCGAGCTGAAGTAGGTGTACGGCGAGTCGTGGCGATAGTGAGTTCCGACCGCGGGATCGCGGAACAGCACGCAGCCGCAGCCGTAGGGCTGCAGGCCGTGCTTGTGCGGGTCGATGACGAGCGAGTCGACCTCGCGCAGCCGGTCGAAGGCCGCGCGCGCCGGCGCGTCGAGGTTGTCGGCGAGCAGGTAATAGCCGCCGTAGGCGCAGTCGGCGTGCAGGCGAAAGCCGTACCGGTCGCGGAGCGCCAGGATTCCCGGCAGCGGGTCCACGGCGCCGGTCGCGGTCGTGCCGAGCGTCGCGACGACCGTGCCGACGCCGCCCGCGGCGAGGCGCCGCTCCAGCGCCAGAAGGTCCATGCGCCCGAAGCGGTCGGCGGGCACGGCCTCGAACGGCAGCTTGAGCACCGCGCTGATGCGGCCGTGCGTGTAGTGCGCCTGGCTGGATGCGAGCACCGTCGCGCCTGGCTTCAGCTCGCCGGCGATCCAGAGCGCCTCAAGATTCGCCATCGTGCCGCCGCTCGTCAGGTGGCCGAGGTGGGTCCCCCAGCCGAACATGCGCGCGATCCCCGCGACGGCCTCCTTCTCCATCGCCGAGCTCACGCGGCCGCCGTCGAGCGCGTGGTTGTTCGGGTTGATCCACATCGCGAGCGCGTAGGCGAGGCGCGCGACCGCGTGCGGCGGCTTCAGCATCTGGCCCGCGTAGTGGGGGTGAAAGTACGGATAGTTGTCGCGCAGGCGCGCGGCGGCCTCGAGCAGGACCTTGCGCAGGGCCTCGGGATTGCCGGCGCTGGCGGGATTGTCCGGCAGATCCGCAAAGCCCTGCTCCAGGACCGCGAGCGCGTCCTGGAGCAGCGGCAGCGAAGCAGAATCCAGCCGTCCGGCCATCAGCGGGCGGTCCTGAAGGACGCGAACAGGCGCTCACGGGCCCGCGTCTTCATGCGCTCATCAGGGTCCAGATGCCGATGGCGATGAAGCCGGCACCGGCAGCGTATTTCAGGACGGACGGGCTCACCTGCTCGCCGCCGTAGGCGCCGGCAAGGACGCCAATGCCGGTCGTGAGGACGAGGGCCGTGGAGGCCGCCACGAAGACCGCGAGCCTGTTCACCGCCGGGTCGGCGGCGAACAGCAGTGTCGCGAGCTGCGTCTTGTCGCCGAGCTCAGCAAGGAAGACCGAGACGAACACTGTGGCCAGCATCTTGAGTTCCATCAGTTCTTTGCATCCGTGGGTGGCGGGTTTTTCGACGGGCGCATGAGCTGGAAGGCCGCGATCAGGATCCCGAGCGCGGAAATACCGAGCGATCCGATCAGCAGCGGTCCGGCAATCGCGAAATAGCCGGCGCTCTTCGCCCAGAAGGCGACCGGCAGCACCGAGGCGAGCAGCATCGCGGAGAGCACGCCGCCGCCGCGCGGCGCCTTGAGGGCGACCGCCGCGAAGACGATGGCGAACAGCAGCGCCGGCACGCCGAACAGCAGGGCAAAGAGGCTTGTCGCCCCTGAATCCATGCGATCTCCTGGAAAGGGGACGCAAACCTTAGCATGAAGGGGTGCGTCCCCTTCAGGGCGCATCCTTGACCAGACGGATGCCGAGGTGATTCGTGCCCGTCGACGGCTCGCCCTTGCCGCGCGTGCCGACCATGTAGCGTGAGCAGTACTGCTCGGTGCAGAGGAACGACCCGCCGCGGTGCACGCGCTTCGCGACGCCCGGCTCGCCCGGATCGAATGAACTCTCCGGCCCGCGCGGGTTGCGCGCGACGCCGCCGGCCGCGAGCCCGGCATAGTAATCGGGCCGGTACCAGTCGCTGGTCCATTCCCAGATATTGCCGGCGACGTCATGCAATCCGTAGCCGTTCGCCGGGAACTGCGCGACCGGCGCGATGCCGTCGTGCGCGTCCGCGTGCGTGTCCTCGTTCGGGAAGTGGCCCTGGTGCGTGTTCGCCATGAAGCGGCCGTCGACCAGGAACTCGTTGCCCCAGGCATAGAGCGCCCCGGAGAGTCCGCCGCGCGCGGCGAACTCCCACTCGGCTTCGGTCGGCAGCCGTTTGCCGGCCCACTTCGCGTAGGCCTCCGCGTCCTGGTAGGCGATGTGCACGACCGGATAATTGTCGCGGCCGTCGAGGTTGCTGTCCGGCCCGGCCGGATGGCGCCAGTTCGCTCCGGGGACGTACGACCACCAGCGGTAGTGTGTGTCCAGCGGGACTTCGTGGTCAGGCGGGGAGAAGACGACCGAGCCGGCGACCAGGTTCTCGGGCGGCGCGTCCGGAAATTCCTCGGCCGTCGGCGCGCGCTCGGCGACCGTGACGTACCCGGTCGCCTTGACGAACTGCGCGAACTGGCGGTTCGTGACCTCCGTCTGGTCCATCCAGAAGCCATCCACGTAGATGCGGTGGATCGGTCGCGAATCCTCGGTCGCCTGCATGCCGACGACGTTCGCGTCCTTGCCGAGCGGATCGGCGGCGCCCATCGAGAACTCGCCGCCCGGAATCCAGGCCATGCCCTCGGGCGCCGGGCGGGGCGCGGCGGCAGGAGTCTGAATCGTCGGCAGGAACTCGCCCGCGGCGGGCTCGATCGCGGTGGGCGCCGTCGCGCGCGGCGCCTGTTGCTGGCGCGTCATCAGGGCAAAGCCGATGCCGGCGGTAACGCCGATGACGATCAGCGCGATCGCAAGAAATTTCGAGCGGGCCATGCGCAAATTATCCCACAGCGCCGTCACTCGAATGCGAATACGCGCTTCCAGTCGTCCTTCATGCTCACGACAATCCAGCCGCGCGCTTTCGCCGCGTCGAGGCCCTGATCGAGCCGCCCGTGGTCCATTCCAGCATCTAGAAATCACCATCGGAGTTCCCGAAAGCCATGATCGGGCGACGGCCGATGTGCTGCTGGATGCCGACCGGCTTGCCGGCCTTGTCGTCGCGCACCTCATAGCGGGTCTTGATGCTGGAACCGACCACCTGTTCCGGCGGCACGCCGTACACGCGCTCGGTCCAGGGGCGCATGAACTCGATGCCGCCGCCCGAGACGATGAAGGTCTTGAAGCCGTTCGCGCGCAGGTACGCGAGCAGCTCGAGCATCGGCTGGTAGACCATCTCCGTGTACGGCCTGCCGGTCGTCGGGTGGCGCGCGGCCCGCGGTACAGCTCTGCTGCCCGTAGTAGTCGGTGAAGGCGACGCCTTCCTTCGCGATGCGGTCGATGTTTGGCTTGCTGGCTTGAGCAGAAGCCAGGAGCGGGGTCGCCGCCAGCACGGCCAGGAACAGGAATCTCAACGCCTTCATTCCCCTTCTCCCATCAAATCATGTGTGCCCTGGGACCCGGATCCCGGAGCGGGGCGGAAGCCTAGCGCGGGTTCTCGCGTGAGACTGTCCCGCTCGGGGCAAGATCATGCGCAAATGTCCGTGATCATTGCGGCCACGATGGGCCGCATCCGAGCGAGCGAAAGTCCCGAAGCACTGCCGCACGCGGAGCTTCCGGTCGATCACGATCACCCACATGAAGCGCCTGACGCAGTTCGCCGAGAGCGCTCCCGACTGAACCCCCGCCGGCGCCGCCCTCAGGCCGGCTTCAGGCTCTTCGTGTACGTGTAGAAGACCTCGTCGCGCGTCCAGCCGCAGGACTCGTACAGCGACTGCCCGATCGCGTTGGTTTTCGCGGTCTGCAGCTCGAGGCGCGCCGCGCCTGCCGCACGCGCGTGCGCCTCGGCCGCTTCCATGAGCGCGCGGCCCGCGCCGATGCCGCGCACCGCTGGCGTGACGAACAGGTCGTAGAGCACGAATGTGCGGTCGGCGGCCACCGAGCAGAACGCGGGATAGAGCTGCGTGAAACCGACCAGCTCGCCCCCTGAATCCTCCGCGACCAGGATCACCGACTCGCCACGCCCGAACCGCTCGCCGAGATAGCGGCGTGCGAGCGGCAGGTCCGCCGGCATCTCGTAGAACTGGCGATAGGCATCGAACAGCGCCGCGACGGCGTCGAGGTCACGCGCCTCGGCCGGGCGGGTCTTCACATGGGGCATGGTCAACTCTCCCTGCGGTCCGGAAGCATCTTGTCGAGCAGCTCGAAGCCCGCACGCTCGCGGTAGCCGTGCGCGCGGTAGAACACCCGCGCGCGGTCATTGCCGGCGCCAAGCTGCAGCGCGACATTCGTGCAGCCGCGGCGGGCGAACTCGGCTTCGGCAAGCGTCAGCAGCGCATCGCCGAGGCCGCGGCTGCGCGCCGAGGGCAGCACGAAAAACTCGTCGATCTCGGCCGTGAGGCCGAGATGCTCGAGGCTGAACACATACACCGCGAGCAGGTAACCGGCCGGCGCGCCGCGCGCGAAGGCGATCCACGCACTCGCGAGGCGCGGGTCGGCACAGGCATGCCCCAGCTCGCGCCCGACGCGCGCCGGGTCGAACCCGGCGATTTCCTCGAATCGCCAGTACTCCTCGACCAGCGGCAGGAGCGCCGGGATGTCATGCGCGGTGGCTGGGCGGAGGACCTCGGCGTTCATGCGCGCTTCGGGAGCTTGCGCTGCCAGGCCGCGCTCAGGAGCGCCTGGACGTCTTCGCGGGTCGCGTGGCCGAGATCGACCCGCAGCCCCACGACTTTCTTGCCCCAGCCGAGCGTCTGGTAGGTACCTAGGTCGATGCGGATCATGCGCTCGCGGTCCTGCTCGTCCACGAAGACGTGCAGGAATCCGCCTTCCGTCGGCGCGGTCGCGTAGATTCGCCCGCGCACGCGGAAGGAGGTGTAGCGGTGGTGCGGCGATTCGGTGGTGCCGCGCAGGTCCATCGCCAGGTCGCGCACTTCCTCGAGCGTCATGTCCTGCCGATTCTATCCGCGATCAGGTAGCGCGCGGACGGCATGAAATTCGGGTCAGGATAGGGAGTTTCCCGGAAGCCGAGCCGCAGGTAGAGCTTGTGCGCCCGCGCATTGTCGCCATCCACGAACAGGGACAGCTCGCGCGGGCCGAAGCGCGCCCGGCCCTAGTCTGCCATGTCACTCAACAGCCGCGATCCAAGCCCCTGGCTGCGCCGGCCCGGGGCGACGCCCACGCGGCCGAAGTGACAGCGCTCGATGCGCAGGTAGCACTGGCCGAAGGCGGCCAGGCTTCCGTCGTCGGCGACCAGAGAGAAGCTGTCGATCCCGTCCACTTTCGCGTCCTCGCGAAAGCTCGCGGCCGTGAACGGGAAGCGAAGCTCCGGGCCGCCCCAGGTGCGGAGCGCGTGCGCGTCGGGGAACCAGGTCATGAGTTCCGGGAGCTGGACGGGATCGAAGCGCGTGAACTTCACTGCGACAGGCACGGCTGCCGGGGCAGTTCCGGTCGGCAGGCGGCTCCATGTACTCGCCGAAGTTGGCGACGAAGTCGTCGAGGTTCGACACGAGCATTCTCCGGTACTGTGCGACGAAGTACTCGATCGTCTCGCCCGTAGGCGCCCTTGAGGTCCTGGGCCGATTCGCGCCTGCTGGCGCTGACCCAGGCGTTGAAGCGGGCGCAGGCATACATCATCGAGGCGCTCACTTGGCCGCGGGAGACCTCCGACAGCTGCTCGTTGGCGACGCCCAAGTGCTGCTGCGCGAGATCGTAGAACTGGCGTTCATCGTCCTGGGACAAGTCCGGTCTCCGCGCCTTGGAAAGGATGCCAAGAATACCAGCCTTATCAATGGATTACAGCATATAGCTGTTCCAAATTGGTTACCCGGGGCGCGGACCGGCCGGGCACATCAGCCTGGCATGCGATCCTTCAGCAGGTAGGCAAAGGCGACAGCCGCTGCGTCGTGCTGCGCGGGCTGGTAGCCGTCCGCACAGTTCACGTGCGCGATGCCGCCGAAACGCATGCCGAGATACTCGAACGTGTCCCGGAAGGCATCCACGAAAGGTCCCGGCGCCGCGTCGTAGATCGACGTGCACACGACGTACCCGGTCTTGCCGCGCAGGCGCCGGCCGTCCTCCAGGAGCTCGGGCAGGTCGAGGAAATCCGTGACGCGATCGAGGAAGATCTTCATCGGCGAGCTCACGGCATACCAGTAGACCGGCGACGCGAAGATGATATGGTCACAGGCAAGCACGCGTCGCATGAGTGGCTCGAAGTCATCGTCCCGGTGGCTGTGCGCATAGTCGTACGGCGCGATGCACAGGGCGCCGAGATCGACGACCTCGATGCCGAGCTCCCCCGCAATGCGATCCATGAAGGCGCCGGTGTTGCCGTGGCGGCGGGCGCTGGCGAACAGGGCGATGGCGCGAGGCATCGGCGATCAACTTGACCCTCCGCGCCGCTTGAAGAATTGCACGGCGCGCTCGTGATTCAACGCCGCGGCACGCGTGGAAAACGTGCCGAGATTCCTGCGCTTGCCGGTGCGTGGATCCTTTCTGCGCGAATACAGGCGGTATTTGCCGGAGGGCAGCTTGCGGATCATGGGCGTTCGAGCCAGAGGTTTGGCGTCATCTTTCGTTCGTGACCGTTACAGGTCTCAAGCGTCCAAGCGGTCCTCGTAGGCAACCGACTCGCCGTGTTCGAGGGATCTCCTCAGCACACGCAGATACATCGCCCAGCAGTTGCACGAGATACGGTAGTGCTCGTTCGTGCCGGGCCAGCCGGTATGGTAGAAGCGAACCCAGGTCCGCTGGTCCCGCGGCTTGAGCCGAAAGCCGACGCGTGTACCGAGCCAATCGCCGTCGGCTTGCACCATCTCCAGTTCGAACTCGGCGTCCGGCACGAATGGCGTCACCTTGCCGCGCCAGTCGTACTCGGGACCGAACCACAGCTCGTAAACCGCGCCCACTTGCGGCGTGCCAGCCGACCGCTGCATCGCATAGTTAGGCCGCAGAGACCGTCAGTTTGACACCCAGACTCTGCAACACCTTGAGTACCGTGTCGTAGCGCGGCTTTGCGCCCGGCGTGAGTGCCTTATAAAGACTCTCGCGACCCAGACCCGACTCCTCGGCGATGCTGCTCATGCCACGCGCCTTTGCGACGTTACCGACCGCCGCGAGGAAAACGTCAGGATTTGGGTCCTCGAGCGCAGCAGTGAGGTACTCCGCGACCACCTCGTCGTTGGTGAGGTAGGCGCTAGGATCAAACTCTTTCAGCTTGGCCATGGTTGTCACTCCAATTCCGCGAGCAGGCGTCTGGCCCGCGCAATGTCTCGTTGCTGAGATGATTTGTCGCCACCACACAGCAAGATAATTATGATCTCCCCGCGCGGCGCGAAGTAGAGGCGGTAACCAGGGCCGGCAAATATCCGCATCTCATGAAGTCCGCCACCGAGACTCTTGCTGTCACCCAAATTTCCGAGTCGTATTGAATCGAGCCGAGCCAGGATTCGGGCAGTGCCCTTCGCGTCCCGCAGCCCAGCCAACCATTTGGAGAAGACTTCGGTTTGCTGGATCTGATACACACGCCAAGTGTATCCGTACGGATACAACAATGCAAGGGCGGAAAACGGCTCTTCGCGGCCTAACGTCCGCGTTGAGCGGGCCGAGCCGCTGCAATAATAGGCGCCGCGGGCGCGACAATCTTCTCCGCGCCGGCGGCGCACCCCCGCCAAGCTCTCACGGACCGCTCCAACGCATTGTTAGATCGCCGAGCTTCAGTTGACCGTATGTCAGAACTGACATACACTAGCACTCGTGGCCAAAGCCGACAAGCCGCTGGTCTGGCCGCATGGGGAGATCAAGACTCCTCCATTCGCTACCGAGGCGAGGATTGAGGCGGGCGTGCTGCTCAGAAGGCTGCAACGCGGCGAGTCGCTGGGCATGCCGCATTCGCGGCCGATGCCGGTCATTGGCGGTAGGTGCCACGAACTGCGCGTCCGGGATCGGACCGCAAACTGGCGGATCATTTACCGGACGGACGGAGACGCGATCATCATTGGAGAGGTCTTCGCCAAGAAGACACGGACTACCCCCAAGGATGTAATCGCGATCTGTCAGAAGCGTTTTCGGGAGTATGACGATGCGTGCAAGTAAGAAGGCAAAGCTCACCGGTCGCGGCTGGAAGGTCGGGGACACCAAGGAGTTCCTGGATCTCTCGTCCGAGGAGGCCGCGCTGATCGAGTTGCGCCTGAAACTCGCTGAAGGTCTTAAGGCCCGGCGCAAGCGCAAGCGTCTTACGCAGCACGACCTGGCCGCGGCGGTACAGTCCAGCCAATCCCGAGTCGCCAAGATGGAGTCGGGGGATCCGACGGTCTCGATCGATTTGCTGATGCGGTCACTTATAGCACTCGGCGCCTCGAGGCGTGACCTGGCCCGGATCATAGCGCCACGCTGACTCGGCGATCTAACGTCCGCGTTGAGCGTCACTCAGGGAGCATCACGATGAATAGCAGATATATTGTTGTCTCGGGAGTGGTCTTCGGCCTTATCGCCTTGGCGCAACTGCTCCGCGCGGTGAATCAAGTGCCGGCTCAGGTCGGCAGTATTGAGATTCCTGTCTGGGTGTCCTGGATTGCTGTGATTCTGGCCGGCAGCATGTGCACTTGGGCATTCGCTACACGTCGATAAGGCGGTGACGCCCAACTATGCGTTGGAGCGGTCCGTGAAAGGTCTGGTGATGGGCGCCGCGGGCGCCTCGGAAATTGTCGCGCCCGCGGCGCCTGGCAAGCGCGTCGCGCGGCCCGCTCAACGCGGACGTTAGGCAACATTTAATCCATGCATATCGCACGTGCCACGTTGGTCTCAACAGTAGCCGCCATGGCGATTGTTACCTTGATTGCCTATCTGGTGCGTCCGACCTCCGACTGGGGAACCAATGATTCGGGCGCCGTACAGGGCTATTCGTATTTCGTCCTAGCCTGCTCTGCTACTGTCGTTAGCTCGGCACTGGTGTTTCCGCTGGTAGCGCTGCGATTGCAGAGGAAAGGCGCGTTTACGCGACGCCGCTGGACTCGCCAGGTGTTGTTGGGTGTAGTGTTAGTAGCATTTGCATGGTCCGCAGCGGCCTGGCTATTTCTTTTCGGTGGATCGCTGCTAAATGTCGCGGATATCCTGACGTTGGCCGTACTGCTGAGCATCTTCATGATCTTGCTGTTAATCCCGATTTCACCCATGTGGCTATGGGTCGCACGTGCCCCTAAGCAGAATCCTACCAACTCAGCAAATGTTGCCTAACTATGCGATGCAGCGGTCGTCGCACGTCGGCACGCCGCTTGCAGGGACAGGAACCGGCGCGGACGGGTTGCGATCCGCAAGCGGCGCGCCGACTGCGCGCCGCCGCTGATCGCGCACGTTAGATGTCACTTGGACCGCGTCATTGCGTCGCCCGGCCTGCCCTGCTAGCTTGATCGATATGGCACGCCCGCTTACCAAGATTCAGCAGGAAATTCGAGCACTTAGCGGCCCCGAGAAGGAAGCGCTGCTGCTTCTTCTGTGGGAGGAGCTAGACGGCCCGTCCGATCCAGATGTCGAAGCGGCCTGGCTGGAAGAAGTGCGCAGACGCGGCCAGGAGATCGACGCGGGCCAGGTCGAGCTTGTGCCTGCGGACAAGGTGTTCCGAAAGCTAGGAGCTGGACTCAAGAAGTGACGCCTGAGTTTCACCCGGCGGCACAGGAAGAACTCGCCGCTGCAGTGAAGATCGGCGACGCTCGTGCAGCTGGGCTCGGACTCGAGCTGCTTTTCGAAACGCAGCGGGTAGTTGCACTGCTATGCGACCTACCAGACGTTGGCGAACCGCTCGACGAGCGCTATCGGCGCTTTCCGCTCAGGCGATTTCCTTTCGGCATCGTGTACCGCATAGACGGCTCACGCCTGCGTATCGTCGCTCTCGCCCATCGCCGTCAACGTCCTGGCTACTGGGCTAGACGCAAGTGACATCTAACCCTGATCCGACAATCTTTTCTCGCGGGTGAGCGGCGAATGAATTGAAAAAGGCCTCTCGTTGTGGTTGAAAGCAAGTTGCCACACCGACTTTCTGCCACGAGCGAGAGGCCACCGACAGTGAG
>Ga0194126_10000137_pt1 | contig 114953 bp, 113 predicted proteins | sample TA2KigC150mmetaG_FD_148641 | JGI IMG/M metagenome (GOLD analysis project Ga0194126, IMG submission 148641) | Freshwater microbial communities from Lake Tanganyika, Tanzania - TA2015035 Kigoma Deep Cast 150m | ecosystem: Environmental > Aquatic > Freshwater > Lake | place: Tanzania: Lake... | reverse complement strand
CTTTTCCATGTCTTTCAGCGCCTCCTTAATTTCTGTTTTTAGTACTTCCCTGAAATAAGGGGCATAGCCGGTGTTTTCATCCAGTTTTCTATAGTTGAGTTTAATGGGCAGGACTTTCAGGCGGGTTGCTTCGGCCGCAGTGATTTTTCCATTAACCTCCATTTGGCCCAGTACCACATTGCGCCGGTCAAGTGCTGCTTTGGGATTTCGCCGCGGATTATAAGTGTAGTTCGCTTTCAGCATACCCACCAGCACGGCAGATTCTTCGGTGTTCAGCCGGTCCGGTTCTTTCTGAAAAAATGTTCTGGATGCATTGCGGATACCATAAATATTATCACCAAACGGGACAATATTCAGATAAAGTGTGAGTATTTCTTCCTTGGTAAAATTTTTTTCCAGTTTGATGGCCACTATCCATTCTTTCAGCTTTTCAATTACCCGCCAGGCTTTGTTGGCGCTGCCCTGGTCAAGCAATGCTTTAGTAAACTGCTGGGTAATGGTACTGCCTCCGCCCAGGGCGCCCAGTGTAAAAACCGCCCTGAGTGTGGATTTAAAATCAATACCGCTGTGTTTATAAAACCGCTCGTCTTCAGTGGCCACCAGCGCATCAATGACATGAATGGAAATGTCGCGGTATTTTACATTGCTGCGGTTTCCCCTTTCCGTGTAATATTTACCCATCAGGGTACCGTCTTCTGCATAGAGTTCTGATGCCTGAATGATGGAAGGATTTTCCAGTTCAGCCAGGGAGGGCATTTTGCCAAATACACCGAAATTGGCCAGCAGGATGAGCAGGCTCAAAGCGGCAAAACCCGCAAGAAAAATGCGCCAGAAAATACGAACGGATTTTTTCATAAGAGAGATGGGTTATGATGAAAAGCAGAAAGCTAAACCAATCCCGAAAATAAGAAAAAGGCCGGCGGCGGTAAACCGGAATGGATTAATTTTTTCACAAAAGAAGACTGCTAAAATTTTCCGGGCCAGTGCTGGTTCAGAAAGGATTTATAAGCTTCTATATCAAGGTTAAATTTCAACTGGTCGAAATTACCGTCAGTCATTATCAGAAAACTGTATTTGCCGCCTTTCAGCCAGGGTAGAATTTCGGAAGCTGTACGGGGCCGGGTGGCATCCACGTATTTTATTGCATCCTGCGCATTGGCAAACGGTGCAATCAACAGCAAGCGGTTATCCGGATCCAGTTGAAAGAGGTCAACAGAGTAGGTTTTGTTGTAGTAAGTGTCTTTGTTGTACCGTATAAAAGCATTCCTGGCCTCATTCACAAAAACAGGATCCACTTTATTCAACGCCAGCACCACATAATGCGCTTCGTTGGGGCTGTAACTATATGGTGATGCATTTTTTGGTTGTGCGGCGGTACTGTCTTTTCCCGGTTTCGGGGGTGTTACCGCTGTTAGTGGCGGGTTGGCAACCGTTGTATCTTTCTTTTGTATGTATACCACCGGCGGCTGGATAGTTGTTACGCCTGTCGTAGAATCGCTGGCCCGGACAACTACCATGTTTCGCAGTTCTTCTTCAATTTGTGTTCTTCGTTTCAGTACATCCATCAGGTTTTGCGCTTTCAGAGCCAATGGAGAGCCTGCAAACTGGTTGACAATATTATCCAGTACCCGCATGGCCATACTGTCCTGCCGCTGTTTTATGTAATACACAGCTTCAATGTAAAGTAACTGGGGGGTCCAGTAGTGCTTCCCGTATTTTTCATCAGCAGCTTTCTTTTCAGCAAGGGCCTGGTCAAATTTTCCTTCGATAAACAGGTCGTAAATGCCTTCGTAGGTTTTAGTGGCTACTTCTTTTTCTGTAAGCATCGGATTCTTCCCGGTGGCCACAATGGCAGTAAACCGGCCTGCAGCATATTTTTCAGTCATTAATTTTTTTATGGCTGCAGCTTTAGCTGTTTCGCCGTTTTTATTGTAGCAATAATATAGGTTAAACAGCACTTCTTCCATGGGCTCAAAACCTGCAAACCGGTTGCGCAGTTGTTCCAGGGTTTCGGTGCCCAACTGGCAATCCTCAATTTCCTGAATATAGGCTTTGCCCAGTTGGTACAATGCCTGCTGCAATGAGTCGTTCGACTGTTTAAGCTGCGTCTCGGTAATAGGAAGGTTGGCGTAAAGCGCATCAAATGTCAGCTCACTGCTTCCCGCTGCAGGATTTCCTGCTGATGCCTTGGTATTGCCGGCTTGCCCAGCCGGATTAACAGCAACACCAATGATGGCGGCGCTGCGGCGCCAATTATCCACATGGGGCCTGTTGCCCCATCTGGCTTTAAACTCATTCAGCCCCCTTGCTTTGGAAGCGGCGTTATAAAAATACCATTCACCTTTTGACTGGCCGGCGGGAAACAAATTGTTATTGGGGGCTGTATTAGCCAGTGGGGAAACTGCCGCGGAGCTCTCATCTTTCAGGCCTTGTTGTTTACGTAACTCCTTTACCAGCTTTTTTACAAAATCCTTTCTTTCCTGTTCGGGCAGGGCGGCAATGCGCTGCAAACTATCCTGCCGTAAAACGATTTCATAATTGGTGGCAATTATCCCGAGTGATTTTTTTCTTGATGTAATCGCATCGGGGTTTTTAATGGATGGATCGCTGAGGTTTACACTGTCGTAATAGTTAAATGCCTGGCGGTACATTTTTCTGGCAAAGGAAAGCTCGGCCAGTTGCAGAAAAGCCTTGTTACGCTGCGAAGGGTCGTTGCCGGGAAATTGGGTGCTTTTTATTAGGAGGGCCATGGCATCATCCGTCTTTCCGGCATCGAGCATCATTTGTGCAGCCATATAATAAATTATGTCACGGTAGTCTTCATATTTATCCCGCTTTGCCATACGCAGCAGCTCTTCCACATTCTTTTCAACGCTTTTTTCACCCCCGTCTTTATTTGTGCGGATGGTGGCCAGCCGGGCATAAATTTCAAGAATAAGATCAGTGGTGTGGCCGATAACTTTATTGTAATATTTTTCGGCTTCTTTATGATTGCCGCCGAGTTCAAACATTTGTGCCGCGAGGTATTCCCATCTTGCTTTTTCCTGAAGGGTAGGGGCATTGCCCAGCCCCTGGGTAAGGTGGGTGGCGGCGCTGTCCCACATGTTGTTCTTATAAAACCAGTAAGCCTGCACTTCATGCAGGTCGTTTTGCAGTCGTTTTGGAAAAACAGGATCATCCCGCAATGTTACTATCAAACTGGCGGCTTCGGCAAACTGGTCCTGCACAAGGAAATTCCTGATCTGCCAGATAAATGCATCATTACGGCTGGGCGGTTCGGACAGTAACCGCTTGAGCAAACTGTTTTTTTCTTTGGTGGAAATGCTTAAGGCCGAGTTCCCGTCCCGCCCGCTGCCGATAGTTAGATAATACCCGTCTTTTTCCTTCGGGGCAAATGCATAATTGATGAACTGAAACATCAGGTAGGCCGAATCAAATTTCTTTTGCAGGTAAAAAGATGCGCCCCAGAGCAGGTAGAGGTTGTCCACCCAGTCGCCCCGCAGGTCATGCAGGGCAATGCCGGTGGAGGATTTGTAGGTAATGGAATCAAGCTGGATGGAATCTGCTGCCGTAACATCCAGCGAATAATTGTAAAAGGCCAACAGTTTGGAGTAATCATCTTTAAAAACCTCTTTGGCCCTTGCCAGCACTTCATTCAGTTTATTATTTGCATTGAAATAATAGTTGAAGTGGGTCACCGTATTCTGAATAAATCTTTTGGGCAAACCAAATTTTCCCTGGTCTGACTTTTCTGACCTCAGCACCCTTTCGTCATATTCCTTGGGTTTTTTGATGTCAAACGCAAAGCCCAGCTGTCCAAAACTGCGGAGGCTTGTCTGGCAGAGGATAAGGCAAAGTACAGCAGTTACCGTATTTCGGATGGGTCGCATTTTCCGGCGGAATCTAAAAGCTTATTAACTGAAATTCAAATATTTTAGTATAAAACTAAGGCAATTTTTATTTCCGTTTTAAACCCGCAACTGCTGGCAAAAACAATCTTCATTGCTTACCTTTAAACCTCTTAAACATTGGTTATGGTAAAATTAGATGCCGGCGCCACGCTGAAGCGGCTGCGCAACCGCTACCGGCTGGTGGTGATGAATGATGATACCTATGAGGAAGTAGTGACTTTTAAGTTATCCAGACTGAGCGTTTATATCATGCTCAGCACAATTTTTGTTGTACTGGTAGGCCTTACAGTCGCCCTCATCGTATTCACACCTCTGAAATATTATATACCCGGTTCAGGCACCAGTTATCAGTCCGTGGCTGAGCTGAAACAACTGAAATACCGGGTGGATGAACTGGAAAAGCAAAATGCCTATAATGCGCAATATATTGAGGGTTTAAAAAAAGCATTGGGCAGCGGCGAAACTGTGAAGCTGGATACCACCAGCCTGACAATTCCGCCGGCTGAAATATCCAACGATTAAAACACAAACCTATGTTTAACGCTAAAAACAAAACCGAAATGCCAAACCCAACAACACCCGCCGGAAACGGCACCACACTGATAAGCGCAGGAACCCAGGTAAAAGGCGACATCAACAGTAACGGAGACTTACGTATTGACGGAACCATTATTGGAAACATCACCAGCGCTGCCAAGATCATTATCGGCGCCAGCGGTGTGGTGGAAGGAGATATTTCGGGCAACCAGGCCGATATTGTAGGCAAAGTATCCGGCAATATCCGGGCTAAGGAATTGCTTCAGTTAAGAGGAGAATCTGTTGTTACTGGTAACCTGTATGCAGGCAAACTGCAGGTGGAGCCTTCGGCTACATTTAACGGCCAATGCCACATGGGGGCCAATGTGGTGGAGATGAACAACAATGAGCAGCAAGCCGCCGCCAGATAGCAACCGGCGTTTTTTAATGCGCTACGCCGCCCTCGGCACCCAATTGCTGGTGGCCATCGGGCTAAGTGTGTTTATCGGCCTGAAAGCAGATAAATGGCTGCATACATCACCATTGCTGGCCTGTGTATTACCTTTGTTCGTCCTGTCGGCCATTTTTTACAGGCTGTTCAGGGAAACAAGCAGAAAAAATACAGATGAATAAAACTTCGCTTCAGCAAATAAGGCCGCTGCTTTTCATTTTTGTTTTTATTACTGCATTTTGTATTACCGGCAGGAACTGGCTGGTGAAAAACGGGATAAGCCAGGAGTTGGTGCTGTTTGGTAACCTCATTTTGTTTGCGGTGAGCCTGCTGGCGTACTATATTTATATCCGTGCACTCCGGTCTTCCAATCCCCAGTCATCTGTAAGGGCCATGTTTGGCAGTTTTATGATCAGGTTTTTTGTGCTGGCAATGGCGGCATTTATATATATCATGATTGCAAAAAAGAATGTGAACAAACCCGGTTTGATGATCTGTGCCGGTTTGTACATTTTGTATACTGCTTTTGAAACAAAAGCGCTTATGCAACTGGCGAAGCAAAAAAAGAATGCCTAAAAAAGAAGTTCCCGTTGATCATTTACAGCATTACCTGCCCGATGGCACAGGGCCCGTAATATTGGACTACCTGCATCAGTACAAAGTGCACCTTACCATAACCCGTGAAAGAAAAAGTATTTTAGGCGATTACCGGCACCGCACCAATTATCATAACCACCGCATCAGTGTAAACGGCAACCTCAATAAATTTTCATTCCTCATTACTTTGCTGCATGAACTGGCACACCTGCTTACATTTGAAAGATATACGAATAAAGCGGCGCCGCATGGAAGAGAATGGAAGAATATTTACGGTCAGTTATTGAAACAATTTTTAGAACATAAGATTTTTCCTGTTGATATAGAAAATGAGTTAATACGTTCACTGCATCGCCCTGCTGCCGGCAGTTGTGCGGAGGATGGCCTGCTGCGGGTGCTTAAAAAATATGATAGCAGAAAGGAGGGATATCATTTTCTGGAGGAATTGTCAAGAGGTTCAGTTTTCAGGATCAGTGATGGCCGGGTTTTTGAAAAAGGGGAGAAGCTGCGTAAGCGGTTTAAATGCGTTGAAGTGAAAACTGGAAAGATGTATTTGTTCAGCCCTGTGTACGAAGTAGAGGAAGTCAGTCGTTAGTCAAAGGTCAATAGGCTATAGTCATGGTTGTGAAATAAATAAATTGTTTGACTATAGATTATCAACTTTCTTCATCATCCACAAACTGCAGCCGGTATGCCCGCTGTTGCCCATAGGGCCTTTTAAATATTCAAACCCGAACCTTGCATAGATTTTCAGCGCCTGCTTCAGTTCGGGCATGGATTCGAGGTAAATATTCTTATAGCCCAGTTCTTTTGCCCTGGCAATGCATTTTTCAATCAGGGTTCTGCCAAGCCCGGTACCTCTTGCATGCGGTAATAAATACATCTTTACCAGCTCACAGGTATCATGCGGAAGGCCATCGGTAGGGTAGATGCCGCCGCCACCAACAATCTCACCATCCATCTCTGCTGTAAAGTAGGCAGATCTTTCTTTTTGAAATACTTCATATAATGTATCCGTTGTCGGGTCATAATAAACTGTATTGGGATGGTTGGCGCCGAATTCAGCTAAGGTATATTTTACAATTTTGGAAAGGATGGGATTATCGGAAGGTTTAATTGACCGGATGATCACTTTTTCCATGGTATAAAAGTAAATAAAAACTCCTGACGCTCCGGCCGGGGGAAAACCATCATTAAATATGAAACCCTTGCCCTGGCTGGATGCATCTGAAGAAGGGATTACATAACAAAAAATCCCGGTTTTTAACCAGGATCAGATTCTTCGCTTCGCTCAGAATATCAATTTACAAAGTTTATGCTACCGCCTTTTTTACCAGTTCAGCCGCCTCACTCAGCAAAATAGCTGACTGAACCTTCAACCCGCTTTCATCAATCAGTTTTTTTGCTTCTGCCGCATTGGTTCCCTGCAGGCGAACAATGATCGGTACATGAATGTTGCCGATGTTCTTATAAGCATCAATCACACCCTGTGCCACCCGGTCGCAACGGACAATACCGCCAAAAATATTAATGAGTATGGCCTTTACATTGGGATCTTTCAGTATAATCTTGAAACCGGCCTCCACGGTTTGCGCATTGGCAGTGCCACCCACATCCAGAAAGTTGGCGGGCTCGCCCCCGCTGAGTTTGATCATATCCATTGTGGCCATGGCCAGTCCGGCGCCGTTAACCATACATCCCACATTGCCATCCAGCTTTACAAAATTCAGGTTATGTTTTCCTGCTTCCACTTCTGTAGGGTCTTCTTCTGTAATATCCCGCAGCGAAGCAAGGTCAGGATGCCGCATCAGTGCGTTTTCATCAAGATTCATTTTACAGTCCACGGCAATGATTTTGTCATCGGCTGCTTTAAAAAGCGGGTTGATCTCCAGCATGGAGCAATCCAAACCTGTATAGGCATTATAAAGATTGGTGACGAACCTGATACAGTTTTTAAAAGCCTCTCCGCTTAATCCCAGGTTAAAAGCAATTTTTCTTGCCTGGAAAGGTTGTAAACCGCCTGAGGGGTGCACCCGTTCTTTAAAAATTTTTTCGGGACTGGCATGGGCCACATCTTCAATATTCATTCCGCCTTCCGGGCTGTACATAATCACATTTTGCCCTTTTGAGCGGTCAAGCAGGATGGAGAGATAAAATTCTTTTCTTTCACTTGGGCCATCATAGTACATATCCTGGGCTACAAATATTTTGTTGACAATTTTGCCTGCGGGGCCTGTCTGTATGGTTACCAGGGTACCTCCCAGCATTTTGCTCGCAAACTCCTGTACATCTTCCAGAGATTTAGCCACTTTTACCCCGTTGATGCCATTTTCCTTTATAGTGCCTTTTCCCCTGCCGCCGGCATGTATTTGTGCTTTAATGATTCCAAACCTGCTGCCGGTTTGTGTTTTTATCTGCCGGTAGGCATCCTCTGCTTCCTGTACTGTGGTGCAGGCATATCCTTCCTGAACGGAAACATTGTATTTCTTCAGTAATTCCTTGGCCTGGTATTCATGGAGGTTCATGCTGAAAATTTGCGGCGAAGATAGTAAAGGTGATTTGCTTGCCCAACGAAGCCCTGGCGAAGCCGGATGAATTGTGAATGGGAATTTTTGGCAGATGGACTATCTTTCAACTATGTGGCGGCTTTTCGGGTTATGCGTCTTTCTTTTTTCCTGCCAGTCTGTTAAACGAATGAACTGGCCGGGGAGATTTTCTTCTTTGACCGGAACTGAGTTTTATAAAGCGGCAGCAGCATTGAACTGGTCAGCGAGGGATTCTTTTGTTGTAAAAGAGGTGATGGCAGGGAATGTTCCTGCATTTCTGAAGAAATTTGTTGCTGTTCCTGTTTCAGTAACTGATTCATCAACCGGTAAAACAATAAAGGCTGTTTATTATGTAACGCCTGATTATCTCAGTATCGGAACAAACGATGACTGGGCAAGGATTAACCTTACCCCGCTGGCTGCACAGCGGATCGCTGATACACTTCATTGCTTTTTACCCACCCGCAAAATGGCGGATGATATTTATAAGGCGGCCAAACTAAGACCGGAACCTGTACCGATGTATGCCTTCCGCGACAGCACACCCACCATGTGGCAGCATCACCTGATTATAGAAGGGCAGCGAAAGGGAAGGAGGGGTTTGATAGCCGGGATCAAAAAAGATGTGGTCATCAGCGGAAAGATCTCCAGAGATAACAAACCTGGCCGTGTGGCTATTTATGGCTGGCACCGGCAAGATGGCAAACCTATACAGCCACTTTATACCGGCCATGTTTACTGGTGGGTTGATTACAGCCAGGGCATACGGCTGGTGTACAGAAAAATAAAAGTAAAGGGACGGTGGATGGATTATATCGATGTATTAAAAGACAAAATCCTGCAGCGTTTATTGTGTGACGAAGAGTTTTGTGATTTTTACAGGTATAATTATTAGGCTGAAGGATTGTTTTGCTGCAGTGTTTGACGGTTTTACCGGGGAGTTATCCCGTTAGTTATTTAACGCTGCGTTTTGACAGGGGATTATATCTTTGTTTGCTTATTGGTTGTTTCAATTAAACAAAGACTGCCTGGTAAAAAAATATTCATATTTACTTTTGCTGTTCATCGCCCTGCTTCATGCGTCATTATCCGTAAATGCGCAGGAACCCAATCCCGGCAATATCGGGAACCGCATACAACAGCGGGTGGGCGGCATTCGCCGTTCAGTAGGCGGTACTGATACAAATGACAGCCTCCGCCGCCGTAATAAACATGAGGACTCCATTACCATCAGTTTCCGTTACCTTGATTCTACCCGTAATTACTGGCTGGATTCATCTGTCAATGATTTTACAAGGCGTTACCCTGTGCCAGCCACACATATCTATCTTGGCAACACCGGCACAGCTTCCCGTTCCCTCTTGTTTTCACCGGTAATGCAGGCCGGGTTTGATAATGGCTTTCATGCTTTTGATGTTTATAAATGGAAATTGGAAAGTGTAAGGTTCTTTAACACGACCCGACCCTATTCCGAGCTTAATTATTTTCTGGGCAGCCGGGTGGAGCAGATCATTGAAGTGATGCATACCCAAAATATCAAACCCTCCTGGAATTTTGCTTTTCAGTACCGGCTGATTAATTCACCCGGGTTTTTTCAAAACCAGCGTACCAATCATAACAATTATTTGTTCACATCGAAATTTCAATCCAGAAACCTCCGGTATAACAATTATGTTGTTTTACTGGGAAACAAGATGCTGGCTTCAGAAAACGGGGGTATCATTGATACTGCGAATATCCTGGACGACCCGATTTATAAGGAAAGATTTAATATCAGAACATATCTGGGCGGTGACAATCCATTTACCTCTGACTTTTTTGGCTCCAGAATAAATACCGGTAACCGGAATAATGAGTTTACTGTACTGCTGCGACAGCAGTACGACCTGGGTAAAAAAGATTCCATAGTTACGGATTCTACCGTCATCCCGCTGTTTTATCCCCGGCTGCGTTTTGAGCATACCTTCCGGTTCGATAAAAACAAATATGTATTCCAGGACTATGTGGCTGATTCAGCATATTATAAAAAGTATTATGATACAGCATTGCGGAAACCGCTTGATTCCCTGGTCCTGATAGAAAAGTGGCGCATTATTACTAATGATTTTTCCATATACCAGTATCCGGATGCCAGAAACCTGCACCAGTTTATTAAGCTCGGTCTTACCGTACAGAATATTACCGGGGAGCTTTCTTCGGGGCAAAAAACTTTCTTTAATACCCTGGGTCATGCGGAGTACCGGAACAGGAGTCGTAACCAGCAATGGGATATTGAGGCCAATGGAAAATTATTCTTCACCGGTTTCAATGCCGGTGATTTTGATGCCCACATCAGCCTGCAGCGCCTGCTGGGAAAAAAACTCGGCTACCTTCAATTAGGGTTTGAGAACACCAGCCGCACTCCCTCTTTTGTTTTCGATAACCGGAGCAGTTTTTATTTGCAGAAAACTCCGGCCAATCTTAAAAAAGAAAATAGCTCCCACCTGTTTGCATCGTATTTTTTGCCTTCGTTCCGGTTCCGGCTTACAGGGCATTATTACCTGGTGAACAACTATACCTATTTTACGGATTTCATTAAGGTGAACCAGGAAACCTCCCTGTTCAACCTGCTGCAAATAGCTGTGCATAAAACCATCAAACTTGGTAAAAGGTGGAACTGGCATACCGATATTTATTTCCAGCAAAAAGTGGGCGCCGCTCCATTGAATGTGCCTTTTATATATACCCGCAACAGGTTTGCTTATGAGGGTAACCTTGGTTTCAAAAACCTTGATATAGCCATGGGGGCCGAACTTCGCTATCGGGCAGCTTACAAAGCGGATAATTATTCTCCTGCGTCGGGACAGTTTTTCTACCAGGACAGTATTACCATACGAAATGATCTCCCGGATATTTCAGCCTATGTGCACTTCCGCATCAGGCCGTTTAAGGCATTTATAAGGGCCGAAAACCTGAATGCAGCCCGGAAACTGCCCAATGGAGGCTTTGGGTTTACCAATAATAACCTGGTGGCTCCGGGGTATGCTTTGCCTGGTCTTCAGATAAGAGTGGGGGTGTGGTGGAGCTTTGTTAACTGATTCTCAAAAAAGTAGAATTGATCCTTCTCATTTTTGGAAATAGCCAACAGATGCTATCTTTGCATCTGGTTCATGAAAACATTTATAGCTGCCATATCATTTATCCTCTATTTTGCTGCCACCAGCGGTATTGTGATCAATTCACATTATTGCATGAAAAAACTGGTGTCGGTTCGCCTTTTTGAAACCAAGGCCAAAATGTGCGGGCAGTGCGGTATGGATCTGCATGATAACGGCGGCTGCTGTACTGATGAAACAAAAGTGCTGAAACTGGTACAGGATCAGGTAAAGATTCCTGTTACCACTTTTCAACTGCCCTCTTTGGATGTTTTTACCACCGAAGTTTCTGATTTTTTTGCAACTTCTGTTTATAAGGTGAACGGTAAAACACATTTCAATAATCACTCCCCCCCTTTGTTATCTGCACAGGATACTTACCTGCAGATCAGTGTTTTCAGGATTTGAGATAATACCCTTTTGCGCAGAAGGTCAATAGTCATTGGCCGTTGAACCATATTTTTCTTTATTAATCATTATCTCAAATTTTAAATTGATTACAATGAAATCTTTAAAAATATTTTCCCTGGCAGTATTCATGCTGGGACTTTCAGCAAATGTTATTGCCCAGTCAAAGACTGAAACATTCAATGTTTCCGGGAACTGCGGAATGTGCAAATCAAAGATTGAAAAAGCCGCCAAAGATGCCGGCGCCAAAGAAGCCAGTTGGAACAAGGATACAAAAGAACTGACTGTAACATATAAAAGCAGTTCTACCAACACAGCAAAGATCCAGCAGAAAATAGCAGATGTTGGATATGACAATGCCGGCTTTAAATCCACTACAGAAGCCTATAATAAACTTCATGGATGCTGCAAATACGACCGTGAAGAAGCCGCCGCTGAAGAAATGGATTGCTGCAAGGACGGTAAATGCACCAAAGAAGGACATAACGGGAAAGATTGCTGCAAAGAAGGCAGCAAATGCTCCAAAGAGGGCCACGACGGCAAGGATTGCTGCAAGAAAAGCGGCAAATGCTCCAAAGAAGGCCACGACGGCAAGGATTGCTGCAAGAAAGAGGATAAAGGTCATCATTAATCAGCAACAAACTTTTTTAAATTGAAAAAGCTATTGTTAGGGGCCATGGTATGCCTTGGAGTATTGAAGGGTGAAGCCCAGTTTACGAAAGCAAACCTGCAGGCAACAGGTCTCACCTGTGCCTTGTGCAGTAATGCCATTAATAAAGCATTGCAGAAAGTTTCTTTTGTTGAATCGGTTAAATCAGATATCAAAAACTCGGCTTTCAGCATTGTATTCAAAGAAGGAAATAAAGTGGAGATTGACGCCCTGAAGAATGCAGTGGAAGATGCAGGTTTTTCAGTGGGCAGTTTGAAACTGACCGGTACCTTCAGTGAAGTGAAAGTCGAAAAAGACAGGCATATTAAAATCGGCGGTGATAATTTTCACTTCCTGAACGGAGATGGGCAGTTGTTGAAAGGCGAACAGGAAATAACGGTTGTAGACAGGAATTTTGTTGCTGAGAAGCAATTCAAAAAACTTTCTTCCGCCTCAAAATTGAACTGTGTGCAAAGCGGTAAAGCTTCATCCTGCTGTGTAAAAGAGGGGATAGCAGAAGGTGAAAGGATATACCATATCATTATTTGATTGCAATAAGTCGCTTCCCTGCCGGTTCAGGGAAGTGACTTTTAAATTTTAGCTATGATAAACTGCAAAAAATTATTAACCTTTTTTCTCAGCATATTTTTCTGTGCAGTACTTACGGCGCAGCCACGCCAGGGACAGTTGGCTGCAGAAATTGCCCTGCCTTCTGCCAGCGGCGATACGGTTAAACTGTCCTCATTGAGGGGTAAAGTGGGTTTGCTTGATTTTTGGGCATCGTGGTGCAGGCCCTGCAGGGTTGCGAATAAAGGGCTTGTAAAAATCTATTCCAGATTCAAAGCAAAAGGTTTCGAAATCTATAGCGTTTCGCTGGATGACAGGAAAGAAGACTGGCATAAGGCAGTAAAGAAAGACAAGATCACCTGGCTGCAGGTGATAGACCCCGGCGGGTGGGAAACACCCACCGCACAGCGCTGGGGTATTTATGCATTGCCAACCACTTACCTGATCGACAAAGAGGGTCGCCTTATTGCTATGGACCTTGAGGGAAAAGATCTTGAGGATGCGCTGAAAGATTTGCTGGGAGACTAATAAAGACCGGACATGAAAAAAAATCTGCTGGGTTACCTGATGCTTATTGCCGCAAATGCCGCAGGGCAGGAGTTATACGTATTTTCTGAACCGGCTTCCAATATACCTGCTCAAACCATCAGCCTGAAGCTGACCGGCCATTTTGTTACCAGTGATAATATTAATAACCGCTTTTCGCACCGGTTAATGCCGCAGGTATATATCGGTCTTAATAAGAAAATTATGTTGACTGTCAGCGGCACCATTGCCAATATGCATACACCGGATTTCCGGTATGAATCAATAAATTTTTATACCAAGTACCGGTTTTTATCGAAAGATCAGTTGCACCGGCATTTCCGCATGGCCGTGTTTGCAGAAGTTTCAGCCACCCGTGCCCCTTTTCATTATGATGAAATTACTTTAATGGGCGATAAGGATGGGGTTGAATTGGGTATTATCACCACACAGCTTTGGCACAAACTGGCTGTTTCAGGAACAATCAGTCACACCCAGGTGCTGGATAAATCGAGGTACAATAAAGTATTGTACATACCTGCCCGTAATTACCAGTCATTGAATTACTCTCTTTCCGCTGGCTATCTGCTGCTGCCTAAAGAATACACGGATTACAAGCAAACAAATCTGAACGTATATCTCGAAATGCTGGGACAACAAACATTTGACCGGAAAACATACTTCGTGGATATGGCGCCGGCGGTGCAACTGATATTCAACAGCAATGCCAAACTCAATTTTGGCTATCGCTTTCAGTTGGGAAGCACCATGCAGCGCATGACGAATAATAGCTGGCTGGTAAGTTTTGAAAGAACCTTCCTGGGGGCTTTGAAGAAAAAGAAATAATATAGTTAGGTAAAACAGAAAAATGTCAGTAAAAAAAATAAGTATCGTTTTTGTAACAGTGCTGATCTTTTCCGGCAGTAAACTGGTTGCACAGCCACCGAAAGATACCACGGCAGTTATCTATGTTGCCGGCGCCTGCGAGATGTGCAAGGAAAGAATTGAAAAAGCAGCCATGGAAAGAAAAGGGGTTAAGTCGGCTGTATGGAATTTGGATACAAGAAAATTGTCGCTTACCTATAACCCGGTTCTAACAAGCGTTGAAAAAATACAGTGCAGGATTGCCGACCGGGGACATGATAACGATTTTGAAAATGCCAGGGATGCCGTGTATAATGCGTTGCCTGCCTGTTGCCGGTACAGGGATATAGTGCAGCCCCCACAGGCTAATACGGATTCTTTTGCCATTAATCCGGTAAGCAGGGAACCGGGGTTGATAAAAGGAGTGGTGCTGGAAGCTGATGAACGGGGAAATTTCAAGCCACTTGCAGGTGCATCCGTTGTTTGGCTGGGAATGAATTCAGGAACTATAACTGATACCTCAGGAACCTTTTCTGTCAGGCAGCCTAAAGATGTTTACAGGCTGGTCATCAGTTATGCAGGATATACGCCTGATACCATTTCAACCATTAATGCCGCCGAACTGAAAATCATACTTGCATCCGGTAAGCAGCTGAATGAGGTCAGGGTTTCTTCAAGGCAGCGCTCCACTTATATTTCATCACTGAACACTATACGGACACAGGTGATGACAGGAAGGGAACTCTTCAAAGCCGCCTGCTGCAATTTGAGTGAAAGTTTTGAAACAAACCCTTCCGTGGACGTTTCTTACAATGATGCGGTTACCGGTTCTAAACAAATCCAGTTGCTGGGCTTAAGCGGTATTTACACACAGCTTACTGTAGAAAACCTGCCCGGGCCAAGGGGGCTAGCCTCGCCGTTTGGGTTGAATTTTATTCCCGGCCCGTTTGTGGAGTCCATCCAGCTGAATAAAGGAGTAGGTTCGGTGGCGAATGGATATGAAAGCATCGCAGGGCAGATCAATATTGAATTGAAAAAGCCACAGACAGCAGAGAAGCTGTACCTGAATGCTTATATCAATGATATGTCCAAGACAGACCTGAACCTGGTGCTGACAGAAAAGTTTGGGGATAAGTGGAGCACAGCCTTGCTGCTGCATGATAATTTTCAGGCAAGAACAAAAGTTGATTTTAATAAAGATGGCTTCAGGGATATGACAACAGGCAATTTATTTACTGCTGTTAACCGCTGGAACTATAACGGAACGAAGGGACTGGAGTCGCAGTTGGGTTTTAAAATACTGTTAGACGATTTTACCGGCGGCCAAACGTCATTTGATCCGGAAAAGGACAAATTCTCTACCCGCAGCTATGGACTTGGCATTAACACCAACCGGTATGAGGTATTTGCCAAAATGGGTTATGTGTTTCCTGAAAAGAAATATAAGAGTGCCGGCATCCAGTTATCTGCTTTCGATCATAAACAGGATTCTTATTTTGGCATGACATCCTATTATGGAAGGCAAAAGAATTTTTATGCCAACCTGATTTACCAGTCTATTATCGGAACTACAGCCCACAAGTTCAGAACAGGGTTCAGTTTTTTGTCAGACAATTACAATGAGTTGTTTAATTCAAAAAGATACAGAAGGCAGGAGTCGGTGACCGGAGCTTTTTTTGAATATACATTTACCCCGGTTGAAAAATTCAGTGTGGTATCCGGTATCCGTGCTGATTACAACAGCCTCTTCGGCTGGTTTGCCACACCAAGGCTGCATGCCCGTTATGAGCCGGTAAAAGGAACAGTTATCCGCCTGAGCGCAGGGCGGGGACAACGAACAGCGAACATCTTTGCTGAGAACAACAGTGTATTTGTAAGCGCCAGGCAAATCAATATCCTCTCTTCATCAGTGGGAAAGGCCTATGGGCTTAACCCCGAAGTAGCCTGGAATAAAGGAATAAGCATTGACCAGAAATTCAAACTGTTTAAACGGGGCGCCAACCTTGCATTTGATTTTTTCAGAAATGATTTTCAGCAACAGGTAATCGTTGACCTGGAAGATGCAAGGCAGGTAAAATTTTATAACCTGGATGGCCGTTCTTTTTCCAGCAGTTTCCAGGCGGAGATGAACCTGGAACCGGTGCAAAAATTTGAAGTAAGACTGGCTTACCGCTTTTTTGATGTAAAAGCAACTTACGGAAACAGTTTGCTGCAAAAACCATTTACTGCGAAACACAGGGCATTCACCAACCTGGCATATGAAGTGGAAGGATGGAAGTTTGATTACACCTTTAACTACAATGGCTCAAAACGCATTACCAATACTTCGGCCAATCCTTCCGTTTACCAGCGGCCGGCTGCATCCCCATCTTATGTGCTGATGAATGCGCAGGTAAGTAAAACAGTTGGGAAAAAGCGGCCCGTGGATATCTATATCGGCGGGGAAAACCTGACCAACTTCCTGCAGCGGGAAGCCATTGTAAGTGCGGATCAGCCTTTTACCCCCTACTTTGACGCTTCGCTGATATGGGGTCCCGTTTCAGGCAGAATGTTTTATACAGGGATCAGGTATAAAATAAAATAACCGGGGTTGTAAATATGTGTAAGCCAAAAGAGTAATTAGCCTTGTTATTTGATAATGAAATTCATTTAAAAGTATTTTATCTTTGTTCAGGTAATGAAATATTCCAGATCCATAAAAATTAAAGCACTCGTCCTTTCGGCAGTATTCTCATTGAATACTGTAGTTGGATTTGCATGCAGCATTGGTTTGGACCTGGGATATAACAGCTCCCATCATAAAAAAGCAGTATTTGAGATCCCGGAACAAAGTCATGAGAATTCCTGCCATCATCAGCACAAGCCTGTTGCAGCTAAAAAAGCTACACATAGCCATGATGATGGTGTAGGACATGGTCATCACAATGATCTTCAAAATGAAGAAGCCGATTCTAATGATCTCCCCGCTGATGACTGTTGCAGTAATGAAGTTTACAAATTCAATGACCTGACCAAGAACATTACACAGGGAAAAACCGGAAATAAATTCCAGGTTTTATCAGCGACCCCAAACTCTCATTTTGGCCAGGTTGTATGGGTTATTAATGAAATTCCTCTTTTGCATTCTTCAAGGTTCTTATTTCCGCCTCCTCCTGACATACTTGTGTCCATTCAGAAATTCCAGATTTGATTATTATAAAGCAGGTGAAGCCAGCATTGCTTTGCCACAATACGTTGTGCCCGTTGCAAACTGCAGGTATTTGTTTTACGATAATCTTTTTTTATGTTCAGAATCATTTTTATAGTTTTTGTTTTTTGGCTTTCGTCATTTCCGGTAAATGCCCAGCAATTATTAACTGAAAGAGATGCTGTCAGTAAAGCTTTGGCGAACAGTAAAAATATACAAGCGGCATCGCTGCAGATCAAAGAACAGCAGCAATTAGTAAAATCTGCCATTAATTTACCCAACCCTGAATTTTTCTGGGAAAGTCCCACTGGTAATTTTTACACAGGAAGTATAACGTAGTCCATTGAATTTCCATCCGTTTATACCCGGCAATATCGTTTACAAAAACAGCAGGTTGTTGTTGCTGTAAAAGAAAAACAGCTTACAGAAGCAGAAATCAAGTACCGGGTAAAACTATTATATCTTGAAGCACAGTTTGCTGATTCAATGGTGAGTCAATTATACATCCAGGACACTTTGTATGAGAAAATTAAATTATCAGCGATCAGACAGTTTGATGCGGGGCGGCCAATCTCTCACCGGCTTGATCATTTATTGTCGGGTGTAAGGGCACAGGTTGCCGTAAAAATATTTGGCAATGATCTGATAACGCTTCGTTCAACAGCGGAACAATTAAAAACAGTTATTACAGGTTTACCCGGCGTGGTGGATGTACAGGTAGAAAACCAGGTGATGGTTCCCCAACTCATGATCAGGCTTGACAGAATGGCGGTTCAGCGATACGGTTTGCAAGTGGGAAAGGTAGCCGATGAACTTGAAATATTTTATAATGGAAAAGTAGTGAGCCAGATTTTGGACGGACAAAAAAGTTTTGATATTGTGTTGAGAACAGATGACAGTACAAGAAAAAATATTGATGCCATCCGCAATACCCAGATCGCAACATCTGATGGCTCATTGATACCATTGGAACAGATTGCAAAAATTGAACTTGAAAACAATATCAATGCCGTGAATCATGAGAATACACAACGCCGTATTGTGGTTTCAGCAAATGTGCAGGGAAGAGATCTGGGAAGTACAGTAAAAGAAATGCAGGAAACGGTGAAGAAAGAAATGAAATTACAGGAAGGCTATTACCTGCAATGGGGTGGCCAGTTTGAAAGCCAGCAATCTGCATCTAAATTAATTACCATACTCAGCATCTTTTCCATTGCAGGAATTTTCCTGGTACTGTTTAGTCATTTTAAAAGTTCAAGGATTGCTTTACAGATCATGCTGAATATTCCACTGGCACTGATCGGCAGTGTGATCGCCGTACTACTTACGGGCGGTGTTTTCTCAATCGCTACTTTGGTTGGCTTTATTACATTAACAGGCATTGCATCCCGAAATGGCATTATGATGATCAGTCACTATATACATTTAGTACAGCATGAAGGAGAAGTGTTTGGCGATAAGATGATCATCCGCGGTTCACTGGAAAGAATGGTGCCGGTGCTGATGACTGCATTGGTGGCTGCATTTGCACTGATCCCATTAACCATGGATGCAACCGCTCCGGGAAAAGAAATCTTATACCCGGTAGCAACAGTTATCCTGGGCGGATTGGTAAGTTCCACTTTACTGGATATGATCGTTACGCCGGTTGTATTTAAAATGTTTGGAGAAAAAGCGTTGAGAAAATATATTAAAGAGCAAAACAAAAAAGTATTTGATGAATAATAGTTGGGGATATAATTAAAAATTATTTCACATAAAAATTAAAAAACATGCCCGCAAAAATTAAATTTATCCTTGGATCATTGGCACTTACATTTTTCATTCTTGCCTGTGGAAACAATAAAGACAAAACTACAGGAGAAAAAGCTGAAGAAAAAAAAACAGATGAGGTTTGTTACAACCCTAACCTGGTAGTTGATACAAGTAAAAAAAGTATCAAATCAATGGCAGTGGCGGTGATCGGTGGTGAAAACATAAAAATATCTTATCATTCTCCGGGTGTTCGTAAAAGAATTATCTGGGGCGGCCTGGTTCCTTATGATGAAGTATGGGTAACCGGTGCACATGATGCGACATCGCTGGAAATGCCAAAAGCTTTTGTTGTAAACGGAAAGGGAATACCAGCGGGAAAGTATGCTTTCTTCACCATTCCCGGCGAAAAGGAATGGACGATTATTATTAACAAAAATTGGAAACAGCACCTGGCTTCTGAATATGATGAAAAGGATGATATAGTAAGATTAAAAGTAAAGCCATCAATAATTGAGCACACAGAACGGCTGCAGTATTTTATAGAAATGAAGAACAATAATGAAGGTGTCATCGCCGTAGCATGAGAAAAACTAAGAATTGAAGCTTTGTTTTTATTGAAATAGCAGCACAGATGTTTAAAATGAATGATTAACCGGAAAAGTAATTAAGTTTGACAGTTTATGGCGAAACAATCATATATCCATTGTGTTATTTGCATATTATCAATTGCTTTGTACGGTTGTAATAACAGTGGAAAAAAGACCGAAGCAGCCCAGCCGGCTGCTTCAGACTTAGTATTCAAAAAAATAAAACTGAATAAACTGAGTGGTGAACAATTTGATTTATCCGGCTATAAAGGAAAAACTGTGTTCGTTAATTTCTGGGCCACCTGGTGCAGGCCCTGTATAGAGGAGATGCCCTCAATTCAAAGAGCAATGGAAATTATAAAGCATGAGAATATTGAGTTTTTATTTGCAACGGATGAAACAGCAGGGCAGATAGAAAAATTCAAACAGCGGTATAATTTCCCGTTTCATTTTGTGCAGACCAATAATTACCAGGCATATGGTATTATGGTTTTACCCACTACCTTTATTTTTAATAAAGAGGGAAAACTTGTTTTCTCTGAAATGGGCTACCGCAAATGGGACAGTAAAAGCAATATTGATTTACTTAAAAGCATTATCAATCAGAAATGAAACGATTACTGACATTATTCATTCTTTCCTTCACCGTCATTTCCTGTAATGATACCGGAGATGAAAAGAAAGCAGATTTACCAGCCCGGGTAAAAACAGTGGATTCACCTGTCGCAGATTCCTGCGCTGAACCCTATTTGTTTACGGATAAAAACGGAACTGTTTATCTGTCGTGGATTGAAAAGAGAAGTAAGGATGCTTCATTGAAGTTTTCATCATTTACAGACAATAAATGGACAGAACCGGTTACTGTCGCCTCCGGCAATAACTGGTTTGTGAACTGGGCGGATTATCCCGTAATTATGAGCGATGGCAATAGAAATTTCCTGGCTCATTTTCTCGAAAAAAGCGATACGGCAAAATTTACCTACGATGTAAGAATTGTTTCTTCTGCCGATTCAGGCAAATCATGGAGTCAATCCAAAATTCTGCATCATGATAATGTAAAAGCAGAACATGGATTTGTCTCAATGACTCCGTATCAGGATGGATTTTTTATATCCTGGCTGGACGGAAGAAAGACCGCAACGGAAGGAATAGAAGATCATCACGATGGCCATCATGGAGAAATGACCCTTCGGGGAGCTGTGCTCGATTTCAGCGGTAACAAAACAAGCGAATGGGAGCTGGATGGAAAAGTTTGTGATTGCTGCCAAACGGGAACTGCCGTCGCAGATAATGGCCCCGTCGTCGTTTATCGGGACCGTTCTGATGAAGAAGTGAGAGACATGTCAATTGTTCGTTTTGTAAATGGCCAATGGACTTCACCCAAAACAATTTATGAGGATAACTGGAAAATTAAAGCTTGTCCGGTAAATGGCCCGAGAATCTCCTCTCTTGGCAATAACCTTGCGATAGCCTGGTTTGCTATGAAGGAAAAAAACGGCGAAGTGAAACTTGTTTTTTCAAAAGATGGCGGCGCTTCTTTCAGTAAACCGGTGAAGATTGATGAAGGCAATACTATCGGCAGGGTGGGAGTGGTGATGCTTGATTCAGTTACCGCAATGGTAAGCTGGATGGAAGGATCAGATATAAAAGCAATCAAAGTTCATGCAGATGGTACAAAGGAAAAGTCAATTATGATTGCTTCATCTTCTGATAAACGTTCCAGTGGGTTTCCTCAAATGACAAAATCAGGAAACAGGATCATATTCGCCTGGACGGATGATAAGGCCAAAACAATCCGGCTGGCTCAGATTAGCGCTAGATAATCTCTTTCAGGACAATCTGAGGGTTCCACATAATTTTTTCCGGTCTTCATTTTTTTATTATATTTGTCTAATAATATATTTAGCCATGTCTAAAAAAATATTTAGAAGACTTGAATAATGGGAAAATCAACCATCATACTTTTTTTGCTTACAGCAATGCTGGCCTGTAATAAATTGCTGCCGGATGCGCCTGCAGATGATGAGATACTGGATGGTCCCTTAGCCGGGCTAACCGGTGAGGAGAATGCCATATTTATTCGCGGCGATGTGGCGTTCAATGATGATGTGTTCACCTCAGCAAAAGGGCTTGGACCTTTGTTTGTAGCCACTTCCTGCGGCAGTTGTCATGCTGGTGATGGCAAAGGCCACCCGTTTACCACACTTACACGGTTTGGGCAAAGCGATACCGTCAACGGAAATGTTTTTTTGCATAGGGGCGGGCCCCAGCTGCAAAACAGGGCCATACCCGGATTTGTGCCTGAGCAAATTCCTGCCGGAGCGACCTCTTCAAAGTTCACGCCGCCTGCCAATACAGGACTTGGTTTTCTTGACGCAGTACCAGATGCCTCCATTCTTGCACTGGCAGATCCGAATGATGCCAACGGAGATGGAATTTCCGGAAGACCTAATTGGATCACTCCTAAATCTTACTCTTCATTTCGGCCAAACAGCATCTCCCAGAATGGAAAGTATATCGGACGGTTTGGAAAGAAAGCAGCGACCTATGATCTGCTGCAGCAAACTGCTACCGCCTACAACCAGGATATCGGCATCACATCTGTGTATGAACCGGTAGACACATATAGCGGACAGGATATTGGCGCAGAAGTAAGCGAACAAACGGTATTGGATGTTGTTTTTTATTTACAGACGCTGAAGGCGCCTGTTCAACGAAACCCAAACGATGCAGATGTAATAGCAGGGAAACAACTTTTTCTGAACATCGGGTGTGATAAATGTCATACTCCCCGGCTTACCAGCGGCCCGTCTACTATTGCTGCATTATCCAACAAAACATTTTTCCCTTACACCGATCTTTTATTGCACGATATGGGGAGCGGATTGAATGACGGGTATACGGAAGGAATCGCTTTGCCCCAGGAATGGAGGACGCCTCCATTGTGGGGATTGGGGTTGTCAAAGAATTCGCAGGGAGGCAGTTATTTTTTATTGCATGATGGAAGGGCCCGTAGTATTGAGGAGGCCATCCTGTTGCACGGTGGTGAAGGTGTCCAAAGCCGAACAGCCTTTCAGCAACTGAATACTTCTGATAAAAGCAAACTGATCAAATTTCTTGAATCCCTGTAATAATGGACCGGAGAAAATTCATACGGAACAGTTGCACCGCCTGTTTAACAGCTACTGCACTCGGCGGTATTTTATCTTCCTGCACGGCGACAAAATACATCAGCGGAAAATTAGGCAAGGATGGACTGTCTGTTGATATGACTGAGTTTGAGATAAAGCAAAAAGGCAAGACAGCTCATCGTTCGTTTATCATCATCAGGAACGATGCACTGCAATATCCCATTTGTGTTTACCGTATCAGCGAAAAGGAGTATTCTGCTTTATGGATGAGTTGCACGCACCAGGGTACCGAACTGCAGGCTTCCGGTGATTTTTTGCAATGCACAGCACATGGCAGCGAATTTGACAACAAAGGAACGGTAAAAAATGGTCCGGCCGACAGGAACCTTAGAAATTTTCCTGTTAGCATTTCCGGCAATCAATTATTTATTGACCTGAGAGCAATATGAGAAAAATAGTAGCCATAGTTTTTGTGTTAGTAATGACCGGTTCGGCAATCGGCCAGATTGATCCATCGCTGCTGCGCCGCATACCAAAAGATACCAGTGGTCTGCAGATGAACATGGATGCAGTGTACAACCGGCCTTTTCTGCAGGTAGGCAAATTGCCGGTAGCGCTGGGCGGATATGCAGAAGCAAATTACCAATACCTGCAACAGGATGGAGTGACCGAAGGGCACCAGTTCCAGATGCGGAGGGTATCGGTGTTCATTTCATCTTCCATTGTCAACAGGATAAAATTTTTAAGCGAAATAGAATTTGAAGATGGCGCCAAAGAAATAGGAATTGAATTCGCTTCGCTGGATATTGAATTTAACCCATTGCTGAACCTGCGGGGAGGCATTGTGTTGAATCCTATCGGGGCATTCAACCAGAATCATGACGGCCCCAAATGGGAATTTATAGACCGGCCTATTCCGGCTACACAAATGCTGCCTGCCACTTTCAGCAATGCAGGCTTTGGGTTTTATGGCAAAAAGTATAAAAAGGATTGGGTGTATGCTTATGAGGTTTATCTCACGAACGGATTTGACGACCAGATCATTTCAAATACGGAGAACAAAACTTTTTTACCCGCCAGCAAAGAAAACCCTGACCGGTTTGAAGAAAGTTTTAGCGGAAGTCCTTTGCTAACCGGAAAAGTAGCTGTGAGAAATAATAAAATAGGGGAGTTGGGCCTTTCCTATATGGGTGGCGTTTACAATAAGTTTGAAGAAGACGGACTGGTACTTGATAAAAAAAGAAGGGTGAATGTTTTTGCGGTTGATTTCAATACGACTGTTAATGCCAGCAAAACATTTATCAATGCAGAATGGGCTTTTGTAAAAGTGGATGTGCCAGATACCTACACCGAACAGTTTGGAGAGAAGCAACAGGGCGGCTTCATCGACTTTGTTCAGCCGCTTTTTACAAAAAATATCTTCGGATTTGAAAAATCGGTAATCAACGCAGCGCTGAGACTTGAATATGTGGATTGGAACAAAGGCAATTTCATTTCAACCGGAGAAAATATTTCCGATTATATTTTTTCCATTGTTCCTGCAATCAGCTGGCGGCCAACAGCACAAACAGTGTTGCGGTTCAATTATCGCTACTACTGGCAAAAAGATATTTTGGGTAATCCACCTTCAAAGCTGGCGGGGTTTCAATTTGGAATTGCCACTTATTTCTGATTCTTTTTTGCCTTTCTTCTTCCCAGTAATATTTTCAGTACACGCTGATTGGAATTATCCGTAAGCCCGAACAGGAAACCGCCCTGCACTTCCCACATGGGATGGGTGTAAATATCTATAATGGGGCCAATAAGATGTTCCTGCAAATTGCCGGGCAAAATATCTTTAAAAGAACCCAGCCCGGCATAATATTCAAATCCGAGCCCCACTTTGCCATTGATGGTGTACACTGTTTTTAGTTGCGGCGCTATGCCCACACCTTTGTTGTTGCCGGTTACTGCAAAATCAATATTGGGGTTTAGTGCGAAATACCAATTCTTTATTGTTTTGTCAATAACAGGGCGGATTTCCCCCTGCCAGAAGAAAGCGGTGGTATCATCCGGGCGGAAGAAGCCAAACTCCAGTGAAAGGCTGGCGCCTACCTTCCATTTCCAGGACGCCGGAACAGTAACCCTTGGCCTTATCTGGTTGCCGAGATACTGATAACCTCCGCCGGGAGCAATGCCGGCGAAAGTGTAAAAACCGATTTCAAAATTTTTTCCGAAACCATGCGTTATCTCCAGCGTGGTATTAAACCATTTGGCATCTTTTGGGCTGGACAGGTATTTGCTCCCTTTGAAGGTGTAGTTGCTGTGCAGTTCAAAGATGGTCCATTTATGCTGAATAGTGGGAGAGGCATATACCTGTATTTCATTATCGGCCTGTGCATACGCTGCAATTCCTGTCATAAGGGAAAAGAACAAAATAACTTTTCTCATCTATTGGTTTTTATAATCCTCTCTGACGGGGCTAAATGCATCAATGACCCTGCAATCCGTTTTTGCCACAGCCGAATGAGGTACGCCGGAGCCCATCACATAGTACATACCCGCAGTTAATAAACAGGGTTGCCCGCCAACCGTCATTTCCAGCTCACCTTCGAGAACATAAGTGATCTGTTCCTGCACATGACTGTGCCGTGGTATGGAGATGGCTTTTTTCAATTCCACATAGCCGAAGGTCATGCTTTCGCCGTGGGCATAATAACCGGTGATGCCCGGAACAAGTTCTTTGCGTTTAATTTCTTTTATGTATTGCGGCATATCTTACTTTTCAAAATAACAGAAATTTTCCCCCACCCATTCCTTGTCTTTATTATACCGTACGCCAATCATCTTTCCCTTGCTCAGCCGGCTCAGGTTATTGGTGGCAACAGGTCTCGCATCACCATCTTTCCAGAAATAGAACATTCTGATCTCCGCCTTTGCAGGTACGTCGGGAGTTTGTATTACATCAGCATATTTTACTTTACGCTGCAGGATCCAGTTTTCCGGGTCGTTCACCTTGTCCATATCTTCCTGTTTTACATCTATCACCACACCCTGTCCGGCAAAGGAGAACAACGGCTTTAGCACATAGTACTCCAGGTCAGCCGGTATTTGTTTCACTTCATTCAAATAATAAGTGGCAGGTACATAAGGATGTTTTATCAGCGGCAGGGTGTATTTACTGATGCGGTAAAACCAATTGGGGTGCGGGCACCATTCCACATCCAGGTTTTCAAACAATATTTTTCCCTTTTCCTGTACTTCGGGGCTTTGCTGCTGAAGTTCATCAAAAATGATACGGTTGTAGATCCTTTGTATCGCCGTTAATTTTCCGTCTTTCCTATAAAGTAACTGATTGCCTTTTTTAATAAGTTCTGCCCGGCAAACCATTTGGATACCCAGGTAATCTTCGGTGCAGTAAAAATCAATTCTTGTTTTCTGCTGACGGGAAAAAATTTCAAGTAATATTACATTTTCGGGATTTTGGGCACCTACAATTATTTCTTTTAGCAACTGAATATAGCTTTCCCTGTTATAGCCGTTCAGGTAGCAGTCAAAATCCGGTGGCGGGGCAAAATGCTTCCCGAACACATCCTCCAGCAATACTTCGTAGGCAAACAAGGTGGGGAAGCCCTGCATTTCTATCAGTTGCGGTTCATATTCCCCTGCTTCATTAATACAGATACCAAAATCAAAAGCAATGAAATGGGTATGCCCATTTTCACCCGGAACCCGCAGGTGCGGGGGGATGGCATTTTGGGTCAGGGCTTTGAAACCGGGATCAACAATGACATCCACAATACTTTCGCAGGCATCCAGCATTTTGTTCTTAAAATTTCTGGGGACAAAAACCGGTGTTTCTGCTACCCGGAATTCTATGGCGCCGGGATGGGCCTCGTTCAGTTCAGATAAAAAAGCCTCATATTTTTCTTTGCTGAATGCCTCGTTATAAGCCTTCCGCAATGCGGGGATCATATCAGTTGGTTTAGCAACGGGAAGTTACAGAAGGAAGCCTGGGCAGCCAAAAAGCGAGGTCTTTTAAACCAATACGGGTTGTAATTGTTCGGCGGCCTGATTCAAAAAATTGGGCAGTATATGGGCATGTGTCCACATAATTTTATCGGGATCATTCAGGTGTTCAAGCATACTGTTGAGCTTTTCAATTCCATGACTTTCAATCACCGTTTTTCTTTTCTCTTCTGTTTGCAGGTACATACTCATTCCCGGAGCATCCGCTTCGGGATGAAACTGGGTGCCGATCATGTACTCATTGAAACGAATACCCATTAATGCCCTTTCGTAGGGAACATGTGGCCGGCTTTTTTCAATACAAAGAATTTTGGCGCCCATTTCATTCAGCAGGTCATGATTGGGCTGGATGACCTGGTGTTTGCGGCTGTCAACAGCATAAAAAGGGTCTTTCAATCCTTCAAATACCGGTTCGGTTTCCCCACCCTCCAGCATATGGACAGGAAATACTCCAAACGCCTCCGACTTTCTTTTACAAACAAGGCCTGCATTGAAGTAACGGCAGGCCAGCTGAAACGAATGGCAAATAAAGAAAACAAATTTCTTTTGCGTTGTATCGGGATTATTGTTCCATCTCTCCATTTCATCCAGCCAGTTGCACCAGTTGATATCCCAGTCATCAAACCTTGTCAGGAGCGGATCACCAGGGCCTCCGCTGGAAATATAAATATCCCATGATGTGTCGGGCAGCTCATTTTTGAGGCGTATATCAAACTCCCGGGAGTGAATTTCAAGATTGCTTGTTTCGCTCCATTCTTTAATGATTTCACGGATACAGCGCATTCCCTGGTTAGGTACGCCTTCATAGAGGTCAAGGATTGCTACTTTAACCTGCCTTTTGTCAGACCAGTTCATTCAACAAACATAATAATTTATTGACGTACCTTTTAGTCGGTTGGTTTACAGATTTACCCACAAATGTGGATTTTCCGGCAAGAAGCCCTCCGGAATATGATTGGAATAAAGTGGGTTTACGTTAACAGGTTATTTCTTTTCATAAACCTTTTCTCCGCCAACAAAAGTTTTCAGCACTGCCGTTTGCAGTATTTCATCAGCAGGTATTTTCATCAGGTCTTTATCCAGGATAACAAAATCGGCAAACTTTCCTGTTTCAAGGCTTCCTTTTTCATACTCTTCAAAATTGGCTTTGGCGGCCCAGATGGTCATGCCGCGGATGGCTTCTTCCCTTGACAGCGCATTTTCCATCTGGTAACCTCCGTTTGGAAATCCCTTTGCATCCTTGCGTATCACAGCTGCAAAAAATGTTTTAAAAGGGGAGATGTCTTCCACGGGAAAATCAGTACCAAGGGGCATCCAGCCATTTTGCTGCAGCAGTTGTTTGTAAGCATAAGCCCCCTTTTCCCTTTCCTTACCAAGCCTGTCTCCTGCCCAGTACATATCCGATGTGGCATGGGTAGGCTGCACCGATGGGATGATCGAGTTGGCGCCAAACAAATTGAAATCATTTTGATTTACCACCTGGGCATGTTCAATGCGCCAGCGCAGGTCGTTTTTTCCTTTCAGGTATCTGGCATAAATGTTCAGTATGGTTCGGTTGCCGCTGTCGCCAATGGCATGGGTACACATCTGGAAACCTTTTTGTGAAATCCAGCCTGCCACTGAATCAAAATGCTCAGGTCTGCTCAGTAAAAAGCCATAGTGTCCCTGCTTATCGCTGTAGGGTTCCAGCAGGCAGGCGCCCCTTGAACCCAGCGCCCCGTCGCCATATACTTTAAAGCTTCTTACATTCAGCCGGTCAGTTTTTATCTTTCCTGTTTTTTCCAGGTAATCATAGTTGGTTTTTTCATCACTCAGCATAATATAGAGGCGCATTTTCAGTTCCCCGGTTTCCTGCAGTTTCTTAATCCCTTCGACCTGCGTATGACCGAGACCGCAATCATCAATGGTGGTAAGACCAACAGCAAAACAATTTTGCTCAGCTGCCTGCAGCGCTTTTTTGAATTGCACTTCGGTTTGCGCCGGGATTTTTGCTGACACAAGGTCAATCGCATTATCAATGAGGAGGCCGGTAAGCCTACCTTCCATTTCTTCAATTTCACCGCCGGTCAGCGTATCGCCCGGCTTCACCCCGGCAAGGTCAAGGGCTTTTTGGTTGGCGATGGCTGCATGGCCGTCTATTCTTGTTAGCAGCACAGGACGGTCAGGGAAAAGTTCATTCAGTTTTTCATTGGTTGGAAAGACTTTTATTTCCCAGTCGTTCTGGTCCCACCCCCGGCCGGTAATCCAACCATCAGGGTTTTCTGCCGCAAACAACTTTACCTTTTCAACGGCTTCTTCCCAGCTTTGTGTGCCAACCAGGTTTACAGTGCGCAAACTGTTACCATACCCCACAAAATGTGCATGTGCATCAATGAAGCCCGGATAGATGAATTTACCACCGGCATCCAGCTTTTCCTTTACTTCATATTCTTTCAGCAGGCTGGCGGTATCACCGGTCGCCAGTATCTTCCCGTCTTTTATCAGCATGGCCTCAGCAGCGGAGCAGGCTGCATCAACTGTATAAATGGTTGCATTGTACACCAGCAGGTCGGCTTTTTCCTTCCTTTTATCCCTGTTGGTGCATGAAAAGTGAAAGATTGAAATAAGCACAGGTAGTAAGATTATTCTTTTCATTTGTATAGATATTGTTTTATGGTTCAATTTATCCCGTGAAAGTACAGATTTGCCCAGCATGCTTTAAAAAAAGCAACTGCCGGGCGCCCCTTAACTTATCCGGGGTATGGTGAAAGCGGAACAGCAATAAATTTTTGTTAAGACCGGCTTTCGAAAGCTCCTCTATTGAGGGTATATCCTGAATATTACGCTGAGGCAGTGCCAGCTTTTGGTTGCAGTTACCTATTAATCTTTCTCTCATTCCCGTTAATTGGTGCTGAATTTGCCTAAAGGATTCAATTGCAATACTTTTACGTAAAATAATAAGGCCTGAAACGGTTCAAGAAAATACTGAAGTGGTTCTTTCTTATCCTGCTTTTTTTGATAGCGGCTGCCTATATTTTTATTCAAACACCGTTTGGTCAAAACTGGATTGCCCGCCAGGTAACCCAAAGACTTTCAAAAGACCTGCAGACGAAAGTCAGGATTCAGCATGTTGATTTTTCTCTTTTTAACCGGATGCACCTGGAAGGAGTGCTGATTGAAGACCAGCATGGGGATACTGTTTTATACGCCGGTGATGTGAAGGTGCGTATTACTGACTGGTTTTTTATGAAAAAAAATGCGGAACTGAAATATATCGGACTGGAGAATGCACTCTTTAAATTTCAGCGGACAGATTCGGTATGGCGGCAGCAATTTCTTATTGACTATTTTTCTTCACCTTCCACCGGCAGCGCCCCGAAAAAAAAGGCGGGTATCCGGTTTCATTTAAAAAAACTGGAGATGAAGAATGTCACCTTCCTGAAAAAAGACGAATGGAAAGGAGATGATCTGGCAATACAGCTTGGGACGCTTAACCTGGATGCGGATAAACTAAGCCTTTCGGGAAACATATTTGAGGTGAATTCGCTGACGATAAAAGACCCTGTTGTTGCACTGAATAAATATCCAGGCCGCAGACCTCCCAAAAAAATCACTGCAGATGATGTAATGGATGAGATCAGGCAAACCATTTCCTGGAATAAGGGGAATACTATAGTAAGGATAGGTAACCTGAAAATCTCCAACGGCATTTTTAAAGCCGATAAGCAGGGCAGGGAGCCGTTGGCTTATTTTGACGGAAAGCATATACTTTTTAGCGGCATCAATGGCGAGTGGGCACAGGCCAGCTTTACCGGTGATACCATTTTGGCCAAAGTGAAACTGGCGGCAAAGGAAAGAAGCGGGTTTGAAGTAAAAAATATGACAGCCGATGTGAAGATGACCCCGCAGGGGATGGCTTTCAGCAATATGGAGATCATCACCAACCGGAGTGTGCTGCGGAATTATTACTCCATGTCGTACGACGATTTAAAGGATATGGACGATTATATCCACAAAGTGAAGATGGCAGCTGTCTTTGAAGATTCACATGTGGACAGTGATGATATTGCATTTTTTGCACCGGCACTTGGCAAATGGAAAAAAAATATTGTTCTGAAGGGCAAAGTAAGAGGTACGGTAGATGACCTGGCAGGAAGAGAAATGCTGGTTCAGGCCGGCAACGGTACTTTGCTGGACGGCGATATTTCCATGACGGGGTTGCCCGATATCAACAAGACATTTATTGATTTCAAATCAAATGATTTCAGAACCACTTACCGTGATGCGGTAAGCATTGTGCCGGCAATGCATCGGGTGAGGGCCCCCGACCTGCGAAAAATACAATACCTCCGTTTCAAAGGAAACTTTACCGGCTTTATACGGGACTTTGTAACCTTCGGCACTGTTGAAACCAACCTGGGTACGCTTACTTCTGATCTCAATATGAAATTACCCGCCGGACAGGAGCCGGTTTATTCCGGCAACCTGGCTTCTGATGATTTCATGATCGGCGAATTGCTGGGCAACAGCCGGCTTGGCAATATCTCTTTTTCAGCCATCGTAAAAGGAACAGGGTTCAGTTCCAAAACCCGTAATACGACCTTAGATGGCGCCATTCATTACCTGGACTTCAATAAATACCGTTACCACAATATTACCGTGGGCGGAAGGCTGGGAAAAAACATGTTTGAAGGAGTTGCCTCAGTGAAAGATGAAAATGCTGATTTATTGCTGAATGGGATTCTCGACTTCAACAAAAAATCGCCCCGTTTCCGGCTGCTTGCCGGTGTGGAGAAGGCTGACCTGCTGCGGCTCCGCCTGCTGAACGACAGCATTCAGTTCAGCGGTAAGGCCGACCTGGATATGACCAATATATCACTTGATAATTTTCTGGGGATAGCCAAAATTACCGGGGCGGAAATAAAGAGAAACGGGCGGAAGCTGGCTTTTGATTCACTGATTGTAACAAGCGGTTATACTGATGGCATAAAAACCTTGTCGGTTTCATCCAGCGAATTCAGGGGAACAATAGCCGGGCAATACAGCTTTACCAAACTGCCTTCCGTAGTAACTTATTTTTTGAATAAATACTACCCCGCCTATGTAAAGGCGCCGCAGCGGGTGCCCGAAAACCAGTCGTTCACTTTTGATATTGAAACATATTATACAGATGAATACCCGCAACTGATCCATCCGGGACTGAGTGGTTTGAACAATACCCGACTGAACGGAAAACTTGACCTGTCGCAAAATATACTGCAGCTGGCTGCTGAAGCACCACAGTTTAATTTTAAGGGATATAGTTTTGATAAAGTAAAGCTCACCGCTTCAGGCAATGCCGACAGTCTTGTGCTGACCGGGCAAACAGATCGAATCCGTATTAACGACAGCCTCCGCATTCCGCAGGCCCTGTTCCGCATCAGTTCCCGCAATGACTCTTCAAAAGTTTCTGTTTTTGCCGGTACTAACCGTCGGGTTGAAAAAGCGGACCTGCATGCACTGGTTCTTACCTATAATGATGGAGTAAAGATTGAATTTGACCCTTCCACTTTTACCATTAACAGTAAAACATGGACGATTGATGAGGACGGAGAACTGGTATTCCGGAGTAATACACCTGCCGCCGGTTTGCTCTCACTATCCGACGGGCAGCAAAAAGTACTTTTTAAAACACAACCCTCTGCAAAAGGAAGCTGGAACGATATCCGGGCGGAACTGAGCAACGTAAACCTGGCTGACTTTGCCCCTTATTTCATGACAAAAAACAGGCTGGAGGGATTGCTGTCCGGGAATATTCTGATTGAAAACCCCACAAATAACCTGAGAATAACTTCAGATGATCTGCAAACGAAATTCCTGCGACTGGATAATGATTCACTGGGTGAGGTAAAAGCTTCATTGGTGTATGATGATAAAACCAGGGAATTAAAAGTAAAGGGCAACACCCTGAACCAGGAAAATTATCTTGGATTTGATGCCCGTATTTTTATAGGCGATAAGGAGAAGGCGAAGAACAACCTTATCGCCCTAAGGGCAAATAATTTTCAGATCAAAGTGCTGGAAAGGTTCCTGGGCAACCTGTTTTCTCACATGCAGGGTTATCTTACCGGGGATATTGCCATTACCGGGGAATTTGATAACCTTTCGGTAACAGGAAAAGGCCGTTTGAAGGATGCAGGACTGAAAGTGAATTTTACCCAGTGTTATTATAAAATCCTGGACACCGACATTGAACTCACCCCTTACGAAATCAACCTGGATGGCATTGTTCTGAAGGATACCATAACAGGTAATCCCATATATCTTACCGGCGGGATAGAACATCAGTCGTTTAAAAAAATGTTTTACAACCTGGATATTTCTACCCGCAAACCGGGTATCAGGGACGATGCGAATAACAGACCGGTACAGTTGCTGAACACAACCTACAAAGACAACAAACAGTTTTATGGCAACGTAAAAGGCACTGGTTCCATGTCATTGCTGGGTCCGCAGGCCAATATGTACATGAAGATAGATGCCATTGCATCGGAGGAAGACAGCAGCTTTATCACCCTGCCGCCATCTGCCACCCGTGAGTCGGGTATTGCCGATTTCCTGGTTGAAAGAAAATATGGCCGGGAAATGGAGGCCGGGGATGTCAAGGGCAGCACCAATATTATTTATGATGTGGACCTGACGGTAAATAAAACGCCGGTACCCATGGTATCAGTGAGGGTAATACTGGATGAGCTGACCGGTGATGAGATAAAGGGCAAGGGTAGCGGATCGATGAACATCCGCTCCGGCACCACAGAACCATTGCTGCTGCGTGGCCGTTTTGATATTGAAGAGGGTCTTTATGTTTTTACGTTTCAGTCCTTCTTTAAAAAACCATTTGTGCTCCGCAAAGGAAGCGAAAACTACATAGAATGGAACGGCGATCCTTACGATGCCAATGTCCGTTTCAATGCAGTGTATACGGCAGAAAGAGTAAGCTTTGCACCGCTCAGGGATTTGCTGCCTGTAAACAGCAGTGCAGTTGCCGCAAGGGAAAATGTATATGTGGTGGCATCGTTATCAGACAAATTGTTTAAACCTGCTATTAATTTTTCACTTGACTTTCCAGGCTCCAGTGTGGCGGTAAACGATCCGGAACTGGCCCTTGTGGTTCAGCAAATGCAGCGCAATGTGAATGAAATTAACCGGCAGGTTACCTATCTGATCGTATTTAACAGTTTTGCACCGGTAACTTCGGGAACCGGCACTGCCAACAGCACTATCAACGAATTTGTTTACAGCTCTGTTTCCAGCATACTTTTTAATGAAGTGAGCAAGGTAATTAACTCTGCTTTCGCCAAACTTTTTAATACGGATAATATCGGGTTAAATATCAGCGGCTCGCTTTATAACAGGAACCTGCTGCAAAATGGCAGCAGTTTTAATCCCAACCAGGGGCAGTTGGACATTAACATCCCGATTTCTTTATTCAAAGACAGGTTTCTGATAAAAGTAGGCAGCACACTTGATCTTGCACTTGACGGAGGGCCGGCAGTTCAGGAAGCGCTGAGGCTTTTGCCCGATGTTACGCTGGAATGGCTTATTAATGAAAGCGGCAGTGTAAGGGCCTCCTTCTTTTACCGGGAAAATAATGATTACCTGGTTGCATCCACAACCGGCGCACCGGGCAGGGCCAGAAGGATGGGGGCCGATCTTTCGTACCGCAAAGATTTTGACCGGTTGGGTGATATTTTTAAAGGTAAGAGTAAAAAAAGAAAAACATCTGAAACACCGGCATTGCCGCCAGCCGCTGAAATAAAAACGGAGGAGGCACCAAAGAAAGAAAACGACGAATAAAAAAACCTCTCAGGGCGGGGTCTGGTTATTTGGAGTTTGTGATTTGGTTCTTGTGGTTTTTATTCATCTTCCATTATTTCATGACCCAGTTTATCTCTTTTTACGGAAAGGTATTTTTCATTATAAGGATTGGGGTTTATCTCAATGGGGATGTTTTCCACAATTTCCAGTCCGTAACCTATCAGACCAACTCTTTTGCGGGGATTGTTGGTCATAAGCCTGAGTTTGGTAATACCGAGATGCCTTAATATTTGTGCTCCGAGTCCGTAATCCCGCTGATCCATCTGGAAGCCGAGGTGAATGTTGGCTTCTACCGTATCCATGCCCTGCTCCTGCAGTCTGTATGCTTTTAGTTTGTTCAGCAAACCAATGCCGCGGCCTTCCTGGTTCATATAAAGGATGGCGCCTTTCCCTTCGGCCTGTACCATTTTCATGGCTTTGTGCAGTTGTTCGCCGCAGTCGCAGCGCAGCGAACCCAGGATATCGCCGGTAAAACAGGAAGAATGCACCCTGATGAGCACCGGTTCATCTTTTGCCCAGGTTCCTTTAATGAGCGCCAGGTGCTCATTGGAGGAAAGCTTTTCTTTAAAAGCCACCAGCATAAAATCACCATAACGGGTGGGCATTTCCACTCTCACCACTTCTTCAATCAATGAATCTGTTTTGATGCGGTATTCAATCAGGTCTTTAATGGAAATGATCTTGAAATCAAATTTATTGGCGATGTCCAATAGTTGCGGAAGCCGGGCCATGGTGCCATCATCATTCATAATTTCCACAAGCACTCCTGCAGCTTCAAGCCCTGCCAGCCTGGCGAGGTCAACGGCGGCTTCTGTATGCCCGGCGCGGCGCAGCACACCCCCCTTTTTTGCCCGGAGAGGAAAAATGTGGCCCGGTCGTCCCAGATCGGATGGCTGTGTCCGGGGATCAATTAATGCCTGTATGGTTTTAGCCCTGTCATGGGCTGAAATCCCGGTAGTGCATCCATGGCCGAGCAGGTCAACCGATACGGTAAAGGCTGTTTCATGCAGGGCCGTGTTATTGTTTACCATAAGTTCAAGACCCAGCGCATCACAGCGTTCCTCGGGCAGGGCGGCACAAATAAGCCCCCTGCCGTATTTACTCATGAAGTTGATGACTTCAGGGGTTACATAACGGGCAGCAGCGACAAAATCACCTTCATTTTCCCGGTCTTCATCATCAACCACTACCACCAGTTTGCCTTTTTTAATATCTTCAAGGGCGCTGTCAATCAAATCAAGCATAACCACATTTTCCTGCAAAAATAGAACAAAGCAACGGACCCTCTGATTTGAGCGTTTTAAGGCAGCAAAAAAGGGTGGCGGATTGTCATTATAAAGCCTTATTTTTCAGGCTGGATTTGTTAATATTTGTCTATTTTTATTTTGGGAATATTCCCTTTCTTTGCATCCGAAAACCAATCTATATGCTTAAGAGAATACTCTTTTTCTTTGCTTTGGCCCTGATGGTCAGTCCATTCGTATCTGCCCAGATCACTACTTCTACCATCACCGGTACAGTAAAAAGTACTTCAGATGATCCTCTGATAGGGGCTACAGTAGTTGCCACCCATGTTCCCACCGGAACCAAATACACAACGGTTTCCCGTGCCGGCGGGGTTATCAGGATTGAGAATATGAGGTCGGGTGGTCCGTATACCATTGAGGTTACATTCGTAGGTTATGATAAGGAAACGTACTCAGATATTTATCTGCAGCTTGCTGAATCATTCATTCTTAACCCGGCATTGAAGAAAACAGAAAAAGTTCTGGAAACCGTAGTGCTGACCTCTACAGGCCGCAGCCAGATTCTGAATAAAAACAGAACAGGCGCTGTAACCAATATTGGACTTCGGCAGATTTCTGAACTTCCAACTATTACCCGAAGCCTTAATGATATTACAAGAATAACCCCGGAGTCAAACGGGGCATCAATCGGCGGAGGTAATTACCGCCAAAACAATTTTACAATTGATGGCGCCGACTTCAATAACAGTTTTGGTATTGGTCAGAATCTTCCAGCCGGGGGCCGGCCTATTTCAGTTGATGCAATCGGCGAAATTTCTGTAAACATTACTCCTTTTGATGTACGCCAGTCCGGTTTTATAGGAAGCGCCATCAATGCCATCACCCGTTCGGGGACTAATGACTTTTCCGGTTCTGTATATAAATATTTCAGGAATGAAAGATACCGCGGCGATAAAGTTGATAAAACTGAATTTATCCGCCCTGTTGAAGATTTTAAGCAATGGGGTTTTCGTTTAGGAGGCCCGATTATCAAAAATAAACTTTTCTTCTTTATTAATTACGAAACGGAAAATCAACCCAGAGCTATTCAAACTAATTTTGCTTCATCCACAGCAAGACCATTTGGAAGTGCGCCAAACATCGCCAGGCCTACTGCTGATTCGTTGAACTTTATCAGCAATTACCTGCTGACTAATTATGGTTATGTAACAGGGTCATTTGATAATTACACTCCCAATATTGATCAGGAAAAATATATGGGACGCCTTGACTGGAATATCAGCAACAGGCATAATCTCGTACTTCGTTACAGCCAGGTGGAAGGAGGGACCCCTAATCCTCTCAGCAGTTCAACAGGCGGAGCAGGGTTTAATTACCCAACCGGGCTTGGGCGTACAAACAATAACTCGCTATGGTTTAAAAACTCCAACTATTTCCAGGGGGAAAATTTTTATTCGATGGCGGCTGAGCTAAATTCCAACTGGGGAAAAACATCCAACGTTTTCCGTGCAACATACACCTATCAGAACGATTCCCGTTCTTCTGAAAGCCAGACATTTCCACTGGTGGATATCCTGAGTTCAACAGGTGTCGCTACACCAGCACCTTATACCACTTTCGGATTTGAGCCGTTTACATTTGGCAACATCAGAAAAGTAAAAGTGTATTCAATTGTTGATAATTTCAGCTGGACCAAGAACAAACACAGCTGGACTGTGGGTGGCCAGTTTGAGCAAAGTGAAACAATTAACGGCTTCCAGCGGTTTGCCACTAGCTATTATGTTTTCAATACCTGGAACGATTTTGCCAGTGCACTGGACCCCAATCCGGCCAATCGCAGAAAACCCGAGCATTTTGTTCTCACTTATTCCCTGTCGAAAAACTTTGCACCTGCCTTTTCTGCATTTAAGTTCAGACAATATTCATTATACGGTCAGGATGAAATTGCCATTACAAGGAATTTCAGGTTAACCGTAGGATTAAGACTTGACTTGCCCTCTTACCCGGATGTACCTCAGATACTCACTCATCCGCTGGTACTGGCACAAACTTTTGAAGGTGGAGAAAAGGTTAATACAGGTAATCTGCCAAAAGTAAGGTTCATGTGGTCTCCAAGAATGGGCTTTAACTGGGATCTTTACGGAGATCGTTCTTTACAAATCCGCGGGGGTACCGGTATATTTACCGGCCGGGTTCCTTTTGTATGGATAGTGAGCCAGTCGGGTGATAATGGAATGATACAAATTACACAGGCATTTAATGGCCAGGCCAACACCCCCGGCCCTTTCAATCCTGACCTCGCTGCATATCGTCCCGGTTCTGTACCCCAGGCCGGAACCATTGTGCCTGCATCTGTTACCGCACTTGACCCGGATTTCAGGAACCCGCAAAGCTGGAAATCAAGCATAGCCATGGACGCCAGAATGCCATGGGGTATAATCGCAACGGTTGAGGCTATTTTTAATAAAGACCTTAAAACTGTTTATTTCCGCAGCCCCAACTACCAGCTTCCGCAAAATTTGAATGTGGCTAACTATCCTGATAACAGGCCGATGTACGGTGCCTCAGTTCCTACCAGGTTCATCAACAGGTTAAATACAGCCGGCGTTTTTGTACCCGGCGGCAGTGCGGCATTTTCTCCTGTTATTATTGATAATGCACCCAAATCAAAAGGGTATTATGCTTCATTTACCGTAAAAGTTGAAAAACCTTTCAGTAAGGGCTTCTCCGGTTCGGTGGCCTATACCAAATCACTGGCCGCCAACCTACATGACGGAAGTGGTGACCAGGCCCTGGGCACATACCAAAATACCCAGCAGGTAAATACACTGAATGTTCCTGAGCTTTCTCATGCCAGTTATGTGCTTCCCGACAGATTTGTTGCCTCTCTTTCGTACAGAAAAGAGTACCTGAAACATCTTGCAACAACCATCGCCTTCTTTTATCAGGGTTCGGTTAATTACCGTTTCTCCTATGTATATGGCGCTGATTTTAATCGTGATGGTATTAATGGTAATGATCTTATCTTTATACCCACTGCGACCCAGGTGCAGCAAATGCAATTTGTGGCTCAAATTATCAACGGGGTAAACTATGACCAGAATGCACAAAGGGCCTTGTTTGAAGAATACATCCAGCAGGACAAATACCTGCGGACGCACAGGGGGCAATATGCTGAGCGCAACGGCGCAATGGCACCATGGAGAAACCAACTTGACATTAAATTCCTGCAAGACTTATTTGTAAAAACCGGTAAATACCGCAATACGCTGCAGTTTTCAGTTGACATATTCAACGCTGGAAACCTGATTAATCCAAGCTGGGGTAAGGGAAAGGCAGTTAATGCCACTTCCATTCTGGTTCCTCAAAACCAAAATTCACTGATACCAGGAGGTACAGTAATACCCACTTTCAGGCTGGCAACTGACAGGGGGCAAATCATTACCCGAACTTTCAGGGATGTGGTAAGCACAGCTTCTACTTACTCTATCCAGTTGGGACTGCGGTATATTTTTAATAACTAAAATCTAGATTTATCCATAAAAAATCCTGTTGGTATTTCCAGCGGGATTTTTTTATTGTATGCAGATCAATGCTGTAATTTTCCCCAGCCCCACAATAAAAACTCCGGTGCTGGACCATCTTGGCAGCAGGCACCGGGTGGCTTATGTGCACAAAATGCTGGAGCACGGCACAGGGGCAGACCGCCAGTTAGCCGTATTTGAAAAAACAAAAAAACTGGCTGAATTGGCCAGTTACATCAACAGCCAGTACCTGGTAGGGATATAGTTTCCTTTTATTTTCTTCCAAAAAACTTTCCAATGGAAATCCCTGCAGCCCGGTGAACAATGCGGGGGGCCGTTATCCGTATTAACAATACTGCCGATACCATGTGTATAGTGAGCAAATATGACAAAACCTCCGGCAGTTTCATATCCGGCCTGCAGTAAAAGGTTGGCTCCAAAGCGGCCATAATCACCAAAACTGAATTTCATGTTCCGGTTTACCGAACCGCCGCCGCTTTTATTGAATTTTTCTTTCCCGAACAGCTGCACATCAATGGAAGGACCGGCCTTGATAAAAAAATGACCGTCTTCTTCACTGAAATTATATTGCAGCATAGGGGCCAGTTCAAACGTATGCAGGGTTACATCATTATCCACCGCTTAAGAATCCGGAGGAAACGAAGGCCGGGTGAGTTTTACTTTGAAACCCTTCATGCTGTAAAAGACAGCAGGCGAAAAAAATAATTTTCCTTCAAACTGGATTCTTGCCATTGCGCCTGCCTGAAAGCCATACTTAATCTCTGTTTCCTGTTTTGTTTTTCCCAGGTTGATTTCGGGAGTGCTGTAAGCAGCATCGGTTATCTGCGGCCCGGCAAAAACGCCGAACTCAGCCTGGCTATAAACATGCATTGCTATAATGATGTATAAAAAAGTAATCGTTTTTTTTCATATTACTGTTATGGTATAAGCGATAAAAGTAGCTATTAAATCCCGTTAGTACAACCTTTGGGGGAATTAAGTGTGACAGGCAGTTATTGACTGAAATTCAGAAGCCGGTAAAGATTATTTAATATTTTTTGGCAGGGTCTTTTATTTCAGAGGATGTATTATAGGCCTGTGATTTTCCTTTGGGTATCGACAGGTTCTTCCAGGCTTTATTTTTGATAATCTTGGCGATATAAATCATCTGTCCCACATGATAGGGATAATGCGCCAGCTGACGATTGATGGCATCCGCCACTGTTAACTCCTCCTGTCGTATAGTTACCTTTTTTTTCAGGTCCTTGTTCTTTAAAGATGATAAGGAAGACAGGAAACAATCCCATCCTTTTTCCCAAAGTTCAAGTAATTCCTTCTTTGATTGCTGGCCTTTTTCAAACTCTGCATCCCGGTTACGCCATTCCTTTTCGCCGTCTTGTGTTAAAAAATCAGTCCAGCGGCTCAGCATATTGCCGGCCATATGCTGAATAATGATGGCAACACTGTTGGATTCCTCATTTGGCCGATAATGGAAGTCCCAGTCATTCAGCTGCTCAAATGTTTTATCGCCGAGGTCTTTATAATACTTCATCCGCCGGATGGCTGTTTGCAGGTATTCTTTTCCAAGTGAGCTCATAGTGATAAAAGCTGGTTTATTAGTTAAGGGTTAATATTTTTCAATAGCCTTCGGCAGCATCTTCACCCCGGTTATCAGCCACGGCTTCAAATTTTCCATCAGGCAGCACTTTAATGATTTCCGTCCTCCCGATTCCGCTTCTTTCTTTTGAAAAGGTGTATCCCATTTTTTGCATGGCTTCTTTTACCGTTATGGAAAAACCTTTTTCAATGACCACTTCGTCGGGCAGCCACTGGTGATGAAATTTGGGTTTGTATACAGCATCCCCGGTGCTCATGTTGAATTCAAGTATGTTTACCAGCGTTTGGAATATTTGGGTAGGGATGGTGGTTCCGCCGGGGGTACCCACTACAATGAAAGGCTTATCATCTTTCAGTACAATGGTCGGTGTCATGGAACTCAGCATCCTTTTGCCCGGCTGAATAGCGTTGGCTTCTCCGCCCACTGCTCCATACATGTTCGGCACCCCCGGTTTAATGCTGAAATCATCCATTTCATCATTTAAAAAGAAACCGGCACCGCCTACCACGGTACGGCTGCCATAGGAGTTATTAAGCGTAGTAGTTACTGCCACGGCGTTCCCATCTTTATCTATTACACTGAGATGGGTTGTTTCAGTACTTTCAGCCGCAGACAAAACACCGGGTTTTATTTCAGTACTGGGAGTGGCTTTGGCAGGATCATAGTTTTTCATTCTTTCCTGTAAGTATGCTTTGCCGGCAAGCATTGCAACCGGAACTTTATAAAAATCCGCATCACCCATGTACTCGGCACGGTCGGCAAAAGCCCTCCGTTCCACTTCCGTCATCAATTGAACGGCCTGTACAGAATGAAAGCCCATTGACCCGATATTTCGGTCTTCAATCATTGTCATCATCTGGTTCAGCAGCAGCCCGCCGCTGCTGGGCATGGGCATACCCACAATTTGATAACCTTTATAACTAAATGAATGCGGATCCCTGAATTTTGCCTGGTAGTTCTTCAGATCTTCATGTCTGATGATACCCTGCCCTCTTTTCATTTCCTCCACGATAAGTTTTGCGGTTTCTCCTTCATAAAAACCGGCCTGCCCTTTTTCTTTGATTCTTTTTAATGTATTGGCAAGGTCAGTTTGCACCAATGTATCTCCCGCCTTCCACCCGATAGCTATCGGATTTTCCTTTACAAAAACAGGCATTACTGTGTTCAGCTTTTTTAAATCATCCTGTAAGCTGTTTAATGACCTTGCTTCCCTCTCACTGATGGAAAAACCTTTTTCAGCCAGTTCAATGGCAGGCTGTATCAGTTTTTCAAAAGGGAGCTTTCCGTATTTGTGTGAGGCAAACAGGCCTGCAATGGTTCCCGGCACCCCGGATGAAAGATGCCCGTCCTGGCTTTTATCCGTTCTTGCAGTTCCATCAGGATCAATATACATATCCCGGTGGGCGGCAGCTGGCGCTTTTTCCCGGTAGTCAAGCGCAATCAGCTGGCCATTACTCAGTCTTGCCACCATAAATCCGCCTCCGCCCAGATTGCCGGCGTTGGGATAGACCACGGCTAATGCAAGTTGTGTAGCGATAGCTGCGTCAATGGCATTTCCGCCCTGCTTTAAAATTTCTATACCTACTTTACTCGCCAGCGGATGGGCTGATACAACAGCGCCATTTTCTGCTATAACTTTTTTCGTACTGCTATACCGGTAAGGATTAATACCAGGCAGGGCCTGCTGGTTTTTTTGCGATGTTTTGCAGGAAAAAAAAGACAAACAGGCAAGGAGAACCAGGAAAACTGAACGTCGTATCATAATCGTGTTTGGCAATAAAACTACTGAAATCAGGGCATTTGCCGGTGCCCAAAAAGGGCTGGTAATTATGCATTGCTTCCTTAACTTGCCAGACTAAAATCGTATCTATGTTTCGAAAGGCGCTCCTGACTGTACTATCATTTTCTGTTGTTATAGCTGTTTCTGCCCAATTAAAGTCGCCGGAGGATTTTTTAGGATATAAGATGGGAAGCCGGTATACTCCGCATTTTAAAATTGTCAATTATTTTAATCATGTTGCAGCTAATACTTCCTCAATGGTTAAGCTGGAACAGTATGGTGAAACCAATGAAGGCCGTCCTTTACTGCTCGCCTTTGTTTCTTCGCCGGAAAATATCCGCCATCTTGAATCCATAAGGTTAAACAACCTTCGCCTGGCCAATCTTGCCAAAGACCGGATGGCGCCGGCTGAGGATAATGCTCCGGCGATAGTGTGGCTGAGCTATAATGTGCACGGTAATGAACCGGCTTCATCCGAAGCGGCCCTGCTTACGGTGTATGCATTAACTGATCCTTCCAATGCCAAAACGAAAGAATGGCTGAAGAACACGGTGGTGATTATTGATCCCTGCCTGAACCCCGATGGCCGGGACCGTTATGTGAACTGGTTTAATTCGGCAGTGGGTAAAAATTATAACCCCAACCCGCTGGCAAGAGAACACCGGGAGCCCTGGCCTGCGGGAAGAACGAATCATTACAATTTTGACCTGAACCGTGACTGGGCCTGGCAAACGCAGGCGGAGACACGGCAACGGATGAAACAGTATTTGCAGTGGATGCCCCATGTGCATGTGGATTATCATGAGCAGGGCATCAATGAGCCTTATTATTTTGCCCCGGCCGCAGAGCCTTTTCATGAGGTGATCACTCCGTGGCAAAGGGAGTTTCAGACGACCATTGGAAAGAATAACGCAAAATATTTTGACAGTAATGCCTGGCTGTATTTCACCAGGATACGATTTGATCTTTTTTATCCATCTTACGGGGATACGTATCCCACTTTCAATGGTTCCATTGGTATGACCTATGAACAGGGAGGCATTTCCGGCGGTCTTGGTGTAATGAATGATGAGGGGGATACACTCACCCTAACCGACAGGGCCCTCCATCATTATACCACTTCACTCAGCACAATCGAAATCTCTTCACTTAATGCTGGTAAGCTGGTAAAAGAATTCAGAAAGTATTTCAATCATGCTGTAAGCAACGGGGTGGGAGAGTATAAAGCTTACATTATTAAGCATGATTCCCAAGATGCCCAGCGTACGGATAAGCTGATGGACCTGCTGGATAAAAATGGCGTTCATTATTCCACCGGAAGCGGCTCGGGCAGGGGTTACAATTATCATACAGGCAAAGAAGAGCCTTTTACCATTAACAATAATGATATTGTTATCAGTACATACCAGCCCCGCTCGGCAATGGTGAAAGTATTGTTTGAACCCGTATCGAAATTGTCTGATTCGGCAACCTACGATATCACTGCATGGTCGCTTCCGTATGTATATGGGCTTTCGGCTTATGCCAGTAAAGAAAAAGTAACAACCGGCGGGCCGGTGATAAAAACCAAAGTGGTAAACAGCGGTACCGAATACGGGTATGTGATGCCCTGGAATGGGGTAAGAACGGTAAAGACCGTTGCACAGATGATGAAGAAAGGTGTGCTGTTGCGTTATTCCGAGGCGCCGTTTGTAGTAAACGGCAACAGGTTTGACCGCGGGGCGGTCATCATCCTGAAAACAGCCAACCGGAAATTTGGAAACGATTTATGGAATGTGGTGAGAGCGGTTGCCGATGAACATAATATTCAGCTTTATCCTGTTACCACCGGCCTGGTGGATAAGGGTTTTGATTTCGGCAGCGATAGGGTACACCCGATGAAGGCCCCCCGGATTGTGATGATAACCGGGGATGCCATCAGCACTACAGCCGCCGGGGGCATCTGGAGTTTTTTTGAACAGGAACTGGACTATCCGCTTACACAGATAAGCACCAGCGATGTGCAGCGTATTGACTGGAGCAAAGTGGATGTGGCAATTATGCCGGACGGCAATCACCGCTACCTGAACGATAAAGATGTGTCAGAAAATTTTAAGAACTGGATTAAAAAAGGAGGCCGTGTAGTGGCCCTGGAGTCAGCAGCAGCCCAACTGGCGAAAGCTGAAATTGCCTTCAAAGCCAAGAAAGGGGAGGAGACTGAAAAAAAGGATAAGGAAAAAGATAAGGCGGGTTATGATGCACTGAACAGGTATGAAGAGAGGGAAAGAGATGCCTTATCCGGCATCACTGCGGGGTCCATTTACCGGATAGAGCTGGACAATACGCATCCCCTTGCCTTTGGCTATCCGAATTATTATTATGCATTAAAACAGGATGATTACCTGTATGAATTTCTTGGTGAGGGCGGCTGGAATGTGGGCGTCATCAAAAAAGATAACCAGGTGGCGGGATTTGTAGGGTCCAGCCTCAAATCAAAACTCAAAGACGGGTTGCTTTATGGTGTGCAGCAGGTTGGCAACGGAACGGTTACCTGTCTTTCAGATGATGTTATCTTCCGGAATTTTTGGGAAAATGGCAAGTTGCTTTTTTGTAATGCAGTGTTCCTGGTGGGCAATGACTAAGGTACCCGTACCGGAATGCAAACCCGGGGTTAAAACCCCGTTTTACTTTACAGATGGCAGCAGTACCTGGTATTGTTCGTTTATATTCGCTGATAATTTTGACTGGAATGAGAAAACTGATTCTTCTTTTGTCTTGTACCTTGTGGCTTGTTGTCCTGAGCTTGCCAAAGGGAGTCTATTCACAGGCACCCCAAAGCTGGACCTCCTCCGAAATGTACCAGGCTTTACGAAAGCTGAATGTGCTGGGATCTGTTTTATATATAGCAGCGCATCCTGATGATGAAAACACCCGGCTGATCTCTTACCTGTCCAAAGACCGGCTGTACAGAACAGGTTATCTTTCACTTACAAGAGGTGATGGGGGCCAGAACCTGATTGGCGATGAACAGGGAATTGAACTGGGCCTTATCAGGACACAGGAACTGCTGGCTGCACGGCGTATTGACGGGGTTGAACAATTTTTTACAAGGGCTTACGACTTTGGTTATTCCAAAACACCGGAAGAGACTTTTACCAAGTGGGATAAAGAGAAAATATGGAGTGATGTGGTTTGGGTGATAAGAAAATATCAGCCGGATGTGATCATTAACCGTTTCCCGGTAACAGGAGAAGGCGGTCATGGCCATCATACCGCATCGGGAATTTTGGCCAATGAGGCTTTTGAGGCGGCGGCTGATCCGAATCGTTTTCCCGGGCAGTTGAAAGATGTTTCAGTCTGGCAGGCAAAAAGGGTCTTGTGGAATACTTTCAATTTTGGCGGTACGAATACTACAAGAGACGACCAGTTTAAGATAGATGTTGGCGGATATAATCCTTTATTGGGAAAAAGCTATGGGGAAATATCTGCCGAAAGCCGCAGCCAGCACAAAAGCCAGGGTTTTGGTGTGCCTGCTACAAGGGGCGAGGCGCTTGAATATTTCAAGGCAACCAGGGGTGACCAGCCGGTTACTGATTTGATGGACGGAGTTGACCTGACATGGAAAAGGGTGCCCGGAGGTGAAGTGATTCAGAATATGGTGGACAGCCTAGCTGCCTCATTTGACTTTATTCACCCTGAGAAATCGGTAAAGGGTTTAGTGGGATTATACCAGAAGCTGAATGTAATGCCTGAAGGTTACTGGAGAAACAAAAAACTGACTGAAACAAAACAATTGATAGAGCAATGCAGCGGTTTGTTTTTAGATGCAACCACTTCGGAACAGTTTGCAGTGCAAACCGATTCTATCCGGTTCAATTTTGTATTCAATAACCGGCTTGGAGCTGATGCTGTTTTGCAAAAAGTGACCTTGGATAATTTCGACAGCAGCTTTTCCCGCAGGCTGGAGAAGAACAGGAATTTCAGCTTTTCAAAAACCCTGCTTGTTCCGGCTGATAAACCCATTACCCAGCCTTACTGGCTGGAGAAGAAAATGGAAGAGGGATATTTTAATGTAACCAACCAGTTATTGATAGGCCAGCCTGACGTTCATTCAGCTTACAATGCCTTTATACAAATAGAGATTTTTGGTGTGGGCTTTAAATTTACAAGGCCTGTTAAATACAAGTTCACTGATCCGGTGAAAGGTGAATTATATCAGCCCTTGGTGGTTATTCCCCCGGTGCTGATTGAACCGGACAGCCCGGTAAAGATTTCAACAGTTAATAACAGTTTTGAAGGTGTTCTGAACCTGACAGGGAAGAAAAAAGGTTTTCAGACATTCTTGAATGACGTAGACCGGGAACAGCCCGACGATGTGAAAGTAAAATATAGTCCTGACAAACTGGTATTCATTGAAAAAAACAAATCAATACTTGTCAGCTACTCTATACAGGCTGGAAAAGATAATGAGTACCGTTTTGCTGTTGATGCGAATAACGGAAGAAAAGATGCTTATCATGTGGGTATGAAGGGAATAAAATATGACCACATACCTTATATCAGTTATTTCAATGTGGCTTCTGTAAAAAATCAAAAAATTGACCTTAGGATTTACGGAAAAAAAATCGGTTACATCACCGGGGCAGGCGATAAAGTACCCGAAGCCCTGGAACAGATGGGTTACGAGGTAACGCTTCTTGGGAAAAAGGAGCTTTCAAAAAATAACCTGAACCAGTTTGATGCCATCATCACCGGTGTGCGGGTCTATAACACCCACGACTGGATGAACAATTATTACGATAAACTAATGAAGTATGTACATGAAGGCGGCAACCTGATCGTTCAGTACAATACCAGCAGCAACCTGGGGCCCGTAAGAGCCAAGATCGGGCCTCACCCTTTTACTATTACAAGAACAAGAGTAACGGATGAAAACGCCCCGGTGAAGTTGTTGAAACCAGATCATCCGGCTTTTAATTTTCCAAACAAAATCACAGATGATGATTTTAAAGGCTGGGTGCAGGAGCGGGGCATTTACCATGCAAGTGATACTACAGGCAAATTTGAAAAACTGATTGGCATGGCCGACCCCGGGGAAAAATCAGATGACGGAAGTTTGATAGTAACGAAATACGGGAAAGGCTGGTTCACTTACACAGGTATAGTATTCTTCCGTGAGTTACCTGCGGGGGTGCCTGGTGCCTACCGGCTGCTTGCCAACCTGATTGCACTAAATAAAAAGAAAGGTTTTTGATGGCAGAGGCACAGAAAAAAGGTATTACCAAAAATGAAATGGCCTATATACTGGCCATCATTCTAGGTTTGATTATCGGCATACTGATAAAGCGGATACGGATCGGCATCATGATCGGCCTGGTACTTTGCCTGCTGATCGGGCTATCCGGTATTATGAGGTTTACCAGAAATAAATGAACACACCGGACAACGATAGGGCCCCACTCTTCAAAAGCTGGACAGGCTGGTATGTGCTTGTGATCGCCTTTCTCGCTTTGCTGATTATTTTGTTTTACTTCTTCACCAAACGGTTTGCATGAGCCAGCCTGACTGGATAGTACTGATCGTTACGCTGCTGGCCATTATAACCTATGGTTTGTATAAAAGCCGTACTTCCCATAACCTCGATGGGTATTTTCTTTCCAACCGAAGCATGCCATGGGGGCTGGTGCTGCTCAGCATCATGGGTACACAGGCCAGCGCCATTACTTTTCTTTCAGCTCCGGGGCAGGCATATACCGACGGAATGCGGTTTGTGCAGTATTATTTTGGTCTTCCGCTGGCCATGGTGGTTATCTGCATCTTCTTTGTACCCATTTTCAGAAAACTGAAAGTATATACTGCATACGAATATTTAGAAACACGGTTTGATAACAAGACAAGAACACTGACTTCTTTTCTTTTCCTGCTGCAGAGAAGCTTATCAACCGGCATCAGTGTATTTGCCCCTTCCATCATTCTTTCTTCCCTCTTTGGCTGGAATATTTATTATACTAATCTGCTGATGGGGGGGCTGCTCATCATTTACACCATGAGTGGCGGCGCCAAAGCGGTGGCCTATACACAACAATTGCAGCTCATCATCATTTTCACCGGTATGTTCCTGGCGGGCTATATGGTGGTGAACCTGCTGCCGGCAAATGTAAGTTTCACCGATGCGCTGAATATTAGCGGGAAAATGGGAAAGCTCAATGTGATTACAACAGGTATTGAAAACGGCAGATTCAACTGGAGCGACCAGTACAACCTGCTGAGCGGATTGATTGGCGGTTTTTTTCTGGCTCTTTCATATTTCGGCACTGACCAGAGCCAGGTGGGCCGTTACCTCACTGCAAAATCACTGAAAGAAAGCCGGGTTGGCCTGCTGATGAATGGGCTGGTGAAAGTGCCCATGCAATTCGCCATTTTGCTTATCGGGGCGCTGGTATTCACTTTTTACCAGTTCAATAAAGCGCCGGTATTTTTCAATGATGCACAGGTAAGAAAACTGGAACAATCTGTATTTAAAGATTCATTTGCACTGGTAAACAGGCAATATGACGCTCTTACGGATCAAAAGATAAAAGCGGTTACAGCTTATGCCGCTGCTGCAAACAGAAATGATGATGCAGCAGCAACACAATCACTGAATGCACTCAGGCAACTTCAACAGGGCTCTGACAGTCTCCGGAAAAAAGTAAAGAACTGGTTGAATACAAAAGAAGTTGGCGGCGACGGGAATGATACCAATTACATTTTCCTGCGTTTTGTAGTGGATAACCTGCCCGTGGGCCTGGTAGGGTTATTAATCGCGATTATTTTTCTTGCCTCCTGGGGAAGCATTGCAGCGGCCATCAATTCGCTGGCCTCATTATCAATGGTTGACTTTCACAAGCGGTTTACCAAAAAGAAGGAGACGGGCGAAGATGAATACCAGCTTTCCAAATGGTACACCCTGGCATGGGGTATTTTCTGTATCGTGGTGGCTATGTTTACGTATAATATCGGAAACAGCCTGATTGAAGCAGTGAATGTACTGGGCTCTCTTTTTTACGGTGTAATCCTCGGTGTTTTTCTTGTAGCTTTCTTTATAAAGAAAATCACAAACGGTCATGTGGTTTTCTGGGCCGCTGTGCTAGCAGAGATATTAGTGCTGACGGTTTTTATTTTAACGAAGCAGGAAGTATTTAGAATGGGTTTCCTGTGGCTGAACCCCATTGGAGCTTTCGGGGTTATTCTTTTCAGTTTAGTGCTGCATCCCTCATTCAGGGAAAAGAAAAACTCCGCTTTTTGATGCGGGGCCCTCTTTTTATCCGTTGAAAGAAACCAGGCGTTATTTCAGCGTATTCATGATTTCTTCATTCTGCTTTACAAATTCGGGGAACTTTGTTTCAGTTGCAACACGTATTGCATTTTTGGCAGCTGCCATTGCTTCTTCTTTCTTTCCCATTTTGGCCAGTATCCTTGCTTTCAGCGTATGCACCCAGGGTTGTGCATTGGGGGAAGCATCCACCGCCTTGTTTACCCATGTGAGCGCCTGATTCAGATCTTTTCCGTTGTCAAAATAATAAGATGCTGCTGAATAATAAGGCCTGTTATCCTTGTTCATAATGTTGTCAATGGACTTCATCACTTTGCTGTCCACATCTGCAGTAATCGGGAAGGCTAAATAAACTTTGTCCCACATCAGGCTCAGGTTACAACTGTTGCTCTTCATATCGTCAAAACTGATGGTGAAGGTTTCGATAGGAAAAGGCAACTGCATGGGTACAACATTTACCCTCACCACATCCTGCTCCTGCTTATAAGCATTGGGGCTGGTTACATCGGTTTGTTTGCTGATGATGATAGTCCACTCTTTTTCGCCGGGGATGGAAAGTAAACCGTATTTACCTGCAGGCACTTTAGTTCCGCCGATGGTCACTTCCTCACCAAAATTAAGGGTAGTGGCCTGGTTGGCGCCGGTACGCCATACCTGTCCGTAAGGTACCAGGTCGCCAAATACTTTACGGCCCTTGATACCCGGGCGGGAATAGGAAAGTTCAATGGTGGACAGCCCGAAATTTTGTTTTAAAGTTTGTGTAGGGCTGGGTTGCGGCGTTGTCAGCGTTTGTGCATCAGCAGTCAAAAAAGCAAAAGCAGCCACAGCTGCGATAAATATTTTTTTCATACAAGCATGTTTTTAGAGAAGGCAAAGGTAGGGCAAAAGGGGAGTTGGTAGTTATTAGTTAGAAGTCAGGAGCCATTAACCCGGATGAGTGGCTCAAATCAGATTTGAAATGGCAGCCATTATTTAGCAACCCGGTTTCAGGGCTCAGAATTCAATTGTAACGGTTGTACGGCCTTTTTTGTTGGCGGCCCTTTTCCATTTCGGCCCTTCCTTTACCAGCCGGTTGCCTTTAGCAAACTCCTGGAGGGTTTTAGAAAGCAAGGTATCATTTCACAGCCGGTTAGTGATTACGGGGCTGGTTTCTACCGGTCCTTATTTTTAAAATGACAAAACTGCTTTATGTCCAAAAAAATTCAACTCAGTATTCCCAAACCCTGTCATGAGGACTGGAATGCCATGACGCCAGTTGAAAAGGGAAAATTCTGCGGCTCCTGCCAGAAACAGGTTATTGACTTCAGCACTATGAGTGACCGTCAGGTGGCAGAGTTTTTCAAAAAGCCCTCCACAGGTTCTGTATGCAAAAGGGTTATGACCGGCCAGCTTGATCGGGATATTGAAATTCCCAAAAAAAGGATACCCTGGCTGAAGTATTTTTTCACCATTGCGCTGCCCGCATTCTTTGTTTCTGTTAAAGCCGGCGCTGACCATTCAATGGGAACAAACCGAAGAAGGCTACTATACCCTTCAGCTTATAAATTCTTCAGGTCAGGCAGTGTATCAAAAAGAAATATGGATTGATGCCGGGGCCAGGTTGCTGAACCTTGAAATACCCCGGGTGGCTGCAGGGAACTATTTTCTCGTATTGGTCAATAAAGAAAGCGGCAGGAAGTATGCTGAGAAGATAATTATTCAGTAGCGGCTAAGTGCTTCATCTTAGTTTACCAAAATAGCGGCGGAATTCGGAAATTTCCCTGTTGGTATTACGATTGCATCACCGGATTTGATTCTTATTTTCGTGGTATATTTTAATCCTTTAAAACAATACCTTATGAAAAAGCTCTTCCACTTATGCCTGCTGGCTGTAATTTCAGCCGGTTTTATTTCCTGTACCAAATCAGCCGGCGACAGGGCTGCCCCTGTTTCTGAAAATGCAAAAATGTCCCGTTCAAGAGAATCCGCGAACCTCTATGAATTGTGAACAAAAGTATTTAATGAAATTAATGAACCCAGGCCTACCGTATTGGGCAATCCTGACTCCTATCTTTTTGAAGGAGACCAGGCAGTATTCTATGTTATCGTTTCAGATGAGCCTCCTTCGGATGCCTATACCGGTTCGCTGAACCTGGTGGATGAAGCTACCGGCAACACCATCCAGACCATTCACCTGCTCCCGATGTATGCTCCCGAAGCTGCCAATCTAAATGTTCCCAGAGATGTGGCTCCGCATCCTTTTATGTTTGCTGCCGTCGATATTGACAGCCAGTATACTGGCAGAACCGTTGCGCTGCAGTCTACGATTCAGCTGCCTACCGGTGAAGTATCAACAGCCACATTGCCATCCGCATTTATCGTTCAATAATTTTCTGATCATATTATTTTTATCCGAAACCCTCCATGTACACGGAGGGTTTCTTATTTAAATGCAGGATGAAACTGCTCCAGGGTTTTACGGAGAAAATCCCTGTCAAGGTGAGTATAAATTTCTGTAGTGGTGATGCTGGCATGGCCGAGCATTTCCTGAACTGCCCGCAGGTCGGCGCCGCCCTTTATCAGGTGGGTGGCAAAGGAATGGCGGAACGTATGCGGTGAAATTGTTTTTTTGATACCCGCTTTCAGGGCAAGGTCTTTGATAATATAAAATATCATTACCCTTGACATTTTACCACCGCGGCGGTTGAGGAAGAGAATATCCTCATTACCTTTTTGCGGCAACAGTTGCGGCCGGATATTATTTTTATAGATTTTAATATACTTTACAGCGCTGCTGCCGATGGGTACCAGCCGTTCTTTGTCGCCTTTGCCCGTTACCCGGATAAAGCCCACATCCAGGTATAACTGGGAAATGCGCAGCCCCGTTACTTCGCTTACCCTCAGGCCACAGCTGTACATGGTTTCCAGTATGGCTTTGTTTCTTCCCCCTTCCGGTTTGCTCAAGTCAATAGCGGCGATTATTTTTTCTATTTCATCAAAGCTGAGGGTATCGGGCAATGTTCTTTTTAGTTTGGGAGCTTCCAGGAGAGCGGTGGGGTCTGTTTTGCAAATGTCTTCCAGCAGGCAATATTTATAAAAGGCCCTGATACCGGAAATTGCCCTTGCCTGTGAAGTGTCGCTCATACCAAGGCCTGCGATCCATTTAACAAACTGTTGCAGGTCTTTCAGGGTAATATCCCCCGGGCTCTTCAGGTTGTTTTTTTCCTGCAGGAAAACTGTAAGGTGCTCTATATCCCGCAGGTAAGCTTCAACCGAATTGGCGGAAAGGGATTTTTCCAGTTGCAGATAGGTTTTAAAACCTTTTTTGTAGGGCTCCCACATCGGTTAAGAATCCAAAATGCAAATAAAAAATCTCAGTTACTCCAGCGCAATCTTCTTCTCCAGTTCCTTCCATTCATTATCCACTTTTACTTTTACCCAGATTCTTTGACTGGTTACATTTACCGAATCAATAAATTCATGGATGGCATCATAGTCAATATCCAGCGCCTTGCCAAATGTCATCATAGCCTTTTTACCTGAACGCACCTGCTCCACATAGATATTGCCCCTGTCGGTGTAGGCTATCATATCTTCGGCTACGGCAAATTTGGGGTCAAAACTGTTGATGCCGCTGCTGCGTTTGCTGATATTGCCGGTTTTGCTGAATGGCAGTTTTATCTGGAAACCACGCCCTGTTACACAGTCATTAAAAAGGAGGCAGACAGAAGAAGTGTCGTTGAATATGCAGCGAATAAAATCTTTATTGATTTTTATTCCCTCAAAGCCAAACGCCGTTTTCAGGCTGGCGCCCATCGCATCGTGGCTGCGGATGATGCTTTCCGGGCCGCAATTGGCAGCTGTAATATAAACAGAAGGATTCAGTACATGTTCGCCTTCGAATTTCAGCGTATCAGTAAGGCAGGCAGTATCACAAAAAGTTGCTGCTTTCGATGAGGAAGACCTGCAGCCAACCATAATCCAAATACCGGCAACGGCGGCAACTACTGCAAATACATATCGCATATAAAGCAAGTTTGATTCAGACAAATGTAACCATTGATGTCATAACCGGGTAATAATATTGATACAGCCTTGTGCTGCTTTTATCGTTTGTTCATTTCTATTATCTTCGGCGCATGGCGATGAAAGAACCTGTAAACCTCCGTTCGTACAAAAAGAAAATGCTCAGAAACAGGAACCGCTTCCGGAAGTTCCTAACCCGTATTGAAAAAAAGCTCCTGCCGGGATTGCAGGCTCTTCTGCCGGCACTGGAAAAAAGAGTTTGGAATGAACCAGACTGTTTGCAATGCGGCAAATGCTGTAAAACCATGAGTCCCACTTATACAGAAAAGAATATCAAAAGAATTTCGGCCCACCTGAAGATGAGCGAAGAGGCTTTTAAGCAAAAATGGCTGCGGCAGGAGCGGGGTGGCGACTGAGACTGGCTGAATAAGAAAGCACCCTGCCAGTTCCTGGATTTGCGTACCAATATGTGCACCATTTATGAAGTAAGGCCCACTGACTGTGCAGGATTTCCCCATCAGCAAAAGAAACTGAAAGGTTATATGCATGTTCATAAACAAAATGTGGAACTCTGTCCCGCCACCTATAAAATGGTAGAAAAAATGAAGCAATGGGCCGGCGGTGAGCTGGTAATCTCCAAAGCGGAGCAGCAAAAGCACTTTCTTTACCGGGGCATAAGAAAGATATAACATAGATGCCGGAAACCTGGTGCACCTGGTTTACAGATAAACGTCTTCTATCAGAAAGAACTCCGCCTTTCCGCCGGGTTGCAGGGTGATGGAAAGAATGTCGTATTGTATCCACGGGTGACCGGGATTCAGATGCAGGTATTCATTGGCTGCTTTTTGCAGGTATTTAAATTTCTTCCTGGTTACGCTGTCTTCAGGATGGCCCAGCGATGAGGCTTTTTTTGTTTTTACTTCCACAAAGTGCAGAAATTTTCCCCTCGCAGCTATGATATCTATTTCGTGGTGCAAATGACGCCAGTTGCGGTGCAGGATTTTATAACCCCGTCCGGCAAGCCATTCGGCCGCCATGGCCTCGCCTGCTTTGCCCAGATCATTGTGGTCAGCCATGCCTTATCTTTACTTCAATATTAAAAAAAATCGTTCATGCCGGGGATATATCCGTTGAAAGGAGTGATAAAACATTACGACTGGGGCGGGAATTCCTTCATCCCTTCTATGCTGCAGCATGAGAACCCCGGGCAGCTGCCATTTGCTGAATACTGGATGGGCACCCATCCCGTAGGAATGGCACTGGTGAAAACGACTGAAGGCGAAAAGGAACTTATTTCGCTTACCGGTTTGCTTTCTTTTCTGTTCAAAGTGCTGGATGTAAAAGATATGCTGTCCATCCAGGTACATCCTTCAAAGCAGGCGGCCGAAAAAGCATTTGCCAGGGAAAATGCGGAAGGCATTCCGCTGCATTCGCCGCAACGGAATTACAGGGATGCCAATCATAAACCGGAACTGATGGTGGCCCTGGGCGATTTTTGGCTGCTGCATGGCTTCAAGCCGGCAGAAGAACTGGTTTATACGTTGCTGAATGTAACGGAGCTAAGGGAATTGCTGCCGGTATTCAATCAATCGGGTTATGCCGGTTTATATAAGCACATTATGGAAATGCCGCAGGCGGAAGTGAACCGGATCCTGCAGCCCTTGATCCATAATCTCTCATCCGTTTATCAAAACAGGGAACCCGACCGGTACGATGAAGATTTCTGGGCGGCAAAAGCAGCTAACCTGTTTACTAAAAATGGCAATATTGACCGCGGCATATTTTCCATCTATTTGTTCAACCTGGTTCATTTAAAAGAAGGGGAGGGAATTTTTCAGGGTGCAGGGGTGCCTCATACATACCTGGAGGGCCGGAACGTTGAAATTATGGCCAGCTCGGATAATGTCCTTCGGGGCGGCCTCACCACCAAGCATATTGATGTAAAAGAACTGATGAAACATGTAAAATGCGAAGCTGTTTATCCCGAAATTCTCACTGCGGAAAACGGCACAGGTTCTCTGCTGAAATACAAAGTTCCCGTGAGCGACTTTGTGCTGGAAAAAACAGAACTGGCAGCCGGCGACACAATAAATCTGCAGGCAGAGTCGTCAGAAATTTTGCTGGTAACGGAAGGAGAGGTGCAGGCTGGCGGTATAACGCTTAAGCCCGGACAACCTTCGGCCATTGTGCTGGCAGGAACTGATTATACTTTGAAAGGTGTGGCTGCCCGTACCGTAGTTTTCAGGGCGGGGCCGGGCTGTTAACAGCCGTTGATAAATAGCCCTTTCAATTGGGGCAATTCGTTTATTTTTGCACTCACTTAATTATTACAGTTATGAAGGCAAATGGTCGAATCATTCTTTTTACCCTGCTGCTAATTGTGCTGCAAACGGCCTGTAAATATTTTTTTGCAGCGGAGCCGGCCTGGTCCGGATTTTCACCATTCATTGCCATTGCTCTGTTCTCCGGGTTTATCATAAAACAGAGGAATTTATCCTTCCTGCTGCCTTTGCTGGCATTGTTTATCAGCGATGCTATTATTCATGTTTTATACCTTAACGGGGACTTTGCCTTTGCAGGGTTTTATCCCGGTCAGTGGAAGAATTATTTTGTGCTGCTTGGCTGCACCCTGATGGGCTGGATACTGAGAGCGAAAAAATATTCCACCCTGGCTGCTGGTGCTTTGGCAGCGCCCACATTATTCTTTCTTATTTCCAACTTTATGGTTTGGCAGGCTGCAACGGAGGCTGTTTATTCAAAAACATTCAATGGCCTTATGACATGTTATGAAGCCGGCCTGCCTTTTTACAGGAATTCGTTAATTGCAACCATTGTATTCCTGCCCGTGATTTTGCTGCTGTATAATTATTTTACAGGGGAAAAAGCAGAACTGAGACTGGTCTGATCCATTCATTTTAAGGAAATATCAGAATAACTCTTCATTGCCGGAAGTAAAACCTTTGTCTTCAAGCAAGGTATGGTGCAGGCTATCTGCCGCCTCGGTTGCCAGTTCATCACAACGGTTATTGTATGGATTGTCGGCATGGCCTCTTACCCAAATAAATTTAATTGTGTGTTTTTTTGAAAGCAGGTAAAATTCTTTCCACAGATCCGGGTTTTTTTTCTTGCCTTTAAAATTTGTTTTGATCCAGGTGTTCAGCCAGCCTTCTACCCATGCTTTTACCACATATTGGCTGTCGGAATAGATCGTCACCTTCATTCCCTCTTTCTTCAGCGCTTTGAGTCCGGCAATTACGGCCATCAGTTCCATGCGGTTATTGGTGGTGAGTTTATAGCCCTGCGATAATTCTTTCCGGTGGGTACCGCTCATGAGGATGACGCCATAACCACCGGGGCCGGGATTGCCTCTTGAAGAGCCGTCAGTGTAGATAGTAATAGAGCTGTGCATTATTGTTTTAGGATTTTTCCAACTCTTTGAGTCTTGTCATGCCGAGGTACGAGGCATCTCAAAGGTTTCCAAAATATTTTCTGTAGTAGTCTTTGAGACTCCTCCTTCACCTGCCTGCCGTCAGGCAGTTCGGAGTGACAAGACCCACTAAACTTGAAAAACTCCCGTCTTCAATTCATTGATCATGGGGTTACAATTTGCCGCTGCAATCCCTTCACTAATCACTTTTCTCGTCTCCACCGGGTCAATAATAGCATCCACCCACAATCTTGCCGCAGCATAGTAAGGCGAAGTCTGTTTATCATAGCGGCTCTTTATTTTCTTCAGCAGTTTTTCTTCAGCCTCCGGTGTTATCACTTCTCCTTTTGCCTTCAGCGATGCTTCCTCAATCTGCAAAAGTGTTTTCGCCGCCGCATCGCCTCCCATCACAGCGATCTTTGCCGTAGGCCATGCATAAATAAACCGGGGATCGTAGGCTTTGCCGCACATGGCATAGTTACCGGCGCCGTAACTGTTGCCAATGATGATGGTGATCTTTGGTACCACTGAATTCGCCACCGCATTCACCATCTTTGCCCCGTCTTTAATGATGCCCGCATGTTCACTGCGGCTGCCTACCATAAAACCGGTAACATCCTGCAGAAACACCAATGGAATTTTTTTCTGATTACAATTCAGAATAAACCTTGCAGCTTTATCAGCGCTGTCATTATAGATAACACCGCCCATCTGCATCTCACCTTTTTTAGTTTTTACAATCAACCGTTGATTCGCCACAATACCAACAGCCCATCCGTCAATCCTTCCATAACCACACACTATCGTTTTACCATAATCAGGTTTAAATTGTTCAAACGATGATTCAGGTTCTTCACTTGTGCCTTGTGCCTTGTTCCTTGTGCCTTCAGCAGCATCTACAATACAGTCAATAATATCTAAAACATCATAAGGTTTACCATCCGATGGAAAGATGCCATACAGTTCTTCCGCTTTTTTCCCTGCCCGTCCGGCAGGCGGGTTCGGCGCTTTTGATTGTATCCTGTCAAACCCGGCTTTTGGTTTTTCGCCGAGCATACTCATCATCTTTTTAATATGATCCATGCATTCCTGCTCGGTCCTGAATTTATAATCGGCAATACCGCTGATCTCCGTATGTGTTGCCGCACCACCGAGGGTTTCATTATCTATGTCTTCACCGATGGCGGCTTTCACTAAATAAGGCCCGGCCAGGTAAATAGAACCCTTGCCTTCCACCATCAGCGTTTCATCACTCATGATGGGCAGGTAGGCGCCGCCCGCCACGCAGGGGCCCATTACTGCTGCTATTTGTGTAATGCCCATGCCGCTCATCACCGCATTGTTGCGGAAGATGCGGCCAAAATGTTCTTTGTCGGGAAATATTTCATCCTGCATCGGCAGGAAAACACCGGCGCTGTCCACCAGGTAAATAACAGGCAAATGATTTTCCATCGCTATCTCCTGCAACCGCAGGTTCTTTTTACCCGTGATGGGAAACCAGGCACCCGCCTTCACGGTCTGGTCGTTGGCGAGGATCACACACTGGCGGCCGCTTACATAACCTATACCGGCAACGGTACCACCTGCCGGGCAGCCTCCCTGTTCTTCATACATATCGTAACCGGCAAAAGCGCCGATCTCAATAAAAGGCGCATCGGTATCGCAGAGGTAAGCGATCCTTTCTCTCGGCGTCAGTTTATCCTGGCTGCGCTGTTTCTCCATCGCTTTTTTACCGCCGCCCTCGTATATCTTTTCCAGCTTGCGGCGCATATCGCTGAGGCTGAGTTTCAGTTGGTCCTCGTTTTTGTTGAATTCTAAATTCATTGGGAGTTGTTGATGGGCAAAGATAACCGCATTAGGAAACTTCCCCGCCTGGGCAGGGCGAACTGAGTAAGCTTACTTCTTTGAGAAGTTGGGGTGGGTTATGGGCTGTCATCGTTCGGCCTGCCTTCGGGAGCCTTGGCGCAGGCAGGTTCGCTGCGCTGCTGTAGTTCCGGCTGTTCGCTACAAGTCCTCGTTACGCTTCGCTTCACTGCGGGCTTTCCGCTTCCATCCGGCAGCCTTTGGGCTAAGAATGTCTATTGAACAAATTAAACATGTTACTTTGTAGCCTTCCCTGAGATGTTCAATAAATATAAAAAATTCTTTTTTGTTCGGCTGAGATTTCATCTCAGTCCGGCTCCTCAGAGCCGTCTTTAATAAGGCTTTTTGCCTTTGTTTGTCTTCAAAAGAATAAACGGCCTTTGTTGGTGTTGCGTCAGTCTTGTGAACAGCAATTACACCAACAAACGAATAGAGGAAACCTTCACTCCGGCCGTCATGCCTCTGCCGATGCAGACAAATCCGGCAGATAAATTGCCTTTTTGTTAAGCCAGGAGAGCAAGGCGATTGACGAGCCTTTAAAACCGGTCAATTCAATCATTCCGGGGAAATAAAAAACTCCGGAACTGTTCCGGAGTTTTATTGCAAACGCATCTTTTTATTTTGAACTCAGATCAGCCCGGAAAAACAGCATTTCATTCCATCGTTTTTCCACGCATTCGGCATAATCTTCCAGCCAGCGGCTCTAGGCATCTTCGCCATAAATGGCATTGTATCTTTCATTAAAGGGTTTTCTGTAAGAGGGATCCAGTTCTTTCAGCCCGGCTTTCAGACGGGGAACAGTGGTGATCTGCGGCTCACCGGAGTTGATTGAATTGTAAACAGCCACAGTTTCATTACCGGCTTCCCATACTTTTTTCATCTTTCTGATCAGCGTATTCAGCTGAGCGATCATTCCGGGTTTAGGGTAGGTATGGGCAATAATAATCTTATCTGTATAATCCGTAAGCTGTACGGTGCTCATCTCTGCATTAAACTGGCTGTAAGATGATGTGCCTTCTCCGGTGGTAAGCGGGGCTACATTTTTGCTCCAGTCTAACTGATGCTACACGCTTATTTGGCCGCGGCCATCCATGGCATCCCAGCTGGTTGGACCTTCTGTAACATGATAGGCGCCGGATTCAGGACCTGACTGTACTTCAAATACCCGCCATTTAACATCCCCTGTATGGTATTTCTGGGCATGTGCGGCAAGGGCTTTTTCAAATCCAACAATTTTGTCGGCTTTGGGTGTAACCCGGAATGTGCTGATGACATTTTTGTTTTGGCCTGCTGCCAATAACGGAGCAAGCATGATGAAAAGAAAAATCTTTCTCATGTCTTAAGTTTTTGGTGGTTAATAAATGCAGGGGATTGTTAGAACAGGGCGGAAGAATATGTAATATAGAGATAAAAACTAATGGAACAGTTTCTGCTTCCGTTTATTTTTTATTCTTTCACCAGGCAACAATCCGCAAAAGCCTGCTGCTGCCGCTTTATATAATTAAAAACTATGGCCATGTCATAAGCGTTTTACAAATCACCCTGCAATGCATTAGCAGATAATCTGTAACTTTCCTTAAATCGTTTACCATGCGACGAACCGCTATATTGCTTTATTGTGTTTTTACGAACGTCTTGTTTGCTCAAAACCTGAAATCAGGCGGCCGGCTGAAACCGGAACAGGCTATTATGGATATCCGCCACTATACCGTGGCGCTGGAAGTTGATCCCGTGCAGAAGAAAATCAGCGGTTATACAGAAATTGATCTAAACCTGCTGAAACCATCGGCTGTTTTACTGTTCGATTTGTGGCATGGGCTTACGGTCGGTAAAATTTGGGTAAACGGGAAGGAGCAGTTGTTTGAACATACCGGCGATGATTTGATACAAATATCAATGGCAAATACATTGCCTGAAGGAAAGGTAAAAGTAAAAATTGCCTATGGAGGCGCCCCCGGCGTGGCATCCCGGCCTCCCTGGGTAGGAGGGTTTCAATGGGAAAAGGATACAAAAGGCAATCCCTGGATATCCATCACCTGCCAGGGAGAGGGGTCCAAAATATATTTTCCCTGCAAAGACCATCCCAGCGATGAGCCCAATGAAGGGGCAGATATGATCATCACCGTGCCCAAAGACCTGGTGGTAACGGCGCCGGGCCTGCTGCAAAAAGTAACTACAAAAAAAGATAAGGCGACCTATCACTGGAAAACAAATTATACCATCAGCAACTACTGCATATTATTCAATGCCGGCAAATACAAAGTGGCCAAAAGAATGTATACAACGGTAAACGGAAACAAAGTGCCGATGGAATATTATGTGCTGGAAGAAAACGCTGACAAGGCAGAAAAACTGCTCGACCTGTTTGAACAGTCAAGCAAAATACTGGAAAAATATTTTGGAGAATACCCCTGGGTAAAGGAGCGTATTGCAGCCTGCGAAACGCCGCACCTGGGCATGGAGCACCAGACCAATATTGCCTATGGCAATAAATACCGTTATGAAAAGCTGGGAGGCAAAGATTTTGACTGGCTGCTGCACCATGAATACGGACATGAGTGGTGGGCCAATAAAGTAACCAACCGTGACTGGGCCCATATGTGGATACAGGAAGGAGTTTGTGTTTTTGGTGATGCCATGGCCACCCGGGAACTGGCCGGCGAAGAAGCTTATTTGAAACGTATGCAGCAAACAGCCAGAAGCACCCAGAACAGGTTCCCGGTGGTAAGGGGAGAAGAAGTGGATTCAGACAGCGCCTATCATGGCGACATTTACGGAAAGGGCGCCTTTTTCATGCATACTCTTCGTTATGTAATGGGCGATGATATTTTCTTCCCCACGCTGATGAAACTGGCTACCGGCCCGCAATACACTTATGATAACACGGTGGTGACGGCAGATGTGGAAAAACTCTTCAGCGGGGCTTATGGCAAAAGTCTTCAGCCCCTGTTTCATCTTTTTCTGTATACCACGGACAAGCTGGAAATACATATCCGGCAAACCGGTGATGATAAGTACTATGTAAAATTTTTGAACCTGGATATGGCCATACCGCTGGATATTGTAACCGATGCAGGCAGAAAGCGGATGACAGTGGATAAAAAAGGGATCAGTATAAACAGTAAAACACCGCCACAGGTTGACCCCGATGTTTTTTATCTGAAAAAACTGATCATAGAATAACCAATATTGTACATTATTATTTCTTCTTCAATTCATCAGCCAGGTTGCTGAAGGTGTTGAAGGGTCCCTTTTCGGCAAAACTGTTGGCCAGCCAGGAAGGTAAACTGCCACCGGGATCCACTTCCAGTATATAAACAATATGAAGGGTGCCGGCTGTGGGCATAGTTACTTTCCAGGAGGCTTTATAATGAGGAATTCTTTGCAGACCGGGAAATTCAGGCAGATAGCCCTTTTGGTGGCTGCCATTTATAGTCAGGAATTTCGGGAGGCTGTCAGTTTTTAACTGCATACGAATAATGACATCCCGGTTATCAAACGGAAAAGGCATGGGCGTTTTCGAGTAATAAATAAAGTCATACTGGCTGTTCTTTTTCAGTAACTGGCTCCGTTTGTTGTTGTAGATCCACTTGCTGAATCCGGATACATTGGTGAGCAGCGCAATCAGTTTTGTATAAGTGCCGCCATGGGTGCAATCCACTTTTACCGCTTTGAAGGATGACCCGCTTACTTCTGAAGTATATCCGTTGATGCCGTTCTTTGATTTTTGCAGTTTCCAGGCGTACTGTGCATTAGCCGAAATACCAAATAAGAAACAGGGAATAAGAAGAAAGGTCGTTATTGTACTGGAACGATTTTTCATGGCCATAGGCGAATATACGTTTTACAGGAACAGGGTGCGACGCTTGCAGGAGTTAAGTCCCCTCTTTTTGTTTTACTTAACAATTGAAATTACTTCAGTAAATATAAATGGCGACAGGAAAATTCAGGTACTGATTCCTTAATAATTTTTCCCGAAAAACTTTTGATGAGGTTTTTCATGCATGCAGTTTGTAATTACGGCATGAAAAATTAATTGCTGATCTGCCGGTTTTTCATAAAAGAGTTAATAAGGCAGCCTTTTGAATTCACCAGCCATTATCCGGAATGGCCAGCAGCGGAATATTGGTGTGGTAAGACATTTTCTTTGTCATGCTGCTGTTGAAGATGCTGCCTATCAGGGTTCGCTTATGCGTCAGCATCACCAGCATTTCAATCTGGTTGCTGTCAATCCAGTTTTGCAGGCTTTCCCTGAAACGGCGGCCCGCCAGGTGCACCGCATGAATTTCCGTTCCGGGATATTTTTCTTTCAGTGAATCCCTGAATGCAGCAATCTTTTTTTCATGTTCTCCGAAATCTTCCACATAATCGTCGTCGGTATCAGTAAATACGGTTACCTGGATGGAAGAAGCAAACAGGGCGGCAATGGTGATAACAGGTTTCAATATTCTGTCCGGCACATTGAATTTATTAACGGCCAGTAATATTTTACCCGGAACCTTCCAGTTGCTGAGCAGCGGGATGGCCAGTACCGGTACCGGGCTTTTACCGATAACAAGACCGGTGCGGCTGCCATAAATCTTTTCTTTCATTCCTGAACTGCCCATCGTACCCATTACCACCAGGTGGGGTCTGAACTTTTCAATTGCATCAAGGATACTGTTCACCGATGAATCGGCAAAAACTTCGGTATGGATCCTTACCGCTTCGGTTTCAGCAATACTTTTTCGAAGCAGCTCCAGTTTTTCTTTTGCTGCGGCCATGGCTTCCTGTTGCTGGTAAGCCTCTACGGCATGTATCAGCGTTATATCTGCTTTAGCTGCCCTGGCCAGTTGCACGGCATAGTTCAGGGCCTTGCTGGCATTGGGTGAAAAATCGGTGGGTACCAGTATCCGTTTCATTTTTTAGTGTTTTCAAAGTAAAAGAAGTAACAGTTCGGGGTTCTTGTTTTGACTTTAATCAGCAGCAAGGCTGATTTTTCGACTTTTTGGAGCTATATATCCCGATAAAAAGGATATTTAGTACTAAATCAGGTATATGCAATTCATGGTCATCGAAAAATTTCACCCCGGCAAAGTACAGGAGCTGTACCGCCGCTTTGAGGAAAAAGGCAGGATGCTGCCGGATGGGGTAATGTACATTAATAGCTGGATCAACGAAGATGTGACCATTTGCTGGCAGGTTATGGAAGCTGCATCAGCAGAAAAATTACAGGAATGGATAAACAAATGGAATGACCTGGCGGATTTTGAAGTGGTGCCCGTGATTTCGTCTGCACAAGGCAAAGAAAAAGTTCTTTCAGGAACATAGCATAAAGATTTATTTTTACAATCTCAAATATTCAACGTATGAAATTATTTATTCTTCTTCTTGTGAGTTCCTTCCTGTACTGTACAGCCGGTGCCCAATCCAAAATCTCTGTTCCTGACAACTCCAAAAAGAAGGACACGGCAGAAGCTTCCTGCGGGCAGTGCCAGTTTAAAATGCAGGGCAAAGGTTGTAACCTTGCCGTACGCATCAATGGCAAATCCTATTTTGTTGACGGCACCACCATTGACGACCATGGCGATGCCCATGCAGATGATGGTTTTTGCGAAGCCATCCGCAAAGCAGAAGTGCAGGGCGAAGTGGTGAACAACCGGTTTAAAGCCACTTACTTCAAACTATTACCTGTTGCAAAGGCCAAACCTGCCCAATAAGATGTTTTGGATTTATTGGGCAATTATCGTAACCTTTCCCTTTTAAAACCTCTTAAACCAAAACAACATGAGAAAGACCTTTGGTAAGATCCTTGCTGGTGTAATAATGCTTTCTCTTGTAGCAGCTGCCTGCAACAACAAGAAGGATAAAAAATAAGAACCCGCCAAGGAAGATACCACCATCAAAACAGAACCCACGCCTGCTATTCCTGATACCACCCAGATGGACAAGGATACAGGAGATGTGCGCCCGGTTGATCCGAATAAGCCTGGCGAGTAATGTTGCTGCTCTGAAAATCTGATTTCACCCGTCTTTATTTTCAGAGGCGGGTGATTTTATTCTCCGGAACTTTTTTCCAACTGTACTTTGGCCAGTTCCTTACGGTGTGTGCGGCTGTGGATGAGTTTGTGTATCATCCAGTGCTCCAGCCGGTGATGGGCGGGAATAAGTATGGCAGCAAGACCCACAAAAATTAAAATCTCGTAAACCGGAGTATGATTGGTAAGCCGGGCCACGGTCGGATGAAGAAGCAGGGTGAGGTACTCAAACAGGAAGAGCAGGGAAAGCACACCGAGCAACCGAATCAGTTTCAACGGCACGGCAATACGGCTCAGGAATAAAGTAAAGAGAAAAAAACCGGGGATAAAGATGGCAATGAGGAGCATCTGCAATTGCTGAAACCTCTTTTCCCGCTGGATAGCCCTTTCTTCCTCCAGTTCCAGTTGCTGGAAATTATTTGTGATTCTCTTATTTTATCCCTGCTGTTAACCGAATCGTTCAGCCCCCGCATATAATTCACATAAGAAAAAGCGCTGCAGTAAAAATGCTGAAGCTCCGTGACCTCGGATTCCGTGCATGTGAAGGTTATTACAGCCAGCACGAATGCCAGCACCTGGCCCTGCAGCATTACCGAAATGCAGCCAAAGGATGGGATGACGGAAGTGCACCGCGACATGATCCTGTGGGCCGACATTGTACTGGTGAGCACCCCCATCCGGTGGGGCAATCCTTCTTCGCTGTATTTTAAAATGGCAGAGCGGCTAAACTGTGTGCAGAACCAGATTACTATCAGGGACCGGGTACTGATAAAAAACAAAGTGGCTTCTTTCATTATCACCGGCGGACAGGATAACATTCAGCAGGTGGCAGGGCAAATGATGATGTTTTTTACCGATCTCGGATATACGTTTCCCCCTTTTAGTTTTTTGGGGTGGAGCCGGGGATGGACAGCCGAAGACATGGACAAAAACATCCTTCAGTTCAAAAAAAGCGAATACATCCGGCGAACCGTAAAAGAAATTGTAGATAACTGCTTGGAAACGCTGACCAACATCAAACATATTCATACAGAAAATATTAAAGCGCCCAAACCCCACCGCGAAGATTCATTTACCGCAGGCATGCTTAACCCGGATATGAATGTATGATTGCCAATTTATACTTAGCTTTAAAGATTGCAGGCAACCATTGCACACCCAATTTGGGTCTATAAAGCATTACCACACAAACCAGGCGCATGAAAACGATTATTCAGGCTTTTATTCCGCTTATGCTTGCAGGATTTGTACTTCCCGGTGAGGATTGCAGCACATCCCGGCCGCACACCACCCGGCATGACGGGCCCTATGTGCTATACAAAGACAACAAGGTTTTTGTAAAATATATCAACGACGATCACGGCGTTAAAAAAGTGCAGGCCGACAGCCTGCCCCTTGCTCAAAAAGCTGCGCTGACACTGCAGGTAGCCACGGATGATCCGGCAAAAATGTTTATCGTTAAGCTGAAATCTGAGCTGTCAATTGAAAAGACGGATTATTCCGGTGCATCTAAGCTGTACATCCTGTCTGATATCGATGGAAATTTTAGCGCATTTAAAAAGCTGCTGCTCGCCGGCGGCATTATTGATGCCGGTTTCAACTGGACATTCGGCAACGGCCATCTTGTCCTTACCGGAGATTTTGTGGACCGCGGTTCACAGGTAAATGAAGTACTCTGGCTTATCTATTCGCTGGAGGACAAGGCCAAAGCTGCCGGCGGTTATGTGCATTACATTCTTGGCAACCACGAGATCATGAATATGAACGGCGATCTTCGTTATGTTCATCCTAAATATATGGAAAGCGCCGGGCTGCTCAATGAAGGATTCACTTCACTATACGGTGAAAACTCAGAACTGGGCCGCTGGCTGCGTACCAAAAATGTAATGGAAAAGATCAATGATATCCTTTTTGTTCATGGCGGAATATCAGCTCCGGTTAACAGGAAGGAATTTTCCGCAAGCAAGCTGAACAAACTGGTAAGACCGCATTATGCGGACAGCCTGATGGAATTCAAAGACCCTTTTCTTGATACTTTATACAGCGACCTGGGACCTTTCTGGTACAGGGGTTATTATAAAACCAATCCTTCTTCAGAGGCCGGTACGGTTGACAGCACCCTCAGGTTTTACAGGGTGAAGAAAATTGCCACGGGCCATACTGTTATTGCCGATACCATCAGTGCCGTATTTGACGGCAAGGTTATCAATACAGATGTGCACCACGTAAAGGGACATTCAGAAGCCCTGCTGGTGGAAGACGGTAAATATTACCGGGTGCTTCCCTCCGGTGAAACGAAACAGTTGATGTAACATATCGTCTGATTCTACCGGGTGCCTATTAATTTTTACCCTAAAGGATATAAGATTAGCTGGATCTATCAGCATTTTTGCATGAATACCCTTTGTTTAAAACTCAGGGATTATTTTTTTCCGGTTTCAAAACTTTGGCTAATTTGCTCTGAAAGATTTGACACGGACCGGCCGGGTTCGTTTATTGAATAACTATTAAAACCAGCCATGATGAGAAAGCTACTGATCTTTTTATTTACGGTAACCCTTTTTACTGCCTGCAACAACAACAAAGATGACCGCCGGGCAGAACGGGAAAGAGACGACTACCGCAGCCGTAACAAGGAGGAGGATGATAACAACAATGACCCGGGTCGGGAAGACAAATGGTCGTCCGGTGATATCAGCGCTTTTAACAGGGACTGCGAAGAAAGTATGGCCGAAGCTAATCTTGACAGGGAGCAGCTAGACCAGGTATGCTCCTGCCTGCTTGAAAAGTTTCAGGACAGATACTCTTCTTATGCTGACTTGGAAGAAAACGCATCGGAAGATGAAGGGGAAAAAGCCGGAGAAGAATGTCTTGGAAATATTAGGAAGACTGGGGATGATGATAACAATGGGGGCGGGGGGTGGACCCGTTCGGACCAACAGCAATGGATGGATGATTGTGAGTCATCAATAGGTTCAAAAATGAGCAAAGAAAACAGATACGATTATTGCTGGTGTGTAATGGAAAAACTCGAAAGAAGATATTCAAACTACGATAAGATGAACCGTGAAGGTACACAACAGGAAGGCATTGACCTTGGGATAGAATGTAAAGGGAAACTGGGACTTGAATAACACAATATTTTAACCACAATAAAAAAAACCAGCATTATGAGAAAGCTACTGATCTTTTTACTTGCCGGAACCATTTTTACCGCCTGCAACAACAACAAAGACGACCGCCGTTCCGGCAGGGGCACCAACAACAACCGTGATGATAGATATAACAACGAAGAAGGATGGTCATCCCAGGTTGTAAGGGCATTTGTTGACAACTGTGTAGAGGAAGCAGAAAACGGATTAACCCCATCCGAGGCTTTGGATTACTGTGAGTGTATGCAGAAAAAAATTGAAAGAATGTATCCGGATGCAAATGATTTGGAAAGCCTTGATATGGAATCTCCGCGGGTAAAGCAAATGATCGAAGATTGTGCACCCCGCCCCTAAAGAACGGAACAGAATTTTGGATAAAGCCTGTATTCCGGCAATACAGGCTTTTGCTTTTAGGTTTTATCCCCTTTCACGCCTAAATTTGTGCCTCCTAAAAAAGGAAGCAAATGGCCAGATCAATCGCATTCCGGGAAGCGCTGCGTGAAGCAATGAGCGAAGAAATGAGAAGGGATGAAAGGGTGTACCTGATGGGTGAAGAAGTGGCCGAATACAATGGCGCCTACAAGGTAAGTCAGGGAATGCTGGCTGAGTTTGGTCCAAAGAGGGTAATTGACACACCTATTTCTGAGCTTGGTTTTACCGCCGTTGGTGTAGGCTCTGCTCAGAATGGCCTTCGCCCGATTGTGGAGTTTATGACCTGGAACTTCGCCGTGCTGGCTTTAGATCAAATTCTCAACACAGCTTCTAAAATGCTGGCAATGAGCGGTGGGCAAATCAGTTGCCCGATTGTTTTCAGGGGACCCAACGGTTCAGCCGGACAATTGGGCGCCCAGCACTCCACTGCATTTGAAAGCCTTTATGCAAATATTCCGGGAATTAAAGTTGTATCACCCGGCAATGGATATGATGCCAAAGGTTTACTGAAACAGGCTATCCGTTACGAGGAAGACCCGGTGGTATTTATGGAAAGCGAAGTGATGTACGGAGATAAAACCGAAGTTCCGGAGGAAGAATACTATATCGAACTGGGAAAGGCTGATATAAAGAGAGCAGGCCGTGATGTTACCATCGTTTCCTTCAATAAAATGATGAAGGTGGCTCTTGGCACTGCTGCAGAACTGGAAAAAGAAGGTATCAGCGCCGAGGTAATTGATCTCCGCACCATCCGTCCGCTTGACTGGATGACCATTCTGGAAAGTGTAAAAAAAACCAACCGGCTTGTTATTGTAGAAGAGCAGTGGCCTTTTGCATCTGTTTCTTCAGAGATTACTTACCGCATACAAAAAGAAGGGTTCGATTACCTGGATGCGCCCATCCGCCGCATCACCGCAGCTGATGCACCGCTGCATTATGCAGGCAACCTGGTAAACGCCGCACTGCCCGATGTGACCAAAACGGTAAAACTGGTTAAGGAAGTGGTGTATGCAGTAAAATAATTTGTTTGATATTTCGTCATAAAAAGCTCTGCAAACTGCAGGGCTTTTTTATTGAAACGTAGAATTACTAACCCTGAAAAATTTTTTTCGGTTATGGTGCAGCGTTTTGAACAGTAATCTGCATCTTTGCAATGGTTTTTCATAGGATATTGGATTTTAAAACGAGGCCGGGTTTCTACCCGGCCTCTATTTTTTTCCTTGTCCTCCATAGCCTTGGCGTAGGAGGATTGTCCACAATAGCTTTAGCGAAGGAGGGTTACCCTCCTTGTCTTGGCAAAGATGAGCTGGGTTTAAGTAAACACAGCACAATAACCGGCAACATCCCTTCTGTAAAGAAATACTGCCGGATATAAATATCCGGGGTGATAAGAGTTACAGCACAATCACAGGGTTGGCGCCGCCGTACATATCCGGGGCTTCGCTGTCGGCTTCAGGCTCATTCAGCCACAGGGCTTCATTCACCAGATATTTGAATTCATGTTTTGTCTGCCTGGGCAGGTTCACATCGGCGCTGAAACTGCCGTCTTTCTTTTTGGCCATTACAACGGAATGTTGCCAGTCGCTGTTCAGCCCGAGAATTTCCACGCTGCTGATGGAAGCATCCGCATTTTCTGGTTTAAAGGAGAATTTTACTTTACAATAATCTTTCGTTTTGTAGTAGGTCTTTTGTACCATTTGTTTCTTTTTTTGATTTAGGATCAGATAAACACGGTTCACGGCAAATGGCGCCCGGCAGACTTCGGCGTGAGTTCAGTCGAACGCTGCCGGGCCGCTGGCAATCGTAAATTTCGCGCCCTTAATACGGTAAGGGCGCAAAAGTAACCCCCTGCATGGCTATTTTCTTTCACCGATTGCAATTTCACCCGCTGACAGCCGTTGTAAATCTGTCCATCCCGGAAGCCCGGGGTCCTGTTTAAAACCAATATCCGCTGTATGAACCCGCCATACTGCAATGACCAGGCATATATTGCTGAAGCATTTCAGCTTGATGAAGATTATATCGGCCAGATGACCCGGTTATCTTTTTTCAAGATCAATTCGTACAAACTTTCTCTCATCAAAGCTTCCTTTTGCAAGACCCGTGATGAACTGGGGCGAAACCTGCATTCCACCCTGCTGAATTATACCAGCCCTGCTATCATTCTGGCTGATCTCGGTTTCTTCGGCTCGGAAACAGAGAACTGATACACATTTCATTCACCATTAGGAACATTTCAACAAGTGTCAGGGATGATTAGGCGCTTCTTTACTAACTTCGGCCTCCAATTTCAACCCCCATGACCGGACAATCGCACCAACTGGCTGCCATTCTTTTTGCCGACATTGTGGGCTATACAGCCCTGATGCAGGAAAATGAAGAACTGGCCGTAAAAAAGGTGAACCGCTTCCGGGAAACAGTGGAACTGGTAGCTGAAGAACTCAACGGAAAAATTGTTCAGTATTACGGCGATGGCTCTCTGCTGTTGTTTCAAAGCTCCACCGATGCAGCCGAATTTGCCAAACTGCTGCAGGAAGACCTGTACAATGAACCGCAGGTACCGGTACGAATCGGCATCCATATGGGCGATGTGCTGGTACTTGCCGGCAATATATTCGGCGATGTGGTCAACATTGCCTCCCGCATTCAAAGCCTGGCTCCGGCAGGCGGCATTTATATTTCCGAAGTGGTGTACCGGAATATTGCCAATAAAAAAGAACTGGAATCCGCATTTGTAAAAGAAGAAAAACTGAAGAATGTAAAAGACCCCATGCGCATTTACCAGGTGCTTACGGAACCTATGCCGGCCATTATCCAGACTAACGGTGTTGCGGCAACCGCTGCAGCCTCTGTAAATGGCAACAGCATTGCCGTATTGCCCTTTGCCAATATGAGCAGCGACCCGCAGCAGGATTATTTCAGCGATGGGCTTACCGAAGACATCATCACCCAGCTTTCCAAGATCAGGGCTTTTAAGGTGATTTCCCGTACCTCGGTAATGTAGTATAAAACTTTACCAAAATCAGTAAAAGACATCGGAAAAGAACTGGGTGTATCCCTTGTGCTGGAAGGCAGTGTGCAGCGGCATGGCGATAAGGTGCGCATCACTGCACAGCTCATCAATGCAGTGTCGGATGAACATATCTGGGCCGACTCCTATGACCGCTCACTCAATGATATCTTCAGCATTCAGCCGGTGCAGGGGATAAGGCTATTGAGAGTTTTAATAATGCAGTGGCCTTAAAGGAAGCGGCTATATCCTTATTGCTGATCCGTGATTTTGAATATCTCAATATCAAGTACCTCAATATGGCGCTCATCACCGGGAAGGTGAAGCAGCTGATTAATTTTTAGCAGCTTTCGCTATTACGCAGGCGCACTTTGGTACAGCAGCTTGCCTTCATCATCCAGCGAGTAAACCCCGTCTTTCAGTATGAGTGTAAGCGGGCCTGGCGCCCATTCTGTGGGTTCGCCGCTGCCTTCTTTCCTGCGGATGATCACCGCTTTTTTCTGTGTGGGTAAAAATATTTCCACCCTTACCCTGTCCTTGCTGAAAATAAGATAAGTGCTGTGGTTTTGTCAAGCGACGGGTCTTTGGGCAGCATTTTGATACCTGCTTCAAAAATGCGGATGCAGGTATCCTTCATTACCGACCAGCGGTAGCCGGCTGAGGTAGTGCACCCTTTTTCATCCCTGTCGCTGCCCGCTTGGTTTACCGGTATGGTATCAGCCTGTGCGGTAACGGATGCATCTTCCTTTATTGCAGCCGGGTTGTTTTTTGCCTCGTTGTTACAGGCCATGCATGCTGTTAATGCCAATGCAAAAGTGGTTGCTGTTCGGAACATGGTTCTTGTTTTTAAAATTGAGCAATATGTTCCTTTCAGTGGGAGCGGCTGGGATATTAAAGATAGTGAAAGCACAGGCAAACTGAATATCATCGCACAAACCTAATCCTTATAAAACACCGGCTTCTCTTTTTCAGGAATGGTCAGTTTAGTGCTGAGGGTTGGATAATACTGTTTCATGGTATGGATACTCTTGCCCTGTGTATCAATAAATTTCCAGTTCATCCCATTGTCAAAGGAAACGCCTACCAGGGTGGAAATGCTGACCAGTTTGCCTCCCGGAACTTTTAAAACCAGTGTTTCAGGAACGGGGCATTGAAGTTCTTTGCCCGATACCACAATAGGGGAAGGCTCACCAATCTCAACACTTATAAGGGTATATCCTTCACTTTCCTGCTCTTGTATTGATGATGAAATCAGTTTCACAATTTCCTTCCCATGCCTCCGTCCTTTATTGTTTTGGGGTGCATATATTTTGTAAACTCCGGGTATTTTTTTTCAGCAAGGGCATTCGCCATATCGGTAGCCTGGCTTTTAATTCTCAGCGAAATGGAGTCGGTTGCAATTTTGGATTGTCCGTAAGCGATATGAACAATGCATAGAGTAATAAAAACTAACCTGCGGATGACTATTATATGATTTGATTTTTGTGAAGTTATTCCTTTTGGTGGTGAGAGTTTAATTTTAAGCACATTTTTTCCAGACTGTGGTCTTACTTTTTGCCCGTTTGCGGCAGACAGTCATCCGCTGTTCGTGCCGACACAAACCACGGCAAAAGCGACCAACTCATAACAGTTTTACAAAATCCCGTGCGAAAAACCATCTTTCCACATTTTCTTAAATTTTGTGGAAAACCATGATGTTCAATAGATAAACAGGCACATATTCCCGTAAATTCGCCACCGTAACTAAAGTGATAATTGTGAGATTAAAGAGCCTAGAAATCAAAGGATTCAAAAGTTTTGCTGATAAAACCGTCGTAAGGTTTGATGATAATGTTACCGGCATCGTCGGCCCCAATGGCTGCGGTAAAAGCAATATTGTGGACAGCATCCGCTGGGTAATCGGTGAGCAAAAGATCAGCCACCTGCGCAGCGAGAACCTCGACAGCCTTGTTTTCAACGGCTCCAAAACCCGCAGCGCCTCCGGCCTCGCCGAAGTAAGCCTCACTTTTGAAAACACCAAAAACCTGCTCCCCACTGAGTTTAATGAGGTCACCATCACCCGCAAATTTTACAAAAGCGGCGAAAGCGAATACCGGCTCAACGATGTGCAGTGCCGGCTGAAAGATATCCAGAACCTCTTTATTGATACCGGCATCAGCACCGACAGTTATGCCATCATGGAGCTTGCCATGGTGGACGACCTCATTAAGGACAAGGACAACAGCCGCCGCCGCATGCTGGAGCAGGCTGCCGGTATTTCCATTTATAAAACAAGAAAGAAAGAAGCCAGGCTGAAACTGGATGCCACCGAACAGGACCTGGCAAGAATCGAAGACCTGCTTTTTGAAATCAATAACCAGCTAAAGGCACTGGAGAGCCAGGCAAAGAAGGCGGAGAAATTCCATGAAATAAAAAAAGAATACCGGGAGCTCAGCATTGAGCTGGCCAAGGCTTCGCTGGAAGGCTTTAACCTTACTTACCGGGAACTGAACCAGCAGCAGGATACCGAAACAGCCAAACGGGTAAGACTGGAGGCGGAAATTGCCGGCGACGAAGCGGCGCTGGAGCAGGAAAAACTGGTGTTTGTTGAAAAGGAAAAACAGTTGCAGGCCATGCAGCATGCTTTTACTGAAATGCTGCAGGCCGTTCGCACTAAAGAAAATGACAAGAACCTTTCGGCCCAGCGGCTGGAGCATTTGAAAGAAAAAGAAAATAACCTGCAGGACTTTTTGCTAAAAGCAGAGGGTCAACTGAAGGGCATTGAAGAAAGCATACAGTTCACCGGAGCACAGGTAGCTGAAGAAATGCAAAAGCTGAAACAGCTGAACCATGAACTGGAAAACCATCGCCGCGAAGTGGATGCCAAACGAAATGTGCTGGATGATAAACGCCGCATTGTTGACCAGTTGCGCAACGAACAGCAGCAGGTACAGCGCAGCCAGTTTGATGCAGAGAAGAAAGTGGCTGTGGCCGACACATCTGTTCAGAACCTGCAGAGGGTAATAGCGCAGACAGAAGAGGAAAGAAAACAAAGGGAGTACCAGCGCCACCAGCTTGACCAGGAAAGGATACTGAAAGAAAAAGAACTCTCCATAAAAAAAGTGGACCTGGAGCAGTTGCAGCAGCACCAGGAAAATACCAAAGAACAAATTCTGCAGATACAATCCTTACTGGATGGCCTGCGCAATAATCTGGCGGAAGAAACAAGGAAACTGGATGCCAAAAAGAACGAACATGACCTGCTGAAGAGCATGATTGATTCCATGGAAGGCTACCCCGACAGTGTGAAGTTCTTGCATAACAACACCCGGTGGAACCATACCTCACCGATTCTTTCTGATGTGCTGTATGTAAAGGAAGAATACCGAACTGCGCTGGAAAATGTGCTGGAGCCCTATCTTGGATATTATGTGGTGAACAACCTACAGGAAGGTTTGCAGGCCGTACACCTGCTGGATGAGCATAAAAAGGGGAAGGCGAATTTTTTCCTGCTGAACAAATTTGATGAGAACAGATCTGAAGTAACCGTCCACCGGTTAGAAGGCGGCATACCGGCGCTCAGTGTGGTGGAAGTGGAAGAAAGATACCGCAGGCTGGCCGAACACCTGCTCGGCAATGTATTTATTGCAGAAAGTGAGGAAGTACTGGAGAACAGTAATGGTTTTGTGGTAATTGAAAAGAACGGGAAGTATGTAAAAGGAAAATACTCTCTCACCGGGGGCAGCGTGGGGCTGTTTGAAGGCAACAAGATTGGCCGGGCAAAAAACCTGGAGAAGCTGCAGGAAGAAATTACGGCCCAGTCGGCCGTGGTGGAACTGCTGCGCTCAGAGATACAGGCAAGGCACAATGAAGTGATTGCTTTTAATGAAGAACTGCGGGAAACAGCTGTCCGTGATACTGAAAAAGAGATACAGCAGCTCACCAACGAGGTATTTGCCCTGCACAATAAACTGGAAAACCTGCACTCTATGCAAACCGGCAGCCAGCACCGGCTTGAGGAACTGAGTTTGCAGATGCAGCAAACGCATCACTCCGTGGAAGGCGTAAGGAACCAGCTTGCCGGTTACAATGAACAGTTGCTGGTGGCCGCTGCCAAACTGGCCGAGGCGGAAGAAGCTTTCAGGATAACGGATACAGCTTACAACGAAGCCAGCCGCAAGTACAATGAGTTCAATCTGAATGTAACCAAACAGCAGAGCCGGATTGCTGCCTTAAAACAGGAACTTGAATTCAAAGGCACACAGTTAAGCGACCTGAAGCAACAGATAGAAAACAATACTAACCAGCTGACAGAAACAGTTACCAGCATTGGGCAGGCATCTCAGTCACTCAAAGAATCTGAAGAAGCGCTGCTGCAAATGATGAAAGATAAGGAGGAAGAGGAGAAAAAACTGAATGAAGCCGACCAGGCTTATTACAACTTCCGTAACCAACTGAGCGAAAAAGAAAGTGAGATACGCCATAAGGTGAAGGAAAAAGAGCGGGTGGAGCACATGCTTGCGGCCATCAAGGATAAACTGAATGAGCTGAAGCTGCACCTGGCGGGGATGAAGGAAAGAATGGATGTGGAATTCCGTATCAACCTCGATGATATACTGGGTGAATCCAGGACAGGTGAAATACCGGTGGAAGAACTGCAGGATAAAGTTGAAAGGATGAAGAAGCGCCTTGAGAACCTTGGTGAAGTGAACCCCACTGCTATTGAGGCTTTTACGGAAATGAAAAAACGCTACGACTTCATCACAGAGCAAAAAACCGACCTGGTAAATGCAAAGGAAAGTTTACTGAAGACGATCGAAGAGGTAGAAGCCACCGCCAACCAGAAATTCCTGAAAACCTTCAATCTGGTAAGGCAGAATTTTCAGAAAGTATTCCAAACACTTTTTACCGATGATGACCAGTGTGACCTAGTACTGGAAAACCCGGAGAACATTGCTGAAACAGGTATTGATGTAATTGCCAAACCCAAGGGGAAACGTCCCACCTCACTTACCCAGCTCAGCGGCGGCGAAAGAACGCTTACGGCAACGGCATTGCTTTTTGCCATTTACCTGATCAAACCGGCGCCTTTCTGTATACTCGATGAGGTGGATGCCCCGCTGGATGATGCCAATGTGGGCAAGTTCACCAATATGATACGGCAGTTCAGTGAGAACTCTCAGTTCATCATCGTTACCCACAATAAAATGACGATGAACACCGTGGATGTGATCTATGGAGTAACGATGCAGGAACCTGGCGTAAGCAAACTGGTGCCGGTGGATTTCAGGAGTCTGGAGAATTAGTCAGAAGCCGGCAGCCGATAGTCTGTAAGTCTGGCACACCAGCACTTTATTATTTAATCCCCGGGGAAGAAAAAACTATTCCACATCCGATGATTTCTGTATATTCCGCATTTTTTGTTTGCGGACTATATCTGATTTCATCTTATGGATGCAGGCGCTGGCGATGAAGTATATCCCGGTGCAAAACAAAGCTGCATCGGCCATTCCCCACCAGTACCAATCATCATTGTCCTGCATTCTTTCAACACCTACAAAAAACAGGAGCATCACGGCCGCAATGATGGCGCCGAAACCAAACAGCAGTTTGGATATATATTTGTCTTCGTGTCTGGGCATGATTTACTTTGTTTAGGTTAGAGTTAATGGTCATCAAAAATAGGGGAAAAGTGCCTGACCGGCTTTTCAAATTTTAACGAACCGGCTTGTTAATGGTCGCCGGCCCGGCAAACTTAATTTCAGTTCCCCCGTAATTTTGATGCTGAAATAAAAACTATGAAGAAATTTATTGCTGCGGCAGCGGTTTTGTTTTTTGTTTTCAACGGCATTGCCCAAAAGGCGCCCGAAGGCTTGTTTATTTCATCCAAAGCGCCTGACTTTAAGACAAAGGACCAGAACGGCGCAGAGATCCGGTTAAAGGATCTGTTGAAGAAGGGAAAAGTGGTATTGGTATTTTACCGCGGCCACTGGTGTCCTTACTGCAATAAGGCATTGGCCCGCTTGCAGGATTCTCTATCACTGATAAAAGAAAAAGGGGCTACGCTGCTGGCGGTGTCGCCTGAAAAACCGGAGGGTATTGATAAAACTGCAGAGAAGACGAAAGCTGAATATTCCATTCTGCACGACGAGGGATTAAAGATCATGAAAGCCTATGATGTGGCTTTTGAAGTGCCGGAAAATACCATTACCCGTTATAAAAATGCAGGGCTGGATATTGAAAAGAACAACGGTGATAACGGCAAATACCTGCCGGTGCCGGCCGTGTACATCATTGATGAGGAGTCAACCGTACGCTACCGTTTTTTTGAAACAGATTATAAGAGACGTCCCAGCGTGAAAGAAATACTGGATAATTTATAAGCGGTTATTTCCAAATAATTCTCCCAACCTTCCCATTACTTCCTGCCAGGTACACAGCGCCGCCCAGCTTGGATGCCCTGCATACATGAAAACCTTCGCTGCTGATCGTTACCCAGGTTTTACCGCCGTCAATAGTTCGGTCAACCCCATTAAGCCCGCAGGCAAAGGCTTCTGATTTGGAATAATATTCAACCGAACTGCGGTAACCATGCGGCGATACCAGCGGGGCATTCCAGGTAATGCCGCCGTCATTGGAATAAAAACAGTTATTCATTCTTGCAGTATCGGATCTGAAATTGCCGCCCACCACTATCATTCTCTTTCCTGCTTTTCTTTTAAAGTTGTCCCAGATGGCAATGGAATTGGCGCCTGTGGTTTCTTTTCCCTGTACCATGGGCAGCAGTACGGGCTGGTTTTTGGTAAATAATCTTGATTTGGTTCCACCGCTTACAAAAACAGCTTCATCCTTGTCAAGCACACGGATATTGGTGCCGCTGGCGGCAAAACAGGCCTCGCCGCTGTCGGCCACTAGCCTTTTTTCAAAGGGAATATCCTGCCAGGTATTTCCGCCGTCAAATGTTCTTGTTATAAAAAACCGGCCGTTAAGCGGGTCGCCAACCACAATACCGGCCTGTTCATTCCAGAATTCCATTGCATCCAGAAACATTCCTTTTGTTTTGTTTTCATACACCACCTTCCATGATTCGCCTCCGTCGGTTGTTTTCAAAATATAGGCCGGCTCGGCCACACTCATGATGATGGCGGTGGCTGCATCAAAACCTTCAATATCCCTGAAATCATTTTTTTCAAAACCTGTTACCACACGCCATTGCCATGTTTTGCCACCGTTCGTAGTGCGGCCCACGGTACCGTTGTGCCCGCAAACCCATACCACATTATCATTGACCACACTCAGACCCCTGAGGCTGCTGTTGGTGCCGGAAGTAAGTACTTCCACACGGGGAGATGTTTGCGCACTAAGAAAAGAAAAAATCAGGATGGCAGCGGAAAAAAAGAGACCGGCTGTTTTGTTTTGCATAAAGCGGCTTAAGCAGCACAAGCTACTTAGTTTGCCTGATATTTCACCATTGTTCTTTTGGAACTGCCATCATCAAAAAACTCCATAATGGCATAGGCCGGGTCAAACTCCTGGAAAGTACCTTTCCACCAGTTGCCGGAAACAGCGCCATTACAATAATAACGGATACCGAGGTATTCTATCTCTTCCTGCAGGTGAATGTGGCCGCTGATACAGGCTTTGATGCTGGGGTATTGTCTGAAAAGTTTTTTCAGCGCCAGGAAATCGGTATGCATCAGGTTCCGCTTTACCAGCAGGTCGCCATTGGCTTCTGTTTTATTAAAGAACAGACCCGCACAAATGGAGAGTATGGGGATATGCGATATGATGCAGATAAACCGGCGGGCCGGTACGGATTTCAGTTCCTTCTGCAGCCAGTTCAGCTGTTCTTCATCCAGCCGGGCAATATACCCGCCTGCGGGGTTCAGTTGTGTACTGTCAAGTACAATAAAATGCCAGTTCTCCCTGCTAAAACTGTAATACCGGTTTTTCATTTCCAGTGTTTCCACTGCCCATACCTTGCCATACAGCGGGTCACCGGCGGGTTTTTCTCCTTTGATGAACCATCCCCAGACATCGTGGTTGCCGATGGTGTGATACACCGGCAGGCTGTTTTCTTTTCGCAGCAGATTTTTAAAAAGGTCCCACTGAACCTGTGTTTGCTGCCTGTCGGCTTCAAGGGAATCCATGATGGCGTCTCCGCCGTTCACAATAAAATCAACCGGGTTCTTCAGTTGCTGTACGTGGTGCAGGGCTTTGGTCATACCTGCCTCAGGTACCTGCCCGGGTTTTACATGTATATCGGTAAGATGCGCAAGGCGGATGGGTTTTTTCTTTTTGCCCGTAGCCAAAACAGAGGCGGGCAGCAGGCTGCTGCCCGCCAGTGCAGCCGAAGTTTGCAGGAAAGTTTTTCTGTTCATAAGCAGATTTTACCAATGATTAAGGCTGTGATATAGAGAAAGTCCGGTACTATTATTGCGCTGAATCTTGCCGGCTGATACTAAAAAAGCCTGCCCGGCGTTTTTCAGCAGTCCCCTCATTTCAAAAATAGCATTGTTTTCCATGAAGCTGAATAAGTTGAGTTGCCAATTTGTATCCACTCCGGAAGCGCAGGTAAATAAAATAATCTTATTTTTAGGGATTGAAATATTAAATATCTGACCTTAGGTAAACATCAACCATGAGAAAACACATCTTTTTCCTGCTGGCGATGGGAATTATCCTGGTAACAGGTTGCCAGAAAGAACTGAGTTTTGAACAACCCAGCAGCCCGGCAGAGGGCAGCCTGCAGGATGATGCTTCCGGCGATTGCCTTCCCAAAACGGTGAACGGGGCTTATGCTGTGGGGCAGGCGCTAACAGCCTCCAATACCATTACCGTTGCCGTAAGTGTTACCAAAACGGGAACCTATACGGTTTATACCGATACGGTGAACGGGTATTTCTTCCGTGTCACCGGCACTTTTACCAACCTCGGCACTACCAACGTTACGCTTCGGGGAAATGGTACTCCATTTGCTGCAGGCATCAACAATTTTGTGGTGACATTTGATACCACTGTTTGTGATATACAGGTTACCGTTACCCAGCCGGGTGTGGGTACACTGGCCGGCGCTCCTAATGCCTGTGCACCTATTACAGTAAACGGCGCTTATAGCCCCGGGGCTTCAATGACTGCTGCCCATAATGCAGTAGTTACAGTGAATGTAACCACAGCGGGAGCTTTTAATATTACTACTGATACCGTAGCAGGCATCTGGTTTACTTTCTCCGGAGCATTGGGACTGGGTACACAAACGGTGCCCTTACAGGCGCAGGGAGCTATACCGGCAAGTACTACCGCAGGAGCCAAAACATTTACAGTAAAACTGGGTGCCAGCCGCTGCACTTTTGATGTGCAGGTGACCGCCGCCGCCACCGGAACGGTGGACTGCACCAACCCGGTATTTAGCGGAACATTTACCGTTGGTGTTGCGATGACAGCGGCCAATACGGTACAAATAAATGTAACGGTGGCCACCATCGGGGCCTATACGATAACCACGGATACTGTGAACGGGGTTTGGTTTAATGCCAGCGGCAATTTTACGGCAACAGGCCCTGCCACCCTTACCCTTACCGGAAATGGTACTCCGGTTAATTCCGGGCCGTTTACCTATACGGTAAGATGGGGTACAAGCACCTGTACATTCAGTTGTACATTTAATCCTCCGCCGGATTATTTCCCCCGCACCACTAACAGTAACTGGAGTTATGAGTGGGATGATGATCCGGTGGATTCATTGTACAGGAATGTGATTGCAGCTACTCATTCAGCTGCGGGGAATACCTTTAATATTTTTATGTTTGATGATGGCACTGGCCCCGATTCATCCGGTTATTACCGCAGAAACGGAGGCGATTATTTTGAATGGTTTGACGCAGGGGCATTCATTGGATACAATCCTCCTGAATTATGGGCGCAGTATATATTCTTAAAGGATAATGTAGCGTTGAATACTAACTGGAAATCGCAGTCTTTTTCAGGGTTTATAGGTCCAACTCCTCTTACTATTCGTTTCAGTTATACAATCAAGCTTAAAGATGGCCCTCTGTCATTTTCTACTTCAACGGGGAATATGAACTTCACCAATGTAATTGCCGTTGAGGAAAAATATGAAGCTGAGATCGCCCCCGGCGTATGGCAGGATTTAACTGACCAGGTAGGTTATTTTAAGAGTTACTATGCAAGGAATATCGGGCTGGTGTTATTGGAGTATTATCCTGATAGTGCTGCTACCATACCTGATAACAAAATGGAACTTCGGCGACACCAGGTATTTTAAATAACAGGATTAAAATATTATTAAGGCTGCCACCCGGCAGCCTTTGTTGTTTTTATCAAAACCCTTTCTTCTTCCCCGATTCAAGCGGGGGCAGTTTAAAATCATCCACGGCGCTTTTCTGGGAAATCAGTTTCTCAATTTCTTCTATTTTTCTGGGAGCAAAACGGGAGAGGAGTTCGTATCCGTCCTGTGTAATCAGCAGGTCGTCTTCAATGCGTACAGCGATGCTCCACCATTTTTTATCACAAGGGCTGCCTTCGGGTATATAAATACCCGGCTCAATGGTGATCACCATATCTTTTTTCATTGTATCATAACTGCCGCGGTCATGCACATCCAGCCCGATATGGTGGCCAAGCCCATGCGGAAAATATTTTCCCACATCGGCTTTATTTTTGATGATGCCAAGGTTTACCAATCCGTCGGCAATCACATCCCTTGCCGCTTTGCCGGCATCAGCCCATTTAGAACCGTCTTTTAATGTTTTTAAAGCTGCTTCCTGCGCATCATATACCAGTTGGTAAATGGCCCGTTCTTCTTCAGAAAATTTACCGTCAGCAGGTATGGTCCTTGTTACATCGGCTGTGTAGCCATGGTACTCGGCCCCAACATCCATCAGCAGCATCTGGCCTCCGATTTTTGTTTTGGCATTATCCATATAATGCAGCACACAGCCATTCTCACCGCTTCCGATGATGGAGCCATAGCCCACACCTTCGGCGCCATGTTTTTTGTGTACGTATTCATGCAGGCCCTGTATCTCCAGTTCGCTCATGCCCGGGTGTATGGCTTTCATCACTTCATTTTGTCCCTGGCAGGATATTTCCACTGCTTTGCGCAGCAGATCCAGTTCTTCCGGGGTTTTTATTTCCCTTAACTGGCCGGTGAGTTTTGTATACAGGCGGCTGTCAAAACGGTTTTGCCGGGTCATTTGCTCCGGCATAGCGACCCTGGTTTTAAAAAGTTCAATCAGATCGTACAGGTCGCTTTTATCCCAGCGGATGTCGGGTACATCCCTGGGCAGGTCATGGTACAGAATCTTGCTGAATTTGCTGAAATCAATCTTTACATTTTTAAAATCTTCACCATTATACACCGCGACAAAGCCCAGTTTATTCCTTGCCCCTTCCACACCCAGGCGCTTTCCGGTCCACTGCTCGGCTTGTGCATTTCTTTTCTGCACAAACAGCATTTCATTGAATGTGTAACTGAGTGAGTCTGTTTGTTCTTCTTTAAATATCAGCAACAGCGAATGCGGCTCACGGTAACCACTGAAATAATACATATCAGGATTGGGATGGTACAGGTATTCCACATCATTGGAAAAATTGCGGGTAGGGTAAGCAAATATTACCGCCACTGAATTGTCGGGCATTATTTTCCGCAGTGCATCCCGCCGGCCCTGGTGAAAGGATGCGGGCAGGTAATCTTTCGGCAACGCTTCCTCTGCGGGGATGGGTTGTGCGGGAACAGTAAAGGCTGAGAAAACGGCAGCCGCAGCAACAAAAGTTCTGACGATATGAAAAAACCGGCGCATAATAAAAAGTTGATGCTCTAAGTTAGCTGAATTCGGACAGGGGTAACTGAAGTTTTTTACAAACGGGGGAAGGTAACCCGGGGCCGGAAGTCAGAGGTCGGAAGTTAGCGTTATATGTAGCTTTCCAAAATACGCAAGGAGGACTAACGACAAATTGCTACAGACTATTGACTCAGCAGCTCAATCATCATCGTCATCTTCATAATAAGCTCCCTGGCTGCTTTTGTACTGTTCTTCCCATTCCTTTACTTTTTCATCGTTCAGGCATTCGATTATGTCGTGCAGGGGGTCTTTTTTCAGCTTCCATTCAGTGGCAGTAGGATCATCAAAACGCTGTATAAAAAGACAATGGTCTGATTCCACTGACACTTTGATCAGTGTAACTGGTGAGTCTTCTTTCTCTCTTACCAGGTAATAACAGCCTGTTTCAAGCAAGTCATACGAGTACATAATCCCCTCCTTTTTAAATAAATTTTTGTCAGCAGTAATGGGTTGATAAGCAGAATCAGATGGTTAATAAGCAGTGGGGAACTTGAACGGGTCAGGAGTACAGTTCAAAATTAGGGGAATGGATATAATGCCGGATGTGAAATTTTAGTTATCGAGTTTTCGTTATATCAGCGCATTGATTTTTAGGCAGTTATAGCTGAAAACTAAAATACCTTTTGGAACCCGTAAAGGCAGCGAAAGGTATTTTGCGGGAGAAAATTCAGAGGCTGAACATGCACTTACGGCTGCACTCTTTCTTCTTTTCGGTTTTCTTTTCCGTTGTGCTGTTCGCTTTCTTTTTGCCTGTTTGACTGGTAGACAGGTTGCTAAAGCTGGCAAAGGCTACCGCCCCGATGCCTGCCATCAGTAAAATCACTACCAGTGCTTTTTTCATAGCTGAATATTTAGACTGAAAAGTTACGGAGATTACCGGGTAACAAGCAAAATGTTTTGATGAATGGCAGCAAGAGGCCGTAAGTCTGAAGTCTGAAGTCAGAGCCTTGCACCAGATTCATCTTACTATTACAACTTGGTTACTTTCATCTCCACCCTGCGGTTCTTCGCCCGGTTAGCTTCGGTATCGTTGGGTGCAACCGGCATATCCGGACCATAGCCTTTGATGGTAATGCGGCCGTCATCAATCCCTTTTGAAACCAGGTAATCTTTGCAACTGCGAACTCTTTTCAGCGATAAATCCTGGTTTAATGCAGCGCCCCCCTCAGAAGATGTGTGGCCCGACAGCAGGATTTCCATCGAAGCATTTTGCTTCATCAGTGCAGCCAGTTTGTCCAGTTCAGCTTTGCCTGCTGCCAGCAGCACGGCGCTGTTCACTTCAAACTGAATGGTGTTCAGCACCAGGTTATCGCCTTCCTGCAGTGTTTTATTGTTGAATGAAACTTTACCTGAGCGTTTTAGTTCCAGTTCAACCGGTTCATGCGTTATGCCTTCAATCACATCTGTTTGTTTTTCATCTGATGAGTAACCCTCAGCGCTTCCTTTCACTATATACAGCCCGGCGGGAATATCATCAATCATAAAATTGCCTTCTACATCGGCAACAGCGCTGCCGTATTCACCAACGCTGGCCATAGCGCCGGGGATGGGCTCCCGGGTGGCGGCATCAATGATACGGCCCTGTACTTTTCCCCTGTAAATATATTTGGGGTTAATCAGCAGTTTTACAAAATCAACCGCATAACCATCGCCCTGTTTCGAAACCGGGTCGTCAATAGCAATGATCAGCGAATCACCGGATACTTTTTGTAACGGTTCCGGTGTAAGTTTAATGGTGATGAGTTTTCCGATTGGCCCTGTCTGGTTAATCCGGTTGATCATTTTTTCCGCTTCAGTAAATCGCAGGCCGTTCAATTTTACCTGGAATTTTGAATGAAAGGCCGGCGCCTGAAAATCATCATTGAAAAACTGAAGGGCGGCAGAATCAACCTTTACATTTTTTAAAGCAGCAAGGGGAATTGAAATGCTTTGGGGATTATTGGCGGGGCGTTTTGTTGTTTCGGTGTAGCCGTCAGTACCGGCCATTGACCCGTATTTAAAACCTGAAGGAACCATGATACGGTCCTGTCTTTTGCATCATTTATGTTCACTGCCCATGGAAAGGCATGGGAGGGGGTGGACCAACCGGAAAAAGGGTTGTATTCAGGGTCAAATCCGAAGCCGAGGTTATCAATATCCCCAACACGGATCATCAGGTCAGCCTCCACGGTATTTCTGAGAACAAGGTATTGTGTGCCCCAGTCGCCATCTGTATCGGTGCTTCGCTGGGAGAAACCGGTAGTTGCAGGAATAAGAAGAAACAGAAAAGAATAATTCTTTTCATAGAGAGTAATTTTCAGGAAAATTAAACCAAATAACAGGAAATAATACTACTGGGTTTACATTATTTAAAAATTCACAGGCAAGATGAAATACATACCAAAACCTCATTCATCTGAATTATCCGGCTTAATAAGAATATTTTTGCTGACCAGGCTTTGCACCATCGGTTGCCCATAGGTGTGGGCAAGAGTATTTTTTCCTGCAATATCAAATGTGCGGCTGCGGGCGGTATAGATCATTTGCCGGCTGTTAAGATCATAGAAATTGTTTTCCCAGTTGTATTTTGTTTCATCGGCATGATAACCGGGTGTATCAATCCGTTCGCTGACCTCATTCAGGTATCGGTCAAAACGGCCGTAACGGTTATAGTAAGCATAGTCGGTTATTTTACCGGGAACATAAACCTGTTCTTTTTTTTTATCCAGCGGAACAACAGTCAGTATGCCGTCGAATCCTTTTCCTTCAATGGCGGTTCTTGCACGGACCGTGTCGCCTTTTGCAAAAGTGCCCGGCGGGAAGATTTTGTTTGCAGCAATGGCGCTATACCCGGGTTCTTTTAAATCGCCGGCAAGGTGGTCTTCCATTTTTACCTGCAGTTCATTTTCATTGGCAGGCAATACACCCAATACCAGTATTTTTTTATATTTCTTTGGAACAGCATCTTTAGCCGCCCATGGCTGGGTTATTTTACTGGGCTGGCAGGCAATCAGCAGTTCCACAAAAGGGGAAAAGAGAAGTTTTTTCATTGTTATACCTTGAGGAAATAAAAGTACTTTGCCATGATTCAGTGAATGGTGAGGGACGTCATTTGCAGGCAGGAGCTTTATCGGGTTTCTTTTCCACAGCAGTTAATAATTCCAAATCTTGTGTGCAGGACCTGTTTTGGTATATTTGCCCAGCCCCTCCCAAATCCTCCCCGAAGGGGAGGACTTTATTTTTAAAGGAATAATAAATGGCAAGAGAAAAAGATATATCCAGCCTGTTTAACTACGATGAGAGCAGTATAAAATCCCTGGACTGGAAAGAGCATATCCGCCTGAGACCGGGAATGTATATTGGTAAGCTGGGCGATGGTTCCTCGCCGGACGATGGCATTTATGTACTGGTTAAAGAAGTAATTGACAACTGCATTGATGAGTTTGCTATGGGTTATGGTAAAACAGTGGAGTTGTCAGTTGATAAAAAAACTGTAACGATAAGGGACTTCGGCCGCGGCATTCCGCTGGGCAAAGTGGTGGATGTGGTAAGCAAAGTAAACACCGGGGCCAAATTTGACAGCAAAGTTTTTCAAAAGTCGGTTGGGCTGAACGGGGTGGGCACCAAAGCGGTGAATGCCCTGAGCAATTATTTTAAAGTAACTGCGGTAAGGGAAGGAAAAGAAAAGACGGCTGAATTTGAAAGAGGCGTATTGATAAAAGAATATAAAGAAGCGAAAACGGGCGAACCGAACGGTACGCTGGTGACCTTTATCCCCGATGACATCGTCTTTAAAAACTTCAAATTTCATCCTGAATTTTTGGAGAACCAGGTCTGGAACTATTGCTTCCTGAATGCCGGGTTGAAAATTATTTTCAACGGTAAAACCTATGTAAGCAAAAATGGTTTGCTGGACCTGCTGCAGCGCAAGACCAATGAAGATGAGCTCCGTTATCCCATTATTCATTTAACGGGTAATGATATTGAAGTGGCCCTTTCACACACCAATGATTACGGTGAGGATATTTACAGTTTTGTGAACGGCCAGCACACCACCCAGGGCGGCACACACCAGCAGGCTTTCCGGGAGGCCTATGTAAAAACAATAAGAGACTTCTTTAAAAAGGACTATGATGCCTCAGATATAAGAACCGGAATAGTGGCGGCTGTTTCTGTCAGGGTTGTTGAGCCGGTGTTTGAATCACAAACCAAAACAAAACTGGGTTCAGTAAATGTGGATACGGAAGGACCCAGTATGAAACAGTTTGTGGGTGATTTCCTTGCAAAGGAACTGGATAATTTTCTCCATAAAAATCCTTCCACTGCTGAGGCGCTGAAAAAAAGAATTGAACAAAGCGAAAGGGAACGGAAGGAAATGGCCGGCATTAAAAAACTGGCGAATGAAAGGGCCAAAAAAGCCAACCTGCACAACCGTAAACTCCGGGATTGCCGCTACCACATGGATGATGAGCCCCCGGCAAGAGGGAGGGAGGAATTTGTTGCAAAGCAAAATGAAACCACCATTTTCATCACAGAAGGCGACAGCGCCAGCGGCTCTATTACCAAGGCAAGAAATGTGGAAACACAGGCGGTGTTCAGTCTAAGGGGCAAACCGCTGAACTGTTTCGGCCTGACCAAAAAAGTGGTGTACGAAAATGAAGAGTTCAATTTATTGCAACATGCATTGAATATTGAAGAAGGACTGGAAGGCCTGCGCTATAATAATGTGGTGATTGCAACGGATGCCGACGTGGATGGCATGCATATACGCCTGCTGCTGATGACCTTCTTTTTACAGTTCTTTCCCGACCTGGTAAAACATGAGAAAGTATATGTGCTGGAAACGCCGTTGTTTAGAGTAAGAAATAAACAAGAAACCATTTATTGTTATGATGAAACGGAGAAACAGGCGGCAATGAAAAAACTGGGAGGCAAACCGGAGGTAACAAGATTTAAGGGGCTTGGTGAAATAAGCCCGGATGAATTTGCCCAGTTTATCGGTCCGGATATGCGCAAGCAGCTGATGCGGGTGGAAGAGGGTGAGCATATTCAGCAGTTGCTGGAATACTATATGGGCAAGAACACACCCGACAGGCAGGAATTCATTATTAATAACCTGAAGATAGAATCGGATGCCCCGGTGGAAGCGGCCTGATGTTTGAATTTCATGCCGATAGAAAAAGATATTTTGACATTCAGGTATTGAATGCTGAAAAATATGTAATACCCTTCATTGAAGAAAAATTTCCGGTTAAAGCAGGAATGCGGGTATTGGAAATTGGCTGCGGAGAGGGAGGAGTGCTGAAAGCGTTCATCAACAAAGGCTGCGTGGGAGTGGGGGTAGAGTTGGATACACCACGGATTGATGAGGCCTTAAAATTTTTGGCAGAGGATGTGGCTGCAGGAAGGATACGGTTTGTGGCAAAAGATATTTACAATACAGATGTGGAAAGGGATTTTAACGGGCTGTTTGATATTATAGTGCTGAAGGATGTGATTGAACATATTCATGACCAGGCAAAACTGATCGGTTGGATGAAAAATTTTTTAAAACCTGCCAGAGCAGGCAGGCCCGGTGGTATGGTGTTCTTTGGTTTTCCGCCCTGGTACATGCCTTTTGGCGGTCACCAGCAGATGTGCCGGTCAAAACTGTCCCGGCTTCCTTATATCCACTTGCTGCCACGAAGTATTTACCGGTGGATATTAAAAAAGGAAAAAGAACCGGTTAATGAGCTGATGGAAATCAGGGATACAGCAATAAGTATTGAACGATTTGAGAGGATTTGCAGGAAAGAAGGATACAGGTTGCTGCATCACCGGCATTACCTGCTGAACCCGATTTATGAATGGAAATTCGGCTGGAAGCCGAGAAGGCAGGGCTTATTGATAAAGGCTATTCCTTTTTTCAGAAATTTTATTACTACCTGTGTGTATTATATCATCACACCGGCCAATAACAATTCAAAATGATACATATAGTTTTTAACGAAAGTGAAGTGGCGCTGATGAAGAAAGTGATGCAGCTGGATGGATCGCTTACAGGCGAAACCATATTAATCAGAGATGATTTTGCCGTGGGTCCGCTGGAAGGCCTTGACACGGAAGAAGGATGGCAGGCCCGTATAGAGTGGTGGAAAGGGTTGATTTCAGGATCACCTTATATGGGTAATATTGGAACTTTTGATGACAGGGAAACTGTGAAAGAATTAAAAGCAAAACTGGATGCAGATACAAAAGAAGAAGTATGGATATGGATGGGGCAGAACCAGCATGATGTGATGGGCTATTACTGGCTGATACCGCAACTGCGCAATTACCAGGGCCGGGTGATGGTGCTGTACCTGAACAATCTGCCTTTCATCAATGAAAAGGGACAGATATTTTATCCCTCCTGGCTGGAGGAGATACCCCCCAAAGAATTCCAGAAGGCCAAAAAACTGGCCAGGCCTGTAACGCTGAGCGAATTTGAAATTGACCCGGATGAATGGAGAAAGATTGCAGAAGAAAACGCCATAGTGCGGGTATTGGAAGGCGGAAAAAAAATTGCAGGCATGGTAGCAAGTTTTTATGACGGGGAAATTTTAAAAAATAGTACGAGTGAATGGCAGAAAGCCACCCGGGTGCTTACCAATACCCTGCACCGGATGAAAATAAAAACCGGGGATGTATTTATCATGTGGCGGATGAAGCGCCTGATCAGCGAAGGAAAAATTATGGTGATGGGCGATATGGAAAAGGGCTGGAAGGAATTTGATGTAAAGAAACCGGAGGGCAAACAGGGGGAGATTTCAGTTGAAAAGGAGGAAGCAGCAGAATAAACCGGATTTAAGAAAAAGGGTTTAATTTTTTATGGCTCCAAAAAATAAATTACCGGACACACAATTTGATGATAAAGGCCTTTCGGGCCAGTACAAAACCTGGTTTCTTGATTATGCATCTTATGTAATACTCGAACGGGCCGTACCGGCCATAGAGGATGGCCTGAAGCCGGTGCAGCGCCGCATCCTGCATGCCATGAAGGAAATGGATGACGGCCGGTTAAATAAGGCAGCGAATATCATCGGGCAGACCATGCAGTACCATCCGCATGGGGATGCAAGCATCGGCGATGCACTGGTAAACCTGGGACAAAAAGATTTACTGATAGAAACACAGGGCAACTGGGGCGATGTGAGAACCGGCGATGATGCCGCTGCTCCAAGATATATTGAATGCCGCCTGAGCAAGTTTGCCCTTGAGGTGGCATTTAATAATAAAACTACCGAATGGCAACTTAGTTATGACGGCAGAAAAAATGAACCTGTTACGCTGCCGATGAAGTTTCCGTTGCTGCTGGCTCAGGGAGCTGATGGTATTGCGGTAGGTCTTTCCACCAAAATTCTTCCGCACAATTTCTGTGAACTGATTGAGGCCGCAATAAAATACTTGCGGGGAAAGCGGTTTGAATTATATCCCGACTTTCTTACCGGCGGTATGATTGATGTAACGGATTACAATCAGGGAAAACGGGGCGGCAAAGTAAAAGTAAGGGCGCATATTGAAGAAGTGGATAAGAAAACACTGGCCATCCGCAGTGTGCCGTATGGGGTTACCACCACGCAACTGATGGAGTCCATTGTAAAAGCCAATGACCAGGGAAAAATCAAGATCAAAAAGGTAACGGATAATACAGCGGCTGAAGTGGAGATACAGGTGGACCTGGCTCCGGGTATTTCAACGGATATCACCATGGATGCCTTATACAAATTCACCGATTGCGAAACATCCATTTCCCCGAATGCCTGTGTGATTGTTGGCCAGAAACCTCAATTCCTGGGAGTACAGGAACTGTTGAAGTTATCAGTTGATAAAACCAGGGACCTGCTGGAAAAAGAATTAAAAATAAAACTGGGCGAGCTGCTGGAAAAATGGCACTACACTTCGTTGGAGAAAATTTTCTTTGAAGAAAAGATTTACAAAGAGCTGGAGAAAAAGCATGAAACATGGGATAAGGTGCTGGATGCAATTGATAAGGCCTTTGTTCCTTTTAAGAAGCAACTGAAAAGAGCAATTACACGGGAGGATATTATCAAACTCACCGAGAAACCTGTCCGCCGTATTTATAAACTTGATATTGACGAGCTGAACGACCAGATTAAAGCACTGGAAGCAGAGATTAAGCAGGTAAAGCATGATTTGGCCAACCTGGTTGACTTTGCGGTGGCCTATTACGAAAACCTGCTGAAGAAATACGGCAAGGGCCGTGAGAGAACAACAGAGATCAGGCAATTTGAGGTAATTGAAGCCAAAAGTGTGGCGATTGCCAATACCAAATTGTATGTGAACAGGGAAGAAGGTTTTATCGGTACAGGGCTTAAAAAGGACGAGTTCCTTTTTGACTGTTCGGACCTTGATGACATCATTGTTTTCAGCAAGAATGGGGTGATGAAAGTGGTAAAAGTGTCCGATAAAGTTTTTATCGGGAAAGGGGTGATGCATGCGGCCGTTTTTCAGAAGAATGATGAACGCACCACCTATAACATGATCTATATGGACGGCGCCAGCGGTAAAAGTTTTGCCAAGCGTTTCAATGTTACCGGTGTTACCCGAGATAAGGAATATTTTCTTGTTAAGGAGCATGAAAAAAGCAAAGTGCACTACCTGAGTGTAAACCCCAACGGAGAAGCGGAAATTGTAAGAATTATATTAACACCGGGCTGTAAGGCGCATAAAAAAGAATTTGAATTCAATTTTGCGGAGCTGGAAATTACCGGAAGGGCCAGCAAGGGTATTACCGTCACCAAATACCCGATTAAGTCCGATGGGGTGAAACTGAAAGAAGCCGGCGTATCCACCATAGCCGGGAAAAAATTATGGTATGATGACCAGTTTGGAAGGCTGAACACCGATGGGAAGGGGCAATATCTTGGCATGTTTGATGCAGAGGACAGGATACTGGTAATATATAATGATGGCAATTACGAGGTGACCGACCAGGAACTGACACAAAAACTGGATTCGGAAAAAGTCATCATTATTGAGAAATTCAATCCTGAAAAGATCATAACGGCGGTTTATGCTGATATGAAAAACAAACAGTTCATGGTGAAAAGGTTCAGGGTGGAAACCACTACGCTGAAGAACAAGTTTATGTTCATCAAGGAAGGAGAGGGGAATTATGTGGAAGCTGTGACTACGATGGAAGAACCGGTTTTGGCGATGCAGCAGGGGCGGGGCGCACAGATCAGGAAGGGCAAACTTAAAATTGCGAAAATTGCCGAGATTACCAATTATAAAACGGTTGGAACAAAGCTTACCGATTACAACAAGTCAACCGAAATGGAATGGGTGAAGGGTAAAGATGATAAACAGGGTGAACTGTTTTAACGGGCTATGGTTTTTTCCGCTTTATCCTTATGGTTGCATTCTTTTCCAGGCTGCTGGACAGCCGAAGTTCGTATCTTTTTTTACCATCATTGATCACTGCCAGCGCTGTATTGGGCGGTATGAGGCCCAGGTTTTCGGCAAACATGGAAAGCTCATTGGATTCAGCCTCAGGGTTCACCGGCAGGCTCAGACGGATGGCTTTGTGTGTAAGCTTCTGATTAAAGAACAACAGTGTTTTGTTGTAAAACAATGAGATGATATCGCCGTCTATTTCCCCGTTGTCGTAAATGGCTACCTGCAGGGTGTCTGATTCCACTTCTATCTCATTCATCACTTCGTTTTTGCGTTCGGCATATTCCTTTTCGATAACATAGTTAATTACTTTCCGGGGAATTACTTCTGCCTGCACCAGTGTGTCTTCGATAGAAGGCTTCCATACCTGGTGTGTTTCCTTGTATTCGCTGATGGCTTTCAGCACCGAATCTTTTTTGCTGATGTCTGCATTCAGCACCCAGTTAAACCGGACATCGGGGCAGGTATACCGGTAATCCGGCAGCGCTCTGAAAGCGCCGCTGAGAAAAGAACCGGCCTGGGATACCCGCAGGGTAGCCTGCAGGGTCATCATGCAGTCCATTTCAAAATTGCGGATGGAAGCATGGTAGGGCAGCGGTATATCATAAAGACTGAGCTGCCGGGTGGCCGCATTATAGTTCCCTTTTACTTTCAGGCTGCGGTACGTGTCTTTAAAAAAACAGTTGAGCACACCGGATACATAACCTTTTTCAGGCTGCAGTATCAGCTCTACCAGGTAATTATTGGCAGAACTGCTGGTCTTCACATTGGCATTTCCGTACCAGTAGCCAAACACTGTTTGGGAACGGGAGTAAAAGGAAGTCAGCAATAACAGTATAACAAGTCCTTTCTTCATGGGAAGGAAATATCGGCAAAAATTATTCCTATAAACCGGCGATTTGTACACATCGCTATTTCAGGTAGCGTTTCATGTCCCTTTCCGCATCCCGCCTGCGGATACTTTCCCGCTTGTCGTGGAGTTTTTTCCCTTTAACAAGGCCAATCTCCGTTTTCGCCAGGTTCTTTTCATTGAAAAAGATACGAAGCGGAACAAGGGTATATCCCTTTTCTTTCAGTTTGGCCTCAATCTTTTTTATTTCCCTTTTTTGTAATAACAGTTTACGGTCACGCAGCGGGTCATGGTTATTAACGGTGCCGTGGGAATATTCAGCTATATGCAGCGATTTGAGCCAGACCTCTCCCTTATGAACAATGCAGTAGCTGTCATTGAAACTGGCCTTACCTTCCCGTAACGATTTTACTTCGGTGCCGAGTAATACCATACCTGCTTCATACTTTGAATCAATGAAGTATTCGTGGAAGGCCTGCCTGTTTTTTAATTCCTGCATAGCATAAATAAAATAAGAGATAAAAACCTCTTACTTATTTTACAATTATAAACAAAATCAGTTTTTGAACAACGAGAGCAATGTTGAAAGCTTCTCCTTCAATTCCTTTCTCGGAACAATGAAATCAAGGAAACCATGTTCCAGTATGAATTCGCTGCGCTGGAAACCTTCGGGCAAATCTTTTTTAATGGTTTCTTTAATTACCCTTGGGCCGGCAAAGCCGATCAGGGCGCCGGGTTCAGCAATATTCAAATCGCCGAGCATACCGAATGAAGCAGAAATACCGCCAAAAGTGGGATCTGTAAGCAAAGAAATATATGGCAACCGGGCGTCATTTAATTGAGATAGTTTGCCGCTGGTTTTGGCCAGTTGCATCAGTGAAAAAGCGCTTTCCATCATCCGGGCGCCGCCGCTTTTGCTGATGACCATATAGGGCATTTTGTGCTGCAGGCAATAATCAACAGCCCGAGAAAATTTTTCGCCCATCACACTGCCCAGGGAGCCACCGATGAATTCAAAATCCATACAGGCGATTACGATATCATGGCCGCTCACTTTTCCGGCAGCCACCCTCATGGAATCTTTCAGATCGGTTTTGCTCCATATTTCTTCAAGGCGTTTGCGGTAAGGTTTTAAGTCCGTGAAGTCAAAAAAGTCTTTACTCCTGATATTGTCAAACAGTTCGGCATATTCGTTATTGTCAAAAAGTATTTCGTAATAATCACCGCTTCCGATACGGTGATGAAAGCTGCATTTGGGACATACAAACAGGTTTTCCCTTAATTCAGTAACGGTACAAATGAAATTACATTCCGGGCATTTTACCCAAAGCCCTTCGGGTGTTTCTTTCTTTTCTGAGGTTTTGGTACTGATGCCTTTTTTGATACGTTTGAACCAGCTGGCCTTCGTTTCCTCCGTTTTTCCTTCCTCACCGGCCAGGTTGGCATCAAAGTCTTCAAATTGTTTAGCCATAACCGATTGTTGAGCTACAAATATAGGGAAGTTGAAAAGGGTAACCGTCAATGGGCAATACGCAATGACTTTCTCAATACATTCCAGGCACCAATGCCGATTCATCATTCACTTTTTTAACACAGTTTCAAACAGCTTGTATATACGCTTATACTCATCCGTCCAGCTGCTGGGTTCTGTGAAGCCATGATCTTCCAGCGGATAGCTGGCCAGTTCCCAGTTTTCTTTTCCCAATTCAATAAGCCGCTGCGTCAGTTTTACAACATCCTGGTAATGCACATTTACATCCACCATACCATGACAGATCAGCAAATGACCTTTCAGCCCTTCTGCAAAATAGAATGGCGAGCTTCTTCTGTAGGCAAGGCTGTCTGTAAAAGGTTCATTTAAAATATTGGAAGTGTAACCATGATTATAATTGGCCCAGTCAGTAACCGGGCGCAGTGCAGCACCTGCCGCAAATACATCCGGTTCATTGAACATGCCCATCAGTGTAATAAAGCCGCCGTAAGAGCCGCCGTACAATCCAATATTCTTCGGATTTACTCCATAAGTTTTAACGAGGTAGTTTACAGCATCCGCATGATCACTTAAATCCTTACCACCCATGTGGCGGTAAATACCCGTCCGCCAGTCGCGGCCATAACCGGCGCTGCCGCGGTAATCAATATCCATAACATAATAACCGTTATCGGCAAGCAGGTTGTTAAACATGTACTCACGGAAATAGCTGCTCCACCACTTGTGTGCATTTTGAAGATAGCCTGCACCATGTACAAACAGTACCGCCGGCTTGTTGGGGTGCGGATTGGCCGGTTTGTATAGCCTCGCATACACCGGGGCGCCGTCTCTTGCTGTAAAGGTTATCACTTCAGGATCTCTCCAGTTATAGGTTTTGAACTCATCGCTTTTTGCCTTGCTGGTTATCTGTTCAATTTTACCGTTCACCTTTACCTGCCTGCCGGCAGGCAGGTTTTCCTGCAAGTACAGTTCCCACGGCTGTGTGGCGTAGGAGTGAAGTATGGCCAGCCATTTTTCATCCGGCGAAAGGGTAACCTGGTTGGCGCCGGTCATGGTGGTAAGCCGTTCTTTTTTTCCATCAGCTATCGAAAGGCGGTAATAATGCTGTTCGCCCGGATGCACTTCATTGGTAGTGATATAGAAATATTTTTTGTCTTTTGACAGCTGTACCTGCTGCACTTCATACCTGCCAGACGTTAATGCTCTTTTATCTCCGGTTATAACATTTACGGTGTAAAGATGGGAATAGCCTGTGGCTTCGGACCGGAACCAGAATGTAGTTTCATCAATCCATCCGGTATTGCCGCTGCCGAAACCGCCGGTACCGGGGCCGCCGAGCCAGGCCTCATCTCTCTGCCGGTCCAGCAGTTTTAATTTTCCGGTAGCTGTATCCAACAGCATCAGCCACCTGTCTTTGTTGTCCTGTGAACGGATTTCTGTCACTGCATAAGTTGCTTTGGGAGACCAGTTCACTGCTACAACAGCGACAATGCGGTTAACAGGTTTCTTCTTTTCCTCTGATTGTTTGGAATAATCTTTTACATAATCCGGCAAATCCTGAATACCGGGAATCGAGTCTGTTTTTATCAGCAGTACTGTATCTGTAATCCTGTCATAGATAAAAGATTCAGCGGTGACCTGCTGTGCGCCCACTTTTGTACGGGAGGGGATATCGGTGGTAAAACCGGTTTCTGTAACATAGCTTGGTACAATGGTGGTTTTGGTATTGGATGCTGCTTTTATCAGGCGATAGGTTATAAACCTGCCGTCAGGACTGATATTTAACCCCTGCAGGGTTTTATCCTCAAGGCTGATGCTGCGGAGTTCTTTTTCTTTGGGCAGGCTTTTGTTATAGGCATCCGCAGCATCTCTTTTATCTTTTCTTTCTTTCAGTACCTGGAAATATTTAAGCTGATCATTCTTCAGCCATTGTTCCTGCTGATTTAGCGGCGCTGTCCCGCTGCGCTGCCCGCCGGCGCCTGCATCGGATGTTCTTATATTGGTTAGTTGCACCGTTTCGCCGGTTGCAATATCCCAGGCATATAAATTTTGATTTCGGGTATATACAATTTTTGTTTCATTGAATGAGAACTGGGGATTTGTCTCTGTATCTGTTGTCTGGATAATGCGTTTTGTTTTACCGGTTTTTATATCGGTATAAAAGATATCGCTGTTCCTGGCCACCACATAAGCCGTTCTTGCCTGGTTATAGTTGTAACTGCTTTGCACATTCTGTGCTGTTTTTTGTCCGGCAGTGGCTTTTGCCGGAATCCTGTTGGCCGGAGTAATATAATACAGGGAGTCAGCCGGGGCTTTATCCGGGTTCCAGTTAAAATACAGCGCTGTGCCATCGTGGCTCCAGCTTAAGCCGGAAGGGGATTTGCCCATCCATTTAGGGTCCCGCATTATTTTTTCAACAGTTAGTTTATCCAGTTGTTGCGCAGACAATGAAAGGGAGTACAGGGATAAAAGGCAGCCCCAGGCTGTTTTTCTCAGCATAAAAAACCGGTTTAGGCTATAAATATAAATGAGAATTGCCTGAACCGGTTCACCGCTTATAAAACGGAAATCCTGTTATCAGTTATTGGGCGCCCCGCTGTCAATCCAGCAGATGATGGAGTTCTTCTGTGATGTGCTGAGCGAGCTGTTTTTCGGCATCTGTCCCGATGAAACCGCCGAACGGATGGAACTGCGGGCGCCGAAAACTTCGCGGTAGTTGGTCAGCGCCCCGGGGCCGTTTGTACTGCCGGCTGCATGACAGCTGGTAACAAAAGGGAAAGCCGACCCGATAGACTTCGGTGTGAGCTCAGTCGGACGCTATGGGTGGCAATACGGAAAGATTGAAGTAAGGGCAAAACTTCCTTCGGGCCGAGGCACCTGGCCGGCCATCTGGATGCTGGGCGCCACCACCCCCCTGAAGTGGCCCGACGACGGGGAAATAGATATTATGGAACATGTGGGACACCATCCCGGCATCGTACATGCCTCTGTTCATTGCAAAAAATATTATCACAGCATTGGTACGCAGAAAACGGCCACCGTGCCTGTGCCGGATTGTTCACAAAAATTTCATGTATATGCAGCAGAGTGGGACAGCGACAGTATAAAAGTGTCTGTTGACGGAAAAGTTTATTTCCGTTTCGGCAATGAACATACCGGTTATGAAGCATGGCCTTTTGACAACAAAATGTATTTGCTGCTGAATATTGCTGTGGGCGGAAGCTGGGGCGGCCAGCAGGGAGTTGATGATTCCGTATTTCCTCAAAAAATGGAAGTGGATTATGTACGGGTATATCAAAAAAGATAACCCGGCTTATCTTTTTTTGGATGCAACTGGCAACTGGTAGGCTACGGTAAAAAGGTACTGAAAGGAACACCAGTTCTGGCTGGCCCTTCCGCCTCCGTAAAGCAGTACATCCGGGTAACTGGCATATACTCCTTTGGCGGAAAGCTCGGTAAAAAAGTTTTTCAGCCATTCATAGCGAAGGGTTCCTTCCAGCCCGGCCAGCCAGCCGGAAATATGATAATGTTCATTGTAATGCCAGCCCATGATGCGGCTTTCGGTGCGGGGGATTACCAATCCGGCGCCGGCCTTATATAAAAAATCAAGACGGCGGCCCCTGGCGCTGATATGCAGGTTATTTCTCTTCACCAGGTTCAGCATGTAATAATTGGCGCCGTCGGTATGTTCGTATTCAATAAAGTCAGGGTTAATAAGGGTGTCCCTGTCAAAATATTGCCCGTTGATGTTTCCTTTCAGCCTCACCTGCTGGCCCTGCCGCAGCACATACTTGGCATGGTCGTAGCTCCATTCAATGCCCCAGCCCTTTTTGTGATTGAAAAGAAAACCAAAGCGCAGCGACCATTGCGGCGCATCAATACCCTTGCCGATGTTCAGGTCGTTATCATCCCTTCCCCGGGCTTTTACCAGCTTAAAATCGTAGTTCATTTCCTTGTTGTTGCGGAAATGAATGGTGCTGCGGGTGTAGTAAATGCGGTGCCAGCCATATGAGCCATAAAACCAGCCCTTCACGGTTTTGTTTTTAGCCGGAGCTGAGTTGTAATCCGCCTGGCCGGTTGCCGGGCAACAGTAAAGAGTAAGGAAATATAATAATGCCATGCCTTTTGACATGGGGGAGATTATCGAGCAAAGTTAAAAAGAATAATCCCGGCAATAACCGGGATTATTTTTTTCCATATTTTAATATATTATGAGCTCGGGCTTTCTACGCAATCGTAATTTCCTTATCCAAAAACACATCCTGTATCGCATTCAAAATTCCCACGCCTTCCTTCATCGGTCTTTGAAAGGCTTTGCGTCCGCTGATGAGGCCCATACCGCCTGCCCGCTTGTTGATAACCGCAGTGGTTACAGCTTCGGCCATATCGCTGGCGCCGGAAGAAGCGCCGCCGCTGTTAATGAGGCCGGCACGGCCCATGTAGCAGTTGGCCACCTGGTAGCGGCAAAGATCAATAGGATGATCGGAGCTGAGCTTTTCATACACCAGCTTATCAATTTTGCCGTAAGGATTTTCTTTTGAGCTCAGTGCATTGTAGCCTCCGTTATTTTCCGGCAGTTTTTGTTTGATGATGTCAGCCTCAATGGTAACGCCAAGGTGATTAGCCTGTCCGGTAAGGTCGGCCGATACATGGTAATCTTTATCTTTTTTAAAAGCGGGGTTGCGCAGGTAGCACCAGAGTATAGTAGCCATGCCCAGCTCATGTGCTATTTCAAAAGCCTTGCTTACTTCCTGTATCTGTCTTGATGATTCATCGCTGCCGAAGTAGATAGTGGCGCCCACGGCTGCCGCACCAAGGTTCCAGCTTGCTTTAATGGAAGCAAACATGATCTGGTCGAACTTATTGGGATAGGTCAGAAATTCGTTGTGGTTGATCTTTACAATAAAGGGAATCTTGTGGGCATATTTTCTTGCCACCATACCAAAGCCGCCAAAAGTGGTGGCTACAGCATTGCAACCGCCTTCAATAGCCAGTTGAATGATATTTTCAGGGTCAAAGTAGATGGGGTTTTTAGCAAAGGAGGCGCCGCCGCTGTGCTCAATGCCCTGGTCAACCGGCAGGATAGAAAGGTAACCGGTATTGGCCAGCCTGCCGGTATTGTACATAGCCTGCAGGTTACGCATTACCTGCGGGTTGCGGTCGCTATGGGCCCAGATGCGGTCAATGAAATCGGGTCCGGGCAGGTGCAGGGTTTCTTTTGCAATGGTTTTTGACTGGTGATTAAGAAGGTATCCGGCTTTATCGCCAAGCAGTTCGGTTATTTTGCTGTTAGCCATGTCGGGTTTATTTTTTGAGTGGGCAAAGATAAGGAGGTTGGGGAAAAGGTTAGGGCTGAGATAAAGACTGAATATTTTTTTACTTTGAAAGTGATGAACCACATAGGGACACAGATACATAGTCCCGAAAGCTTTCGGGATCACATAGAAATTCCTATGTGTTTGCTTCTTTGTGCCCTATATGCCTATGTGGTTCAAATGGTATCTGGACGAAAATTTCAAGGGAAAAACTATCAATGTATTGGAACAGAGTTTCAGGATTTGAACTGGCGCTGAATGCGGGGTATCAATGAAAGGTTTTTGCGGAGCATGGTTTTTAGGTTCAGCTTTACCAGTTCGCCCTGAGAGCGGCATTTAAGAAAAGCAGGATTGCCATGATGTTCGGCCAGCTCTGCCGCCAGTTGCTTAGTTTTTTCTGGTGTTGAAATAATATCCTTGTCCATAATGTCGAGCAGGTCCTTTACCCTGTAGCGGGAAGAGGCCAGACGGAAGGCCATCATGGTTCTTTCTTCCGTACGGTATTGCTCCACTGATTCTTTGTTGAGGCAGGCCATGCTCATGGCCACCAGCGGATAATTTTCCTTGAAGAACTGCGGCAGGTAAAGATTCTTTCGGCCTTCATAGGATTGCTGGTCAAAATCAATGCAGCGGATGCGGTACTGGTAGTCTTCAATATCGGGTGTAATGTCCACCACAAAGTTGTAGCTGCGCATATCGCCCAGCAGGCGGATAACACTTCGTTCGTTGAATTTTACAAACTCCTTGGCCAGCCTTATCTTATTGGTTTCAGGGTTTTCGAGCATTTGTTTGATAAATACATCGCCGGGAATGCCGGGAATATGTTCCTCCACCAGGGTATTCTGATGGGTGAAAAATATAATACGGTTGGGAGAGAGAATATGTTCCAGTTCAAGCCCGTAGATGCGGGAGGCATCGGCAATCTTGATGTAATAATGATCGTAGTTATCATTGAACTTATTGACGATTCGGATACGGAAGGGATGCGAATTGCCGAAACTGCAATAATCAATTCTTGCCACATCAAGATGTTTGGTGAAGCTCAGATCGCCTTCGGTTTTCAGGATGGCATAAATCTTCACCAGACCGTCGCGGATAAAATCCCATTCCCGTTTATCGTAAATAGTTTTTTCCCAGAGGGTATCCTTGCCGTACTTATCTTTCAGCGGAACAGAATAGGTATAGCGGAGCAGATCGCTGTACGCAACCGGGAGTTTTACTTCACGGCCGTTTTTTTTCAGGTAACGGCGCAGGGTATCATTTACCGGAAACATCGGTTTTTTTCGGGAAGGCTTGTCGTTTTGAACGGGTTTTTCTTCCGTATTATCAGGCGGGTTGTTCACCGTATAAAGATACTATCACACTTCGTACATCAGTTCTTTAAAATAATGCGGCGCATGCAACAGCCGGCTTCCGTACCAGCTGAACATTTCACCGTCCACCGGAAGGATTTTTGTGCCAGGGAGTTCCTGCTGCAGTTCATCAACATGTTTTTGTTTGAACGGAAAAGGTTCGGAGGGCAGCAGGAGCAGTTCGCAGTTAAGGTCAGTAAGTTCAGCAATGGTGATTTCGGGATATCTTCTTCCGTCTTTAAAAATATTTTCAAATCCTGCCGCTTCAAGCATAGAATGAATGAATGTATCGCCGCCAACAGTCATCCAGGGTTGTTTCCAGATGAGATAGCAGGTTCGCGGTCCCTGATGAAGTGTATTGGGTGCATAAGCAGGAGACTGCAGCCCGGAAAAACTTTGCCTGATGCCGGAACTTATTCTTTCTGCCTGTTCTGTTTTATGGGTGATGAGGCCGATTTGCTGAATCATTTCACAGGCTTGAGCAAGGTTGTTGACATCACTTACCCAAACCGGGTAATGTTTTTCAAGCTCTTCAATCTGCTCTTTTACATTTTCTTCTTTGTTGGCAATGATCAGATCGGGCTGAAGCCAGTGTACCACATCCATATTTACCTGTTTGGTGCCGCCCACCCGTGTCTTGCACCGGAACCATTTTTCCGGATGAACACAGAATTTGGTAATGCCAATTACGTCATCATCCAATCCCAGGTCATGCAGCAATTCGGTTTGGGATGGTACAAGTGAGATGATCCTTTTAGGGGCAGCTGGTACTGAAACCGTTCGTCCGCACTGGTCAGTAATAAAAGGCATACAACTATTTGCTGCAAATTAGTAATTCAAAAAATGGATGGAAAAAAGAGGGGAGGAAGTTCACCGCGCCACCTGCTAAACGGTTGGTCTAGCAGGTGGGTTCCGGATTTGGAATCTTTTCTAAGGATTTGGACACGGTGACTCAGGGACGGTCTTCAAGGACTCTGGACTTTGGTTTTTCAAACCGGACTTTGGACTTCTAAACGGGTTTCTCAGGATAAGGCTTCAGACTTCTTGTTGGATATAGGATTAATGAGCAACAAAAATATATGCCGGGGCAGGGTGCTGCAAGAGCAAAATTGCCTTAATTAATATAGTCAATGGATTCACTTTTTATTACGACGATAGCGCAGTGTGTGCCGTAATATTACGATATTTAAAAAACAGAGCCATTGTAACAGTGATTTTCACCGGTTTATACCGGTGCTATTATTTGCCCAAAGACTGGATTACATCATATTTGGTTACGATATGATAATTGCCTGCCTCATCCTTTGCCAGCACGGCGCCGTTTTCTTTATTAATGAGATGACTGAGTTTTTCGACCGGAGTATCAAATGAAACCACAGGGAAAGACGGCTCCAGCACATCCTTTATTTTGGCATGCTTGATTTCGGGGTTGTCAAAAATCTTCTGAAACAAACCGCCTTCGCTGATGGCGCCCATCGGGCCGCTGCCGTTCATAACGGGAATATGTTCTATGTCGTATTTCTTCATCAGTTCCACCGCTTCGGCTACTGTTTGTTCAGGCTCCACCGTGATTACTTTTTGAGTTCCCCTTGCACTCACTACATCGCGGAATGTTTTAACGTCCAGAAAACCTCTTTCAATCATCCACTGGTCATTATACACTTTACCTACATAACGGCTTCCGTGGTCATGAAAAATACAAACAACCAGGTCGTCTTTTTTCAGCCTGTCTTTCAGTTGCATCAATCCCTGTATGCAGCTGCCGGCGCTGTAGCCGCAGAAAAGTCCTTCTTCCTTAGCCAGCTTTCTTGCCATGATGGCCCCGTCTTTATCCGTCACCTGCTCAAAATGATCAATCACACTCATGTCATAGTTTTTCGGAACAAAGTCTTCCCCAAAACCCTCGCTGATGTAGGGATGCACTTCGTTCATATCGATCTCACCAGTATGGAAATATTTTGTCAATAGTGAGCCATATACATCAATGGCCCAAACCTGTATGTTGGGATTTTGCTCTTTCAGGTATTGGGCTGTGCCAACAATAGTACCTCCTGTGCCGGCTGTGCAAACAAGGTGGGTGATTTTTCCGTCCGTTTGTTTCCAGATTTCCGGACCGGTACTTTCGTAATGCGCTTCCCTGTTGGCCAGGTTATCATATTGATTACAGTGAAATGAATTGGGCACTTCCTTTGCCAGCCTTGCCGCTACACTGTAGTAGCTCCGCGGGTCTTCAGGAAGCACATTAGTCGGGCAAACAATTACTTCTGCACCCACAGCTTTTAGTATATCCGCTTTTTCCTTTGATTGCTTATCGGTGGTAACAAAAATGCATTTATACCCTTTTACACAGGCTGCAAGCGCAAGGCCCATACCGGTATTACCGCTGGTGCATTCTATAATGGTGCCGCCGGGTTTCAGTTTGCCTTCTTTTTCTGCCACCTCCACCATCTTTAGCGCTATACGGTCTTTAATGGAGTTGCCGGGGTTGAAATAATCCACTTTGGCCAGCACGGTACAGGGTACGTCTTTAGTGATTTTATTCAGGCGGATAAGGGGAGTATTTCCTATTGTTTCAAGTATGTTGTTTTTAATATCCATAGCAGGCGTTGTGCAGCAAAAGTACGTTTTTGCCGGGAGGCAATAAAAAACCTCCCTGCGAACAGAGAGGTTATACCGGACTTAATGAAATGAATCATTAAGCATCTTTACAGCCTCACCCCCGACCCCTCTCCACTTTGTGGAGAGGGGAGCGGCTAAGCTTCTTTTCTGAATTTCTTTCTTTTCTGGCTTAAATAATTATCAAAAAGGGAAAGGCCGAACACAATGTTTACCATCATCAGCGCATTTACCCAGGTGTTGTTGAAAAATTTGCTGATATCAAACTGCGATATTCTTTTGGATAAATCTGACCCGCCGGCGGCGCTGAAATCCATCTGCATAAAACCGTAAAGCAGAAAACCTGTTATCATAGCGATAAAGAAAAAAGTAATGCCCCAGATGATTTTTTTATTGATATAGTTTTTAGCCGCAGGCGCCACATGCAACTTAGCTATTTCTTCCATTATGTTTTTGGTAAAACGAAGGGAGGGTGCATCCAGTTTGGATGATTTCAGCAGGCTGTTAACCTCCAGCAATTCTTTATACTTTTCCCTCCACACGATAGCTATCGGGTCAGCATTATCCTGCAGCAGTTTTTCCACTGCTTTTTTTTCATCGGCGGAAGAAAGGCCGTCAATATAATTCCAGAGACGCTCTTCCATATTATGCTGTGTATTCATACAACATGTTTTACGGCTTCACGGTGGTGAACCGTGGCAGCCCGGTTAATTTAAATCTTTTACTTCATGTGAAAAATGAGTTTCCATTTTTTCTTTCAGCCTGCCCCGTGCCCGGTGCAGCCTTACCTTGGCTGCGGTTGCCTCAATACCCAAAACCTGTGCCGTTTCTTCCAGCGATTGCTCTGCTTTATAAAAAAGGGTGATAACCTGTGCATCATCAGGGTTGAGCATGGCTATCGCTTCATTTACCATCGCCTGTCTTGATTTTTGCTCTACCGTATTGGCCCGTATTCCTGAGTCAATATTGTTCGCTCTTTCAAACACAGCCTCATTATCCAGCGAATGCATTTCCACCTTTTTCTTGCGTAGAAATGTGATGCAGGAATTATGAACGATGGTATAAAGCCAGGTACTGAATTTTGATTCGCCCCGGAAATTTGCCAGAAACTTATAAGCCTTAATAAAGACATCTTGCGCTACTTCCTCGGCATCCTCCCGGTTCTTAATCATCCGCTGCGCCAGGGTGAATACATAGTTCTGGTAATGGTTCACCAACTGGGCATAAGCCTGTTGGTTACCATTAAGCACCTGGCTAATGATTTCATTATCACTCAGTCCGGTTGACATGCTGTAAGATATGACTCATTGTGAATGAAGAAGGTTACAGTAAATACAAAGTACGATTTTCCGGGCAGTCCGGGTATCCCACATTTAAGTAAAAAACAGGGTCAGCACTTTTTTTGAAGGCCTGTAACCACATTTATATACGGGTAGTCATAGTTATTGTAAACAATTTTAATAAAAACTGTAACCGACTTTAAAAGAGCTTAGTCACAGAAACAATAAACAGTAAATTTTAGCAATTATGGATGCAACAACAATGTTAGTGGCAGTATTACCACCACTCGGTTTTTTCCTTATGATTTTTGGGATTGTATATATGCACAAGAGAGAAAACCTGGCTATGATTGAAAAAGGGATGAACCCCAAAGAAAACAGGGACAGGCCGGCCCCTTATAAAAATCTGAAATGGGGACTACTGCTGATAGGCGCCGGCGCCGGGTTGTTCCTGGCTTATCTCCTGGATAATTTTATGCTTCCATCAAATCCGGGATCCCATGGTCATGATGGAAATGAAGCGATCTATTTTGCCCTGATAGCTATCGGTGGCGGCCTCGGGCTTTTTGGCTCTTACAAAATGGAGAAGAAATGGTGGGAAGAAAATAAGGGGAAAGTATAACCCTGAAATACTTGTTTAGGAACAGCAACCTTTTCACACAAGGTTGCTTTTAAATCGGCAGGCCGCATGGCGGCTGCATCAATTTGTTTCAGCAAATCAATATCCCTTTTAACCAGGGTACATTTGGTGCTGATAAAAACCGGAAAGCGGTACTTCAGCAGTAATTGAAGCATGCCCCGTGTAAGCCGGTATTGCTCTTCATGCCATATGTAGGCATCCGTGGCCGAACCAACTGCAACAAATCCATACTGTTTTCTTTTGGCTCTTGAAGCAAGTTGCTGCTCCAGCACTTCCCGTGCATTGGTTTTTATGGCAAGCCCTTCTTCGAGGTTCTCGCCATATTTGCTTCCCCGGATTGATCATTTCCAATCGGTGCCCGACCAGCCCAACTTCCTTGCACTTTTTTTTAAAAAATCATTCTTCACTTTCAATTGCCCGATCTGGGCATAAAGCTTCTCAATTTCTGCAGATCCCTGCTCATTTCCAGCAGAATTATTCCCAGAAAAAACCGCTGCCATGTTCTCCAGGAATTCCCCTTTCCATTTGGAAATGGGAATGGCGTTCACGCCAAATTGCTGGCTTAACTGGGCTAGTGTTTTCTGATTCTTAGTGGCTTCTAAAGCAACCTTGGTCTTGAAGTCCGCGCTGAATTTGCGCCGTGTTTGTTTTGTCATTGGTTTAGTAAATTTAATTGTTGTTTTTAACTAAACCTTTGGTCTCAATTTAGGGGAGTATTACACTGATAATCAATTGAAATTTATGCCAGTAGCTGTATCAGACAAATTTTCCATCAAAGCTCTCTTGCTTATCTTTGCGCCACTTTTATGAGCCGTATTTATTTCGATAACGCTGCCACTACTGCACTGGATAAAGAAGTGCTGGAAGCCATGTTGCCTTACATGACCACTCATTTTGGCAACCCTTCCTCTATTTACTCCTATGGCAGGGAGAGCCGGCTGGCTGTTGAGAATGCCCGCAAAACCGTAGCCCGGATATTGAACGCCAACCCCGGCGAAATCTTCTTTACCAGCGGGGGCACCGAAAGCGATAATATGGCTATTCGTTCCGCCATTCATGACCTTGGTTGCCGGCATATCATTACCTCACCCATTGAACACCACGCCGTGCTGCATGCGGTGGAGCATTATGATCATGATGATGTGGTGACCAGCAGCTTTGTAAAAATTTTACCTGACGGGCATGTTGACCTGAACGACCTGGAAGAGCAACTGGCCGGCCGCAGCGAACGTTGTCTGGTTTCCCTGCTGCATGCCAACAACGAAATTGGCAACCTGCTGGATATGTATACCGCCGGGGAGATCTGCAAAAAATACCATGCCATCTTTCATTCCGACACGGTGCAGACCGTGGGGCATTATAAAATTGACCTGCGCAGCAAACCTGTTCACTTTGCCGCTGGCGCAGGGCATAAGTTTCATGGCCCGAAGGGAACGGGCATTCTTTATATCAACGACAATATCAAGGTAAGACCCATGATATACGGGGGAGGACAGGAAAGGAATATGCGGGCCGGAACTGAAAACCTTTATGGTATAGTAGGCTTTGCCAAAGCGCTGGAACTGGCCGATGCCAATATGGAAAAAGACAGCGCTTACATCCAGTCGCTGAAAACGTACATGATTGAACAGTTGCGCAAGCACATAAAGGGAGTGCAGTTCAACGGCGACTACGCCGGAAAAAGCCTTTATACGGTTTTGAATGTTTCATTTCCCAAAACCGAAAAATCAGAAATGATCCTTTTCAACCTGGACATGGAAGGCATCTGCGTATCCGGCGGCAGCGCCTGCAGTAGCGGGGCTGATGTGGGCAGTCATGTCATCTGGGCGCTGAATAATAATCCTAACCTGGTGCCGGTGCGATTTTCATTCAGTAAGTATAATACCAAAGAAGAAGTGGATGTGGTGGTTGGAAAACTGAAGGAGTTGATTTAGTAAGTTGTCAGTTGTCAGTAGTGAGTTTTCTGATAAAACGAACTCACAATTCACTATTCACCATTTACAAATAATACCACGGATTTCTCTTTGCTGCCCGGATATAGTTCCGCATATTTCTCCAGAAAGCAAGAATCATGTAAAGGATGATGGGAGAGCCCATGGTCAGTAACGAAGTATAGATAAAATACTGACGGATCTTGCTGGTAGCAATTCCCATGCGGTTGCCGATGGCCGAACAAACCCCAAAGGCATTCCACTCCACAAAGCTTCTGAACCTGTTCATATTGCTAATTTAGAAAATTTGAACAAAGCCGTCAATCAGGAGTTATTCAGACAGCGGGATTTCCCTAATTTCACTGCACTTTCCGGTTCATAATGCCCGGTTCAGCGCTGGGTCTTTTTCTTTCATGAGCCATTGAATATGAACAACAAACTTCTAAATCACTGATATGGTATTCGACCTTGGCCTCATCAAAAAAGTATATGCTGAATTGCCCGCCAAACTGGCTGCTGCCCGCCGGCTGCTTGGCAAACCGCTTACGCTGACTGAAAAAATATTATATACACACCTGCACGGCCCTTTTCCGGCTGCTGCCTATACAAGAGGAAAAGATTATGTGGATTTTGCGCCCGACCGTGTGGCCATGCAGGATGCTACGGCACAAATGGCCCTGCTCCAGTTGATGACCTGCGGACGGGATAAAGTGGCGGTTCCTTCCACAGTGCATTGCGACCACCTGATACAGGCAAAGATTGGCGCTAAAAAAGATTTACAGCTTGCGTTAGAAACGAACAGGGAAGTGTATGATTTTCTTGCCTCCATTTCTAATAAATATGGAATTGGTTTTTGGAAAGCAGGTGCAGGCATCATTCACCAGGTGGTGCTGGAAAACTATGCATTTCCCGGCGGAATGATGATCGGTACAGATTCTCACACTCCCAATGCAGGTGGTTTGGGAATGGTGGCCATTGGTGTTGGCGGCGCCGATGCAGTGGATGTAATGGCCGGATTACCCTGGGAACTGAAAATGCCAAAGGTCATTGGCGTAAAGCTTACTGGCAAAATGAGCGGATGGACATCGGCCAAAGATGTGATCCTGTGGGTAGCCGGACAGTTGACTGTAAAAGGAGGCACAGGAGCAATCGTTGAATATTTCGGTCCCGGCGCAGACAGCATGAGTGCAACGGGTAAAGGAACGGTGTGCAATATGGGCGCTGAGATCGGCGCCACCTGCTCATTATTTGCTTATGATGAAAAGATGAGTGCTTATTTAAAAGCAACCGGCCGTGAAGAAGTGGCTGCACTGGCAGATGGTATCAAAGAACATCTTCGCCCCGATGCGGAAGTATATGCTGACCCTTCAAAATATTACGACCAGTTGCTGGAACTGGATTTAAGTACGCTGGAACCCTATGTCAATGGTCCTTTCACCCCCGACCTTGCCACACCGATTTCTAAAATGAAAGAAGCGGTCGAAAAAAACGGATGGCCCGCTAAATTAGAAGTTGCTTTGATCGGCAGTTGCACCAATTCTTCTTATGAAGACATCAGCCGCAGCGCTTCGATTGTGAAAGATGCGGTGAGCAAGGGCATAAAGACAAAATCAGAATTCACCATCACTCCGGGCAGTGAACAGGTAAGATATACAATAGAAAGAGACGGCTTCATCAAAGAATTTGAAGATGCAGGCGGTGTGGTGCTGGCTAATGCCTGTGGTCCCTGCATCGGGCAATGGGCAAGGCATATTGATGACCCCAACAGAAAGAACACCATCATTACATCTTTCAACCGGAATTTTGCAAAAAGAAATGACGGTCTTGCCAGCACTCATGCTTTTGTGGCCTCGCCTGAAATTGTTACAGCGCTGGCCATGGCAGGCACTATTTCTTTTAATCCCTTAAAGGATAAACTGAAGAATGAGAAAGGCGAAGAAGTAATGCTGAAAGAACCCACCGGTTTTGAATTACCCCCCAAAGGTTTTGCTGTGGAAGATGCCGGTTACCAGGCCCCGGCTGCCGATGGAAGCTCTGTTGAGGTAAAAGTGGCTCCGGAATCCAAACGCCTGCAGTTGCTCCGGCCTTTTTCTGCATGGGAAGGAACTGATTTGAGGGGTCTCAAACTTTTGATTAAAGCAAAAGGGAAATGCACTACCGACCATATCAGTATGGCAGGTCCGTGGCTGAAGTTCAGGGGACATCTTGACCATATCAGCAACAACATGCTTATCGGCGCCGTGAATTACTTTACTGATAAAACGGATTCAGTAAAGAATCAGCTTACGGGTGAATACGGCCCTGTGCCTGCCACACAAAGGGCTTACAAGACAGCAGGTATCGGCACGGTGGTAGTGGGCGATGAAAACTACGGCGAAGGTTCATCAAGAGAGCATGCAGCGATGGAACCAAGGCATTTGGGCGTAAGGGCTATTCTTGTTAGAAGTTTTGCAAGGATTCATGAAACCAACCTGAAAAAGCAGGGTATGCTGGCACTCACATTTGCCAATAAAGAAGATTATGACAAAGTACAGGAAGACGACAGTATTGATATTACCGGGCTTACTTCTTTTGCTCCCGCCAAACCATTAACCGTTGTGCTGAACCATAAAGACGGCAGCAAGGATGAGATAGCAGTGAACCATACTTACAATACACCGCAAATACAATGGTTTAAAGAAGGAGGTGCTTTGAATGTGATAAGAAAACAATTCGGGAAATAAAGAAAAAACTACTTTTAAAAGCCTGTTCCGGAAAGGGACAGGCTTTTTCTTTACTGTTAACACTGATTTTTGTCATACGAATGTTTGTTTATCAGGTTTATTTTCTATATTGGTTGGCTTTTTAACGATTGACAAACCCATAACATTTTTATGATTACTGCAAAACAATCCTCCGTTACCAAATTCATGGAACTGGTGGAAAAACGTAACCCCGCCCAGCTTGAATTTCATCAGGCAGTGTATGAAGTCGCACAATCTATTATCCCTTTTATGGATGAACACCCGGAGTACAAAAAGGCCAATATCCTCGAAAGGATCATTGAAGCGGAACGCATCGTTATCTTCCGTGTGCCCTGGATGGATGATGAAGGTAATTACCGGGTCAACCGGGGTTACCGGGTTCAGATGAACAATGCTATCGGCCCTTTTAAAGGAGGGCTGAGGTTTCATCCGAATGTTACGCTGAGTATTTTAAAATTCCTGGCTTTTGAACAGGTGTTCAAAAATTCGCTGACCACTTTACCGATGGGCGGTGGCAAAGGCGGTTCTGACTTTGATCCAAAGGGAAAATCAGACAATGAAGTAATGAGGTTCTGCCAGAGTTTTATGACAGAACTGTTCCGGCATATCGGTAAGGATACGGATGTGCCTGCGGGTGATATTGGTGTTGGCTCCCGGGAAATCGGGTATTTATTCGGACAGTTTAAACGGCTGACCAATGAATTCACCGGCGTACTGACGGGTAAAGGATATGCATACGGCGGCAGTTTAATACGGCCGGAAGCTACCGGTTATGGTCTTTTGTTTTTCGTGGATGAAATGCTGAAGACGAAAGGCGATTCTATCAAAGCAAAGAAAGTCGTGATATCCGGAAGCGGCAACGTGGCGCAATATGCCATTGAAAAAACAATTGCTTTTGGCGGTATTCCGGTAACGGCATCCGACAGCGACGGGTTTATTTATGACCCCGACGGAATTGATACGGATAAGCTTGCCTTTCTGATGGGTTTAAAAAATAAAAAAAGGGGCCGTATTTATGAGTATGCTGAAGAATATGGCTGCACTTATTTTGAAGGAGAAAAGCCCTGGAAAATTCCCTGTGATGTGGCCCTGCCTTGCGCAGTGCAGAATGAACTGGACGAAAGTGATGCACAATTGCTGGTAAACCATGGCTGCAAATTAGTGGCCGAAGGCGCCAATATGCCCACTACTCCCGATGCCATCACCTTGCTTCAGCAAAACGGAGTACTGTATGCCCCGGGCAAGGCATCCAATGCCGGAGGTGTTGCCGTATCCGGATTAGAGATGACACAGAACTCCATCCGGCTTTACTGGACGAGGGAAGAAGTGGAAAACAGGCTGCGGGGCATCATGCAGAATATCCACAAGCAATGTATGCAATATGGTAAAAATGCAGATGGCAGTGTTGACTATTTAAAGGGAGCCAATCTCGCCGGCTTTGTAAGAGTGGCGGATGCCATGCTGGCCGAAGGGCATGTATAATACACAAGGGGCGGGCAGTATTAAGTGGAACAGCCCGGGTCAAACCAGCTAACGTTGTTGAAAATGTGAAACAGCCCGCAGTTGAAGCTTTTGTGCCTGAAAAACCATCTTATGAGATAGCCGAAACTGAAGGAACTGGTAGAAATAATATTCTTCATTGGATAATTGCAATATTAGTATTAGCTGTGATCCTCATCTTAATTTTTTAGATACGCCCTGACAAAAAACGGCTGGTAACAGGCAGCTTTGCGTCAGCAGGGGGCAACGAATAAATCCTCATCGGCAGTGCTACTATCAGCTACATACCCAGCTGACCGAACACGGATGAGCAACAGAATATATTTTCAACTTTTGTAACTTCGCTCGGCTGCCCCGCCTGACTGACGTCAGTCGGGCAGGAGTTCCAGGCTGGACGTTTTCCAAATGCCCTGCCTTCGCCAAGCCGTAGACCTTTAAGGTACATTGGTAAAACACGACAATACAAAAAAACAATAAATTTGACAGGTGAAACCCGCTTTGCCTTTTAACAGAGTAGGGAACAATTTAACTACAATTTATATGAAAAAAGTAAGTTTAATTTTAATCCTTTTAATCGGCTTTGGTTGTATCGCTAACGCCCAAACGGTAACCATTGGTAGACAGGTTTGGAGTATTAAAAATTTGAATGTTAGTACCTTTAGAAATGGCGACCCTATTCCTCAAGCGAAGACAGAGGAAGAATGGGAAAAAGCTGGAGAAAACGAACAACCGGCTTGGTGCTATTATGAAAATGACCCAGCGAATGGCGCCAAATACGGTAAGTTGTATAATTGGTATGCGGTAAATGACCGGCGTGGTTTAGCGCCAATAGGCTGGCATATACCATCAGATGCTGAGTGGACTGTACTTACAGATTATTTAGGCGGAGAAAATGTTGCCGGTACAAAAATGAAAAGCACCAGCGGTTGGGAGAAAGATGGCAACGGCACCAACAGCAGCGGCTTTTCAGGTCTTCCGGGCGGTCCCCGTAACGCCACTGGGGCATTCAGCGGCATTGGCTACTTCGGTTACTGGTGGAGTTCTGCGGGGATCGATACAAGCAATGCCTGGGGCCGCAGCCTGTTTTACGGCTATGGCTTTGTGCTCAGGAGCGGCTACGTTAAGGACTTAGGGTTCTCTGTTCGTTGCCTCAGGGATTAATTTATTTGATTCATTTGATTATTTGATTATTTACCGCGAAGCGGTCGATTTTTTTTTGAAATGGCTCTTTATAGTGATTTACCTGTTTACAAAGCAACTTATGATTTGCTTCTTGCTATTTTTCAGTTTACCAAAGATTTTGGGAAGGAGTATAAGTACACCGTGGGTGAGAGTTTGAAGAAAGAGACTATTGAATTGCTTACATTGATTTACAGAGCCAATGTAAAGGGAGATAAACAAGATGTATTGCAGGAGGCCAGAGAACGCATAGAAGTAATTCGTTTGTTTATCCGTTTAATGAAAGATATGCAGCAGATCAGCGTGAAACAGTTTGTTCAGATCAATGAGGCGGTTGAAAATGTATCTAAACAATTATCAGGATGGCAGAAAGCGATGGGGGAAAAATAGTTTCCGGTCAGAGTTCTGAATGTTACGGCAAACAGAAGTGTACCAATTAAATCCGGTAACCCGCTGCATAAGTAAAGACCATAACTTGATAAAATGGTATTGTGTAGCTAAAACAACAGAGGTTACTATTACGTCAGGTCTTCCGGGCGGTAACCGTAACAACAATGGAACATTCAACAACATTGGCAACAACGGTAACTGGTGGAGTTCTACGGAGAACAATACAAACAATGCCTGGAACCGCAACCTGAATTACAACAATGGCAATGTAAACAGGAACAACAACAATAAGGAAAAAGGGTTCTCTGTTCGTTGCCTCAGAGATTCAATGGAAACGAGCCCTCGGTTCACATCCGGGGGCTT